>OJDD01000024.1_pt1 | contig 74671 bp, 79 predicted proteins | sample 1592591 | NCBI WGS metagenome assembly OJDD01 (sample SAMN05416809, study PRJEB24817) | seawater metagenome | isolation source: Sea water | place: Canada:Atlantic | collected 2013-07 | reverse complement strand
CTGCGGTAAAAACGAATCAACTGTTTGAGATTAAATCGGTGGATATTTTACAACCGGGGCCAGCTGCGCTGACCGATGGCTTGCGTCAGCTACAAACTATTATGAACAACTGGGTAATGCTATATGGATAAGGTGTTGTATTACGTACACGACCCAATGTGTAGTTGGTGTTGGGCATCTAATAAAACATGGGCAGCAATACAGTCTAGTTTGCCCAGCTCTATTGAGGTACGTTATTTATTAGGAGGGCTTGCGCCAGACAGTGACCAGCCAATGGCTACCGACTTGCAAGAGAAAATTAGTGAGGGCTGGTATCGCATTCAGCAGCATGTTCCAGATACCGAGTTTAATCACGACTTTTGGACTGTTTGTAAGCCACGTCGCTCAACGTATCCATCATGCCGTGCATTAATTGCTGCAAGAATGCTGGATAGAGCAGCAGAAAAGCCGATACTATTGGCGATTCAACAGGCGTATTATTTACACGCTAAAAACCCAGCCGATGACGAGGTGTTAATAGAATGTGCTGGCGAGATAGGGCTTGATGAAAGCGAGTTTTCGGGCTTATTGAATCACTCAAGTACTCAGCAGCAATTATTGATGGAAATAAAATTGGCTAGAAGTATGGGTGCCAGTAGCTTTCCAAGTATCGTGTTACAGCAGGGCGAACAGACCCGGTTGTTACGCTATGACTATAACGACCCACAGGTACTATTAAATCAGTTAAGCTAACACGGTAAAGCCGAATAAATAAAAGGAACAGTGATGATGGAGCTTGAGTTGGTTTATTGGCACTGGTTAGTGCTGGGTATGTTGCTGGTGGGGTTTGAGATTTTTGTGCCCAGTTTTACAGTGCTATGGTTTGGTTTGGGTGCTGTTGTTGTGGCTGCTTTTTTGGCCTTAGTACCCTCGTTAACGCTCGGTTGGCAATTGTTTATTTGGACCATTTTTTCGGTTGTTTTTGCAGCGGGCTGGTTTAAATTTTTGCGCCCCAAAATGATCGATCGTACTAAGGCGGGTATTACGCAAGAAGCGATTGCAGGTGAAACGGGAATGGTGATTAAAGCGCCCAGTGAAGCATCGCGTGGGCATGTACGTTTTACGACCCCTATCTTGGGTGATGATGAATGGGAGTTTATCTGTGAAGACCCTGTGATAGTCGGCGATAAAGTGATGATTAAAGAAGCCTCGGGTAATACGCTTGTGGTTAACAAAGTAACGTAATTTAAAAAAAGGAGTTAACAATGGAAGGACTTATTGTAGCGGCGGTATTTTTTGGGCTAGTGTTCTTAACGGTTGCGATGGGGGTTAAATTGGTGCCTCAAGGGTCTAAGTTTGTTGTGCAACGCCTTGGTAAGTTTCATAAAACATTAGGGCCGGGGTTAAATTTGGTGGTGCCATACATAGACCAAGTTGCCTATCGTGTTACCACGAAAGACATTGTGTTGGATATTCCCTCCCAAGAGGTGATTACGCAAGATAATGTAGTGATTATTGCTAATGCGGTTGCGTACATTAATATTGTGGCGCCGGAACGTGCTGTGTATGGCGTGGAAGACTATGAGCTAGCCATTAGAACCTTGGTACAAACGTCGCTTAGGTCTATTGTGGGTGAAATGAAGTTGGATGATGCATTAACCTCTAGAGAATTAATTAAAGCACGTTTAAAAGAAGCTATTTCAGATGATATTTCAGACTGGGGGATTACGCTTAAAACCGTTGAAATTCAAGATATTACCCCATCTGGCACAATGCAAAATGCAATGGAAGAGCAAGCGGCTGCAGAAAGGCAACGTCGAGCAACGGTGACTCGGGCAGAAGGTGAAAAAGCCGCTGCCGTTTTGGAAGCGGAAGGTCGTTTAGATGCATCAAGACGAGATGCAGAGGCGCAAGTAGTATTGGCAGAAGCGAGTAAGTTGGCTATTACTAAAGTGGCTGAAGCGATTCAAGATAAGGAATTGCCGGTGATGTATATTCTGGGTGAGAAATATGTCGATGCAATACAAGATATGTCAAATTCAGATAACGCAAAAACCATTTTGCTACCGGCAGATTTGCCGGCAGCAATTAAAGGCATGTTGGGTGGGCGTTAAGGCTTATTGAATAACGCGAACTTTGCCCGAGGCGCTGCGAATCAGTTTGACGTGGTCGCCTTTTCTAAACATAACGTTTTCGTTAACTTCTTGTACAACGGATTGTACTTGGCCGTTATCGAGCTGAATGGTAATTTGCACGCCATTGGCCTTGTTATACATAGCCTCGGCTTTGTTGCCGACAATACCACCGACAACTGCGCCCGCCACAGCTGCGGCAGCACTGCCTCGACCGCTACCAACACTGCTGCCACCAATGCCGCCAATTAAACCACCGGCAATTTTACCGACGGCGTTGCCTTCTGAATCGATGGTGACTGGCTGAAGATCAAGGATGATGCCATTTGTGACGTGTAAGGTTTGATTAGCTTCACTACGGGTGTAGCCTTCGCTGGATGGACCATATGGGTTGGGACCGGCACAAGCGATTAATAGTAAAGATAAGGTGATTGGAAGTAGCAGCTTCATGATGTCTCCTTTTTTTTAAAGGCTGTTGTAAGTTGGAGTACAAAGATCTCTGGTTGGTTCATTTCTTTAAGAGCGTATTAAGGTTTAAGGTGCCTTCTTTTACAAAGGGTAAGCTGTACATAGAGGCAGGAATGTTAACGGTGCCATGGCTGACTTTACCGGTTAAACGAAAGTGTAAATCAGTCTTGTTAGTGCCAGAGAGTGTTTCTAGTTGTCTGATTACGCCCAATGTATTGCTGATGAGGGAGACCGTTAGGTAGGCTTCTTGATAAGGCAATATATTGACCGATTGGCTGCTGACCCCGTGCGCAAATTCTGATCCATTAATTTCTAATTGATAACTAAGCCCTTTAATGAAAAACGGGAAGTCGTTTGTATTTTGAATGCGTAAGGTTAATGCGTATTCTTGCTCTAGCAGTTGTGCGTTAACCAGTTGAATATTATTAAGGCTGATTTGCGGTGGTTGTGCATGATAGGTAATACCGGCGCAACCTGCCAAGGTTAGTAGAACTATAAATGGAACTAGAAGTTGGTGTGTAAGGAAACGCATGGTTATCTCCGTGGCGGGTTTTAATCTTATGCTAGGCAGAAGCTAAAAGAAAGGGTTAGAACAAAAGAGTATCTTGGCCTTCTTCCCAAGCTGGGTATTTGTTCATAATGCTAGTAAACAGTTCAGAAGAAAGATAGTGTTCAAACCAGCGCTGCAAATACGGGTAAGGGGTTTGCTTGAACCAATCAATGTCTACATGCGCAAACTGGCGAATAAAGGGAAAAATGCCAATGTCTGCAATCGAGGGTTCATCGTCCAGTAGAAAAGAGTGCGCTGCTAATCGTTGATCTAAAAGGCTAAGAAAAGCCTCAGCTTGTGTACGATAGTGCTCCGCTGAAAAGTCGGGAAACCGATCAGCATATTTATAGTGATCGAGGTGTTGTTTAAATTCATTATCATTCAGCGATACTAGGCGGTTAGCGTCTAAAACCCGCGCCGAAGAACCCCTTAGGGGCAGGCTATCGTTTATTGATGTTGCCCAGTGCACAATTTCCCAGCTTTCATCAATGACTTCACCAGTGGGTAACTGAAGCACAGGCACAGTTCCTTTAGGTGAGATCGCTAACATGGCTGGTGGCTTGTTGCGTAAGACAACTTCACGCAAGATCACCTTAATACCAGCGTGCTTTATTGCTAAGCGTGCTCGCATGGCATAGGGGCAGCGACGAAATGAATATAAAATGGGCGTGTTGGCTGTAGAGGTCACGTTTAGTGGTGGTGGCCGCCTGCGCCATGAGCATGCCCGTGTGAAATTTCTTCTTGTGTGGCGGCTCGAACATCAACAATGTCAATGTCAAAGTGAAGCGTTTGCCCTGCAAGGGGGTGATTGGTGTCTACCTTAGCCATAAATTTTCCCACTTTTACGACGTTGACTTGGTGCTGACCTTTTTCAGTTTGCACGGTGGCAATCATGCCTGGACGCCATTTTTTAGCGCCCATTAAATGTTTGACTGGAACGCTTTGAATTGAATTATCTAGACGTTCGCCATAACCATCTTTTGGTTCAACACTGACGCTAAACTTATCACCTGCTTGTTTGCCTTCAAGTGCTAATTGAACACCACGAATCATGCCGCCATGACCTTGTAAATACGCGATGGGTTCTTGAGCCGAAGAGCGCTCAATAATTTCTTGTTCGTCATTTTTTAAGATGTAGTTAAATCGTACAACGGTGTCTTTAGTAATCTGCATGGTTAAAAAGTTTGTGGTCAATAAATAATAATTTTAACATTCAAGTTTGCCTCACGGTGTAAACTTCATGGCATGAAAAAAATTGATCTTCATTCGCATACCCTTATTTCTGATGGGACATTAACCCCCAATGACTTGGTTGAACGTGCGAAAGCAAAGGGTGTTGAGATGTTAGCCATTACTGACCATGATACGGTAGATGCTTATGAGCAATTGTCGCCAGCCAGTTATGACGGCTTGAAGATTATTCCTGGTGTTGAACTGTCAACGCAATGGCGAGGGGTGGGTGTTCATGTTGTCGGTTTGAACTTAAGCCTCGATAGTGCATCGATTAAAGAAGGGGTCGCTCAGCAGGAAAAAGCACGGGCTGATCGAGCACAGATTATTGCCAAACGGTTAACTAAACTGGTTGGCCCCATCGATTTTAATCGGGTCAGTGAAATTGCTAACCATAGCCAGATTGGGCGGCCCCATTTTGCACAGCATCTTGTTGAACTCGGTGTGGTTAAGAATATCTCCACGGCGTTCAAGAAATACTTGGGAGATGGAAAGCCGGGTGATGTAAAACAATGCTGGGCAGAGTTACCGAACATTATCGACTGGATAGTGAAGGCAGACGGGGTGGCAGTATTAGCGCACCCACTGAAGTATAAAATGACATGGACTAAGCGGTCGGCGTTATTGGATGATTTTATTGCAGCAGGTGGCAGAGGGATGGAAGTTGTCTCTGGCCAGCAAACCAAGCAAGAAACGGACAGGTTAGCTAGGCTGTGTGTTGAAAAAGGCCTACTGGCTTCGTGTGGCTCGGATTTTCATCAATCGAGTCAGTGGAGTGATATTGGTGCAATGTCAGCATTTCCAACGGCATGCAAACCGATTTGGCTAGACTGGTAAGCGCTTAGTAACTGTTCAGTCGAAACTCGATTTTTTGCTTATAGGTGGAAAGAGAGTTGAATTTGCTAGCAGGAAATCGCCACGTTTGAATTGTTTTTAAGGCAGATCGGTCAAGGGCAGATGAGCCAGAGCTTTGAATAATAATTGCTCGGGTAACACGCCCATCATTAGCCACTGAAAGATCAAAAATAACCGAACCTTCAACGCCTCTTCGCCTTGCAACGCTTGGGTATTTTGGCTTAGGTTGATAGGTTGGCTGTGGCGACATAAAAAGGGCTGGTTTTTTAACCGGCGATGGCAGGGGAGAAGCGACCTTTTTGGGTGTTACTTTAGGCGTTGCAGCGGGTGCCTTTTTTTTGACCACTTTCTTGGGCTTTGGGCTTACTTTTTTTGCCGTAGCTGCCTTTGTGACAATTTTTTTCGGTGTTACTTTCTTTGGCTTAGGTTCAGGCGATTTAATGGGGGTTGGCGGAGTGATAGGCGTTGGCACAGCCAAAGAAATACTTATTTTCTTAGTGGCAATGCTGTCAATATCATCGCTTGAAAAAATACCGGTTTGATAGGCAAGAGCCACAACAATGGAATGAGCTACAAACGAAATAAAGACAAATAGCAGCACTGACTTTGGCTTGTAAATAACCGACCCCCATGACTGTGCCACGCTACTCACGAATTATAATCAGGCTTTTTCAGGGTCCATTGATAAAGTGACTGTTTGAGTACTTGGTTTTGCAAGTCGCTTATCAATAACATTTTTTAGCGCAATAAGTAGGCCTAAACCAATAAAGGCTCCCGGCGGTAAAATAGCGAGCAAGAAGCCTTCGTAATCGCGAATGACATAAATGACCATGTCTTTAGCCGCGTCTCCAAACATTAAATGAGCGTTTGCAAATAAAGTTCCAGAGCCAAGAATTTCACGTGCGGCGCCTAGAATAACTAAAGCGGCAGTAAAGCCAAGCCCCATAGCTAAACCATCTACCACGGATGTACCAAGAGGGTTTTTGGATGCAAAGGCCTCTGCGCGGCCAATAATGGAACAATTGGTCACAATCAGTGGAATAAAGATGCCAAGTATGAGGTATAGCTCGTAAAAGAAGGCATTCATGAGCAGCTCAATGGCGGTGACAATGGAGGCAATAATGAGTACAAAAACGGGCAACCTAATTTCGCTACCCACTTGTCGCCGAATAATAGACACAATAGCATTGGATAATACGAGGGTGAGGGTGGTCGCTAGCCCAAGACCTAAACCGTTAATAACGGTATTACTCACTGCCAGCAAGGGGCATAGCCCTAGTAGAGCAACGAAGGCTTGGTTGTTATCCCAAAGACCATTTTTTAAAATTTGTTTGTAACTATCCATTGTCAGTTGCTTGGGTAATGGTTGTTAATGTTTCTTGATTGGCTTGATAATATTGTAAGGTTCTTAACACTGCTTTAACGACGGCTCTAGGTGTAATAGTAGCGCCAGTAAATTGGTCAAAACGACCTCCATCCTTCTTAACCTGCCATAAACGGCTTACAGGGTTGTTTAGTGAACGTCCATTAAAGCCGTATATCCAATCACTCTTGTTGGTATCAATGGCATCGCCTAGCCCCGGTGTTTCGTGATGTGAGACCACGCGAACACCAATTAGTTCGCCATTCGCTCGAATAGCCACCAATAGTTTGATAGAGCCATTGTAGCCATCCGCTGCAGTCGGTGAAGCAATGATGGCCATCAGTTGGTTGTTTTTGATGGCTTTATAAATAGTGACTTCGTGTTTATTTCCAAAGGCGCTTGGGTCTACGACTTGAAGTGTATCTGTTAGCAGATCGTTATCATGAAGTGTTTCAGGGACTAGCTCACGTAGGTTTTGTAAAATAAATAAGCGCTCATTATCTGCAATTTTTTCATGTGTTATCGAATAAGTGAGCGAGACAAGCCCAATGCCAATTAGCGAAAACAAGCCGAGCACCCAGCCAGACTTTAGAATTGATGTTTTATTATTAGCCATATTAGTGGTGCCCATAAACGCGTGGAGGCGTGTAATGGTCGATCAGTGGAACGGCCATATTAATAAGGATAACTGCAAAAGCAATGCCTTCGGGGTAACCACCCCATGTGCGAATAATGTAAGTGAGTAAGCCAATTAAAACGCCATAAATAAAGCGGCCCTTTAAGGTAGCGGCTGCGGTAACCGGATCGGTAGCGATAAAGAAAGCACCGAGTATGGCGCCACCGCTAAGCAAGTGAAACAACGGTGATGGTGTCACGCTAGGTTCCAGTAAGTAGAAAGCAAAGCTGATGGTGAACAAGCCACTTAACAAACCGACAGGAATATGCCAGCTAATGATTTTTTTAAATACTAATAGAAGGCCGCCCACAAGGTAAGCAATAGACACCCATTGCCAGCCTTCACCTGACAGACTACCAAATATAGATGATGAGCGTATTTCACCGATGGTTTGATTCAGGCTGAGCTGCGTCTTCATTTCATCGAGTGGTGTTGCGGCGGTTATTGCGTCAATTAGTGCTTGTTTAGGTTGTTGATCTAGAATAATGGGCAGTAGATCAGTAAAGCTGCTATCGGCGGGTAGCATTGAGTAAGGCAGCATCCAAACGGTCATGCTTTTTGGAAAGGAAACCATTAAGACGGCAAAGGCAACCATCGCTGGATTGAACGGGTTATAACCGAGCCCGCCGTATAAGTGTTTGGTAATAACAATAGCAATAAAAGCACCTATGCACGGAATCCACCATGGTGCGATGGTGGGTAAGGCAAGTGCTAAAAGCACGGCAGTTACTACGGCGCTTAGGTCAGACAGAAAAGGGAGTACAGGCCTGTTACGAAGGTTCAACATGACCGCCTCAGTGATAACGGCGGTGGAAACACAGATAATAATATTGCTTAAAACGCCTAGGCCAAATTGCCAAATCATCGTAATGATGCCCGGCACTAATGCAATAAGAACCCAGAGCATCATTTTCCGAATACTATTTTGCGGTTCAATAAAGGGCGCGTTAGAGGTTAAAAAATGCACAGTTTAGCCCTCGTCTGGTGTTGGGTTTTTCTTGGCTTTTGAGCGACTAACAGCAGCATCAATTTCTTCCTTAGCAGGTTTGTTTTTTAACGCTGCTTTCTTTTTGCGAGAACGTTCTGCGCGTTCTGCTTTCTCACGAGCGATACGTTCTTCTCTTGCTTCAAAGCGCTCACGGGCCACATTGGATAAATGCTTTTCATGCTTTTGTACTTTTAAGGCACTTTTTGCATATCGAAAATGCTGTACCAATGGAATATGGCTTGGGCACGCGACATCGCAACAGCCGCACTCAATACAATCAAATAAATTTAGTTTTTCAGCCTTTTCTAGCTGCTCAGAACGGCTATACCAATACAGCTGTTGTGGGAGTAGCGAAACCGGGCATACGCTGGCGCATAAGCCGCAGCGAATACAGGGCATGGCTTGTTTTTCGGTGACTACTTCTTGTTTGCTGGCAACTAGAATACAGTTGGTTGCTTTGATAATGGGGATATCGTCGTTTAACAACGCAAAGCCCATCATTGGACCGCCCATAATTAAGCGTTCGGCAAATTTTGTGTAGCCATTGCAAATATCAATCAGTGCTTTAATAGGCGTGCCTAATCTAACCTCAAGGTTATGAGGTTTATTAACCCCTTCTCCGGTGACGGTGATAATTCTTGATGTTAGCGGTTTACCTTCAATAACCGCCTGTTGAACTGCGTAAACAGTACCAACATTAATAGATACAATGCCAATGTCCGCAGGAATTTTGCCGCTGGGAACTTCTTTACCCGTTAGGGTTTGAATCAGTTGTTTTTCGCCACCTGTTGGGTAGATAGTGGGAATTTGAACGGCGCTAATAATGCTGTTTTGGTGCTCGGCTATGGTGCGTTGAACGGTCTTAAACGTGTCGGGTACATTGTCTTCAATAGCAAGAATCGCACGCTTTGCGCCGGTCATATGTAGCAGAATTTCAATGCCTTCTACGATGCGATCGGAACGCTCTTTTAATAGCCGGTCATCGCAGGAGATATAAGGTTCACACTCGGCACCGTTTAAAATTAAAGTGTCGATTTGGATAGCTTTGCTTTGCGTGTTAAGTTTGATTGCGGTAGGAAATGCGGCGCCACCTAGGCCAACAATCCCAGCTTCACGAATCAGCTGAACCAGTTTCTCAGCCGATAACTGTTTGAAGTCAGCCTGAGGTGTTGGCGTTACTTCGGTATCGAGGCCATCAGTGTCTATTGTTATAGAGGGTGCAGAAAAGCCAGAAGGGTGGGGGATTAGGTGGTCGGCAATGCTTATTACAGTGCCAGAGCTGCTGGCATGAATCGGTGCGCTGATCATGCCTTGCGCTTCGGCTATTTTTTGCCCACGTAGCACAGTGTCGCCAACGTTAACCAGCGGTTTTGCAGCATTACCAATGTGCTGGCCTAAAGGGTAAATTAAGTGCTTTGGTACAGGTGCTATTTCAATGGGTAAGTTGACCGACTCATTTTTATGGTCGGCAAGCGATGGTAGACCACCTTTAAATGACCATAGTTTCATGAGTTTTTCTCTTCAGAAGATTTAGGTTTTTCCCACTCCCAAAGGGACAAGGTTGTTGCCACAGGCTCCATTGTTATGCACTCAACAGGGCAAGGGGATACGCACAACTCACACCCCGTGCATTCTGCTTCGATAACGGTATGCATATGTTTGGGTGCACCTAGAATAGCGTCTACAGGGCAGGCTTGAATACAGAGTTTGCAACCAATACAGGTATTTTCATCAATAACCGCCACTAAGTTTGCTTTCTCAACGCCGTTTTCTTCGTTGAGTGGTTTGGGTTCAACCCCTAATAAGTCTGCAAGGGCGATAATGCCTGCTTCGCCACCGGGTGGGCATTGATTGATGTCAGCATCACCATTGGCAATAGCTTGTGCGTATGGTCGGCAGCCAGGGAAGTTACATTGACCGCATTGAGTCTGTGGTAAGACAGCATCAATTTTATCAACCAGTGGGTCACCTTCTACCTTAAAGCGAATAGCGGCATACCCAAGAAGGATACCAAGTGCGGCGAATAAAATAATGAGTATAAAAAAAGACATGAGTTAGAATTTAATCAAGCCTGAAAAGCCCATAAAGGCAACTGACATTAAGCCCGCGGTGATTAAAGCAATAGCATTACCTTTAAATGGCTCGGGCACGTCAGACACAGTAATGCGTTCTCGAATGGTGGAAAATAACACCAACACCAAAGAAAACCCTAAAGCGGCACCAAAGCCATATAAGCCAGACTCTATAAAATTATGCTCTTCTTGAACGCTTAATAAGGCGACACCTAAGACAGCGCAATTAGTGGTAATAAGCGGCAGATAAATACCTAAAACCTGATGCAGTAAGGGGCTTGTTTTATGGACGATAGCTTCGGTCATTTGCACAACGACAGCAATAACAACAATAAAAGTAATGGTCCGCAAATATTCTAAGCCTAAAGGAGCCAGTAAATAATGATTGGCTAAATAACTGCAAATGGACGCTAGGGTAAGTACAAATGTTGTCGCAAATCCCATGCCCATAGCAGTTTCCAGCTTGTTTGAAACACCCATAAAGGGGCACAAGCCGAGAAATTTCACCAACACAAAGTTGTTAACTAGTATGGTGCTGACTAAAATGAGTAGGTATTCAGACATAGGGTAAATAAAGGGTTTTGACTAGTATATAGCCATTAGTTCAAATCGTATGGTTGATTGTTAGCGCCTCATATAACTAGATAGAATGAAAATTGTATTTAATATTCAATTTAAGAATTATAGGGGCTTTTTATTAAATGCTCAACTTTTTGCACCATACTGGTTTTTATTTAATGCGCATTCCGGGTTTTGCGCCATTGTCTGGCGATAAGATCCATAATTCATCACCACCTGGACCTGCGGCTAGAACCATGCCTTCGGATACGCCAAAGCGCATTTTACGTGGTTTAAGATTAGCGACCATAACAGTGAGTCGGCCTTCAAGTTGCTCAGGCGTATAGGCAGATTTTAACCCTGCTAATACTTGCCGGCTTTCATCACCCAAACTTAGTGTTAAACGAAGTAATTTGTCAGCCTCTTCAACGTGCTCGGCTTTTTCAATAAGGGCAACGCGTAAATCAATATTAGCAAAATCGTCAAACTCGATAGTATTGGCTATCTTTTCAATTTTTTTAGTCGCTGGGCTTTTTGCAGCATTAGGGGTTGAGAGTAAGTTTTCTTTCGATGCTTCAATTAAAGCGCTGAGCTTATCTGCATCAACACGGGCCATCAAGGGTTTGAATTTATTGATGATGTGACCAGTTAGAGGCGATAACCCATCTGGCCAAGCAAACTCGCCGGCGTTGATAAATGTTTCAGCTTTAGCAACCATCGTTGGTACAACGGGTTTTAAGTAACTGGCAATAACATAAAATAAATTAATGCCGACACTGCAAATGTCGTGTAATTCAGCATCGCAATTGTCTTGCTTAGCAATGACCCATGGCTGTTTTTCGTCAATATACTGGTTGGCTTTATCGGCCAAGGCAGAAATGGCGCGCATGGCTTTGCCGTATTCGCGTGACTCGTACAGTTCAGCAATAGTGTGGTTTTCCTCAACAAATGATTGGAATAGCTCAGGCTCGGAGCACGTAGCGGATAATTCATTATTAAACCGTTTTTTAATAAAGCCACTGCATCGGCTCGCAATGTTTACCACTTTATTTACAAGGTCAGTATTGACGCGCTGGCTAAAGTCTTCGAAGTTAAGGTCGATATCTTCAACCCGGTTGCTCAATTTTGCTGCAAAGTAATAGCGTAAATATTCAGGGTTTAAGTGCTCTAAATAAGTGCGAGCTTTGATAAAGGTGCCGCGAGACTTTGACATTTTTTCACCATTAACGGTTAAAAAGCCGTGAGAAAATATCGCGGTTGGGGTTCTAAACCCAGCACCTGTTAACATGGCTGGCCAAAATAAGGCATGAAAGTAGACAATGTCTTTGCCGATAAAGTGATAAAGCTCGGTGTTACTGTCTTTACCCCAGTACTCGTCAAAATCAAGTCCATTTTGGTCGCATAAATTCTTAAAGCTGCCCATGTAGCCAACCGGCGCATCAAGCCAAACATAAAAGAATTTGCCTGGTGCGTTAGGGATTTCAAAACCGAAGTAAGGCGCATCCCGAGAGATATCCCAATCTTGCAAGCCCACTTCAAACCATTCGTTTAGTTTGTTAGATACTTGTTCTTGTAGATGACCAGATTGAGTCCAGTCTTTTAACATGGCTTCAAATTCGCCCAGTTTAAAGAAAAAATGCTCTGACTCTTTATCAATGGGCCTTTCACCTGAAACAGCTGAAACAGGGTTAATTAAATCGGTAGGGGAATACGTTGCACTGCAGACTTCACAGTTATCACCGTACTGATCGGCGGCACCACATTTTGGGCATTCGCCTTTGATAAAACGATCAGGAAGAAACATTTTCTTAACCGGGTCATAAGCTTGGGTGATGGTTTTGCTGTGAATATGCTGCTTTTCATGTAAGCGGTTGTAGATCAGTTCGGCAAAGTCACGTGTTTCGTCTGAATGGGTTGTATAAAAATTATCGAAACCAATATTAAAGTCTTGGAAGTCGGCGTTGTGCTGAGTCCATGTGTCTGCAATTAATTGCTCAGGTGTTATGCCTTCTTGTTGTGCCCTTAACATAATGGGTGTGCCGTGTGCATCATCGGCGCAAACATAATGACAGGTATGTCCTCGCTGTTTTTGAAAACGCACCCAGATATCAGTTTGGATATATTCAACTAAATGGCCAATATGAATAGGGCCGTTAGCGTAAGGTAAAGCACTGGTAACAAGAATTTTTCTTATTTCGTTTGACATAAATAAAGGTGATAGTGTTGAGCAAGTAAGCCTAACAATAAATGGTGTTGTATAGGCGTTGGTTTATTTGGCTGTATTGTCCCATAAAATAAGCACAATGCCTTCGGCATTGTGCCTATTCTTTACACGGTATGTTTTAAGTTTATGAAAAAAGTTGTCCGGTTTGTGAATTTAAAATGACGTTATTTAAAAACGCAGTTTTTTGCAAAATCAGATGTCTGGTTAGCGGTCCAATCAGCTTTAGATTTTTCTTTCATGTCTGTGCACCAAGCGTCACTTCCAACTTCTGGCGTACATGCTGTAAGGGTGAATAATGTGATGACAAGGGCGCTAAGGGCGCTTTTTTTAATGATGCTCATGGATGTCCTTAAAAGTATTGATGTTAGACGTGTTGTGAAAACGAGATACGGAGATGCTACTAAAATTAGTCGCGTAGGTGTTAATAATTTTATTAACCCTTGTCGATGATGTGAGGCTGGCTTATAAATGGTTGCTTGGTTTGCGCTTTTAGTCGGTGCCTAAAATTCGCAAAAGTTGCGAATAAACGTATAGAATAGAGTGTTTTATTGCAGGGCTATTTGGAGCACAAATGAGTGAATTGTCAGTAACAGGTATAGAGCAGCACCTAAAAGAATTTATTGACCCGTTAACGGGTAACAGTATCGTGTCTAATAAGGCGTTGAAAAACTTAACACTGGTCAATGGTGAGCTTCGAGTTGAGCTCATATTGGGGTACCCAGCTGCGGGCGTTAAAGAGCAGTTAGAGGCTGAGGTTGCGGCGCATCTTCAGCAGCTCGATGGCATTAACAGCGTTGAGGTGACGATTAGCTGGATCATCAAACCACACGCTGTTCAAAAGGGCGTTAAATTAATGAATGGTGTAAAGAATATGGTGGCTGTGGCTTCTGGAAAAGGAGGGGTCGGCAAATCAACAACATCGGTTAATTTAGCGTTGGCGCTTGTTGCAGAAGGTGCACGTGTCGGCATTCTCGATGCGGATATTTATGGCCCAAGTCAACCGACCATGTTAGGTATTAGTGGTCGCCCTAGTTCGCCAGATGGCCGAACCATACAGCCAATGGAAAGCCACGGTCTGCAAGTGATGTCAGTTGGTTTTTTAGTTGACGAAGATACACCGATGATTTTGCGTGGGCCGATGGTTACGCAAGCCTTAGGTCAATTGTTAAATGATACAAATTGGGATGATCTTGACTATTTAATTATTGATATGCCACCGGGAACCGGCGATATCCATTTGACCCTGGCACAAACTGTTCCTGTAACCGGTTCTGTCGTGGTGACAACACCGCAAGATATCGCCTTGATTGATGCTAAGAAAGGCCTAAAAATGTTTGAAAAAGTGGATATTCCAGTGCTCGGAATCATTGAAAATATGAGTCTGCATATCTGTTCAAACTGCCAACACGAAGAAGCAATTTTCGGGCAAGGCGGTGGCGAGGCGATGGCGCAACAATATGGTGTTGAATTTTTGGGAGCGCTGCCGTTGGATATCTCTATTCGAACCAGCACAGATACTGGAACCCCCACCGTTGCGTTAGACCCGGACAGCCAAATTTCTGTGATTTATAGAAAAATGGCTAGGAAACTGGCCGCATCATTGTCAGTAAAAGCAAAAGACTTTAGTGGCAAAATTCCAAACATTGTTATTAATTAATTAGGTTCGCTATGGGTATTAAATCAGACAGCTGGATTCGCCGTATGGCGAATGAAAAAGGGATGATCGAGCCTTTTGAGTCGCATCAGGTGAGACACTCAGATGAGGGGCGAGTTATTTCTTATGGTACATCGAGTTATGGTTACGATATTCGATGTTCTGATGAGTTTAAAATTTTTACGAATATTAATTCGGCAGTGGTTGACCCTAAAAATTTCGATGAAAATAGCTTTGTTGATATTAAGTCGGATGTTTGCATTATTCCACCTAATTCATTTGCCTTGGCAAGAACGGTTGAATACCTAAGGATCCCACGGGATGTATTGACAATTTGCTTGGGTAAATCAACATATGCGCGTTGCGGCATTATCGTTAATGTCACCCCATTGGAGCCAGAATGGGAAGGGCATGTCACTTTGGAATTTTCGAATACCACACCTTTGCCAGCCAAAATTTATGCTAATGAAGGCGTCGCGCAAATATTGTTTTTAGGTGCCGACGAAATATGTGAAACATCATATGGCGATCGCGGTGGTAAGTATCAAGGACAAACTGGCGTCACATTACCTAAAGCTTAACGAGGCGTTGTGTTGCTAATTGTCAAAATGGGCACTTAGCAGGCGCATTTCAAAAGTCCCATAGGTTTTTTTACGCTGTAAAAGAATGGGGAGGTTATGTAATTCCTTTGCGCACCAATAATAGGTAATCAAGGGTTTATCGTCTTTTTTACGCGCAAGTTTAATGGTCTGGTATTGTTTTCCGGCTACTTTAATTTGCTCGTCGCCTAGTTGAGTAAAGGAATAGGTTTTTAATTTTCCACCATCGGCAACTTGGTAGCTCAACGACTTTTCGGCCGGGTTTTTTAAGTCCTGCATTAGGGCTAATTGTAAAAGCGCTTTATCTAAGACGCCGTTGCTTAGCGTTAGCCTCCAATCGTGCCCTTTTGACGAATTTGTAAGTGTTTTTGTCTGCCAATCAAAGTGCAATTTTATGTTTTTCTTGTCATCGCCAAGAGTTTGTTGGTATTCGTAGGATAAAGGCCTTACTTGCTGTTCAGTGAGCTCAAATCGACTGCTTTCAAGTACGATATCGTCACGTACGAAGGCAAGCAAGCCGCTTGTTTCAGTGGATGAGAGAAGCTGATATTGGCCATTGGCTAACATTTTAACGTTTAATGAAACATGGCCAATTTCAATATTATTATGGCTTAGTTTGTACTCAGCTTTAAAGGTGGGAAGGGTTTGGTCAGCTGCAAAAGTATGAGTAGATAATAGACTAAAAAAAACAACGACAATAAATAGGCTGGTTTTTTTTAGTAATATATTCATCTGCTTACATTACATGTAATCCATGACGACTGGGCCGCTCATTTTTTTTCCATCCATATAGACTTCGTTGCCTTTTAGTTCAATTCGCCCCTCGGCAAGCCAGCTAATGGCGGTTGGGTAAATAAGATGTTCCTTCGTTTTAATTCGAAGCTCAAGGCTCTCGGGGCTGTCGTTGGGAAGAACCGGTAAGCGTGCTTGCAAAACCACAGGGCCGCCATCGAGCTCAGTATTAACAAAGTGTACGCTGCTACCGTGAAGTGGCTCGCCATCGTCCATAACCCGTTGGTGTGTGTGCATGCCTTTGTATTTTGGCAGCAAAGAGGGGTGAATATTGATGAGTCTGCCGTAATAATGGTTCACAAAGTCATCGCTAAGAATGCGCATGAACCCAGCTAAAACCACTAAATCAGGTTTGTATTCATCAATTTGTTGCTGCAAGTCTTGATCGAAGGCTTCACGTGATGAATAAGTGGTGTGATCTAAAACATGGGTTGGAATATTGGCTTCTTTGGCACGGTTAAGTCCCATAACCCCGGGCTTGTTACTGATAACCGCCGAAATAGTGGCGGGTAGGCCAGTATCTATAATCGATTGGAGCGTTGTGCCAGAGCCCGATAGTAAAACGACAATACGATAGTCGGAGTTCATTATGATTAAAGGTAGTTAACCTTGGGTTCGCCCTCGGCTTGGGCAATATCGCCGATGATGAATGCAGACTCTCCGCTTGATTCAAGTTGAGCGAGAACAGAGTCTACATTGTCTTTTGCGACGCAAAGGACCATGCCGATGCCGCAATTAAAAGTTTTAAGCATTTCCTCATCGCTAATATTGCCTTCTTCTTGAAGCCAATCGAACAACGCGAGGGTTGGCCAGCTACCTAGTTTTACATTGGCTACTGTATTGTCAGGTAAGACGCGGGGCAAGTTCTCGGTGATGCCGCCACCGGTAATATGAGCGATGGCATGAATGGGTTGTTTGCTGATTAAATCAAGTAGGGTCTTAACGTAAATACGCGTTGGTTCGAGTAAAACATCGGTAAGAGGTTTGTTGTCCAATGTTTGATTTAGGTCGTCTTGTAGTTCGATTACTTTGCGAATTAATGAGTAGCCATTTGAATGTGCGCCTGATGAGGCAAGGCCAATTAATATATCGCCAACGGCAACCTCAGTGCCATCAATGATGTTGTCTTTTTCAGCAATACCAACACTAAAGCCTGCTAAGTCGTAATCTTCGCCATGATACATTCCGGGCATTTCGGCGGTTTCACCGCCAACCAGTGCGGCACCGGCTAATTCACAACCCTTTCCAATGCCTGCAATTACGTCACTGGCCACGTCTACATTGAGTTTGCCTGTTGCGTAATAGTCGAGAAAGAATAAAGGTTCAGCGCCGGTTACGATGATGTCATTGACGCACATGGCAACAAGGTCTATGCCGATCGTGTCATGCTTGTTCAGCATCATAGCCAATTTAAGTTTTGTTCCAACACCATCGGTGCCGGAGACAAGCACGGGCTTTTTATAACGATCGAGTGGTAGCTCAAATAAAGAGCCAAAGCCGCCAAGCCCTGACAGGACGCCTGCGCGCTGGGTTCGCTTAGCAATAGGCTTTATTCGTTCGACGAGTTGTGTGCCGGCATCAATATCAACACCTGCGTCTTTATAGCTTAGGCTATTCTTTGAATCGTTCAAAATAAACTGTATTCGGTTATAAAAAGTTAGATTATATCAGTTGAGTTAATTGTTGGCAGTAATAGGGCTAACTATATTATGCTATAGCTTATTATTAATTAAGGTTGTGTGGGCGTAATGATGCGTTTTTTAGTGAGTATTTTATTGTTACTATTATCTGTGCCGGCATATGCGGTGCAGCTAGAGGGCCTATACACGTCGCAAGTAGCAGTTGATGACCAGTCTCAGTCTGTGCGTAATCAGGCCATTAAACAGGCGCTTCATACAGTAGTACGTAAAGTCTCTGGCCGTCGTAGTACATTGAATAACTCGCCGTTACTGGAAGCCTTATCGAATGTTGGCTCCTATGTAGAGCAGTTCCAGTATAAAAAAAGAGATCAAGATAACGGATATTGGTTGATCGTTAGGTTTCAAAAAGCTGCATTAGATCGAACTTTGCAACAGTTTGATGTGCCTGTTTGGGGCGCTAATAGGCCGGATGTGTTGTTATGGTTAGCAGTGGATGATGGTAATGATCGTTATATACTCAATAGCAGCACAGGCAAAGAATTGGCTGATGCGCTGAAACAAGAGTCGTTAGATGCTGGCTTAGCAGTGACCCTACCTTTGTTAGATTTGGCAGATCAAAGAGCCGTTAGTTTTAACGATATACGGGCAGGTTTTTCAGAGCAGATAGCGCTCGCTTCTCAACGTTATAGTACAAATCAGGTAATCTTTGCTCGGTTGTTAAAAACCAACGGGATATGGCAGCTTAACTGGACCTGGCTAAGTGAAGGTCGGCAATACGATGGGGTGGAAAAATCCTCCGGTGTTAGTACTGTTTTTCAGCCGGTATTTATTGAAATGACAGAAAAGCTAGCAGATATTTACGCTCCGATGGGTATTGTCAGCTTGGAAAAAAAGCTGACAATTGAGCTGATTGGAGTTGATGACCTGCTGGCATTTACTCGCGCTACAGGCTATTTATCATCGCTTGATATGGTAAAAAAATTAAGCTGGAAGCAATTACAGAGGAATAAGGTGGTGCTGAATCTAGTTATCACAGGTGATGAGTCGGTATTGATACAGACCATTGCATTGAACGATGTTTTGTCACCGGGTAGTTCTCAAAGAATAGTTGCCCCGGTTAGTGTCGATATCAATAGCTTACCTGCTCAACCACTGGAAAAAGTTCTTTACTACCGAGTCAACTAAATGAATAGGCGCGATATTCCTAACCTGATCAGTGTCATTAGGATTGTATTAGTTTTACCAATCATCTATTTGTTATGGAACAAGCAGTATCAGATGACCTTGGCGCTTTTTATTATTGCTGGGTTGTCAGATGCATTAGATGGCTTTTTAGCCAAGCGATATGACTGGACGAGCCAGTTGGGGTCTTTTCTAGACCCATTAGCTGATAAGTTGCTATTGGTGTCCTGCTTTTTAGTATGCGTCTTAACAGGCTTAATGCCTGCTTGGCTATTTATTGTGATTTTGTTGCGTGACGTCATTGTGTCGTTTGGCGCTCTAGCGTATCACTTTATGATTGAGACGTTTCAAGGCACGCCACCATTTTCTAGTAAGTTAAATACGACATTTCAGATAGTTTATTTGGTGTTGTTAATAGCCAGCCAAGGCATCGTGCCTATACCGCACAGTTGGATTGAGTTTGCGCTTTATTCGGTTGCTGCAACTACTGTCATTAGTGGTTTGGAGTATGTTTGGAGCTGGGGGTTTAAAGCATGGGAAGCGAAGGTTCGGGAGTAGTATGAAAAACGATAACACTAAGTACTATTTAGTTGCCATTGCCTTTATTGGTCTGGCTTACGTGTTATTGCCCATTTTAATGCCATTTGTTTGTGCGGCATTATTAGCCTACTTAGGTGACCCACTGGCAACGTGGCTGGAAAAACATAAGTGGCAGCGATCATGGGCGGTCAGCTTGGTGTTTGTTGTAATCTTTACTCTTTTGGCAGGCGTGGCCATTGTGCTTGTGCCGCTGATAGAGCAACAGTTTGCTAGTTTGGTTGAAAAAGTACCGGCTATTATCAGTTGGGTAAAAGAAACGGTGCTGCCGTGGCTGCAAGTTCGTTTAAATCACTATGGCTCCGTGAATGTAGATGAAATTCAACAAACTCTGCAAGACAATATTGGCAGTGCTGGTAGTGTCGTGGCAAGCATCTTGAGCTCTGTCAGCTCGTCTGGAATGGCTTTCTTGTCGGCGCTGACTAATCTGCTGTTGATTCCACTCGTCACGTTTTACTTTTTACGCGATTGGAATGCGATATTAGAACGCATTCAACATTCGTTTCCACGTCGGCTAGAAGATAAGTTAACGGGTATTGCGCACGAAGTTGATTCTGTTCTTGGCGCTTTTTTCAAGGGACAACTTTTAGTAATGGCTAGCCAGTCAGTTATTTACTATATTGGATTAAGTCTAGTGGGGCTGGAGTTTTCCTTGTTAATCAGCTTAATTATCGGGCTGGTCAGTTTTGTGCCTTATCTAGGTTTGATTGTGGGGCTTGTATTGGCCTGCGCTACGTCTGTTTTTCAGTTGCATGATGTCAGTGGTGTTTTGCCAATCTTAGTAGTGTTTGCAGTAGCACAAGTTTTAGAAAGCTTCGTGTTAACCCCTGTGTTGGTCGGCGATAAGATCGGTTTGCATCCGGTAACGGTTATATTTTCGGTGATGGTTGGTGGGCAGTTTTTTGGAGTGACCGGGGTCTTATTGGCTTTGCCGGTGGCGGCGGTTTTATTTGTACTATTGAGACACGTCAATGATCAATATAAAAGCAGTGAGTTATACAAGCAAACATAAAAAAAGGCACCGATTCGGTGCCTTTTTATAATTATGTCTCGTGACTATAGGTTTTGTGCAACAAAATCCCAGTTCACTAATGCCCAAAATTTATCCATGTAGGCAGGGCGAGCGTTACGACAGTCGATGTAGTAAGCGTGCTCCCATACGTCACAAGTTAATAATGGTGTTTGGCCAGCGGTTAACGGTGTGCCCGCATTGCTGGTTTGAACGATTTCAAGTTTGCCATCAGCATTTTTAACCAACCAGCACCAGCCAGCGCCAAATAAATTAACAGACTTGTCTGTAAACTCTGCTTTAAATGCGTCAACAGAACCGTATGCTTCATTGATTGCAGCCAATAAATCACCTGTTGGCTCAGTGCTGTTTGGCGTTAAACAGTTCCAATAAAATGTGTGGTTCCAGATTTGTGCTGCATTATTAAAAATAGGGCCAGAAGAGTTTTTGACAATCTCTTCAAGACTTGCGTTCTCAAACTCTGTTCCAGGGATTAAACCATTTAATTTAGTAACATAGGTTGCGTGATGTTTACCGTGGTGAAACTCTAGTGTTTCTTGAGAGATATGAGGTTCCAATGCGTCAATTGCATAAGGAAGAGCGGGTAATTCATGTGCCATGATAATTGCCTTTGTAGTTAAGTGATGCGCTAAGCGCGTTAAAAAGTACGTACATCACAATAGTAAAGTTTATGATATAAATCAATATTAAATGAGACTTACCGTTATTTTTTTGCAAAAAGCAAAAGGGCTGGTAAACCAGCCCTTTTGGTAAGCGTTTTAAATGACGTTACTTGTCGTCGCTTGTATTGTGTACGTGGATGTCTTGTTGTGGGTAAGGAATGCTAATGCCTTCGCTATCAAAGCGTAATTTGATGCTTTCGAGTAAGTCGAAATGCACACTCCAATAATCAGCAGAGTTGACCCAAGGGCGTACGGCGAAGTTTACGCTGCTATCGCCTAATTCGAGTAAGCCAATGGTTGGAGCGGGGTCTTTTAAGATGCGTGTTTCATTTTGCATTAGTTCGTCTAATACGGATTTTGCTTTCTTAATATCATCATCATAACCAATGCCAATAACTAAATCTAAACGTCGTGTTGGCTTGGTTGAGTAGTTAACAATATTTCCGCCCATTAAGCTGCCGTTAGGAATGATAATGGTTTTATTATCGCCAGTACGCATCACGGTATTGAAGATATGAACCTCTTCGATGATACCTGAAGCGCCAGCACCTTCAATAAAATCGCCTTTTTTGAAGGGACGAAAAATAATCATTAATACGCCAGCGGCAAAGTTTGCTAATGAGCCTTGAAGGGCTAAACCAATCGCTAAACCAGCAGCACCAATGATGGCAATAAATGAAGTGGTTTGTATGCCCAGTTGCCCTAGTGAGGCAATGATGACGAAAGCCAGTAGAGCGGTATAAATAATGTTAGTAGTGAATGAAATAAGGATCGGGTCTGAGCCGCCTTTTTTCATTGCTTTAATGACGCCGGACTTAATCGACTTAGCAATCATCTTACCAATAATAAATATCGCGAGTGCAGCGATGATTTTAAGCCCGTATACGGTGAGTAGCTCTTGAACTTGAAGAAGGGTTTCTTCGGATAATACGTTTTCCATTCTATACCTCGGTTAGTTTTTGGTTAGGGGGTGAAGACTTTTTTTAGTAAATCGGTTGTTCGGGCTGCAGGGTTTTCACGGATGAGCTTTTCTTGCTCGGCAATTCGTAAAAACATAGCGTCAACCGCTTTTTGTGCAACAAACGTGTCAAGGTCCGGTGTTTGTGAGGAAACTAATTGGCCGATCGAGCCTGAGTTAGCGATAAGTTGCTTGTAACTGGAGGTAACACCAGCACTATCTGTTGACTGTTTAACAATGGGTAGGAACTTGTTGAGTAATTGCTCGGAGCTGTGTTGTTTGAAATAGTCAGTTGCAGCGGTATCTGATCCATTGAGAATCTGTGCCGCATCATCAATACTCATGTTTTGAATGGTGTTTGCAAAAATAGTAGCCGCTTCAGGGGCTGCTTGTTCGGCGGCCTTGTTGAGCGTGGCTTGGAAGCTGTCTACTAAATGACCTTGGCCAAGCATTTCCAGTGAAGAGGCAATGGGTTGTAAGCTGCTTGGAATGGGGACCTTTACATCCTCATGGTTCAAGAAACCACCTTCTTGGCTTAAATTGTTTACAGCAACGGTCGTGCCTTTTTTAAGGGCTTCTTTTAGTCCTGCAATAACATCAGTCTGACTTAGATTTGCGGGAAGTTGGCTGGATGTTGGAATGCTGAGCTTGCTGGTATCGATGTCTTTAATAAAATCAAAAAGCCCTGCGTTGACAAAAGGTGTTGTTAATAAAGCGATGATAAACGTCGTTTGTTTTAGCCAATTGTTCATGGAAACGTCTCCTTGTTTTAAAAACGATATCATATTTCCCCGAACTGAACACAGCCTTAATCAATAATGGCTTATATCGATTTTGATAACGTGGCCTTTAAAAAAGGAATGGTCAACTTTCGCTGGGCTGCTAGGCTTGCTTTGTCTAATGTGTTAAGCAAGTTCCAGAGCGTATGCAGGTTTCTAGGAAAGTGCGTCATTAAATAGTTAGCGGTTTCACGGTTAAGTTCTAAGCCGAGTTTTTGAGCACGTGCTTGTAAGGCTTGTAGGGTGCTTTCGTCGCTAAGAGGGGCCAAGTTAAGTGGAAGGCCGCTATTTAATCGGCTTTGCAAATCGTTAAGGCTGATCTGAAGATGTTGTGGCGATACCGTGGCGCTTACAATTAAACGCCCAGTTTGCTGTTTAATTTGATTAAACAGGTTAAATAAGGCCTCTTCCCAATCAGCCTTTTCACATAGGATGTCGATATCATCTATACAAATTAGGTCGAGGTTCGCCAAGCCCTCCAGTATTTTTGCCGAGGTGCCCAGTAGCTCTTTTGCTGGCAAATAGCTGGCTGTGCCACCTAGTTGGCTTTGGCGTTGGCAAGCCGATTGTAATAAATGAGACTTACCGGTTCCTATGTCGCCCCAAAGAAAAATAAACGGTTCATCGGCGTCTTTTAGGGACTTAATGACCAGTTGATTCTCAGTGGCAATAAAGCTCTCAAAGTTAAACGCTTCTTTTAACTTGAAAGGCAGAGGCAGTTGGGGGTGCATTAATGTTTGCTAATGTGACGAATATATAGAGAGGCGCTAAAAAATACCGTTAAGCTGATGACAATTTCAAGAAGGCCAAGCAGTCGAGTAGTTGAGCTTGCAAACGCTTCGGTTGTGCCATGTATAAAGTACAGCAGGCTTAAGTAAGCCGCCCAGTTAACGGGCTTTTCTTTACCATGTAGAACTCCCCTTAATGGTAATAATAATGGGATAACACAGGTGATAAGCACCAAGGCTACTGGGAAGGTTTGCGGTGGCGCGAGTAGGGTGATCCAAGCGGTTATGAAGCCAATTAAGCAAAGGTAGCTGAGTAGTTGCAACCAGTACGCTGCTTTTTTACCGGGTAATGTCATTATGAATTAAGTTTTTTTGCGAGTAGGGCGATTCTTTTGCCAAGAGCAAGGCATAAGTCAGATTCGTGTTGATCTAGTTTTCGCGAGTTATCAGGGCCAGCTAGATGACTGGCGCCGTATGGTGTGCCACCAGATTGTGTTTCTAACAATGATGGTTCAGAGTACGGTAGCCCGGCCAGCAGCATGCCGTGGTGAAGCAACGGTAGCATCATTGATGTGAGCGTTGTTTCCTGCCCCCCGTGAAGACTACTGGTTGAGGTAAAAACGGCAGCAGGCTTGCCAATCAGCGCGCCAGATAGCCACAGGTTGCTAGTGCCATCAAGAAAGTATTTTAAGGGTGCAGCCATATTGCCAAATCGAGTCGGGCTACCCAAGATGAGCCCGTGACAGTTTTTAAGGTCGTCTAAGTTGGCGTATAAAGCACCGTCAGCTGGAATATTGTCTTCAGTTGCTTCACAAACGCTAGAAATGGCTGGCACGGTACGAATTTTAGCTTGTACGCCTTCTATGCTTTCCACGCCCCGAGCAATCACACTGGCCATGTTAGCTGTTGCGCCATGGCGACTATAAAATAGAACCAGGACCTCGGTGTTCATTTATAAAATTTCCAGAACGGTTTCAGGTGGGCGGCCAATTGCTGCTTTGCCATTCGCTAAGACGATAGGCCGTTCAATTAAAATAGGGTTCTCCAGCATTGCTGTGATTAACTGTTCATCGCTAAGGCTGTTGTCCTTTAGGTTTTGTTCTTTATAAATGGCTTCGCCTTTACGCATTAAGTCGCGTGGCTCCATATTGAGCATGCTTAATATGGATTCTAGTTCGGCTCGGCTAGGTGCTTTCTTCAGGTACTCGATAACGTCTGGTTGAACGCCTTTTTCTTCAAGTAGTTGGAGTGTTTGGCGAGATTTGCTGCAACGTGGGTTATGATAAATTTTAATGCTCAACAGAGTATCCTCATGCGTGTTTTCTTGAATTATAAATTATCTGTTAATTTAGGGCAGGCTTTTTCTGCTTTGTGTGCTGCGTGATATGATGGGCGGTAGATATATTAAATAAGAATTCGAAGATGAAATTACCTGATTTTAGCCAAGCGTCAGTACTGGTTGTTGGAGACTTGATGCTGGATAGAAACTGGCAAGGCGATACCTCGCGTATTTCTCCAGAAGCGCCAGTGCCTGTTGTGCACGTTAAAAATGTAGAAGATCGCCCAGGCGGTGCCGGAAACGTTGCGTTAAATATTGCAGGTTTGGATGCGGCAGTGTCAGTTCTTGGTTATACCGGTGATGATGACGCAGCAAGATCGTTAAAAAGTCAGCTAGAAGAAGCAAAAGTAGTTTGTCAGTTTATGACACTGGCTAATCAGCCAACGATTACCAAATTACGCATTTTAAGTCGTCATCAGCAATTGATTCGTTTGGACTTTGAAGACAGTTTTCATGATTTGCCGGCAGAGGCCTTACTTGAACACTATACAGCGGTACTTGCCTCGCATGATGTGGTGATTTTGTCAGATTATGGCAAAGGAACGCTGGCGTCTGTGACACAACTTATTGCTGCGGCAAAAGCAGCAGGTAAAAAAGTATTAATAGACCCGAAAGGAACAGACTTTAGCAAATACCGAGGGGCCACGTTAATTACCCCAAATTGGAGTGAGTTTCAAGCCGTGGTAGGTGAATGTGAGAGTGATGAGGATGTCGTTATTCGTGGCGCTGCCTTGCTTAATGAGCTAGAGCTGGAGGCGTTATTGGTTACCCGTGGTGACAAAGGCATGACCTTATTGCAGCCGCAACAGCCGCCGATTCATTTACCAACGCAGGCGCAAGAAGTGTTTGATGTGACGGGCGCAGGTGATACGGTTATTTCAACATTAGCAGCATGCTTGGCTGCGGGCTCAAGTTTTTCAGAAGCCACCGTATTGGCTAATCAAGCAGCCGGCTTAGTGGTGGCTAAATTAGGCACGGCATCGATTACTCAGCAAGAGTTGCAGGCGACTTTGCACACCTTAGAAGACATGCCTCGCGGCTATGTTAGTGCAGATGAGTTGTCAGAAGCGATTTCAACAGCGCGCTTGAATGGCGAAAAAATTGTACTAACAAACGGTTGCTTTGATATTTTACACCCAGGACATGTGCGGTATTTGCAGCAAGCAAAGGCGTTGGGTGATCGGTTAATTATTTTAGTGAATGATGATGCCTCGGTGTCTCGCTTAAAGGGCCCTGAGCGGCCGATTAATAATTTAGCAACACGTGCAGAAATGTTGTCCGCATTAGCATGTGTAGATTGGGTTTGCGCTTTTTCAGAAGATTCACCACGCGAGCATATTTGTCGCATTTTGCCTGATGTGTTGGTGAAAGGTGGCGACTATCAACGAATTGAAGATATTGAAGGACATGATTGTGTTGCCAAGGCAGGTGGTTCTACCTATGTGCTGGATTATGTGGATGGGTGTTCAACGACCAATTTGATTAAAAATATACGCGATACAAGCGATAAAAGGTAAACGAAGATGATAATCGTAACAGGTGGTGCAGGGTTTATTGGCAGCAATATAGTGCAAGGTTTAAATGCTAGAGGTATTAGCGACATCTTAGTCGTTGATGACTTAAAAGACGGCACAAAATTTAAGAACATCGTGGATGGCCGGATTGCCGACTATATGGATAAAGATGATTTCTTAGACAGTGTATTAGGCGGGGACCTCGGCGGGGTTAAGATTGAAGCGCTTTTCCATCAAGGCGCCTGCTCATCTACAACTGAGTGGGATGGTCAGTTTATGATGGAAAACAATTATGAATACTCGAAAACCCTTTACCATTTTTGCCAAGAAAATAAGGTGCCGTTTATTTATGCATCCAGTGCCTCGGTTTATGGCGGTGGGCGCGTTTTTAAGGAAGACTTATCCAACGAAGCGCCACTGAATGTGTATGGTTATTCTAAATTCTTGTTTGATCAATATGTCAGAGCACAAGAAGCATTAAGCCCGCAAGAGGCCAGAAGCCAAGTAGTTGGTCTGCGTTATTTTAATGTATATGGCCCCCGTGAACAGCATAAAGGCAGCATGGCGAGTGTAGCGTTTCACTTAAATAATCAACTACTTGAAAAAGGTGAAATCAAACTTTTCGCTGGTTGTGATGGTTATGCAGATGGTGAGCAAGTACGTGACTTTGTTTATGTGACGGATGTGGTTGACGTGAATTTATGGTTTTTGGATAACCCAACGGTGTCTGGAATTTATAATTGTGGCACGGGTAAGAGCCAACCTTTTAATGATGTAGCGAAAGGCGTACTGGATTATCACCAAAAAGGCAGCCTAAGTTACATTCCTTTTCCCGACCATTTGATTGGACATTATCAAAGCTTTACAGAGGCAGACTTAACGGCGTTAAGGGCGGCCGGTTGTGATGTTAGATTCAAAACCGTGGCTGAAGGAGTAAAGTGTTACATGGAATGGTTAAACGCCGGTTAGTTTAATGCGACTGGCGTACTCAGTCTTATTGTACTCACTGACCCCGTTTTTTATTTTACGGCTGTTAATCCGTGGGCGCAAAGCACCGGCATACTTAAACCGCTGGGCAGAACGTTTTGGTTGGTATAAAAAAGGTCAGCCGCAAGGGGTTATTTGGTTCCATACCGTGTCTGTCGGTGAGGCAGAGGCAGCTTTTGCACTGATTGATAAAATTGCAGCTGCTTATCCAGATAAGCCAATTTTGGTTACTACAACCACGCCAACGGGCTCTGCGCGAGTGAAGGCATTTTTAGGTTATCGTGTTCATCATGTGTATTTGCCTTACGATTTGCCGGATGCGATGTGGCGCTTTTATCGGTGTTTTAAACCAGCCATAGCGATTATTCTAGAAACAGAAATTTGGCCAAATATGCTTCACCAAGCGCAGAAAAATGCTGTGCCGTCTATTATTGTTAACGCACGACTTTCTGAAAAGTCTGCAAAGGGGTATGCAAAACTAGGTGCTTTTATGGTGCAAACATTGGCGAATATTACGCATGTCTGTGCGCAAACTGAGGCGACCTTAGAGCGGTTCGTTGATCTCGGTTTAAATAAAAATAATATCAGTGTGCCAGGTAATATTAAGTTTGATCTAGAAATGTCAGCCCATCTGTTTGAAGAAGCAGAGGTCATCAGGCGAGATTGGTTTCAACAGCGCCCTAGTTGGATAGCTGCCAGTACGCATGAAGGCGAAGATGAAATAGTATTGGATGCTTTTTCTCAAATTAAAAAACAGTTACCGAATAGCTTGTTAGTTTTGGTGCCTCGGCACCCAGAGCGATTTAACACCGTTGCAAAATTGTGTGAAAAACGTGGTTATACCGTGACGCGACGAAGCGAGCAAAAATCATCGCCAGTAAAAACAGACGTGTTTTTACTGGATACCTTGGGTGAATTGAAACTGTACTATGCAACCGTTGATGTTGCATTTATTGGTGGTAGTTTCGTGCCAACTGGTGGGCACAATATGCTTGAGGCGGCGGCTCATTCAGTGCCGGTTCTTTTTGGTCCATTTGTACATAACTTCACCGAAATTAGTGAGTGCTTATTAAAAAAAGGCGCTGCGATTCAAGTGATGGGTGCGGACGAACTTGCATTACAAGTGGTTGACTTACTCGAGCACCCTGAGCAACGAGATCAGATGGGAATGAAGGGCCTTCGTTTTGTTGAGCAAAACAAAGGCGCGGTGGATAAAGTGGCAGAGCGTATTGTCAGTATGGTTAATGCGTCTCGTTAGTAGCCGCTTTAAAGTACTTTCATCAGGTATTTTTTGCCTGATCTTAACAATGAGTATCGCGCGTTTTTCCTATACGCCAATGATCCCTATCATGTTTGAACAGGCTGGATTAACCAAGGTGCTAGCGGGTTGGTTGGCGACTATAAATTATGTGGGCTATATGTTGGGTGCGTTAACAGCGACATTAGTTGGAAACCTCGTTGTTAAAGACCGGATTTACCGGCTAGGCTTACTGCTTGCGATTATGACAACAATAATGATGGGGCTGTCTGATAACCCTTGGGTTTGGGGTGTTTCGCGCTTTGTTGCGGGTTTTAGTACGGCCGCCGGGTTGTTAATTGGCGCAGGCCTAATGTTAAATTGGTTGATTAGGCATCACCATCGAAGCGAGATGGGTATTCACTTTTCTGGGATAGGGTTAGGAATAGTACTTGTAGCTTTATTACTTGAATACTCGAAGTCACTCAGCTGGTCAGCGCAATGGTTGCTGCTCGGTTTTGTTGGGATGGGGTTAGCTATTCCTGCATGGCGATGGTTACCGCCTCCAGCTACAAGCAAGCTAACAGAAAAAGGGCAGCTTCTTGATGATAAACCACCCAGTAAGCGGTTCTTGGGGCTTATGTTGTTGGTGTACTTTTGCGCAGGTTTTGGCTTTGTTATTAGCGCAACGTATATTGTGGCAATAGTCGAGAATCAGCCTGCTTTGAAGGGGCAAGGTGAAATTGCATTTCTTGTATTGGGCGCCTGTGCCGCGCCAGCGTGCATTATCTGGGATTTAATTTCAAGAAAAACGGGTATTTTGAATGCGCTGCTATTTGCATTTTTGATACATGCGGTAGGTATTGTGCTTCCCGCGTTGAGCGATACATTGCTGTTTGCTTTATTAAGTGCTGCTTTGTATGGTTTTACTTTCGTGGGTATCGTAAGCATTGTGTTGACAATGGCGGGCCGATTTTACCCGACAAAGCCGGCAAAGCTGATGGGTATGTTAACGATGAGTTATGGTGTTCCGCAGATTGTAGCGCCCACTATCGCAGGCTATTTAGCAGCCTCAACGGGTGATTATAATGCCTCATTATTTATGGCGAGTGGCTGCGTTTTGTTCGGTTCAGCTGTTATTTGGCTGATCAAAAAATGGGCTATTAAAGACATGGCGTTACTTAATGCAACGCCATGATGCTTATGTGGCTAGTGTTCTTTATTACGGCTAATAATGAGCGGTGTCTAGTGTGCTAGCCAGTTGTTGACTATGCCAAGGTCGGCCTCAGAAAGGGTTCCAGCATTGTTTTTAAGGTTTAAAATATTAAGAATATAGTCTTTTTTCGCAATGCTTAGTTCAAGTTTTGCTCGTGATAAGTTACTTTGCGCATCAAGCACATCAACGATGGTACGGGTCCCTACTTCTAAGCCAACTTCATTTGCGTCTAAAGAGCTTTTGTTTGAAACAATGGCCTGCTCTAAGGCATGGATGCGTTTTAGGTTGGTCGTAACGCCCCTAAATGCGTCACGCGTTTTTCTTAGAGTGGTGCGTTGTAATGATTGTAAGATATCTAACGATTGTTGATGGTTAAACGCTGCTTGCCTTGTTAGTGAGCTGGTTCTTCCGCCCGCAAATAAAGGCACATTTAGTTCTACGCCAATGCTATCGGATTCATTTCTTAAGCCAGTTCCAAAGCTGCCACCGCCGGTTTCAGCATATTGGTGAGAAGCGACTAGATCTACAGTAGGGTAGTGGCCTGCGCGCTGTAGCTCTATTTCTTTTTTAGCAATGTTGACATCGTATTTAGCTACTTCCAGCGATAGGTTTTGCAGGGCAGCAAACTCTTCCCAGCGATTGATATCATTCGGTTCAGGCGCAGATAAGGGGAAACTAGAGGCTAAATGAGCCAGTACTAATTCGTCGGTTTGGATAATCTCTCGAAGTGACTCTTGTGCAGAATACAGGTCATCTTGTGCAGCAATTTGAGTTGCAATAGACAAATCATATCGAGCTTGGGCGTTATGTACGTCAGTGATCGCGATAAGGCCAACTTCAAAGCGAGCTTGTGCTTGCTCAAGCTGACGGGTGAAAGCATTAACATCGTCGTTTGCTAAGTTCAAGGCTACTTCGGCTTGAAGGCTGTTAAGGTAACGTTCGGTTAAACGTAAAATTAGTGCTTGTTGCGCAATTTCATACTCTACTTCGGCTCTAGAAACCTGTTTATTAGCTTGCTTGTAGCGAGTGTAGTTGGCCCAATTAAAAAGAGGCTGTCTTAGGGAAACTGCAAAGCCCTCATCACGGAATTGGTCTGTGCTTTTCCCCGTTCCCGAAAAACTACTTTCACTTTCTTGGCGGACATCGTTAGACAGCGCCGATGCGTTAATGCTAGGTAGTAACCCAGCTAAAGCCTGTGGGCTTGCTTCTTTTGAGGATAGCAACTGGTTATAAGCAGCATGAATGTCAGCATCATGTTGAAGAGCACGTTTGTAGGCCGTCATCAAATCGATAGGTTGGGCGATGCTTAAAACAGGGAAAATACAAAGAGCGAGACTTGGAAGAAGTTTTTTCAAAAAAATCATGTTGGTAAAGAGACTAGTAGTAACAGCCAACACTTTAGCATGTTGGGCAGGTTCTTAACCATCTTCATTCCGTGTTTTTAATGTAAATGTGACGGGTCCGTCATTGCATAAAGTAACTTGCATATCGGCAGCAAATTCACCGCATGAAACAGCGGCATATTGTTGTTTTGCATAACGCGTAGTAAATTCGAACAACGGCTTTGATAGTTGAGGTGCTGCAACGCAGCTAAAACTGGGGCGAGCGCCTTTTTTGGTATTGGCCGCTAAGGTGAACTGTGGGATCAGTAATAAACCACCGTTAATATCTTTTAGGCTTAAGTTCATTTTGCCGTTTTTATCGGCAAAAATCCGATACGATAAAATACGATCAATCAATTGCTTTGCTTCGGTTTCGCTATCGTTTGCCTTAATGGCGACAAGGGCGACGATGCCTTGGCCAATTTCACCAATGAGGCAATCATTAACGGTAACCTTGGCATAAGTGACGCGTTGAATAACGGTTAGCATGAGCAGGTTATGATAAGTGTTTAAAAAAATCTGCATAGCTGTCGCTAATAACAGCTAGTGAGAAAGCGGCATTTGCAGGGCTAGGATTGGGTGATACATAAACGGGTTTGGCGTTAATCGTCCAAGGTTGCAGGCCCCAGCTGGTGGCAGATGGTTTGCCTTCGCTGTATTGCAGGTATTTTTGACAGGTTAATTTACCGTGGAACCAAACTATGTCGGGCTGTGTATCGTCGATGAGTTGCTGTAGTCGAGAGCTACCGTTACGGTAGTCAAGGGCTTTTAAGTCGCCGCAGCCAGCGGTTGGGCGCTTTACTAGGTCAGTAAATCCAATTCGGTATTTAGTGTGTAGGTATTGGCAGCCTTTAAAACTGGCCTCGATATGTTCATCAAAAAAACCGCACTGATTGAGTGCTTTCCAAAATCGGTTTCTGGGGTTGGCAAAGTAAAACCCTGCCTTAACAGACGGAATAGAAGGGTTTAACCCAACTGACAAAGCGGCTAATGGGGCGCTAAGTAGGTCTGGCAAGGTTTCCATTAGCTTAATAAGTTGGCATAGAATTATCGACCTGAGCGGCCCAAGCATTAACACCGCCGGTCAAGTTAATAACATCGGTAAAGCCATTTTGGAGCAAAAACTGAGCTACTTGTTGGCTTCTCATTCCATGATGGCAGATAGTAATAATAGGGCTGTCTTTTGGCAGTTCATCTAGACGATTAGGGATGCTCTGCATTGGTATTAAATGGCTGTTTGATAGATGACAATATTCAAACTCGTTAGGCTCTCTAACATCAAGCAAAAATAAGGAGTGATTAGGTTGCTCAAGCAGTGAGCTTAGTTCAGTAGCAGAAATTTTTTTCATATGGGTAATAAAGCCTTTTTTATTGGAAATTAATTATAGCAGTGTGTGATAAGATGAAGGCTACCCTAATATCAATACACGTGCATCAAAGAGGTCGTTATGAGCGCCATTCCAGAAGAATTCCAGAAGAAAACCGAAGCATTGCAGCAGGCAGCTATAACGCCTTTGCCAAATTCAGAAAAAGTTTATATTAAAGGCTCGCGTGATGATATCAACGTGCCGATGCGTAAAATATCATTAGCGGATACAGCGTCTAGTTTTGGCGCAGAAAAAAACCCAGATGTGTATGTTTATGATTGTTCGGGTGTCTATACAGATCCAGATGCAACGATTGATTTGCGTAAAGGGTTGCCGAATGTGCGTTTACCGTGGATTTTAGATAGGAATGATACCGAGCTGCTAGAAGGGCCCAGCTCAACTTTTGGCCAAGAACGGCAAAACGACCCAGCGTTAGCAAGCTTACGTTTTGAGCATATCCAAGCACCTCGACGAGCGAAAGCGGGCGCAAACGTTAGCCAAATGCATTATGCGAAAAAAGGCATTATCACGCCTGAAATGGAATACATAGCGATTCGTGAAAACATGAAGCGTTCTGAAATTAACGCAGAGCAACACCCCGGCGAATCCTTCGGCGCAAGTATCCCTGAGCAGATCACAGCAGAATTTGTGCGTGACGAAGTTGCACGTGGCAGAGCGATTATTCCAGCGAATATCAACCACCCAGAAGTTGAGCCGATGATTATTGGCCGTAACTTTCTGGTTAAAATTAATGGTAATTTAGGTAACTCCGCGGTGACATCTTCAATAGAAGAAGAGGTGGACAAAATGGTTTGGGGTATCCGTTGGGGTGCCGATACTATTATGGACTTATCGACCGGTAAGAATATTCATGAAACACGCGAGTGGATTTTACGTAATTCGCCAGTGCCTATCGGAACGGTTCCCATTTACCAAGCACTTGAAAAAGTAAATGGAAAAGCTGAGGACTTAACGTGGGAGATTTTCCGCGATACGTTAATAGAGCAAGCCGAACAAGGGGTCGATTACTTCACGATTCATGCGGGAGTATTGCTGCGTTACGTGCCGATGACGGCGAAGCGGACAACAGGCATCGTATCGCGCGGTGGTTCTATCATGGCGAAATGGTGTTTAGCACACCATAAAGAAAACTTTTTATATACGCATTTTGAAGATGTCTGCGAAATCATGAAAGCGTATGATGTGTCATTTTCATTGGGCGATGGGTTGCGCCCTGGCTCCTTGGCCGATGCAAACGACGAAGCTCAGTTTGGTGAACTAGAAACGTTAGGTGAACTGACGAAAATAGCTTGGAAGCACGATGTGCAAACAATGATCGAAGGTCCTGGTCACGTTCCTATGCATATGATCAAGGAAAACATGGATAAGCAGCTAGAGTGCTGTGATGAGGCGCCTTTTTATACCCTCGGCCCTTTAACAACCGATATTGCACCGGGCTATGACCATATTACATCGGGCATTGGTGCTGCGATGATTGGCTGGTTTGGTTGTGCGATGCTCTGTTATGTTACGCCTAAAGAGCATCTGGGTTTACCGAATAAAGAAGATGTTCGAGTGGGGATTATTACCTATAAAATTGCTGCACATGCGGCGGATTTAGCCAAAGGTCACCCCGGCGCACAAATACGAGATAATGCCTTATCAAAAGCGCGATTTGAATTTCGTTGGGAAGATCAGTTTAATCTTGGTTTAGACCCGGACAGAGCACGTGAATATCACGACGAAACCTTACCTAAAGACTCTGCCAAAGTTGCCCACTTCTGCTCCATGTGTGGGCCACACTTTTGTTCGATGAAAATTAGCCAAGATGTGCGCGATTATGCAGCGAATAAAGGCATAGATGCTCAAGATGCGTTGGCTGAAGGGATGGCTGAAAAAGCAGGCGAGTTTAAAAGCAAAGGTGCCGAGCTATATAAGAAGGTTTAACACCTTCTCATGATAGTGCAGAGATCCTGAGCAATCAAAGTTCGGCTAGCTTTTTGAAGGAGCTAAATGTTTAGGCTGGCGTTGTTATTAGCTGGCCTAACCAGAGTAAGTTGATTAATCGCTTGAGGCTGAGTCATGGCTGAAATGGATCTTGCTGCTAAGCCGGTTCTTGTTGCTCTGGTATTAGCAACGCTGGTAATGCTAGAAATGCTAGCGCCGATGTTTCGATTTTATGATGCTGTCAAACCACGGTTGAGGCATGATGCGGCTAATATTTTATTAGGTGTTTTAAATGCGGCTATAGCAAGTATTTTGTTCACGGGTTTGGTGTTGTCAGTCACAACATGGGCAGTGGGCTATTCGTTTGGCCTATTGAATTGGCTGACATTAAACCCCTACCTTGAGTTATTAATTGGTCTGTTGTTATTCGATTGCTGGCAATATTGCTGGCATAGACTCAATCATGCAATTCCCTTTTTATGGCGATTTCATGCTGTCCACCATTCGGATGCGGCAATGGATGCCAGTTCAGCGGTGCGGTTTCATAGCGTAGAGATAATATTTTCAAGCGCTCTGCGTTTATTGGTATTGCCAATCATTGGCTTAAGCGTAGAGCAGTTGCTAATTTATGAGTTGATAGCGTTACCGATTGTTTTAATTCATCATAGTAATGTTGCTGTTCCAGCTACGTTGGATAGATTATTACGTGTCATTATTGTTACGCCTCATGTTCATTGGGTTCACCACTCGCACTTGCAAAACGAAACAGATTCCAATTACGCCAGTGTGTTGTCCATTTGGGATAGGGTTTTTGCTAGCTTTTGTTTGCGAGATGACCCTCAAAAGATACGGTTTGGTTTAGGCGATAGATTTGATCAAACGCGGTGGGATCAATTTATTGGGCAGTTAAAACAACCCTTTAATTCAGCCTTATATGAACAAAGAGAAAGCAGTCTTAAAAAGTAATTTGAATAAGTGCTTGTTTGGCTTAGCGAGGGATTTGTCGGCTAACAATAGCCAGCCAAGGTTGTTGTTCTTGTGGTTTCCCTTCGGGGCGATAGTAGTGCGTTAATATCTCGAACCCGGCTTGCTCCAAAAAAGCTTTACTGTCCTCTAGCTCTTGGTAATGCCCGTAACGCTGACCTTGCCAGCCTTCAGCGTTACCGCGTGGATTAGACGTAAATAAAATGCCCTTTGGGCGTAAGCACTGATGCAACTTATGCAATACATTTAAAAGTTGTGAGCTTGGCACATGAAACATTGATGCATTGGCGAAAACTCCATCAAAATGTTCAAAGGGCAACGTCATCGTGGCAAAGGTTTGATTAAGTGTTGGGCAGCCGCTGTACTGTGTGGCCATTTTGCAAAAGGTTGGCGAGCCATCTAGGCCTATTGGAACGTGCCCTAAGGATTTAAAGTGTTTTAAATCTCTGCCGGGACCACAGCCAAAATCAAGTATATTAAGGGTTTTGTCTTTTGGAAGAGCGGCTAAGAAGGCCTTAATGTTTTGCGAAACATCATGATCTTTTGTGCCACTCCAAAAAGCGTCTGCATTATGTTCATAATGCTTTATGGTTGTGGTTTCTTTAGCGCTGATGTCGTCCATTTGTTTATTCCAAAGTTTTTGCTGTCATTTGTCAATCGAGGCAACTTAAATAACGAACGGGGCGTTGGTTTATGAAAGGTTGTTATTTTTTGTCTGTTTCAATGAAACTGGTGTCGGGTCAGTATAAAATATTCACATGGATATTACACATATATTAGATGGGCTTAACGATGCTCAGCGAGATGCAGTGAGTGGCCCAGAAAAGGCCGCACTTATTTTAGCAGGGGCAGGCAGTGGTAAAACGCGTGTGCTGGTGCATCGAGTTGCTTGGCTGATGCAGGTTGAAGGTGTTTCGCCGTATAGTATTTTGGCGGTAACGTTTACTAATAAAGCGGCAGGTGAAATGCGTGAGCGTGTGCAATCGATGCTAAAAACACCGGTTGGTGGCATGTGGATTGGCACCTTTCATGGGATCGCCCATCGTTTATTAAGAATGCATGCTCAAGAACTGGGCTTACCAGATGCGTTTCAGGTACTAGATTCAGATGATCAATTTCGGATGATTAAGCGTTTGCTTAAATCAATGAATGTGGATGATTCACGCTGGCCACCTCGCCAAGTCCAATGGTTTATCAATGCACAAAAAGACGAAGGTAAACGAGCGAAACATATTGCGCCGTCGAGTGATCATTTTGAGCAAAAAATGTTAGAGATTTATGCAGAATATGAACAAGTTTGTCAGCGCTCTGGGCTGGTCGATTTTGCTGAATTATTACTTAGAGCACATGAGTTATTGCGTGATAACGATGCGGTAAGAGCACATTATCAGCAGCGTTTTAAACATGTGTTAGTCGATGAGTTTCAAGATACCAATACCATTCAATATGCTTGGTTACGGCTACTCACAGAAGAATCTGAAAACTTATATGTAGTGGGTGATGACGATCAATCTATTTATGGTTGGCGTGGTGCAAAGATTGAGAATATTCATCGTTTTCAAAAAGATTATGCTGAACATAAGGTGGTGCGTTTAGAGCAAAATTACCGTTCCACCAGTACCATCCTAAAAGCAGCCAATGCCATTATTGTTAATAACGATGGGCGGATGGGTAAAGAGTTATGGACCGATGGTGAGGAAGGCGAGTTAATCTCTTTGTATTCGGGCTATAACGATCAGGATGAAGCGCGCTTTGTTGTTGATAGAATTAAAGACTGGGTGACGAATGGGCACAGTCGTGAAGAAGCCGCTATTTTATATCGCTCCAATGCTCAGTCGCGCTTATTTGAAGAGTATCTAATGGCTGCCGGTATTCCTTACCGTGTGTATGGTGGTTATCGTTTCTTCGAACGGTTAGAAATTAAAAATGCATTAGCCTATATGCAACTGGCGACTCATCACGATAATGATGCGGCATTTGAGCGCATTGTTAATACGCCAACACGTGGGCTAGGTACGCGTACGCTAGATATTATTCGTGAGCAAGCTCGTGGGAAAAGCATAAGCCTTTGGCAGGCAGCAAATGAGTTATGTGAGGAAGCGGCGTTAACTGGTCGAGCATTAAATGCATTGACGGGCTTTTTAGCCTTGATTCGTCAACTGGTTGTTGATATGGCGTCGATGAGCTTACATGAAAAAGTTGAACAGGTAATTAGCCGTTCTGGTTTGATTGAACATCATAAAAAAGAAAAAGGCGAGAAGGGCGAAGCACGAGTAGAAAACTTAGAAGAGCTTAGCAATGCAGCGCGTCAATTTGCCTATGAGGCCGATGAAGCTGAAGAGTTGAGTGAGTTAGACTCATTTTTAGCCCATGCTGCTTTAGAGGCTGGTGAAGCTCAAGGTGATAAATTTGAAGACTGCGTTCAATTGATGACCCTGCATTCGGCAAAAGGCTTGGAGTTTCCACTGGTCTTTATGGTTGGTATGGAAGAAGGCTTGTTTCCTAGTCAGCGCTCGGTTGATGATGCAGCGAAACTAGAAGAAGAGCGACGGCTAGCCTATGTTGGTATTACACGAGCAAAGGAGAAGTTGTATTTGACCTCTGCAGAATCGCGTCGTTTACATGGGCAAGAAAGCTATCCGATGCCGTCTCGTTTCATTAGGGAAATTCCTGCAGAGTTAATGCAGGAGGTTCGTTTAGGCACTCGTGTAACACGCCCCGTAGTAAGCAATCAACAAGCTAGTTTTAGTGATGAATCAGCCGTTGGTTTTAAAATGGGCGAGCATGTCGTGCATGCAAAATTCGGCGAAGGTGTGGTGTTGAATATTGAAGGCAGTGGTGCGCAAGCGCGAGTGCAGGTTAATTTTTCTTCAGCGGGTAGTAAATGGCTAATGCTTGCCTATGCGAAATTAGATAAAGTTTAGCCTTAAAACGCCCCAGCTTATGTTCAATAAGCTGGGGGAATAGCTATTAATTTAAAATGGGTAGTGCACGTGGTTTGGTGCAACTGTGACCCAGCGTAATTCGGTAAACTCATCAATCACTGCACGGCCATCGAAGCGTCCATAACCGGTTGCTTTAGTACCGCCGTACGGCGCTTGAGCTTCGCCATTAACAGTTGCGCTGTTAATGTGACAAATGCCCGATTCAATATGTTTTGCCATTTTCATCGCTCTTGGGAAGTCGCGGCTGAAGACAGAGGCCGATAAACCGTATTCCGTATCATTTGCAACAAACAGTGCTTGTTCATCGTCTTTAACGCGAATAATAGAAATAACCGGACCAAAAGACTCCTCGTGATAGGCGCGCATGTCAGCAGTAACATTATCTAAAATAGTGGCAGGCATCGATGCGCCCTCTGCTGTTCCGCCAGAAACAACGTTGGCGCCTTTGTCTGTTGCATCTTTAACAATACTGTTTAAGCGCTCACCGGAGGACGAGTCAATCAGTGGGCCAACAATGCACATTTCGTTGCCGGGTTCCGCTGGATTGCCCATGGTCAGTTGAGCGGTAGCGGCAGCAAATTTTTCTATAAATTCATCAGCCACTTTTTCATCTACGATGATACGGCCTGTTGTCATGCAAATTTGACCTTGATATAAGAAGCAACCAAACACAGCCGCTCTAACCGCTTCGTCAATATTGGCATCGTCTAGAATCACTAGCGGAGACTTTCCGCCTAACTCAAGCAAACAGCGTTTTAAATGCTTTGCTGCTTGCTGGGCAATAATGCTGCCGACACGAGTAGAGCCTGTGAAGTTAATGCGGCGGATGGCTGGGTGTGCAATCAATGCTTCAGTGATTTGAGGTGCGTCTTCAGAAGCATGTGTGATAACGTTTAAAACACCTGCTGGTAAACCTGCCTCAAACAGCGCTTCGCAAACCAATAGATGCGTTTTTGGGCTGACTTCAGAAGCCCGAAAGACAACCGTATTACCAAATGCAATAGGGTAGGCAATGGCTCTAGCTGCTAACGCTACAGGGCCATTCCAAGGTGCCATACTTAACACAACACCAACGGGTTGGCGGAATGTCATAGACAGTGTGTCAGGCTTATCCGTTGGGATTGTTTCACCCTGTACTTGGGTTGTTAAGCCTGCGGCTTCACGGAATAAACCCGCTGCCATCATTACGTTAAAGCCAGACCATAAGGCGGATGCACCCACTTCGGCAGCCATGGCTTGAATAATATCATTCGTTTTGCTTTCTAGGATGTCGGCTGCTTTGAGTAATAAAGCGCGACGCTCGGTTGGGCCAGTTTCTGACCAAGTTTTAAAAGCAATAGCAGCGGTTTCAGCTGCTTTGTTTGCATCGTCAATGGTTGCAGCAGCACCTTGAGAAACAACGTTGCCAGTGAGTGAATTTAGGCGTTCAAATGTTGCGCCATTTGAGGCGTCTACGGCCTCATTATTGATGATAAGTTGGGTTTTCATAGTGTTCCGTTGTTATTATATAAGCATTTAATTATGAATGTTTTTTTCAATGACTACAAATGAATTTCGACAAAAAGATAGCTAATCGATATTCATGTGGTTGTATGCTCGCAAAGGCTTAGTGCTTATGCAAGAGCAATCTTAAGATTACGCTGACGAATACATGACATAACTAGGGTTTGCCCGTAAACCTAGAACTAGTTCGCTGTTTTTGTGTGTTGAACGACGCGTCCAATGCTCAATAGATGGGGTTTATGTGGAATATATGATTGAGATCAAGAAATACATGATTGTTAGCACTTTAAGGGTGTTTTTATTGAGAGAAAATTAGAGTTATTTGTCTACATTAGTGGGTATGGAATGAATATAGAAAAAGGAGTTAATCATGCTTACATATGAAGATTGTGTCGAATTGAGTGGTCTCACCAATGAAGAAATAGAGGCTATCGCAGAGCATGAACATGTGCCAAACATTGTAGCGTTAGAGCTAGGGCATTACTTGCTTGAAACTGAAGCTGGCGTTCCAGCAATTAAAGGGATTATCTTAGACGATATCCATGAGGCAGAAGCGTGCGGTAACCTTGTGCAAAGTGCTAAGCTCAAGTTAGTGCTTCAACACTTTGTTAGCCAGCACCCTTATCATGAAGTTGGGCAATAATCCGTCGGTTGGGCACTGGCATAAAAGGTCGTTTTGAGACCTAGATATGGCCTAAAAAGGCATAGGGTATTGTCTTCTAATGGTTTTAATTCCCTCGTTAACTTCATCAGATAGCGTTAGGTCAATAGACGCAATATTGCTTTTTAATTGCTGCATACTGGTAGCGCCAATTAAATTAGAGCTAACAAAAGGTTGCTGATTAACAAAGGCTAACGCCATTTGGCAAACATCAAGCTGATGTTTTTTAGCTAGCGCGATATAGGCTTCAATGGTGGCATCTGTTTGTGCGTTAGCACGATGTTCAACACGCGAATCAATAGCCAAACGGGTGCCTTCAGGCATAGCGCCGTTAAGGTATTTCCCGCTGATTAAACCACGAGTTAAAGGCGACCAAGCGAGTAAGCTGCAATCTTCATGTAGACTAATTTCACTAAGGTCTGGCTCAAAGTGCCTAGCCATTAATGAGTATTCATTTTGAATCGATACCATACGTGGCAACTGATGTTTTTCAGACAATTCTAGCCATTTAGAGGTGCCCCAAGCAGTTTCATTTGATAGACCCACATGGCGAATTTTGCCTGCCTTAATAAGCTCATCCATGGTTTCAAGAACTTCAATGAAGTTGTCTTCAACCGCTTGTTTGTCAAAGTTAGGAGCGTAGTCCCAAATTTGACCAAAGTGATAAGAACCGCGGTTTGGCCAATGCAGTTGATAAAGGTCGATGTAGTCGGTTTGTAAACGTTTTAAACTGTCTTCAACGGCTAATAGAATATTTTTACGGTCAATAAAGTTGTTGCCCTCACGTACCCACTCCATACCTGGCCCGGCAATTTTTGACGCAAGGATCACCTTGTCGCGATTTTTACGTGAGGCAAACCAGTTACCAATAATAGTTTCAGTTTTGCCGTAGGTGTCAGGTGTTGGTGGAACAGCATACATTTCAGCGGTATCAAAAAAATTGATGCCCTGAGTGAGAGCATAATCCATTTGCTCAAAGCCTTCTTCTTGCGTGTTTTGACGGCCCCATGTCATGGTGCCAAGGCCAATTAAACTAACGTTAAGATCGGTTCTACCCAGTTGTCTGTATTGCATAGTGAGGTCCTGTTTTTTAATGTCTATTCATCTTATCGACCCAAGCCATGCCAATGGCTGATAGGACGAAAGTAATATGCAGAATAACGTACCACATCAGTTTATCGTTGGCGATATGCTCGGCATTCATAAACTTTTGAAGTAAATGGATTGAAGAAATTGCGACGATTGAGGCGGCTACCTTTTGCTTCAAAGAGCCAGAATCTAATTTGCCAAGCCAAGACAGCTTTTCGGCACCTTCTTCAATATCAATTCGCGAAACAAAGTTTTCGTAACCACTGAGCATCACCATAATAATTAGCCCACCCACCAAAGACATATCAACTAGCGAAAGAATCACCAGCACCATGTCCGATTCTGTAGTGGATAAAATAATGGGGAAAAAGTGAAAAGCTTCTTGAAAAAACTTGATAGATAATAAAATTAGAGCAAGGCTTAAACCAAGGTAGATAGGGGCGAGTAGCCACCTTGAGGCATAAAGTATTTTTTCTAGGCGTTGTTCAATACGCTGCATAAGATTGAATTGGGATCAGTGATAAAAAAGTTAGTATACATGGATTAAGTCTAGTTTTTAACACTTCTCTCTATGGTGTACTGTCGGTAATATAGATAGCTAGTGGGTTCAATTTTAGGGGGTTAAAAGCGCCATTATTTTGTGCGTTTTTTAGCGAGAAAAGCCCCATTACACTAAAATATCGTACACTGGGCAGATTTGGTGTTTATATTCAAAAAAACGCTTGTTAAATGATAGATGGCAAAACAGGGTGCTATTGTTATTAAGATGAATATCTTGGCAGTTAATCAATAAAAAGCAGTCGCAAGCTGCATTAAAGAGTCAATGGAGAACATATAAATGAAACGTCGTGATGTACTGAAATCATTTGGCAGCGGTATGGTCGCAGCCACGTCACTCGCTGTGGGTGGAAAGGCCTTAGCTGCCAAGCCAGAATTTAAATGGAAAATGGTAACAACATGGCCCAAAAACTTTCCCGTATTAGGCACAAATGCTAATTATTTAGCAAAAACCATAGAGGAAATGTCTGGGGGGCGTATTCGTATCAAAGTGTATGGTGCCAACGAACTGGTCCCTGCTTTTGAAGCCTTTGACGCAGTGTCTCGTGGCACTGTAGAAATGGGTCACGGTGCGCCGTATTATTGGAAAGGCAAGAGTGAAACGGCGCAATTCTTTTCCGCCATCCCTTTTGGAATGACAGCACAGGAAGTTAATGGTTGGTTGTATTACGGTGGCGGCCTTGCGTTATGGGAGGAACTGTACGACCGATTTAACCTAGTGCCTATGACAACGGGTAATACAGGTGTTCAAATGGCCGGCTGGTTTCGTAAAGATATTAACTCTGTGGATGACTTGAAAGGTTTAAAAATGCGTATTCCTGGTCTAGGTGGCGAAGTGTTAAGCCGTGCAGGTGGAACGCCCGTCAGTATGCCAGGCGGTGAAATCTTTACCTCACTGCAATCAGGTGCTATTGATGCTACCGAATGGATTGGGCCTTATAATGACTTAGCCTTTGGTTTGTATAAAGCAGCAAAAAACTATTATTACCCTGGTTGGCATGAGCCTGGCTCAACGCTAGAAACATTTGTTAATAAACAGACCTTTGAGTCGTTACCGAAAGATTTGCAAGCCATTGTAAAACACGCATGTAAAGACGCTAGTATGGACATGATTTCAGAGTTTAGCGCAAAAAATAATGCAGCATTAGACACCTTAGTAAATAAGCATCAAGTCAGTGTTAAAGCCCTACCGGATGATGTGCTGAAAAAACTTCACTGGCTATCCAATGAAGTGGTACAGGACATTGTAGATAGAGATGCGTTCTCACAAAAAGTTTATGCCTCGTATAGTAGCTTCCAGCAGCAAGCGATTAAATGGTCGGATGTGTCAGAGTATGCATACATGCGGGCTAGGGGGTTAGGAACTTAACGTTTCATAACGGTTTGGAGATAGTCGTTATTGCTAAAAGTGATGGTGGTACGCTATCAAATTGGGGCCTTATGTTAATCAGTAGTATGAAACGATTCTATTTGCCCTCTCAACTTGACTGTATAGAACACACAAAATCACTAGCTTGAACAGCGCCTTCCGCCATCAACTGAGCTGAAAGAATGAAACTAATTTTAAAAACTTGCACCGCATTTTTTAATGCACTGTTTGAGTAATGTTTTAACGAAAAAGGCTAATGATTATGAATGATTCGTCTGAAAATAAAGAGTCTGATAAACGAGCAGGGGAGATAAATACTGATAGGGCTTATCGAGAGTTGCATTTGACGCTTGGTAAAGAAACCATTCAGCAGGTGGTTAGCAGTTTTTATGACCTCATCAAAGTGCATCCAACGCTTGGTGGTTATTTTTCTGAGGTGAAAGATTGGGACGAGCTTAAACAACGAATAGGTCATTTTTGGTGGATTGATTTAGGCGGTAAGCGTTATCGTGAAGATATTTATAACCCCCATGCTGTACACCGCTATTTAAAAATTCCACCAAGCCTGATTGATGATTGGGTGGCGTTATTCTCGCGTAATTTATATGAGCACTTGCCAAAGAAGTACGCGGACATTTGGCTTGTCCGTGCTACTAAAATGGCAGAGTGGATTCGTACTGATTTGCAGCAACATCAAGAGTCTTAGTGCTGGTTTAGGGCGTTAACCTCCTTAGCGATATAACCAGTCTTTAAGCAAGCGTGTGACTGCTGGCATAACAAGGTAAGTCATCAGTAAGACTTGTCCCACCACCATAATGGCAAGTTTTAGTATGGGCGTTAAGGTTGACAACCAAGGCGCAAATACTTGGTTAATGGTTACTAATAAAGAAAATACCACGACCATTAGCACTAGGGCCATTTTGTGCCGGTTAGGTGCGGCGCTACTGGGCACTTCTGGCAAGGTAAACCAAAATTCTAACCCAGAAACTTTCTTTATTTTTGTACTGCCTTCAATAAGCCCTTTTTCATCAAGTTCATCTAAAAAGCGCTGCCTTTGTTCAGACTCTTCCCATTTTTTTTGGTGTGCATAGGAATTAAAACCAACAATAAGCACATAATCACCGCCTGTTTGTGCAGATGGCTTTAGGATGTGCACACCTTGGTGCCCGGGAAATTTAGTGGCCACCTCAGAAAGCCGGTGTAGCCAGTCTTCATACTGTTTTTCTGCGCCTTTTTTTACCTTGCGTGCAATTGAAACGGTAACGGCGGTATTGTCTGTGTCAGCCATTATTAACTAGTACGTTGCCAAATACTCAGCTGACTAAAGCTGTGCTGAAATTTTCGACTGGTATCGCGAATAACAAAGGGCACATCGGTGGGGTCGTTAACTAATTTAAAATGCTCACCTAAATGATCTTTTAAGCCTTCTAAGGTGGAATACGGCTCGCCATCCTTACGAATGCCGCCTAACCAGTTTTCTTTAGGCGTGAACTCTTCCAGCCATGTGTATGGTGAAGCAATGGCCAATAGGCCGCCGACGTTAATTCTGTGGCGAATATCATTTAGGAAAACGGCGGGTGTGCGTAAACGGTCAATAAGGTTAATGGCCAGTACTAAGTCATAATTGGTAAATTGTGGTTTTAGGTTGGTAGCATCACCTTGAAAAAACTCAATATTGTCGCGATTGTTGCTAAGGCCAATGTGCTCTAAAGTTTGTTCATGATAGGAGACTATTTCACCTTCTTCGATTAGCTCATAATGAATTTTGCCTTTTTGCTGCATTTGATGAGCAATGCGGATAAAGCGCGCAGAAAAGTCGATGCCAGTGACCGCATCAAAATGTTGTGCCAGTTCAAAAGAAGCCCTGCCAACGGCGCAACCTAAATCAAGTGCGCGAGTGGTGGGTTTATCTTGCAGTTGCTCCAAACATAATTGAACACAATGAGCAGAAAGGTCTTTTACATCAAAGTAAGTCGGGCCGTAATGAAAGTGGCAATACTGAGAGACAGCGGTATCGGTTTCGTACATAGCAGATGGTTTTTCCATAGGTTGTGTTGATTCTACATAGCGGAATCCCGCATGTTGATAAAAGTGGCGCCTAAAGGCATAGCGTGCGTGTTTGGTGGCCTCGTTGCCGGTTGAAATCCAACAGCCGCCTTTAATTAAATTATGTTGTGTGTCAAAGGTGGGGGTGGAAAAATCGTCATATAACGGGTGAACTTCAAAGCCATCAAAGCCACTGATGGGTGTTTCTGTCCATTGCCATGCGTTGCCGATTAAGTCGTGAAATTCGCCAAAGGCAAAGTGATCAACTGGGCAGGCAGATGCCCAATGTTCCAGATTAATGTTGCCGGGTGCTTGTTCCCACTCTGGTTGGTCAGGAATATTGTGAAGCTGGTGTAAGTGTTGCCATTGCTCCTCGGTGGGTAGGCGAATAGGTTTTCCTTTCTTTTCGCTAAGCCAGTTACAAAACGCTTTTGCTTCTAAGTAATTGACCTCTGCTGGCCAGTTCCAAGGCATTTCTTGCTCTTCTAATAAGGTGCGAAGAAGGTAGCGATCATTTTTTTGTATCCAAAAAAGCGGGTGTTCGGGTTTTTTATATTGCACCCAGTTCCAGCCTTCTTCGGTCCAAAATCTTTTTTGATGATAGCCGTTGTCTTTTATGAAGCTGAGAAACTCAGCATTAGAAACAAGGTACTTACTGGCGGAAAACTCCTCAATATCGACAACTTTTTTACCGTATTCGTTATCCCAGCCATAGGTTTTGTGGTTTTTATCTTTACCAAGTTTAATGCGCCCACTTTCAACATTAAGCAGTTCATTACTAGGGGCTTCTCCTACATGAGGGCAAACATTCCAAGTGCTATGTTGCTGCAAATGTTCAAACGGCATTTGGCGAATAATAGCGGAAGAGGTTTCAATATGGATACGTTGGTGCTCAATGCCCATAAGAATAGGCCAAAACGGGCTTTCCCAAGTAATCGGAAGTTCGAGCGGTAGGGTGCTTATGAGTGAATCAATCAGTGTTAAGACGGTTTGTCGGTACGTCTGTACCTCGCTAATGATAGGCCAATCGTAATTGGCCTCATTCAAGTCATCCCACGACATTTCATCCACACCGACGGCGAAGATTGATTCAAAGCGCGGGTTAACACGCCGTTGGATCAGCGAGGCAAGGCTGAGTTTATTGATGAAAAAAGTAGCAGTATGGCCGTAATAAAAAACAAGGGGGTGACGGAGAGATTCAGGCCTTAAATAAAAAGCCTCATCATGTTTTAGTGTGCTGTATAACTGTTCTTCTAGCTGAAATGTTTTGTGTAGGTAGTCGCGAATTTCTTCTCTTTTTTGTTCAACGGACCCTGTGTTCAGCAAAACTGTTTTAGTTATTTTTACGTCATGATTAATTTCTTCTGCTACGGATGACATGTTTCCCCTCGTTGGTTACATTCCTTTTAGTCTATTACTGGCTTTGAAAAAAGCAAAGGTATTACACATAAGATTTGTTAATAGGTGATTAAAGTCAATTATTGTAAATGATGCTGGGGAGCCAGGTCGTTAGCGCTGGCCAAACAGCCAATAAGGCTAATAGGACTAGTTGTATTAATATAAATGGTAGAACGCCTCGGTATATTTGACTGGTTTTAATAGCCGCCGGTGCAACACCGCGTAAGTAAAATAATGCAAATCCAAAAGGTGGTGTAAGGAACGAAGTTTGTAGGTTTAACGCAATCATAATACCCAGCCAAACTGGGTTGATATCCATTGCTAATAAAATAGGTGCAACAATGGGTACGACAACAAAGGTTATTTCAATAAAATCTAACACGAAGCCTAAAAAAAACATAACCAGCATGACCACCAGCATAGCGCCGAATACCCCACCTGGTAAGTCAGACAGTAATTCTTCTATCAGTTCATCTCCGCCAAAACCTCTAAAAACTAACGAAAATAGCGAAGCGCCAATCAATATAAAAAACACCATACTGGTAACCTGAGTGGTGTCCTGTGTTACAGCTTTTAATTGGGCAAGGCTAAGTTGTTTTTTTAAATAAGCGAGAAAAGTTGCGCCTACCGCACCAACAGAAGCGGCCTCGGTTGGTGTTGCGATGCCGGCAATAATAGAACCCAAGACGGCGATAATTAAGACCAAGGGCGGCATTAGGCCGGTTATTAAGCCTAAATAAAGTGATTTATCGACCTGTTGGCGGGGTAAAGCCGGGCAGTTGGATGGTTTAAAAAAAGCCAGGCCAGCTAAGTATATTAAATACAAAGCCACTAATAAAATACCTGGAATTAGGGCGCCAGCAAACAGGTCACCAACGGAAACAGTGTCTGGCGAAAAAATGCCCATATCGAGTTGAGCTTGCTGATAGGCAGACGAAATAACATCGCCAAGTAGCACTAATACAATGGAAGGGGGGATAATTTGACCCAGTGTGCCAGAGGCACAAATGGTGCCGCAAGCCAGCGCCGGGTCATATTGACGTTTTAGCATGGTCGGTAAAGACAATAACCCCATGGTTACAACGGTGGCCCCGACAATACCGGTGCTTGCAGCCATTAACATACCAACTAATACAACCGAGAAACCTAAACCGCCCGGTAGGGTGCCAAATAGCTTAGACATGTTTTCAAGCAGGCTTTCGGCAATTTTAGCCTTTTCTAGCATCACGCCCATAAATACAAATAAGGGAACGGCAATTAATGTGTCGTTTTCTATAATGCCAAATAATCGATTCGGTAAGGCGGCTAAAAAAGCAGTGTCAAAGGTGCCAAAGTAATCACCGGCAAAGGCAAAAATTAAAGCGGTTCCTGCCAAACTAATGGCAACGGGGTAGCCCATTAGTAAAACAAGAAAGACAACGGCAAACATCCATAAGGCAATACTACCGTCCATGATTAGCCTCGCGTATGGTGCAAATTGATTTCATGATTTCCGATAAGCCTTGCAAGAACAGTAAAAAAGCCATCAGTGGAATTAACGATTTAAGTAAGAAGACACCGTCTAGCCCACCTGCTTCTCTAGAGCCTTCAAAGTAAGCCCACGAAGTAGATACGTAGTCCCAGCTGGCATGTGCGATAAAGATACTTACGGGGAGCAATAAAAACACTGAGCCCAGCAAATTGACGATAGCGCGACCTTTCGGCCCTAGGCGTTGATAGAAAATATCTACACGTACATGACCATTTATTTTAAGTGTATGTGCAATGGCCAACATAAATACTAAGCCATGTAGGTAGGTTATGGACTCTTGTGCGGCGATCGAGCCGATGTTGAAGCCGTAACGTAAGGTCACAATGCCAAACATAACGACAACCATCAAAGCAACGAACCAAGAAACGGTATTAAAAATAACCCTGTTAATAGAGTCTATAAGACAGATCAGCGTATTGAACATGTGGTTTGAGTTTCATAACGAAGAGGCTATATTACAATGTGTTGTCAACTGAATACAGGCTTATGCGTTAAATTAGGTTGGACAATAAAGGATGAGGGTTTAGCGAGGCTTTTGCAGAAGACGGCCAAGCTGGATAAGTTTCTAGCAGGCTTAAAAAAGAAAAAATATGGTCATGTAGAGTTTGCAAAGAAACAAATGAGGGGTGTTAGGCCTTGTTCAAAAAATAAGGCTGCTTGTTTACTTAGCGCAAGGTCGGATTAATAATTATTCGAAACAGTAGTTGTTAGGAAGCTCCCGACGGGCTAATAAAATTTGTTTCATGGCATCAGGGTCCTTTAGGTGAGTCATTTCGCCTTCTTTTGGAAAGTGCACGTCTCTTAAGCGCGATAACCAAAATCTAAAAGCAGCTGCACGTATTACAATAGGCCAGTGTCTAACTTCGTCTTCTGTCAGCGGTCTAATAGCTTGGTAAGCAGACATAAAGGCTTTAAAGCGAGTGTTGTCTAAGGAGCCATTAGTGTTGATGCACCAGTCATTTACAGCAACGGCTATATCGTAAGTAAAATAGTCATTACAGGCATAATAAAAGTCAATAATGCCGGATAGCTGGTCGCCAGAAAATAAGGCGTTGTCTCTAAACAAATCGGCATGGATAACGCTTTTAGGTAGACCTAATGTGTCATAGGGGGCCTGAAAAGCCAATTCGCTGTTGATAAGTTCAGCGGAATCTTGGTCAACTAATGGTAACAGTAATTCTGCCGCTTGTTGTCGCCAGTGAGCGCCTCGACTATTGTTGCGATAAATGTCTAGTTCTAAGCTGGCTAAGTGTAAATTTGCCATTGCCTGACCAATAACGGCGCATTGGGTCGAATTGGGGCTGTCAACATCAGTGCCGGCTAACTTTTCTACCATGGCTGCCGGTTTACCATTTAAGGTAGATAGGTAATTGCCTGCTTTATTGAGGATCGGTTGTGCACTAGGGACATCCTTGGCTGAGACAAAAGCCATGATTGTTAAAAAGTAGGGTAACTCTTCTGCTTTTAATTCCTCAAACAGCGTTAATACATATTGGCCACGGGTGGTTGTTACAAAATAGTTGGTGTTTTCAATACCGGAACTAATACCTTGAAAGCTAACAAGGTGGCCCAAATCGTAATGCGTTAAATGGGCGACCAGCTGGGCGCGCTCAACGACCGTATAGACAGACATAACTTAGAAAACCGCTTTGGAACTACCAGCTAAACAGTAACCATTGGGGAATGTTCATGCCTTTTTCTAAGTCTGAACGGCGCGTTTCCAAATTGCCATCACCGTCGGTATCCACCATATAATAAGCCGGTGCGTTTTTAGGTGAAATTTTCACCATGTAAACATTGCCGTTAACACTGTACTCAGTAATCGTTTCTTTCTCTTTACGGGTGATTGTAATGTCAGGTGACATATTCTCACCGCTCACAATTTGTGAAGGTAGTTCGGGCGGCTCAGGGACAACAGTCGGTCTTGCATCTTCTGCCGTAGCGTTTGATAAATACATCAGTAGTAGGGCTAGAATAATGGGTAAGCAGCGGCGCATGATTTTCCTTTGGAATAAAGTGTTTCTCCAATTATGACACTAACTGGTGAGTTTTTACAATTTGGCTTTGTTTTAGCGGTTTTAAAGCTCTAGCAGTATTTCTTCTTCTTCGGCAGAAGGCGCAAATCCACGCTGCTCGTAGAAGTCAAAAATAGCTGTTAGCACCTCATCGGGTGTTTCACAAAGCTGAAATAGATCGAGGTCTTCTTTTTTAAGGGTTCCTGTTGCCACTAAGGTGTTTGAAAACCAATCAATTAGGCCGTTCCAGAATTCTTTATTAACGAGAATAATGGGTATCTTTCGAGTCTTGCCTGTTTGAACCAAGGTTAAAATTTCAGCCAGTTCGTCTAAGGTGCCGTAGCCACCCGGTAAGACAACGTAAGCGGTGGCGTATTTGACAAACATGACTTTACGGGCAAAAAAATGTCTGAAATTTAAGCTGACGTCTTGGTAAGGGTTGGACTGTTGTTCATGTGGTAACAGAATATTAAGCCCTATACTTGAAGACGGGCCTTTAAAGGCGCCTTTATTGGCAGCTTCCATAATGCCAGGGCCGCCACCGCTAATAACAGAAAAGCCGGCGTTGGATAAGGCAAGGGAAATGGCTTCGGCGCGTTGGTAATCAGGGTGATCTTCATTGAGCCGTGCAGAACCGTAGACACTGACGGCAGGCTTAATGTGTGAGAGCTGTTCAAAACCATCGACGAATTCGGCAATAATTTGAAAAATTTTCCATGCTTCGCGTTTTTGATCGCTCATCTGCTGCTCCTGTTTTTTATAACATGGTAATCGGTTTGCGCAGTATAAGGCTAAATTAAAGGATCGATGTTGCTTGAGTGAAACTTATGTTCTTTGCTCGATACCCTTGGGTATAATCTTGCGTATATAAATATTGGATAGGTTCATGGCTGAAAAAACATTGGTATTGGTAGATGGCTCTTCTTACTTATTTCGTGCCTATCATGCACTGCCATTATTAACAAACTCAAAAGGTGAATACACCAACGCCATTTTAGGCGTAACAAACATGCTTAAAAAACTGGTTGAGACGTACCCAGAGGCATATTTTGGAGTCATATTTGATGCCCCAGGAAAAACGTTTCGTAATGATATGTATCCTGAGTATAAAGCCAACAGGGCGTCAATGCCTGACGAGTTGCGAGAGCAAATTAAGCCATTACATCAGTTAATAAAAGCAATGGGGCTACCTTTAGTTATGGAGCCAGGTGTTGAGGCGGATGATGTGATTGGTACATTGGCTAAGCAGGCCGAAGAGGACGATCTTAATGTTGTTATTTCAACAGGCGATAAAGACATTGCGCAGCTGGTCACCAATAAAACGTCGTTAATTAACACAATGAATAACCAATGGCTGGACGAAGAAGGCGTGAAGGAAAAGTTTGGTGTGCCGCCTGACATGATTATTGATTATTTAGCCTTGATGGGCGATACCTCCGACAATATTCCGGGTGTGCCTAAAGTGGGACCAAAAACGGCTGCAAAGTGGCTCAATGCATACGGTTCACTGGATGAAATTATCGCAAGGGCTGATGAAGTAAAAGGCAAAGTGGGTGAGAGTTTGCGTGATCACCTTGATGCGATTCCGTTATCAAAAGAGCTCGTAACGATTAAATGTGATGTACCGTTAGATAAGGCTCCGGCGGATTTAATAAGAACGCAGCCGGATACAGAAACCTTAAAGGAGATGGTAAGCCATTATGAGTTTAATTCATGGTTAAAACAGTTGGGTGGAACAAAGGCGTCGACCGTTGCCAGCGAACAGGTGGATGAGAAACCGTTACCGGCAAAAACTGAATTAACCGTAGAAACGATTCTAGATGAAGCAACATTTAACCAATGGTTGGCAAAGCTGACAGAGGCAGAGTTGTTTGCCTTTGATACCGAAACAACACATTTAGACTATACGAAAGCATTGGTCGTGGGTGTTTCATTTGCTATTGAAGCAGGTTATGCGGCCTATGTTCCGTTGGCTCATAGCTATCCCGGTGCGCCACAACAACTATCTAGGCAATGGGTGTTGGATCAATTAAAACCCTTGTTGGAGTCAGAAAGTGCTCGTAAGGTCGGTCAAAATCTTAAATATGATGCGAACGTGCTTGCTAATCACGGTATTAGCTTGGCGGGAATTTGTCACGATACTATGCTTCAGTCTTACGTTTTAAACAGCACTGCGTCGCGGCACAATATGGATGCCTTGGCTGAAAAATACTTGGGGCAAGAAACTATTCATTACGAAGATGTAGCGGGTAAAGGCGCAAAACAAATATGTTTTGACCAAGTGTCTATTGAGCTGGCAGCACCTTACGCAGCGGAAGATGCTGATATTACGTTACGTTTGCATCAGCATATTTTTCCTCAGTTAAAGCAAATAGACAGTTTGGCAACGGTCTATGAAACGATAGAAATGCCGCTGGTGCCTGTGTTAGCCAGAATGGAGCAAACAGGGGTGTTGGTTGATGAGCAAATGTTAAGTCAGCAAAGTGGCGAATTAACAGCTAGCATTAAAGCCTTGGAAACGCAGGCCCATGAGGCTGCGGGCCAACCATTTAATCTGGGGTCGCCAAAGCAAATCCAAGAGATTCTGTACGATAAGTTAGGCTTGCCAGTCTTAAAGAAAACACCCAAGGGTCAACCTTCGACGGCAGAGAGCGTTTTGCAAGATTTGGCCGTTGACTTTCCCTTGCCGCGCTTGATTCTTGAGCACCGTAGTTTGAGTAAGTTACGCTCAACCTATACCGATAAATTACCAAAACAAATTAACCCAGTAACTGGGCGTGTGCATACTTCCTATCACCAAGCGGTTGCGGCAACGGGACGATTATCTTCATCTGATCCGAATTTACAGAATATTCCGGTACGCAGTGAAGAAGGTCGAAGGATTCGCCAAGCATTTATTGCAGAGGAAGGCTTTACTGTCATGGCAGCTGATTATTCACAAATTGAGTTGCGGATTATGGCGCATTTATCGCAGGACACGGGTCTTTTGCAAGCCTTTAAAGAGGGTTTAGATGTGCATAAGGCAACAGCAGCAGAAGTGTTTGGTGTGCCCGTTGATCAAGTTGAGACTCATCAGCGCCGTTCGGCTAAGGCGATTAATTTCGGCTTAATTTATGGCATGTCTGCGTTTGGTTTAGCGAAACAGTTAGATATTGATCGCGGCGCTGCTCAAGGCTATATCAATTTGTATTTTGAAAGGTATCCAGGCGTAAAACAATATATGGACGAAACACGTGAGCTGGCGCGTGAGCAAGGGTATATTGAAACGTTATTCGGTCGACGTTTATACCTGCCTGATATTCTGGCTAAGAATGGACAACGTAGGCAGTATGCCGAAAGAACAGCTATTAATGCGCCCATGCAAGGAACAGCGGCAGATATTATTAAGTTAGCCATGTTATCGGTGGATAATTGGTTGCAAGTTGATAAACCTGCTGTGCGAATGGTGATGCAGGTGCATGATGAATTAGTGTTTGAAGTCGAAAACAGTTATTTAGATCAGGCCGCGAGCATTATTCAACAAAAAATGAGTGGGGCAGCATCTTTGGATGTGCCATTAGTCGTGGATGTTGGTATGGGTAAGAACTGGGATGAAGCGCATTGATCGGTGATATGTTTGCTGTAACTAACAGGGCTTTGAAGGATAGGCGCGTGTTGAAAAAATACTTAATGTTGAACTTTTTTTAAAACGCGTAGTCTATTCAGTTGTATCTGTAAAGATATACTTGCTCATAAACTTCCCCTCCCCTTGAGCAAGTTTCCGGTTAGCAATAACCGGGTTTTTATAAGGCTCTAGGCTATTTGTATGGTTCTAGAGCTTTTTTTTGCCTATTATTTTTGTACATTAAGGTGCTCATCCAACCAGTTATGTAGTTGTTCGATGCCTTCTTTTTTTAGCGAAGAAAATAGCTCAACTTGTACATTTCCAGGTGACTCTTTAAGTTGTTTTTGAACGGCAAATAAAGTGTTTTTAGCGTTATTTCGATTAAGTTTGTCGGCCTTGGTTAGGGCTACAAATACGTCCAAATTTAGATGAGTAGCATAGTCAATCATTTGCCTATCGTACTCACCTAAAGAGCGGCGGATATCGACGAGTAAAACCAGACCGTGCAGTGCCTGCCTTTTTTCTAGGTAGCGCTCAAGCTCAGTTTGCCACTGTTGCTGAATTTTAGGCGGGACTTTAGCGAAGCCATAGCCGGGTAAATCAACAAGACAGCGCTGATCATCAAGCTTAAAATAGACAAGTTGTTGAGTTCTGCCGGGCGTTTTGCTGGTTCTGGCGAGGCTTTTTTGGTTGGTCAATGTGTTGATGGCGCTGGATTTTCCAGCATTAGATCTACCAGCAAAGGCCACCTCATATTCAACCCCTTTAGGAGTTGTTTTGAGGTTGGGAGCGTTTAGTAAGTATTCTGCGCGGTGATAAAGAGGGTTCATGTTACAAGCCAAGCGATAAATTTGTTTATTGTACCGGAGCAAGCAATTTGCAGTGGGGATAACAACAAATCACTTAGAAAAATACTAAATTCAATTAAATTTATTGTAAAATTACGCGCTAGTCTAGCGTTAAGCTAAATATATTGGAGAAATAAAGATGAATAAGGTGTTACTGGCGATAGCCGTTTTACTGCTATCAATTACTGGTCAATCATGGGCGGGTGATGCGGCAGCAGGTAAAGCAAAATCAGCGCAATGTGCGGCTTGCCATGGTGTGGCTGGCATTAGTCCTATGGGTATTTACCCTAATTTAGCGGGTCAAAAAGAACAGTACTTGGTAAAGCAAATAAACAACTTTCGTTCAGGTGTGCGCAAAGACCCTTCAATGCAGGCGATGGTTAGTGCTTTAACTGACGATGACGTGGCGAATCTTGCGGCATATTATGCTGGAATTAAATAAATAAGTAGGCTTGGAATGATGATGAAATTGAACATATTATTGGTTTGTTTTTTTACTGCCTTAGTATCAACGAATGCTTTTGCCGTTGGTGATATTGAAGCCGGCAAGGCGAGTGCGGCAGTTTGCGCGGCTTGCCACGGTCAAAATGGCATCAGCTCCAATCCGATGTGGCCAAAGTTAGCGGGGCAGCATGCTTATTATATTGAAAAAGAACTGCACGACTTTCGAAGTAAAAAACGAAATGACCCAACAATGGCGCCAATGGTTGCCGGTTTGACAGATGTTGATATTGAAAATTTAGCGGCTTACTTTGCCAGCGTGCCGTCAACGGTTGAGGCGGCTAGCGCAGATAAAATTAAGCTGGGCGAAAAGATATACCGTGCTGGAAAGGTTGATAATGGTTTACCGGCTTGTATTGCATGTCATGGCCCTAATGGGGCAGGTAGTGCGCCAGCGCGTTTCCCACGTATTGGCGGTCAGCACGCAGCTTATTTATCTAAAGCGCTGAAGGATTTCAAAGCAGAAACACGAAATAACGATCATCAAGCAATGATGCGTGACATTGCTGGTCGGATGAACAATAAAGAAATTGAAGCAGTTTCATCATATATTTCTGGTTTGCACTAAACGAACGTTTTTTCTGCAAAAAGGGGCAGTTTGCTGCCCCTTTTTGCTATTAGCTTAGTGCTTGCGCAAGCGCGGCCTAAAATTTCTTATGAAAAATCCACAACCAGCGACAAGTACTTCGTCAGTTAGAACCTCAGCCTTGTTGTTGAAGTTTATGGGGTCGATGAACTTGGCGATAACCCTTTTAGTGGCGCTATCTATAGCGGCCATTATTGGGACGGTTTTACAGCAAAACCAGTCATACACAGACTATATAATAAAATTTGGACCCTTTTGGTTTGATGTGTTTAATCAACTTGGGCTCTATGATGTTTATTCGTCCAGTTGGTTTTTATTTATTTTGCTTTTTCTGGTGCTGTCTACCAGTACTTGTATTTATAAAAACGCGCCAAATATGTTGCGCGAAATGCGTGAATATAGGCAAAACATCCAACTTAAAACCTTGGAGAATTATTCAAACACCTATAGTTGGACGTTACCTCAACCGATGGCTGATGTGCAGCATGTTACGCAAAAGATATTCTCACATAATGGCTATAGTGCTCGGCTGAAAGAGGGTGAGTCTTATACCTTGATTGCTGGTATGAAAGGTGGGGCTAGCAGACTGGGCTATATTTTAACGCACGTAGCTATTGTGCTTATCTGTATTGGTGGCTTGATAGATGGTAATGCAGTCTTGAAAGCACGAGAAATGTTGGGTCAAATCATACCTGAAACTCAAAACATTGTAGCCAATGAGGTGCCTGAGGTCAGTCGCTTAGGTATTAATAATCAGTCTTTTAGAGGCAGTGTTTCGATACCAGAAGGTCGTCAAACAGATGTCTTGTTTCTTAACTATAAAGACGGTTACTTGGTGCAAGAGCTGCCTTTCACGGTGGAAGTTAAAGATTTTAGAATAGAGCATTATGAAAGCGGTCAGCCGAAATCATTTGAAAGTGATTTGGTGATTTATGATGAGCGCTTGGATCAACCCTTAGAGCAAACTATTTCCGTTAATCATCCGTTAATCTACGATGGGTATTCTATTTATCAGGCCAGTTTTTCTGATGGTGGCTCTAAACTAGAAATGCTTGCTTGGCCACTAAACGGCGAAAGTAATGTAGGTAAAAAGGTGGACACTAAGGTTGGTGCGGAAGTACCAATAAATTTATCTGGTGAGAGGTGGATTCTAGAACCATCTGATTTTCGATTATTTAATATTAATCCATCGGCAGAGGCGGATAAAAAGTTTGAAAATGCAGGCCCTAGCGTACAGTTTAAAATGCGTGACAAAACGGGCGAAGCGAAAGAGTATTTAAACTATATGGTGCCAGTAGAAAAAGAAGGTGCATATTATTATTTAAGTGGGGTGCGTAGTTCACCGGCTGAGGAGTTTAGGTATTTGTATATTCCCGCAGACGATAAAGGCAGTATAAAACGGTTTATGAATTATCTGCATGCGCTTGGTAATGAAGAGTTGTTGCGTAGAATAGTAACAGAGCAAAATTTTGCCGGTTCGACCTTACCGTCTACTGATGCTGCGCAATTAAACGGAGCGATGATTAAATTGGTAGGGCTATTTATTGAAAATGGAATGGATGGCGTGATCGATAATGTTGAGAAAAATGTACCAGCTGATAAACGTGAAGAAGTCACCAAACTTTACGTTAGGGTGCTTCAACAAATGTTGGGCGCAGTATATGTTGATGTATTGTTGAATGAAGGCGTAGATGTCAGCTTAGGTATAGATGAAAAAAAGGCTGAGTTTTTTGATGCTGCCTCGGCGGCAATGAGTGCAATTGGTCGTTATGGCTCACCAGTCTATTTTCAACTTGCTAGCTTTGTTCATCTGCAAGCGAGTGGCTTGCAAATTGCGAAGGCACCAGGGAAGAACTTAGTTTACCCGGGCTGTGCGATGCTGATATTAGGGGTGTTCTTAATGTTTTATGCCCCTCAGCAGCGGTTATGGGCACGACTGGAAGAAAAAGATGGCGGGCTAAGGTTTGTTTTGGCCGGTCATGCGATTAGAAATAAATTAGACTTTTCGAAACAATATAAACAGATCCAAGCACAGTTTGATCGTGTTTTAACAGGTTAAGGTAACGATATGAACAGTACACATGCAGCGTTGCAACAAGAATTAGATCAGCAATCTTTTTGGAAAGGACTCGGTGTAGTTGATTGGGTGTGGGCGATTATGGTGTTGCTTGGCAGCGGATATGCCTATGCGAGCTATGCCTCGTTAATGGATGTATATGAGCAGGTTATTTTATTTTCAACCGGTATCAGTTTAGTTGCCTTAGGTTGGCATTGGAAAGAAATTAGGGGGCTGTCACTGGCAGTTTTTTTACTCAGTATTTTTGGCATTAGTCGTTACACAAACGGGCTGACTGATGTGGAGACGGATTTCTTTTTGCGGTTTTTGGTATCAAGTCAATCAGCCATTATGTGGATGAGCGCACTGTATGTGCTTGCAACGGTTACGTACTTTATTGCGTTTTTTGCACGTTCAGACTTTATAGGGAAAGTTGCCAGCGCGATGACCTGGTCGGCAACAACAATGGGTTTGGTTGGGTTAATGGTTCGTTGGAGAGAGTCATACCTTATCGGCTTAGATGTTGGGCATATTCCAGTGAGCAATTTGTATGAAGTGTTTATTTTATTTTCAATTATTACGGCCTTGTTGTATTTGTTTTACGAGCGTCGTTATCAGACACGCATGTTAGGCGGGTTTGTACTGCTAATTATTAGTGCAGCGGTTGCCTTTTTGCTTTGGTATGCGTTTGATAGAGATGCCGCCGATATTCAACCATTAGTGCCGGCCTTACAGAGCTATTGGATGAAAATTCATGTGCCAGCCAACTTCGTTGGTTACGGTGCGTTTGCCTTAGCTGCTATGGTAGCAACTGCCTATTTAATTCGTGTCAGAGCGGAACGACTTAACTCGAATAGTATTGCAATGGCCTTGCCAGCGTTAGATATTCTTGATGACCTTATGTATAAATCCATCGCTCTAGGGTTTGCATTTTTTACCTTGGCGACCATTTTAGGCGCGTTATGGGCGGCTGAAGCATGGGGTGGTTATTGGTCTTGGGACCCTAAAGAAACTTGGGCCTTAATTGTTTGGTTGAATTATGCAGCTTGGTTACATATGAGGTTAACAAAAGGTTGGCGTGGAAAACCGATGGCTGCATGGGCCATTGTTGGTTTGTTTGTTACCTTGTTTGCCTTTTTGGGTGTCAATATGTTCTTGTCTGGTTTGCATTCATACGGCGAACTTTAGCGTTATCAATTTTAGGAGAGAATAATGAATAAACTATTGGTCTTATTGAGTATTTTTTTTATATCAGCAGGTTCTTCTTTTGCCGCAGACGTTGAGTTTAAAGAAGGTGTTGATTATCAGCTGATTAAACCTGCTCAACCCACAGATGATTCAAGCCGCCTCGAAGTATTGGAAATCTTTTGGTATGGCTGTCCGCATTGTTACCACTTTGAACCTACATTAGATCCTTGGGTAGCAAGCATTCCTGCCGACGTAAATTTTGCTCGCTTGCCTGCGGTTTTCAATGAACAGTGGGAGCGACATGCACGAGCCTACTTCGCAGCCGATATCTTAGGCGTATTAGATGAGTCACATGGTGCGTTATTTCATGCTATGCATGCAGAAAAGGCAGTCATTAATACAGTCAATCAACTGGCTAACTTTTATACGAAGTATGGAATAGATGAGGCGTTATTTAAAAAGACCTACCATTCCTTTATTGTAAATACAAAAGTAGCAAGAGCGAAGGATATGGTTGACCGTTATGGCGTAACAGGTGTACCCGCTATAGTGGTTGAAGGTAAATACCTTATCACAGGGTCAATGGCGAAGAGTTACCAGAACATGTTGAAGATTATGGATTACCTGTTGGCTAAGGAAAGAAAAACAAAATAAACTCACAGTGCGGTGATTTAGCGACAGTTCTTGTTGATAAAGTCGTTAAGTTGTTCGCGCTGGTTGTTTCTATCTTCGTCAGTTAAGCGAGAATAGTTTCCCTCAGCGTCTTTGTATAGACGATTACCGCCGTAATCTAGCTCAGCAAGTTTCTTTTTACTGGCATCGCAGTTTTCATTACGGCGCCTGTTTTCATCAGCCTGTTGCTGTAGTTTGTCGCGGGCCGCTTTACGTTCAGCATTAGATTCAGCTATTTTGTTAGCACTGTCTTGAATTGATTGTTGTTGCTGATTAGGGTCAACAGAACTGTTTGTTGATACAGCGATTTTTTGCACATTAATGGACTTATCCAGCGGGGGTTGTTGCCCGTAGTGCGTTTGGCCTTGGTGGTCAACCCAATAATAAATTGCAGTGTGGGCAAATTGGGTAAAAAGCAAGCAAAAACAAAACATCAAAGTGCGGTACATAGGTAAGTCCTTATAATTACGTAGAATTGGAGTCTTTCAGCTAAGTATATAGCACTGTGTGACTAATGAAAGAGCTTGACCAAATGCACAAAAGTTAGTATTTTGTCCAGTTCGATTTCATGTTGTAATCGAATTTATTTTAGATCGAATCAAATCAGTTGAATTTTGGAGAATCATTGTGGAGCTAAGTGGCGGTGAAATCGTCATCCAATCCTTAAAAGATGAGGGTGTGGAATACGTGTTTGGGTACCCTGGTGGGTGCGTATTACATATATACGATGCTATTTTTAAGCAAGAAGATGTGAAACACGTGTTGGTCCGTCATGAGCAAGGTGCTACTCATGCGGCCGATGGTTATGCGCGCTCGTCAGGTAAGCCTGGTGTGGTACTTGTAACCTCTGGCCCCGGTGCGACAAATGCAGTAACCGGCATTGCTACAGCCTATATGGACTCAATTCCTCTGGTGGTGATCACTGGGCAAGTGCCTCGAGCAGTTATTGGTACCGATGCTTTTCAAGAAGTTGATACAGTCGGTATTACTCGCCCGTGCGTAAAACATAATTTCTTGGTAAAGGATGTTGCCGATATTGCTGAAACGATGAAAAAGGCGTTTTATTTGGCTATGTCAGGTCGCCCAGGCCCTGTTGTGGTTGATATCCCTAAAGATATAACAGACCCTGATATTAAGGTGCCTTACCAATATCCTGAAGAAGTAGTCATGCGTTCTTATAAACCAATAATTAGTGGCAATATTGGTCAAACAAGAAAAGCAATTGAACTGATTAAAGCAGCTAAACGCCCTGTAATATACAGTGGTGGTGGCGTTATTTTAGGTGAAGCTAGCGAAGAATTTAGACGGCTTTGTAAAACGTTGAATTTCCCTGTTACTCAGACCTTAATGGGCTTAGGGGCTTTTCCAGGCACAGACCCGCAGTCTATAGGAATGCTGGGTATGCATGGTACTTACGAAGCCAATATGGCAATGCATGATAGTGATTTAATTATTGCTATCGGCGCTCGGTTTGACGATCGGGTAACAGGTAAAATTGCCGAGTTTTGCCCAAATGCCAAAATTATTCATATTGATGTGGATCCGGCCTCTATTTCTAAAACCATTACGGTTGATGTGCCTATTGTTGGACAGGTAAAACCTGTTGTATTAGACATGCTTGCACAAATAGAGAGTTTAGGTGAAATCTTTGATCGCGAGCGTATTGCTGATTGGTGGCGACAAATAGACGAATGGCGTGCAGTAGATTGCATGGCATACGATAAGAACAGCGGCACTATCAAACCACAATATGTTATCGAGCAACTGTATAAGGTAACGAACGGTGAAGCCTTTGTAACATCGGACGTGGGCCAGCACCAAATGTTTGCCGCACAATTTTACCCGTTTGATAAACCTCGTCGTTGGATCAATTCTGGTGGCTTAGGAACAATGGGCTTTGGTTTGCCGGCGGCGATGGGTGTAAAGTTTGCTAACCCAGAGGCTGATGTTGCTTGTGTAACCGGCGAAGGAAGCATACAAATGTGCCTGCAAGAGTTATCGACCATGTTGCAATACGATACTCCCGTGAAAGTGATTAACTTAAACAATGGTTATCTAGGCATGGTGCGTCAGTGGCAAGAGTTCACTTATAAAAGTCGTTATTCGCATTCTTACCTTGAGGCATTACCAGACTTTAAAAAATTAGCAGAAGCGTATGGTCATGTGGGTATTCAAGTGACTAAAAAAGAAGATGTAGAGCCAGCGCTAAGGGAAGCCTTTGCGATGAAAGATCGTACGGTTTTTCTAGACTTTTTAACAGATACAGAAGAAAACGTATATCCAATGATTGAGGCAGGTAAAGCTCATAATGATATGGTAATGGCGCCAAACTCAAAGTATAAAAGGATATTGGCATGAGTCGTCAGCATATTATTTCAGTCTTATTGGAAAATGAAGCCGGTGCCTTGTCGCGTGTTTCAGGCTTGTTTTCTGCTAGAGCTTACAACATTGAGTCCTTAACGGTTGCACCGACTCAAGACCCTACCTTGTCTCGACTAACATTGGTAACCGTTGGCAATGATGAGACAATTGAGCAAATTAAAAAGCAACTGAATAAATTAATTGATGTGGTGAAGTTAATTGATTTATCAGAGTCCTTTTCATTAGAACGCGAGCTAGTTTTGCTGAAGGTGAAAAAGAATGATGCCATGTTGCAAAAAATTGACAGTTTAGGCACCGATTCATCAGCCCGTATTACCGATGAAACGGATGGCTATTTGATTGTTGAATTATCAGGCGAAAAAGCTTGGTTGGATGATTTCTTGTCTTCATTGGAAAATGAAGTTATTGATGTTGTTCGGACCGGTGTCATCGGTTTGTCTCGTGGTGAGAGATCGTTAACGCTGTAACAAGTTAAGTGCGGCGTCTTGCGCAGGCAGGACGGTTAAATTTTAATAAAATTAAGGAAAAAGATGAATATTTACTACGATAAAGACGCGGACCTTTCAATCATTAAAGGAATGACAGTAGCTGTTATTGGTTATGGTTCACAAGGCCATGCGCATGCAAATAACCTAAAAGATTCTGGCGTTAATGTTGTTGTTGGTTTAAGAGCTAGCTCAAGTTCAGTGGCTAAAGCACAAGAAGCTGGCTTAGCGGTTAAAGAAGTGGCTGAAGCGGTAGCATCTGCTGACTTAGTAATGATTTTGACTCCGGACGAATTTCAATCTCAGTTATATAAAGAAGAAATTGAGCCAAATATTAAGCAAGGCGCTGCATTAGCATTTGCACACGGTTTTGCTATTCATTATAACCAAGTGGTACCACGTGCTGACTTAGATGTGATTATGATTGCACCTAAAGCGCCTGGACATACCGTACGTAACGAATTTAAAAACGGTGGTGGTATTCCCGATTTGATTGCTGTTTTCCAAGATGCATCTGGCAAAGCTAAAAATATCGCCTTGTCATACGCATCAGCAATTGGCGGCGGTCGTACAGGTATTATCGAAACAACCTTTAAAGATGAAACAGAAACTGACCTATTCGGTGAGCAAGCTGTTTTATGTGGTGGTACGGTTGAACTTGTTAAAATGGGTTTTGAAACATTGGTTGAAGCCGGCTATGCACCAGAAATGGCGTACTTTGAATGTTTGCATGAGTTAAAACTTATCGTGGATTTAATGTACGAAGGTGGCATTGCTAACATGAACTACTCGATCTCAAACAATGCTGAGTATGGTGAGTATGTAACCGGTAAGAAAGTGATCAATGACGAATCTCGTGAAGCAATGCGTGAAACGTTAAGAAACATTCAAAATGGTGAGTATGCTAAACAGTTTATTGTTGAAGGGGCGACTAACTACCCATCAATGACAGCAAATCGCAGAAATAATGCGGCACACCAAATTGAGCAAGTTGGCGGAAAATTACGTGAAATGATGCCATGGATTACTGCCAATGCTTTAGTTGATAAAACTAAAAACTAGGTCGTTTTTTAAAGACTACAAAAGCGGCCGTTTTAACGGCCGCTTTTTTTTGTCATCATATAGATGATGCTAGGCTATACTAAAAATACAACCAACGGAGTTAGTACTTGATGAAACAAACACCCCCTCCATCCAAAGGGCTGTATTTACTGCCAAACCTATTTACAACCAGCGCCTTGTTTGCTGGCTTTTATGCGATTACAGGCGCAGTTAATGGCCATTTTGAAATAGCTGTTATCGCTATTTTTATTGCCATGGTGCTAGATGGCCTTGATGGCCGTGTTGCACGCATGACCAATACTCAAAGCGAGTTTGGTGCACAATACGATAGCTTGGCTGACTTGGTTTCATTTGGTGTGGCACCTGCAGCAGTTGCTTATTCGTGGGGGCTGTCGTCCTTAGGCAAGTTTGGATGGATGGTAGCCTTTGTATATGCAACGTGTGGTGCATTACGTTTAGCACGCTTTAATGTTCAGCATAACATTGCTGATAAACGCTACTTTCAAGGGTTAGCCAGCCCAGCTGCCGCTGCCCTAGTGGCCGGCTATGTGTGGTTAATGGAAGACTACCAATTAACAGGCACCGGGGCGACGGCAGGCTTACTAACAGTCACCTTATGTGCGGGTTTATTAATGGTTAGTAACATTCGTTACCATAGTTTCAAAGAGCTTAATTTTACGGGCAAGGTGCCTTTTGTCGTTGCCGTGATTGTTATGCTGGTTTTAGCCTTAATCTATGCTGCGCCTCCGTTAATATTATTTATTATGTGTTTAGTGTATGCCTTATCTGGACTAGTACTAACGATGCGCTTATTGCGCCGAACACAACGCGATAAAACTGAATGACAACATCCAATAGGCAGCTAGCCTACTTGGATCTGATGGGCGTTCAAGTTTGGCAAGAGAGGAGCAGGCAAGAACAAGTAATCGCCGAAGAAGTCAGTGACGACGTTACAGCAAACACCCTTCAAGAGCTTTACGAAATAGCGTCAAACTGCCAACGTTGTGAGGCTTCAGCTGTTAGGAACCAGCTAGTGTTTAGCGATGGCCCAATGCATGCCGACTGGCTCATCGTGGGCGACTTTCCAACACAACAAGATGATAGTGAAGGGCGCCCATTAACTGGCGACGTGGCTCACTTATTATCAGAAATGTTATTGGCGGTCGGGGTTAAAAAATCGACAGTTCATTTAACAAACAGTGTTAAGTGTCGTTCAGCTAATGTTGAAGCGGAAAAGGTCGAGTTATTATCGTGCCGAGCTTACTTGATTCGTCAAATAGAATTGGTAAAACCACAGCTTGTCTTTGTATTGGGTGAAAAGGCAGCACAAAGCTTACTAAAATCAAACGAATCGTTAAGCCACCTAACAGGAACAGTGCATAAGGTTGATGGTGTGCCCACACCAATAGTGGTCAGTTGCCACCCACGCGATTTATTAAAAACACCTTTAGCCAAAAGGCAAGCTTGGGACGATATACAACTGGCAAGAACGCTGGTTAGCAAGGTTGATGCTAGCTAAATTAAAATCGTTGCTGAGTTTAACTGGCCCTCAAGCGGATTATTTACGCCCCTTAAAAACACACGATATTCCCAAAGTTCTGACAATTGAGCGGCAAATGTATAGCTACCCTTGGAGTGAAGGCATCTTCAAAGACTGTTTAAAAATTGGCTATTCAAATTGGGCCTTTATTAAAGACGGTCAGTTCGTAGGCTATGTTATTTTATCAGTCGCAGTTGGCGAAGCGCATATCTTAAATATATGCTTGGACCCTGCCTACCAAGGCAAAGGATTAGGCCGACAATTTCTAAAAGAAGTGCTGATTATCGCGAAGAAAAAAAATGCAAACAGTGTTTTCTTGGAAGTACGACCCTCCAATACAGCGGCAGTTAAACTGTATAAGAAAGCGGGCTTTAAGCAAATTGGGCAACGCAAAAACTATTACCCAGCCGCCGATGGTAAAGAAGACGCGATCGTGCTGTCATTGGATTTAACATCAGATTCTGCGTAAAAAGCGCAGGGACTTCTAAACTAGCGATAAACTTTAGTATATTACCGAGTCTTTCATAGTGAGCTTGCTCATTTTCCCACGTATACCATAATAACGTGGACGCTGAAGATACCCGCGATTTCTTTGCGGGGTCTTTTCTAAAAAAACATTGGTACATTCGATAGCAATAAGAATTGAAATATAAAGGACAAAATTTTGAATAAGCAACAACTAGCCGCAAAAATCTGGGAATCAGCCAACCAGATGCGCTCAAAAATTGAAGCCAACGAGTACAAAGATTACATACTTGGTTTTATATTTTATAAATACCTAAGTGACCAACTGGTACAGTTTGTTACCAAAGAAGGCATGACGCCCGAAGACATCAAAGCACTGAATGAAGGCGATGCCGAAACGGTCGAATTTGTGCAAAGCAACCTCGGTTACTTTATTAGTTACGACAACCTGTAAAAGAAACCCGCTTGGCTGAAATTGCCAGCACTCTTGAAGAAATTTTAGAATCACTGAGTGAAGAAGAAAAAGAACAAGACACCGTAAAAGAAAACAAAGATGGCTTTATAAATAGCGAAGTGAGCAAAGTGGCGAAAGCGCTTTTGAAAGAACAAAAACAAACCAAAGCCAAGTTTGCACAAGATAGCTATGAAGCCAAAATTATTAACGTTAGCGGGCTAATTGACGAGGAGAAAGCCCTAAAAAAGGCGGTAAAAGAAGCTACCACAGCGCTACACCTAAAAACCAAAACCACCATAGAAAGTTTAACTAACGAGCAAGTTAACCAACTACTACACCTTAAATGGATTGCCCCATTAAATGGCGAACTGGCAGCCATGCCCAGCGCAGTCATTACCCAGCTGACCAGCCAAGTACAAGCCCTAGCCGATAAATACGCCGTCACCTATTCACAAGTGGCCAACGAGATAAAAACCACCGAGCAAGAGTTGGCCGACATGATGGGAGAACTTACCGGCAATGAGTTTGATCAGCAAGGCTTGGCAGAACTCACCAGCTTGTTGAAAGGCGAATAAGGTGAGTGTGGATATGAAAGTGCCAGAGATTCGGTTTCAGGAGTTTGATGAGGAATGGCATAGCGATATTGTCGGACTATTATGTGACTTTATAGTTCCAGGAAGAAATAAACCTCAGGTATTTGATGGCGATATTCCTTGGGTCACTACTCCAGATGTTACATCTAATTGTGTTTCAAAATCGAAAATTGGATTGGCAATATCCAAAGAGGAAGCTGAACGAGTAGGTGCAAAAATAGTCCCAAAAAATTCAATTATAATTTCTTGTGTCGGAGATTTAGGGCTTGTTACAAAGGCTGACAATGACTTAATAATCAATCAGCAGCTTCATGCATTTATACCAAGAGAAAATATTAATAAATGGTTTTTATTGTATGAGTTGCTAACAAGAAAAAAACATATGGAAAATGTTGCGACGAAAACGGCCGTTCCATATATGAATAAGGAAAATTGCAATTCCATACCTATAGTATTTCCCGCATATAACGAACAAACCCAAATCGGCAACACCTTCCAAAAGCTCGATAGCCTAATCAACCAACACCAACAAAAGCATGACAAGCTCAGCAGCATTAAAAAAGCGATGCTGGTAAAGATGTTCCCCAAACAAGGCGAAACCACCCCAGAAATCCGCTTTAAAGGGTTTAGTGGGGAGTGGGAGGAGAAAGAGCTAAATAATGAAGTCGAACTTTTTAGTGGGCTAACGTACTCGCCTACAGATATCCGAAAAGAAGGGACTTTTGTAATTCGCTCATCAAATGTAAAAAATGGCCAGCTTGTTCAAGCTGATAATGTTTACGTTAATTCTGAAGCAGTTAATTGCAGCAATGTAAAAGAAGGTGACGTAATTGTTGTTGTTCGTAACGGCTCAAGATCTTTGATTGGAAAGCATGCACAAGTAACTTCATGCATGGATAATACTGTTATTGGGGCTTTTATGACGGGGATTAGAAGTCAACAACCGGAATTTCTAAACTCCCTATTAGATACGAATCAATTTACAGCTGAGGTTGAGAAAAACTTAGGCGCAACAATCAACCAGATTACCAACGGGGCTTTCAGGAGTATGGTTTTTATGTTTCCAAAGGAAGATGAACAAAACGCAATTGGCAATTACTTCCAAAAGCTCGATACCCTTATCTATCAACAGCAACAACAAATCACCAAACTCAATAACATCAAGCAAGCCTGTTTGAGCAAAATGTTTGTTTAGCAGGGAGCACGAGTATGACCACCTTTAAAACAGAAGCACAATTTGAACAGGCCTTTATTGAGGTGCTTACCTACAAGGGCTGGGAAGCTGAGATACTAAAAAACAAAACCGAGGCCGAGTTACTGCAAAACTGGGCGGCTATTTTATTTGAAAATAATAAACAGCAAGACCGCTTAAATGATGTGCCGCTAAGCGCTAGCGAAATGCAGCAGATTATTGAGCAAATAAAAGTGTTAAAAACCCCACTCAAGCTTAACGGTTTAATCAACGGTAAAACTGTTGCCATTAAGCGCGATAACCCAGCCGATAGACTGCATGTAGGTAAGGAAGTTAGCCTAAAAATATATGACCGCCAAGAGATAGCCGCAGGCCAAAGCCGTTACCAAATTGTGCGGCAACCAAAATTTGAACGCGGCAGCCCCTTGCGTAACGACAGGCGCGGTGATGTGTTGTTACTCATTAACGGCATGCCAGTGATTCATGTAGAGCTGAAACGCAGCGGCGTGCCGGTAAGCCAAGCGATAAACCAAATTGAAAAATACAGCGCCGAGGGCATTTTTAGCGGGCTGTTTTCGCTGATTCAAGTGTTTGTGGCCATGCAGCCAGAAGAGACAAAATACTTCGCCAACCCCGGCTTAGATGGTAAGTTTAACCCTGATTATCAATTCAACTGGGCCGATTTTAATAACGAGCCAGTGAACCACTGGAAAGACATTGCCTCTACGCTGCTCTCTATTCCCATGGCGCACCAGCTGATTGGTTTTTATACCGTGGCCGACGATACCGATGGCGTGCTAAAGGTGATGCGCAGTTATCAGTATTACGCCGCCAATGCCATCTCCGATAAGGTGGCCAAAACCAATTGGCAGCAAATAGGCAGTAGCGCAAACAATCCAGACCGACTCGGTGGCTATGTGTGGCATACCACTGGTTCAGGCAAAACCATGACCAGCTTTAAATCGGCACAACTGATTGCCCAATCTAAAGATGCTGATAAAGTGGTTTTTTTAATGGATCGCATTGAGCTTGGTACCCAGTCGCTCGCCGAATACAACAATTTTGCAGGCGATGGCGAAGAAGTACAGGCTACCGAAAATACCGATGTATTGGTTACTAAACTCAAAAGCAGTGACCCTGCCCAAACCTTAATTGTTAGCTCTATTCAGAAAATGAGTAATATTTTTGAAGCCGTGGATGATGAAGGCACCGCCACAAATTCGGCCGACATTGAAAAAATACGCGCTAAACGGTTGGTGTTTATTATTGATGAAGCCCACCGCTCAACCTTTGGCGATATGCTTATCACCATTAAGCGTACCTTCCCACACGCTTTGTTTTTTGGCTTTACCGGCACGCCCATCCAAGAAGAGAATGAAAAAAGTGGTAATACCACCAGTACCGTATTTGGTAACGAGCTACACCGCTATAGCATTGCCGACGGCATACGCGATGGCAATGTATTAGGTTTTGACCCTTATAAAGTGAGCACCTTCAAAGATAAAGAAATACGCCAAGCTGTAGCGCTTGAACAAGCCAAGGCTAACTCCGTTACCGATGCCATGGCAGACCCTGCTAAAAAGCTTAAATTTAATCGCTTTATGAATGATGTGTCTATGGTTGGGAAAAAAGACCCCACCGGCAAATACATCAAAGGCATAGAAGACTATGTGCCCAAAGAGCAATACCTAACGGATGCTCACCAAGCAAAGGTGGTGGAAGATATTCTGGGCGAGTGGGATGTGCTTAGCCAAGGCAATAAGTTTCATGCTATTCTTGCCACCAATAGTATTGCTGAAGCCATTGACTATTACCGCCGCTTAAAAGCCGCCAAGCCCGAGCTTAAAATATCGGCATTGTTTGACCCCAATATTGATAACGACGGCAGTGGTGACAGAGGCCCCACCTTTAAAGGCGATGGCCTTGAAGAAATTATGGCCGACTACAATGCACGCTATGACCAAGATTTTGATTTTGCTCGCCACGGGGGCTTTAAAAAAGATTTAGCTAAACGTCTTGCCCATAAAAAACCCTATGAGCGCATACACACTGAACCCGAAAAACAGCTCGATTTACTGATTGTGGTTGACCAAATGCTCACAGGGTTTGATTCTAAATGGCTCAATACCTTGTATTTAGACAAGGTGATTAAATACCAGAATATAATTCAAGCCTTCTCGCGCACCAACCGTTTATTTGGCCCCGATAAGCCTCACGGAACCATTCGATATTACCGCTACCCAAACACCATGGAGCAGCATATAAACGACGCGGTAAAGCTCTATTCGGGCGATAGGCCCATAGGTTTATTTGTTGATCGCTTAGAAAGTAACCTTGAAGCGATGAATGAACTGGCGGCAGAGATCATTCAATTGTTTATCAATGCGGGCGTTTCGAATTTTGAAAAACTACCAGAAGACGATGCCGTCTGTGCTAAATTTGCCAAGCTATTTAACGTTTTTAATGAACATTTAGAAGCCGCAAAAGTGCAAGGCTTACATTGGGATCAGCTAACGTACTCATTTGATGAAGGCGATGATAAGCACGAACTAACGCCGGAGATAGATGAGCCAACATACTTGAGCCTAGTTTTACGTTACAAGGAGCTGGCAGGAAAAGGCGACGGTGGCGGCGGTGAAGGCGATGTACCCTTCGATATTAGTGGACACCTTACAGAAATTGATGCTGGTAAGATCGATGCAGACTACATGAATAGCCGCTTTGATAAATATTTAAAAGAGCTTAATCAGCACCAAGATCAAGCCAGTATTGAAAACACATTGAACGAGTTACATAAATCGTTTTCAACGCTTACTCAGTCTGAACAAAAATATGCAAAGCTCTTTTTGCATGATTTGCAGCGCGGCGACGCACAATTAATTGAGGGGCACACGTTTAGGGATTACATCAATGGCTATAAAGATAGCGCCGAAAGCGCGCAACTCAATGCCGTAGTGAACGCCTTGGGTTTAGATAAAAGTTTGCTTATCGCGTTAGTTGGGGATAATGTTAACGAGAAGAACCTGAACAACTTTGGCCGTTTCGACGCACTAAAAGACACGGTAGATAAAAATAAAGCCAAAGCCTTTTTTGAGAAACAAGAAGGTGTGTTTATTCCGCTATTTAAGTTGAATATGCGAATTGATAAGTTTCTTAAGCAATTTATTCTGGATCAGGATGATTGTAATCCACCTCGTTAATAACCGGAGTTAAAAGCAGAGATTATGCTTTTTGCTGCGGACTTATAAGGTTTAGTGACCTTGCGGCTTAAATCACTCGCCTTTCGCTTGTATTATCTCTTGTCTAGCCAAACTGAGCCGCAAAAGCAAGCCTTTCGCCGAGTATGTTGCAAGAGTTGGCAATGTTGATGGCAATATCGCTCTTTGTGTTTAAAAAATAGTATATTTAGGTATTTTAAATACCTAAATAATTAATAATATAAACCTTTTGGTTGATTTGGTTTATAAAAATAGATATATTGGGGGTATGAATACCGAAAGAGAGTCAAAATTAAACACTCTGCTTAGCACTCAGCCTTCAGGCATAGTGCTCTCTTCGGCATGGTTAACAGCACAGGGCTACAGCCTCGATTTACAAAAGCAGTACAAGAAAAGCCAGTGGTTTGATTCTATCGGTACAGGTGCCTTGATACGTCATGGTGATCAGGTGGATTATCTGGGCGGTATCTATGCGTTGCAGTCCCAGCTAGGCCTGTTTGTGCATCCAGCTGCTAAAACGGCGCTGGCATTGCAGGGGAAAGCCCATTATTTGGAGCTTTCTACCAAGAAGGCACAGCTTTTTGGTGGTAAGGGCGAGAGCTTGCCGCTTTGGTTTAAAAAGCGGGATTGGGGGTTAAGTGTAGAAAGCAAGATAACGAGCTTTTTGCCGCCTGAGCTTGGTTTAGTTGAGATCGACTATAAAAGTTTTAAGGTAAAGATATCCAGCCCCGCACGCGCGGTGATGGAGTGCTTGTATTTAGCGCCAAAGTCTCAGCCACTAATGGAAGTGTTTGAGTTGATGGAAGGCTTGAATAATTTGCGCCCAGCGACAGTACAAAAATTATTGGAAGAGTGTACTTCTGTGAAGGTGAAGCGCCTGTTTTTGTATTTGGCGGATAAGGCAGGCCATGAATGGCTCAGCTATATCAACCTTGATAAGGTTGATTTGGGTTCAGGCAAACGCGCCATCGTGACCGATGGTGTCTATGTTTCGAAATACCAGATAACTGTTCCCAAGGCTCTTGATTCAATCAATGGAGAGGCAGAAGCATGAATAACGCCTACACCAAACAAGTGAAGCTGCTTTTGGATGTATTGCCAGAGGTCGCCAAAGAGACATGTTTTGCCATGCATGGCGGCACCGCAATCAATCTCTTTGTCAGGGATATGCCAAGGCTATCGGTTGATATCGACTTAACCTACGTTGAGATAGCTGAGCGCAATGAAACACTGGAGGGCATTAACGCAGCCCTTATGCGGATTAAAGAACGAATCGAAGACTTGCGCCCATCGATTCGTGTTCAACATAAAGAGAAAGTCTGTAAGCTTCAGCTTGATGAGTATGGTGTGATGATCAAGATTGAAGTGAATATGGTGGGGCGTGGCTTGATAGGTGAGGCTATCAAAACGCCGCTATGTGAAGCTGCTCAAGAACAGTTTGACGTATTTTGTGCGATGCCGATTGTGTCATTAGCGCAGCTCTACGGCGGTAAAATTTGTGCAGCCTTAGATAGGCAACACCCAAGAGATTTATTTGATGTAAAGCTTATGTTAGACAATGAAGGTTTTACCGATGAGATTAAACGCGGGGTTTTGTTTGGCTTGGTGAGTAGTAATCGCCCGACCTTTGAGCTGCTAAATCCGCATTTGCTCGATCAGCGCATGGCGTTTGAAAATCAGTTTGAAGGAATGAGCGCTATAGAATTTAGTTACGATGAATATGAAGCCACAAGGCTTCAGCTCATCGAAACGATACAGTCCAGTTTAAATGAAAGCGATAAAGCGTTTTTGCTCAATCTGACTGGTTTAGAACCAGACTGGTCGATTTATGATTTTCAGGTGTTTCCATCAGTGAAATGGAAGCTCCTGAACTTAGAGACGTTTAAAACGGAAAACCCAGAAACTTATCGGCAGCAATTGAATGAGTTGGACAAGGTTTTGGCGCAATAATGTATAGCGTGGTGCTTATTCTGTAGAATAGTGCGCTTTCAGTCCCCCAAGGGGGGGTAACTTTATAAATAAGTAAAAATTAGGATTTTGAAGGTATGGGTGATAGTAATTTTGTCAATGAAATCAACAAGAGGCGAACGTTTGCCATTATCTCCCACCCCGATGCGGGTAAAACAACGCTGACCGAAAAACTGTTGTTGTTCGGGGGCGCGATTCAGGTTGCAGGGTCAGTTAAAGGGCGTAAAGCTTCACGACACGCAACATCTGACTGGATGGAAATGGAGCAAGAGCGGGGTATTTCGATTACTACCTCGGTGATGCAGTTTGAACATAATGAAAAATTATTGAACCTGCTCGACACTCCAGGGCATGAAGACTTCTCAGAAGATACCTATCGAACATTAACGGCGGTTGATTCTGCGCTGATGGTTATTGATTGTGCGAAAGGGGTGGAAGCCAGAACCATTAAATTAATGGAAGTGTGTCGCTTACGCGATACGCCCATTATTAGTTTTATTAATAAGTTGGACAGGGAAGGCCGAGACCCTTTAGAACTTATTGATGAAGTGGAGTCAGTGCTGAAAATTGAATGTGCGCCAATGACATGGCCAATAGGCATGGGTAAGCGCTTTAAAGGCGTTTACCATATCTATAAGGATGAGGTACATGTGTTTAGCCCAACGCATGGCGGTAAAATTGCCACTGGCGAAATATTTAAAGGGCTAGATAATCCTGGGCTCAAGGAGTTGATGGGTGATGAGTTTGAAGACTTTTTTGAGGAGTTAGAGCTTGTTCGAGAAGCCAGTACGCCTTTCGATATAGACGCTTATTTAGCGGGTAAACAAACACCGGTGTTTTTTGGCTCGGCGGTGAATAATTTTGGTGTGGGTGAATTGCTTGACGCGTTTGCAGAATATGCGCCAGCCCCTCAACCACGACAAGCGGTTGAACGTGAAGTGTTGCCAGAAGAAGATAAGTTTTCGGGTTTTGTATTTAAGGTTCAAGCCAATATGGATCCAGCGCATCGTGATCGAATAGCCTTTATGCGTATTTGTTCCGGTGAGTATTCAC
>OJDD01000020.1_pt1 | contig 80287 bp, 70 predicted proteins | sample 1592591 | NCBI WGS metagenome assembly OJDD01 (sample SAMN05416809, study PRJEB24817) | seawater metagenome | isolation source: Sea water | place: Canada:Atlantic | collected 2013-07 | reverse complement strand
TGATTTTACGAGAAGTAAAAAAAGGGCAAAAGAAGGGTAATAAGTTTTGGGGTTGCTCTAAGTTTCCAAAATGTAGGGGCGTTATAAATGTTACATAACAGGAACGGCTTGGAAGACTGCTGGAAAGAAAGCCAACCTATTTCAATGCCGAGCACACGATTCACCTCATACGTTCGGTAGAAGACTTAGAGCGGCAGGTATTAGTTTGCAAGACCGCGAGGATTTATTAGGTTATAAATCACATCGTATTACGGCACATTACTTAAAGGCTGAAATTGATAACTTAATAGCAGCAGTTGAGAAGATTGTTCCAGGTAGTAAACAACACCGAATAAATCAAGGTGTCAGATACAAGCCAACTTGATTCACTACAACCCGCTCAATAACAAATTATTGCCGGTTACTGGCGTAAACGACTCAACTTACCTAAGAAAGAGACACATCACCACCAACCTTCCACGCATTTACTTTTGACTAACTCTTTGTTCAAAATCTGGCGGAACTACAAATAAATATCGCTTACCTTGCTTGGTTTTGAGCAATAATTTATATTTATCTGATAGTTCTAATAAATCTTTTCTAGCCACGTCATATGATACTCCGTGCGACTGTTGGTGTTCTTGTACAACATAAGTAAACCGTGGGTGCTTCAAAGCATGGCGCAACACGGCTAATTGCCTAAAGTTCAACTTACCTTTAAGCCGCACATTATTCTGCAGAAGTTTCTCGGTTACACCTATGTCATGTGTTTTTTTATCCAGATAGTCATGCAATGACTCAATCGCCTTATGAATCACCTCCAGTTGATGAATAAAAAAGTATGTCACATCATTTTCATCGGTCTCCGTGTATAGAAACGCTTTGCCATATTGCGCCGATGCTTCTTTAATAATTTTAGAAATGGAAACAAACTCAAGCAACCAGTAGCCTTCCTTTGCCATCGCCCAATAAAATAACGCTCGAGCTGTTCGACCATTTCCATCACAAAACGGATGATCGTACGCCAACATAAAATGCAGAGCTATCGCTTTAAGAACAGGATGTAAAAATACTGTACCTTCGGTTGCGCTATCTGAGTTTGCAAAATCACATAATTGTTTCAACCTATCAGGTAGTTCTTTTGCTGGTGGCGGTGTATGAAGCACCTCCTGCGACTGATTATCCACTACATGAATATCATCACTATCACTTCGAAAACGGCCTACTTCTCCGTCATTTAAAGTTTTATCTGTCACTATGCGTTGCAGCTCAAACACAAGTGATGGCGTCAGTTGCTCATCTTTATGTTCGTGAATAAACTGCATAGCTTGATAATTATTAAAAATCATCTGCTCACTTTTACTTCTGGGTGACCGCTGTTGACGGATCATTTCCTTAGCTTCATGCCGTGTTGTAGAGGCACCTTCTAACTGACTAGAGTTGATAGCTTCCTCAACTAAAGAACGAATCAAATAGGTGTTGCGCCTTTGTGAGTTAGTTATCTCCGCTTCAGTTTGAATGCTTCCAGCCGCATGCCTGTCTAACCAGTGTAGTTCTCGCTGCAAGGTATCTGGCGTACAGAAAACAAAGGGCTTCTGCTGCTTGTCCATTATTGGCAGTTCCAGGTAGTTTCTCTCCCGCGCAGACTTAACGCCGGCCCACCACTGCTCACTCGTTAAACCCTCTGGCGCTGGTAAATGACGTAATTTGTCCCAATGTATATAACGACCTTTATTATCAATAGGATTAAAATTAGAGCGCAAAAACCAACTAATACCGCTTTCAACAAATGAAGCTTGGATAATAGCGTTATGATCTGGCGGTGAAACTGGCATTTTCATTGGTTATTTGCTTTAAAATTAAAAGGTTACAGACAATCAAAGTATTTCATACTTGTTTTTAATAATCAAGTATGAAGCTAAGCTGGCCATATAGGAACCCATAAAAGCCATTTTAGCAACCGTTCAATTTTTAAAGTACATGTTGCTTATTCTTGGCCCTAAAATATAAGACTACTTAATGAACATAAGCTTTTAACTGGGGCGAATTTAACGAGCCATAGCTAAAACAAGCTCCAGTATTAAGGAAGTTAAAACATAACGGAACGAAGCCCTACCCAATCACATCGGAAGAGCAAAAACGTTTAATGGTTCAATTACCTACTGACTTAGCCAATACTGATTTATTCGGTCATAAATCACATCGGATTACGACAAACAACTCAATGGCTGAAATTGACCATTTATTAGCCGCTGCTGAGAAAGTTGTAAGCAACCGAAACCAACCGCTCTTTTAAGAGTCGCGTAGTAAAAGTTGCGTAATTTTTGAAGGGAAAGCTTGAAATGGTGGTCATGGGTGGACTTGAACCACCGACCCCGGCATTATGAATGCCGTGCTCTAACCAGCTGAGCTACATGACCATACTTTGAAGGCTGTGAATTTTCGTAGTTTCGGCTTATTTTGTCAAGCCAAACAGGCCGATACCTGCGAAGTTTTACACATTAAATCTAAAGTGCGTTACATCTCCGTCTTGCATAATGTAATCTTTACCTTGTACACCCAATTTACCCGCCTCTTTTGCGCCCTGCTCGCCGTTGTATTGAATAAAGTCTTCGTAGGCAGTAATTTCTGCACGAATAAAGCCTTTCTCAAAATCGGTATGAATAACACCGGCAGCTTGCGGTGCAGTGGCACCTTTTCTAACCGTCCAAGCTCGTACCTCTTTAACACCAGCCGTAAAATAGGTTTGCAAGTTTAACAAATCATAACCCGCCCTAATCACTCTGTTTAAACCGGGTTCTGTTAAGCCCATTTCTTCTAAAAACTCAGTCCGCTCATCTTCTTCCAATTGGATGATTTCAGCTTCCATCGATGCACAAACTGCAACAATAGCTGCACCTTGTTCATTTGCTAGGCTTGTCACTTTATCCAAATGCGGGTTGTTCTCAAATCCATCTTCTTGAACATTCGCTATATACAACATCGGCTTAAGCGTTAATAGCTGGTAACCCGCTAACGATAACAGCTCATCATCTGTTGCATCTAAGCTTCTTAGCGTCATTTTTTCATCAAGGTGCTTAAGCGCTTTTTCTAAAAATGCTTTGTTTTTTAATTCGTCTTTATTGCCAGATTTTGATGCCTTAGTTGCTTTAACCACTGCTTTTTCAAGTGACGCCATATCCGATAAAGCCAATTCAGTTTGAATCACGTCAATATCGGCTATAGGATCAATCTTTCCCGCTACATGAATCACATCATCGTCTTCAAAACAACGCACCACGTGCGCAATGGCATCTGATTCACGAATATTGGCTAAGAACTGATTACCTAGACCCTCCCCTTTTGAGGCGCCAGCCACTAGCCCAGCAATATCCACAAACTCAAAGGTGGTGGGTATTACGCGCTCTGGTTTGACGATTTCCGCCAGTTTATCCAAACGTAAATCAGGCACAGGCACGATACCGGTATTTGGCTCAATCGTACAGAATGGGTAGTTTTCTGCTGCAATGGTTGCTTTCGTCAACGCATTAAAAAGGGTTGATTTACCAACGTTTGGCAGGCCAACAATGCCACAATTTAAAGCCATACTGTACTCTCTTTGAAATTCTATAAAGGCGGTGATTATACGTGATGAGCCCACATACTTAAAAACATTCTAAGTGATAATGGCATACAAACGCCTAGTCGCGTAAAATGCGTCGATTATTTTCATAAAATCAATAGGGAAACTCATGAAGAATTACAAAATTGCTGTTATGGCCGGTGATGGAATTGGCCCAGAGATTATGCAAGAAGCCGTTAAGGTTCTAAAACTCGTTGAAGAACGCAATGATGTGTCGTTTGAATTAATGCCAGCCCTCTTTGGTGCCTGTGCTTACTTTGAAACCGGTGATGCTTTCCCACAAGAAACTAAAGATATTTGTGACCAAGCGGATGCTATTATTAAAGGCCCTATCGGCTTAAGCCACGAAGAGTCTAAAAAAATCCCTATCGATAAACAACCTGAGCGTGGCGCCTTATTGCCGATGCGTCGTCGCTACAATACATATGCTAACTACCGCCCGGTTTCTCTTCCGCAAAGCCTTGCCCATTTCTCGCCGTTAAAGCCTGAAGTTATTGGTGATGGCATTGATTTAATTATGATTCGTGAATTGGTTGGTGGCTTATACTTTGGTGAAAAAGAAGTGGGCGTAAACGAGCAAGGCTTGCGTTATGTTAAAGAAACCTTAGAGTACGACGAAGCCCAAATTCGCCAAATTATGCATCACGCATTTAAACTGGCCAATAGCCGCAAAAAAGTGTTGCACAACATTCATAAAAGTAACGTCTTGAAGTCATCTGTTCTTTGGAATGAAGTGATGGAAGAAGTGGCTAAAGAATACCCAGAAGTTGAGGTGATTAATATTCTTGTTGATGCCGTAGCGACGCTACTGTGCTTAAAACCAACACAGTTCGACGTTATGGTAATGGAAAACATGTTTGGCGACATCTTAAGCGACCAAGGCGGCGGTATCTTAGGGTCATTAGGCCTCATGCCTTCTGCTTGTTTAGGTGATGAAAAAGCTTATTACGAACCATCACACGGTTCTGCGCCGGATATTGCTGGCAAAAATATCGCCAATCCATACTCAATGATTGGCTCTGTCGCAATGATGCTTGAATACAGCTTTAATATGCCTGAAGAAGCGAAAAACGTATGGAACGCAATGCAAGGTGTGTTTGCAGATGGTTATTCTACTGCCGACCTTTCTAAGCCTGGTAGTGGCGTTAACATGATAAGTACTGAAGCCTTTGGCGACAAAGTAGTTGAAAAGCTAAAAGCCATGCCAACAGTCTAAGGTTAACGACTAGTCATAAAAAAAGGCTTACATGATGTAAGCCTTTTTTATTGCCACACTGTTAATGACTCGTCTTAAGCTTTTTCGTGCAACTGGATATTAATCATCCGCAAGGCTGCCAAGATAGAGGCAAATACCTGGTTAGCATGTACCCCACGAGTTTTACGCATTTTGCGCTCATTCGCCCAGGTAATCACACATTCTGTTAGTGCATTGGTATGCCCACCTTTTGGAATTCGCACTTCGTAGTCTTCAAGCTCAGGCAACACCGCATCATAGCCAAGTAGTACTTTATTCACTGCATCAATAAAGGCATCAAAACCACCGTTACCTGTACCACTTGAGGCATGCTCGGTGCCTTTTATATTAACTTTAATATCCGCAATAGATGACTGATCTAGACGGCTAGTAATTGAGCAATCAAGCAACTGAATGTGTTTGTAGCTTTCACTTTCCAATACATCCGCAATAATAAACGGCAAATCTTCAGTCGTAATGGTTTGTTTAGAATCGCCCAAGCGTACGATACGTTTTAACACTTTCTTTTGGTTTTCTTCAGATAGCTCAATGCCTAAACGCTCTAAGTTTTTACTTAGCGATGCTTTGCCGCTCATTTTTCCTAGGGCATAACTGCGAACTCTGGAAAAACGTTCTGGGCTAAGCTTGCTTTCGTATAAGCCACCTTTTTTATCGCCATCGGCATGAATGCCGGCAGTTTGGGTAAACACATCATCGCCAATAATGGGCGCATTAGCCGCCACCCACTTGCCAGAGAAGTTTTCAACCATATTGCTTAAACGAACGATATTGCTCTCATCAATCGATAGCTGCATACCCATTTTATCGCGCAACACAACCGACACTTCCGAGACAGACGCATTACCTGCCCGCTCGCCAAGGCAATTTACCGTGCAATGAATAGCACTAACACCCGCACGAACCGCTGCCATAATATTGGCCGTGCCTAAGCCGTAATCATTATGTGGATGGAAATCAAAATGCACATCAGGGTAACGAGCACACATATCACTCAAGGCATCAAAAACCTCTTCAGGTGACATCACCCCTAAGGTATCCGGCAACATGAAATGCTCAATACCTGCGTCTTTAATGCTATCCATAAAGGCAAAAACATACTCTGGGCTATCAGCGTAACCATTAGACCAATCTTCAAGATACACATTAACCTTTAAACCTTGCTCAAGCGCATAGTTAACGGTATTAAGTACTTGCTGAACATGCTCTTCTAAGGTTTTACCCAGCTGCTCACGGCAGTGTTTCTCGCTACCTTTAGTGAGCAAGTTTATTACTTGCCCGTTAGCGGCAACAATCCAATCGACACTGCGTTTATGATCTGCAAAGCCCAATACTTCCACTTTGCCATCAAACCCTTCGGTTTTAGCCCACTGATTAATACTGCTAACCGCTTCTTGCTCACCTTCGGAAACACAAGCCGACGCCACCTCGATGCGATCAACTCGTAACGATTCTAGTAATGCTTTTGCAATACTCACTTTTTCAGCAGGCGAAAACGATACACCTTGCGTTTGCTCTCCATCACGCAAGGTTGTATCCATAATTTGGATATATCTTGATTCCATCGCCATCAATATTTACTTAAGTGCTAGGCTTAACTTGCCCAAAGCCAAGGTAGACGTTTTTTATGCTCTTCTTCAAACGCACTTATTTTATCAACGTGTTTTAACGTTAAACCAATATCATCCAGACCATTCAACATGTTTTCTTTACGAAACGGGTCTATTTCAAAGGTGAAACCATTTCCCGCTGGTGTATTGACTGTTTGCGTTTCCAAATCAACCGAGAAGCTCACTCCTTCGTTTGCATTAATTTCGTCCATTAGCAAATCAAGTTGAGCTGGCTCAACAACGATGGCTAAGATGCCGTTTTTAAAACAATTGTTATAGAAAATATCGGCATAGCTGGTTGAAATAATGGTATTAAACCCATAATCTGCAATCGCCCACGGCGCATGTTCACGAGATGAGCCACAACCAAAGTTATCCCCCACGACAAGGACCTTTGCTCCTTTAAATGCTGGCTTATTCAGCTCAAAGTCTGGGTTTGGTGTAACGCCATCTGCGTTATAACGCCAATCATGGAATAAGTGCACGCCAAAACCGCTGCGTTCTACTTTCTTTAGAAACTGCTTTGGAATAATTTGATCGGTATCAACATTATTACGGTTCATTAATGCCGCAACGCTTTCGTGTTTTGTATATTTTTCCATAGCCTTAACCTAATTTACTGATATCGACAAAGTGACCGGCGGCCGCTGCGGCCGCTGCCATTGCGGGTGACACAAGGTGAGTACGTCCACCTTTGCCTTGACGCCCTTCAAAGTTACGATTTGATGTTGACGCACAACGTTGACCGTCTTTAAGCTCATCGCCATTCATCGCCAAACACATCGAGCAACCTGGCTCACGCCATTCCCAACCAGCTTCTTTAAATATTTTATCAATGCCTTCTTTTTCGGCTTGTAATTTCACGTGGAAAGATCCTGGCACCGCAATCGCTGTTACGCCATCTGCCACGGTTGTGCCTTTAGCCATTTCAGCGGCATCACGGAAATCTTCGATACGGCCATTGGTGCATGAACCAATGAACACGTAATCAATATTGATATCCGTCATTTTGGTTGAAGCGTCAAGGTCCATATATTTAAGCGCGCTTTCGCATGCGAGTCGCTTGCCTTTATCGGCAAAGCTTTCAGGGCTTGGCACTGCACCGTTGACACCAATCACTTGCTCAGGTGATGTTCCCCAAGTAACTTGTGGAGATATTTCTGACGCATTAAGGGTGATAATTTTGTCATATTCTGCGCCTTCATCAGTCACCAGCGATTTCCAATACGTTAACGCTTGCTCCCAATATTCACCTTTAGGGGCAAACTCTTTACCTTCCAAGAAATCGAATGTTTTTTGATCTGGCGCTACCATGCCTGCACGTGCGCCCGCTTCAATTGCCATATTACAAACAGTCATACGGCCTTCCATTGTTAGCGCTTCAATTGCTTCACCGGCATATTCTATAACGTAGCCCGTACCACCGGCTGTACCTGTAACACCAATAATCGCTAAGGCAATGTCTTTTGCAGTACAGTGCTTAGATAGCTGACCGTCCACTTGAACCAACATGGTTTTAGATTTTTGCTGTGGCAAAGTTTGTGTTGCCATCACGTGTTCTACTTCTGATGTGCCAATGCCAAACGCTAAGGCACCAAACGCACCATGAGTTGCCGTGTGGCTATCACCACAAACCACCACCATTCCGGGGTGAACAAAACCATGTTCCGGCACAACGACATGAATCACGCCATTATCTGGGCTTTCCATATCATACAAATTTAGGCCGTTCTCTTCACAGTTCTCGGCCATCGTTTCAATTTGCTTTTTAGCAATCGGGTCAGCAATAGGAAGATCACGATCTTTAGTGGGCACACAATGATCCATTGTCGCCAAAATACTATGCGGATTGCGCACTGGCCTATTCGCCATACGAAGACCTTCAAACGCTTGAGGACTGGTCACCTCGTGCATTAAATGCCTATCCACATACAACAAAGGAGCCTGACCCGGTTCTTGGTGAACAAAGTGGCTTTCCCATATTTTTTCGTACATTGTTTTTTTCATAATTCTTTCCAAAGCTAGCTCTTCGAGTCTCTATTCGACAACCAGAAGAAGATGAGCGGCACTAAGCCAGATGAACCGTGTATTTTCGCTAATTTCGTCATTTTTTGCAATTGCATTAAGTGAATACCATAGCAAAGTCACTATAAATTTTGTTTTTCTATCTATTATTACTAAATTTTGCAGCCATCATCAGCAAGGTGTCTGTTTATTGATCCAGATAATTGCAAATTAGCGGTCAGCTTATTTTTTTCTGGTAACTCTATATTTATATCAGTAAGATCTAATTCAACGGGATAATGAAGACTTTGTGCACACACTAAGTACCAGTGATCTAGCACCATACTTCCAAACCTAAAACTATCTTTTAATCAAAATATATAAAAACTATAGGCACATCTATGACGACCCTTACAGAACAAAATACCAGTAAAAACATCCATATTAAGAACCTCGACATGAATCTACACTATAACGAAGCTGGCAACGGAGAAGAAACCGTTATCATGTTGCACGGTGGTGGACCTGGCGCGGCTGGTTGGAGTAATTTCTCTCGAAATATTGACGCCTTTTCAGGGAAATATCGCACTATTTTATTAGACTGCCCAGGCTTTAATAAGTCTGATGCGGTGGTAACAGACTTAGCGCGTGATGTATTAAATGCACGTGCTATAAAAGGCATGATGGATGAATTAGGTATTGAAAAGGCACATCTAATTGGCAACTCTATGGGCGGTGCCAGCGCGCTTAGCTTTTCACTTGAGTTTCCAGAACGCTTAGACAAAATGGTATTAATGGGCGCTGGTGGTGGTGGGCAAAGCATGTTCTCACCGATGCCATTAGAGGGCATTAAATTATTGGTCGCGCTTTACCAAAACCCATCTCTTGAGGCATTAAAGAAAATGATTCAAGTCTTCGTTTACGACCCATCACTAATGAGCGATGAGTTAATTGAAGGGCGTTTTGAGAACATGATGCGAAAGCCCGAACATTTAGAAAACTTCATGAAAAGCTTTGCTACGTCCAATATCATTGTCAGTGACTTCACGCCTAACCTTGATAAAGTTGCTGCTGAAACATTTATTATTTGGGGTCGCGATGATCGCTTCTGCCCACTTGATCATGGGCTTAAGTTCTTATGGGGCATCCCTAATGCAGACCTGCATATCCTTAGCAAGTGCGGACATTGGGCGCAGTGGGAACACGCTGAAAAATTTAACTCGCTAACATTGGATTTCTTGGCACGCTAGCAAACGTCGAAAACAGATAGACAATAAAAAAGGCCTGTAACAATTGTTACAGGCCTTTATTTATATGGAGCTGGTGAGAGGATTCGAACCACCGACCGGCTGATTACAAATCAGCTGCTCTACCGACTGAGCTACACCAGCATCAGGGCGGCTATTCTAATCGAAATGAAAAGTTCCAGCAATGCTTAACAACTAATTTTATCAATACTATATTGCTGGTCCAGCTCAAGACGGTCTAATTCATCTTGAATAATGGCTTTAGTACCATGCATTTCCACCCTGACACCATAATGAAATTTTTCCCTATTAATAATTTCTGCCGTAATTTGCTTGTTCTTTAATTCTCTCACTCTATTATTAGCTCTATCAGATAATTTAAATAAACCTAGGGATATCAGCCCCTTGTAATCCCCTTTAGGCACCAACCAGATATCAGTCACTCCTTTAGCCTTCAACTGTTTTAAATTTTGTAGCGATTGATTCCAGTCTCCGTTGGAAGGGTAAACAACCCAAAACTCCCTGGAGACGACAAAGGAAGTAACCAGCAAATGCACACCTAAGCCACTTAACTCTTTTAGCAACTTATTCGCTTCATTTTCTGTCGTAAAATCGCCAACTCTATAACACTCACTAACCGCCTCAGTCGTCGTTTTGTCAACTTTACTATCAATAGGTAGCTGCTTATTACCCACCTGAAAAAATTCCTCTTTGGAAATCAGTTCTAGTTTTTCCACCTGACCTTCTTGGTACAGCGGCTTTTGATAACCAATAACCGCATTTTTTTCGATGGCCGTTTGCCCCCAAAAAAAGTACACCATATTTATAAAAAGTAACAAAAAGAATAGCTGTTTCATTAATAACCTTTAGACAAGACTCTGAGGCCTTGCAATACCAAATCCTTTTCTAAGTAAAATTCATTCATCAAGCCTTTCGCCAAATCATTCGCATGCCCACCCGTTAAGATAAGCGTTGCCTTTTTATTATGCCTCACTTCTATTTCAACTACCTTTTCTCGCACAAACACTTGCAGCATCTGTTCAATGCCGAAAGTCACCGCTTCGCTCGTGTTCGCTCCTAAGCCTTTACCAACTGATTTATCAGCGAGATGAATTTTTTGAGTATTGTTAAGTAAACTACGCTGCATTAACGCTGCACCTGGAACAATGAATCCTCCTAAATGCTCACCATTTTCTAACAAAAAATCCATTGTCAGTGCTGTACCACTATCAACAACACATAACATGCCAGGGTAAGTAGAGCGAGCGGCAATCATAGCCAACCAACGATCCACACCCAACTGCCCCGCTTCTTCATAGGCATTAATAACGCCGCAGGCTTCGCGCGTGCTTTCTACAAACACGGGGAGAGGTTGAGCTTGCTCCTTTGCCCAAACAGTCAGTTGCTGGCAAAAACCGTCAGACGCTACGCTTGAGACATAAATATTAGATAAGGGCTGCTTTGCCAGACTAGATAAACCTTCAGCCAACGGCACATCGTTACTAAAAACCCCTTCATCCACTAACGTCGAATTGCTAAGCATTTGCCACTTGAGCGCCGTATTACCTCGGTCAATATATAACTGCAACATTTAAGTAGCCTGCAACCTCAAACTAACCTCACCAGACACAATGCTCTTTACAGAACCATCAGGCTTTAACAAAAGCAGTTCACCTGTATTTGAAATCCCTCCTGCAAACCCTTCTTCAAACTGCTCTCCAGATATAATGCGAACTGGTTGCTGTTTGTAACAATCGTATTCATTCCAAGGGGCGACATGAGGTAACAAGCCACCTTCTTCATAACCATGAAGGACCTGTAAAACATGCTCAAGCAAGCAAGCGGCCAATTTATTTCGCCCAACCATACCGCCACTCGCTTTAGATACATCACTCCAAGGTTGATCAATCGCATTAGAAGCCGCTGAGCTCATTTGATAGTTAAGCCCTATGCCAACAATGGCTGTATAGCCTCCTTGGCTTTCCCCTTGAATATCAACCAAGATGCCGCCGAGTTTTTTACCTTCCCATAACACATCGTTTGGCCACTTCAAGCCATGACCACTCATGCCGAGCTCTTTAAGCGCATGACAAACAGCCACTCCACAGGCCAAACTTAAGCCTGATAAGCTCGATATTCCGCCATTAAAACTCCATAAAAAAGAGACGTATAAATTCTGCCCATACGGGGACACCCACGTTTTACCTAAACGACCTCGGCCCTTGGTTTGCATTTCTGCCATACAAATTGAGCCATTAGGTAGTGGTTTTAAGCTATGTTGCTGAGCGATATGGAGATTCGTTGATGAACAGCTGTCTAATACCTCTATATTCTGCACTAAATGCTGCCGTTGCGCAGACACACCTGAAATAATTTGCTGTTTATCAAGCAGCTCAAGAGGCCTTTTTAAGCGGGTGCCTTTCCCTTTGACTGCATGAAACTCAAAACCAGCTGCTTCTAACTTTTTAAGATAATTCCAAATAGAGGCCCGACTGACATTCAATTCATTTGCCAACTCTTGCCCAGAGAAAAACTGCCCCGCAGCCATTCGTTTCAATATCGCCTTATATATACCCGTTAGCTCCATTAGAAAAGCCTGACCGTTTCACTTAAACGACAAAAGAAATGCATAAAAAAAATCGTGATTAATCGCTCTGGCCACGAATATCATTCATCTGCTTTTTAACTACATGACGAACAAGTAAATCACGATCACTATCATTCAGCCGAGTAAATTCAGCAGCTATCGTGAACTTTTCACCATTCGGTCGACAAGAGACCACCTTTGCTAAACTCGTTATTTTTGCTAACGATGGACTTAAAATAAATTTCAGCTCTATACAACTATTAACGGATAACTCACTATCTGACGCAAATGACACCCCTGAACCACTCAGGTTAACGGGGCGAGCTGTTTCCATGAACAATTCATCACTCTCCCTCAACATATGATGAGCCAATAGGTTAATTTTTTCTTCTATAAAGGAAAAATAGCGCGCCGCTTCAGGTGATTCTTTTTCAACCTGACGTAGATGGATACGTGAGACCTCGTTCATTTTTTCCAACTCACTAGCTAAGGATACCAGTGTGTTTTCAGGATCCTTCATCCTACCGGCTATGTTTGTTTCATCATTAGAAACCAAGCGATAACTTAATACTAGCTCATCATCTATTCTAAAAAAACGCCTGCGTTCTTGCTCTTCATTCATTATTTTTTTACCACGTCTAATATTGGGTCACTTAAATCTTGAGGCATTTCGCCTTGAATTAAAATAATCTCCACGCGTCTATTCAGCGCTCTGCCCTCCGGCGTGTCATTATCGGTTAGAGGCACTGTATCTGCGTGCCCCTCAATAACCAATCTATTTTGATCGACTGACCCATCGACCAACATTCCTTGCGCAACGGTAACAGCCCTTGCTGCGGAAAGCTCCCAGTTAGATCGGTACAAGCCCGATCCAATAGGAATATTATCGGTATGGCCAGCAATAGTAACGGTACCAACACTGCCATTCACGACAGCGGTGATTTTTTCCATAATAGGCAAGAATGCTGGGTTAAATTCAGCACTGCCTGAGGGAAAAGAGCCATTCTCGTGAATCCTAATCACCACGCGGTCAAGGTCGGTTTCTACACTCACCATACTTTGGTCAATTTCTTCAACCATAAACTCTTTTATTTCTTCTGCTAACTCCTTTGCATCCGCAATTTTCTGCTCAGTCGCTTCAACGTACTCTGTCACAATCTGCGCTTTAACCTCAATGTCTTCTTGCTTTTTAGCCTCTTCTTCTTTTTTCTCTTTTGAGTCAGAATCTGAGTCCTTACCTAAAAGCTCCCTTTCTGAGTCTGTTGTTTGCTGCCGCACTTCTTCTAAAATAGTGGGGTCACCTGCCGCGGGGCTAAAATGCTGAGCCACCACGCTGGTGCCTTTAACAACCTCATAAGTGATCACTTTCCGCTGCACTCCAAAAGCATCATTTAATGAATCTGCCATTTTCTTAAAACGGTTTGCATCCACTGTTGCCATCGACAATAACAACACGAAAAAGCACATTAACAAGGACATTAAATCAGCAAACGTGCCCATCCATGCGGGTAGACCCTCGTCACATTTTGGACAATTATCATCGCTCATTATAAGCTCCAGAGTATCATTCAGCCTCTTCAGGCTCACCAACAGATGATCGCTGGTTTTCTGGTAAATATGTTTTCAGCAATGTTTCTAGAACTCTTGGGTTGACCCCTTCTTGAATGCTTTGAATCGTTTCTAAAATAAGCGTTTTATTTAAACGTTCATGATAACTAATACCCGCAAGCTTAGCCGACATTGGCAGTGCAAACGCGTTGGCAATAATCGCTCCATACAAGGTAGTTAATAAGGCTATCGCCATCGCTGGACCAATTGCCGCTGGGTCAGACATATTTGCTAGCATTTGCACTAAGCCGACAAGGGTCCCAATCATCCCCATTGCAGGTGCCATATCACCCACTGCCTTCCACATATTTTGGCCAATCTCATGACGATTTATGGCTAAATCCATATCCCGACTTAAGAGTTTCTGCACCATCTCCGCATCGTGACCATCCACACAAAGGCTTAAGCCTCGTTTAAGAAACTCATTGTCAACTTCTTGGTCTTCTAATGCTAACAGACCATTTTTACGTGCGACATCCGATAACTCTACCGCCTTTTCGATAAGGTCTACAGGGTTATCATTTTTATTCATAAACGCTTTAATGGCGACTTTAAAAGACCCCAAAAACTCACCAATAGACAGCTGCATCAATGTCACCATAAAGGTACCCACTATCACAATCAAGACCGAGGGGACATCAACGAACATCATCACATCACCACCGGTTGCGATAGCCGCAATAATAATGCCCAAACCACCCACAAAACCTATTAAAGTTGCTAAATCCAAAGTATTTCCTTAATTTTAAATTCCAGTTATCGCTCTAAATAATCGGCACGACAACACTCAAACTTTAGCAGATAAACTGATTTTTTGGAGGACAATCCTTAAATAAATAACGTTAGATGATTCAACCCTCCCAATCATTCGAGCATCAAGCAAACAAGGGTTAACGGTATAACGCTATTCATTTCTTAGCGCAATTTTTGCAAAAAATTATTAACTAAAGATACCTTTAAGCATAAAGAAGAAAATAATCGCCAAGCCGGCACCAATTGGCAAGGTAATGACCCAAGACATAAAGATGCTTCGAATCACACCCAAATTTAAGGCAGAAATCCCCCTTGCCATGCCAACACCTAATACAGCGCCTACTAATGTGTGAGTGGTTGAAATCGGCAGGCCAATTCCCGATGCTAATACAACGGTGGTCGCAGCAGAAACTTCGCAACAAAAGCCACGACTGGGCGTTAACTCGGTAATTTTAGTACCAACGGTTGCAATGACTTTTCGCCCATACATAGCCAACCCCAAAACGATACCCACGCCACCGACAAATAATATCCAAAGTGGCAGCGCTGACTTTTGAGATAGTTCGCCACTATCTACAATACTGGCAACTGCCGCCAAGGGGCCAATTGCATTAGCAACATCATTTGATCCGTGCGCAAAAGCCATCGCACAGGCCGTTAACAACATCAGTACGCTAAATATTTTTTCGACATTGGCATAGTGAAAATTAATATTATCCGACGCTTCAAATTGCAAACGACTAATTAAAAACTTGCCTAACAACATCACCACAACGCCTGCTGCTACAGAAATATAGATAGCATCCATCCCTTTAACGTCTAATCCAACGTGTTTTAAACCTTTAACAATGGTCACCATCGCTATAATAAAACCAACGAAGAAAATATAAAACGGCACATATTTTTTCGCGTTATCTAACGGCGCATCTGTTTCCAGTATTAGCTTTTGTACACTCCTAAAGATGAGGAATGAGAGAATCGCCGCCAATAAAGGTGATGTGACCCAGCTCATTACAATCGTGCCAACCATACCCCATTGCACCGCGTCAATCCCTATTCCAACAATAGCAAAACCAACAATTGACCCAACAATTGAGTGCGTTGTAGACACCGGCCAACCTCTATTCGATGCAATCAACAACCATGTCCCTGCCGCCAATAGCGCTGCCAACATGCCCATCACCAATATTTCAGGTGTAGCCCCCAAATCGGAGACATCAATAATACCTTTACGAATGGTTGAGGTGACTTGCCCACCCGCCAATACCGCGCCGGCAAATTCAAACACCGCTGCGATAAGGATGGCTTGCTTAATCGTAATGGCCTTAGAGCCAACTGATGTTGCCATCGCATTGGCCACATCATTCGCACCAATACCCCACGCCATAAATAAACCAAAAATGACCGCTAATACTAAATAAGAGGTTCCGTAATCCATTGCCACCCCCTCCTATTTAGACAGCATAATTTGAAACCGACGGCCCACACGTTCGGCGTCGTCGGCAATTTCAGCAATAGATTCGATGATGCGGTACATAAACATCACATCAACCGCGTATAAGTCCTTCTCCACCTCAAACAAGGCGGCACGCAATTCAACCTGAATTCGGTCTGTCTCTGACTCCAGTTTATCGAGTTCTATCAACATGCTTTCCACCACTCGAACAGCATGTCCTCTAAACCCTGTTTCAACAAGTTCATCCAGTTCATTAACCACTTTCAGTGCTTGATGACAGGTTTCAACAGTCGCTCGAACCAACTCAATAGTTTGAGCGCTCGCGTGCTCAGGAAAATGCAGTTTACGACCCACCACAATGCCTGCAATATCGCGCGCACGGTTAGCCAGCAAGTCTTGAACACGCAACGAATCTAATAAATCTTGACGATCAATCGGCATAAAAAGACCGCTCGGCAGGTGTTCACGCAATAAATGCTTCTGATCATCTGCTTTTTGTTCAAGCGTCGCTATCTGCTGATAAATCTCTTCTACCCCGTCGGTATCGCCTTTAGACATGCACTCAAATAAATCAACCAATTTTGAAACACATTCATCCACTAGCTTCATATGCGACTGAAGCGGAGCGACAGGTGATGGGCCAAAAATGCCCGATAAGTAATTTTTTGATGCCATTACATTTAACCTTGCTTATTAATTTTCGGACAATATAAAGGCAAATGCTAAAATCTGCTAGCAATAGGCAAAAAAAAGCCCCAACATCCTGTCAGGGCCTAAAACAAGGTTCTGTTTTAGATTTTTAGAACTTAGCTTTTAGATCAATTTGCCATGTATCAACGTCACCCTCTCCTTTAGACGTTAATGTGCCCATTTCTGTGTCTAAATAAGTAGTCCCTACGCTGAAGTTTTTATTGATTTCGTATGAAAGCTTCCAACGACTGCCTTCTGAATCGGTGTAGCCATCAGCAAAATCTGAGTCATTAAAGGCTGCAAACACAGAGTTTAATTCAACTTCTCTATAATCATAACTGGCTTTCCATTTACCCATTTTTGTTCCAACACCGAGTAACCAAGCAGTGTCTTCGCCACTGTTAACGCCATCCGCATCATTATTTTTCACATAATGGCCATAAAGCTTAACGGGCAGACCTAAATCTACACTTGTTTCGCCAAACAACTCAATTAGCTGGAACTGAGTCGCATCATTACCCTTTGCAGTAGCGAGTGGGTTATTGTCACCTTCTGAAAAATCAAAAACACTCACACCAAATTTAGATTTAGCACCTGCCACTTTAAATTGTGTAGCCAGCTGAGCAAAGTTAATGGTTTCATCTTCCGAACTACTTGAACCATTATCATCCAATGAAAACACACCTGCACTGGTAATAACCTTTGCTCCTCCTAACTGGGTCGTATAGCGTGCAGCGACACCTTCAGGGTTCAAGTCACCATCCCAAACCATGCCACCACTGACTTGTTGCCAAGGCTGTTTGAACTTACCACCCATCAACTCAAGCCCACTAAGTGCTGTCCAGTTGATATACGCTAAATCTATACCTACATCATCTTTCTCAAAATAATCATCCATCGTTTCATTGGTCGATGTTGCCGTATCATTTTTACCCGAAGAGATACGAATACCGGCTTTAACATTGTCTGTCACATCTGCATAAACGCCAATACGTGCACGGTAACGTTGGCGTCCTTTTGTGCTTACACCATTTGATGAGCTTCTATTTTCATTTCGAACGCGCAAATCACCCTTAACTTTGATTTTGCCAGCCCATGCCATTTTCTTTAACATTGCGTCAGATGGTTTGCTTTGCTTGTTCATCATGTTTGACATAGATAGCTCTGTATACTGATCTTCAGTAATTGCGCCATTAGCTTTTAAGATGTCTAAGAGTTCTTTATCCACCGCAAATGCAGCCGGTGCAAGTGCCATTGACGTACCCAATAGTGTCGCTTTAATAGCGGCTGATAGTTTTGTTTGTTTCATTTTTTGTCCCTTGTTATTTAGTAAATATCTTTAACACGGGAGGATTTTAAATAGCTTAAATGACAGCGGTGTGACAGCGATGTGACAGTTGTTGTTTTTTGCCTGTTTACAACAAAAAGCCCGCAACTAGGCGGGCCTTTTGAAGTAGAAAGAGATAATGCTTACAAATGTTTTTCTAACTCTTTAATTTCAATGTGTCGAACATCCTTCCCTTTAACGAGATAAATAACGTACTCACAAATATTACAGGCACGATCGCCAATACGCTCCAACGCTCTAGATGACCATAATAGATCAATCGCCACAGGGATTTTTCTCGGATCTTCCATCATATAGGTAATTTGCTGGCGGACTAAATTCTCATAATCCTTATCAACCTTCCTGTCTAGGTGAATGACATTAAACGACTCATCAAGGTCTCTACGCGCAAACGCATCTAATGCCTTATTAAGCATCCCCGTCACACGGGTCGACATTTGCTCGATGCTATCAAATTGTTCTGGCAATGCGCCTCGCTTAGAAATATCAATGGCTTGTCTAGCAATACGTTTCGCCTCGTCGCCCATTCTTTCCAAATCAGAGGTTGTTTTGATAATTGCCATGATTAAGCGTAAATCTGTTGCCGTTGGTTGACGCATAACGATGATACGGTTGCACATTTCATCAATATCTACATCAAACGTGTTGACCTTTAAATCACCCTCAATTACCGCTTCAGCCATTTCCTTGTCGCCCGCTAACAATGCTTTTACCGCATTTTCAATCTGCTGCACCACGACACCACCCATGTTCAACACACTGCTGGTCACCTCTTCAACTTCTTCATCGAACTTGTGTGAAATATGTTGCCCTGTACTCATCTCCCCTCCTTAGCCAAATCGACCACTAATGTAGTCTTCGGTTTGCTTTTGTGATGGTTTCATAAATATAGTGTCTGTTTGATCAAATTCAATCATTTCACCAAGATACATAAAACCCGTGTAGTCTGAAATACGTGCCGCTTGTTGCATATTATGCGTCACGATGCAGATGCTGTATTGTTCGCGAAGAACGGAAATCATTTCTTCAATCGCTAAGGTTGAAATAGGGTCTAACGCGCTGGTTGGCTCGTCAAACAAAATAACTTCGGGTTTTAATGCAATCGCACGAGCAATGCACAAACGCTGTTGCTGACCACCACTAAGACCACGAGCATCATGGCTCAAACGGTCTTTCGCCTCTTCCCATAAGGCCGCATCGCGCAATGACTGCTCAACGACTTCTTGCAACTCTGTACGTTTTTTAACACCTGAAAGCCTTAAGCCATAGGCAATATTCTCAAAAATCGTCATTGGAAATGGGGTTGGTTTTTGAAAAATCATGCCGACACGTTGGCGCAACCGAATCAACTCTGCTTCTTTCTTAATATCTAAAATATTTGTGTACGCTTTTTCATCCGCGTTCAATAGATTAATAGCGCCTTCATACCGGTGACCAGGGTATAAGTCGTGAATACGATTCATACCGCGCAACAGCGTAGATTTACCGCACCCACTCGGGCCAATCAATGCCGTTACTTTGTTCTTTTCAACCGGTAACGAAATAGCTTTTAGTGATGGCTCACTTGCACCACTATAAGTAAACGTTAAATCCTTAACTTCCATCATGTTCTTCATTATTTTGATCTCTTTTTGTTGCTCGCATAACGGCCAAGCAAATTAATTATTAACACCATCGTCGTTAATAAAAAGGCTCCTGTCCAGCCAAGTTGAACCATTTGGTCGTCTGGCATTGTCGCCAGGTTATAGATCGATACGGTTAAGGAAGGGAATGTACCTGTTAGATCTGTTGACCAAAATTCACTCGAGCCACTGGTGTAGATCAACGGCGCTGTTTCCCCGACTACTCGTGCAAAAGCAAGCAAAATACCCGTTAAAATGCCTGCCTTAGCGTAACGCACGACGATGTTCATCGTCACATGGTACTTAGAAGCGCCAATGGCGATACCTGCTTCTCGCAGCTCAATGGGCACTAGGTTCAACATATCATCGGTTGTCCTAACAATAATTGGCACCATTAGAATAAACAGAGCTAAAACACCAGCCCAGCCACTGGTATGCCCCGTTGGCACCACAATAATCGCATAAACAAACGTCCCCACAACAATCGAGGGCGCCGACATCATCACATCACTTAAGTCACGCAAAAACTCCGTGCTTCTAGAGTTAGCCCCATACTCTTGTAAATAAATACCCGCCAGAATACCGACTGGTATCCCGATCAGTGTGGCAATACCAGACATCATTATTTGACCGACAATTACATTCCGTAAACCACCTTCAATAAGGTCTTTGGTAAACACATCAAAGCTGAGCCCCTGCAGGCCTTTTGAAAATAATGTAAATAAAATCCAGCCTAAAAAAATTAAGCCCACTAACGCAGCAAAGGTAGAAAAAACAATAAACACGCGGTTCATGATTAAACGCATTACTTTTTCCTCAAGAAGTAAACTTTAGCACTCGCTATCACGATGAAACTTAAAACAAAAAGTATCAGCGCTAAGTAGAATAGAACAGATAAACTCAAACCACTTGATTCAGCAAAGCTATTAGCCAGCACCACCGGGATTGAATTAGTAGGATCGGTTACTTTGCCTGCAAACTGGTAAACGCCGCCAATCACAAAAGCAACTGCCATCGTTTCACCCAAAGCCCGGCCAAACGATAATATGATGGAGCCAATAATGCCTGACCGTGCATAAGGAAAGACAACGTCTTTTATTACCTCTAATTTAGTCGCGCCCATCGCATACGCTGATTCTTTAAGCATATCAGGCACCGTCGTTATTGCATCGCGACTTAGGGCCGCCATAAAAGGTATCACCATAATGCCAAGCACAAGCCCTGCTACCAACAATGAAACCGTATTTCCACCAAAGAGGCCCGCTATAAATGGACCAAAGTAAAACAACCCCCACATACCATAAATAATGCTTGGAATAGATGCCAATAATTCAATCGCAATACCAACCGGTTTAGCGAGCGCTCCGGGGGCAATTTCAGATAAAAAAACTGCTATGCCCATCGCTATTGGTACTGAAAACAGCATTGCGATGAGTGTTGAAAAAACCGTACCGACAATAGGGACTAAGGCACCATAAACCACTCTAGATTTATTATCACCGAACTCCATGTCGTCATCGGTAATAAAGTCCTCATCATCCATTATAAAGTCGTCATCATCTTCAATAAAATCATCATTAATAGGCGCGCCTTTATCAGCCTCCAACGACTCTAAATCGCTAAGTTCAGTAGGAGATAATTCAACTTTTTCTTCTTCACCCCAACGAGATTCAAACAAGAATTTAACACCAAATTCTTCTATCGCAGGTTTTGCTGACAAATATAGAACAATCGTGGTAGCTGCTAAAATAACAAAAACCAAGCTGGCGCTTAATTGAGCAATTTTTCTAAAAAATAATTCCATTATTCCCTCTGGGATAAACAAAGACCTTCTCAACAACTTATTGAGAAGGTCTTAAATTAACTTTACGTTAAACGATCTTTTATTTTAAGCCTTTTTCTACCCAGTAGCCTTGGATTTTTTTAATCACAGCATCTGGAAGCGATACATAACCCACCGATTCTATAAGTGTATTCTTTTTGGTTAGTGCATAATCAAAGAACTTGATAACTTCTTTTGAATTTTCACCGTCTTTAGGAACCAGTGCAAACGTTGCTGTTACCACTGGGTAACCTTTTGGTGGGTATGCAATATTGGCATAAAAGTCTTTTTTAGGATCTAAATCTGCATACACAGCTGCTGCCTCAAATGTCGCTGGCTCAGGCTTAACAAACACGTTTTCACGGTTTTCAATAATCGCCATATCCAAACCGTTCTTCTTTGCATCAGCGTAATCTACATAGCCAATTGAAAAACCATTATTTTTAATCGCTGTGGCCACACCAAAATTGCCTTTACCTGCAATACGGTTTTTAGAAGGCCATGCTACTACTTTCTTGGCACCAATCGTTTCGCGCCATTCTTGGTTCATTTTGCTCAGGTAGTAAGTAAAAGCAAAGGTTGTTCCTGATTTATCACTACGGTGAACAAACAAAATATCTTCACTAGGTAGAGCAATTCCTTCATTATCAGCAGCGATAACAGGGTCATTCCACTTTGTGATTTTCCCTAGCATAATGCCTGAAATGGCTGCCTCACTTAACTTCATACCACTAACACCCTCAACATTATAAGCAAAGGTCACGGCACCAATAGCCGTTGGAAATTGAATCAAGTTTGCTTTTGCTAAAGAGCCCGATTTTAAAGGCTTATCTGAACCACCAAAATCAACGTGACGGGCGGTGACTTCTTTAATGCCTGAGCCACTGCCTGTTGGCGTGTAATTGACTTGGTTCTTTGTTTCGCCGTAATAAACTTTACTCCAAGTTGTATAAGCAGGGTACGCAAAACTTGAACCCGTACCTTCAATTTTAGCTGCATGAGCTGCTGTCCCAACTGTTAGGCCAAGCAGCCCTAATGCCAATATCTTTTTAATTTTCATGTTTTTTCCAATTTAGTTGAATAACCGGCAAAGCATCTGCTCCAGCCTGTAAATCATTCTAGGGTTGATATATGGCATTATAATGAACGCAATATGACAGTTTAATGACAGCCTTATGACTCAATTCTTTCAGACGGGAACACACATTGAAAACAGCTGCCCTCGCCTTCAGTACTATCAATGATTAACTGCGCCTCATGCCTTTCAAGCTCATGCTTAACAATCGCCAAACCCAGCCCTGTCCCTGTTTTATTCATCACATTATTTTCAGCCACTCGGTAAAAACGCTCAGTCAATCTAGCTAAGTGCCTTGCAGCAATCCCTTTACCTTTATCTTTAACATATAAAACGCCATTACCCGGCTCATCTATTAACCAGCCAACATTAATGTCACCTTTCTTATCAGAATAATTAATCGCATTACCGAGCAAATTTCGCATTATTGTCAATACCGACGATTTATTCACTTTTAAATTAAGGCTTGCGGGAATATCAAAGTTAAATGATTGTTGGCGCTTTTGTGCCGCCGGTTCCAGCTCCGCTTTAACTTGCTCACAAACCCCACGAATATTCACAACATTATTTAAGCTCTCTATCTTCCCTTCTTCAAGCCGACTTAATGTTAAAAGCTCTTCGATCATGGTTTGCATCTTAACGACTTGTTGATCAACTTTACGTAAAGAAGCACTCACCTGTGCTTTCTCATTAGCGGTAGAGGCCAATAACATTTCCACATAGCCTTTCATAACCGTTAATGGCGTTCTTAATTCATGCGATGCATTTGATACAAAGTCTTTCCGCACTTGATTGGTACGCTCAACTTTAGTGACATCGCGAATTAACAATAAACGCTCATTATCACCGTAAGGCAAAAGCCGTATTTCAATTTTTTCTGCAGACCAATTAGTTTCAACAACCGGCGCCTCCATAATAATAGCTGCATCGCTCTTTAGGTTTTTAAGGAAATGTGTAAATCGAGGGTGTCGAACTAAGTGATTAATGGGCTGCCCCGTATCTTCTTTTTTTAAAATAAGTAAACGAGCAGCTTGGTCGTTAAACCACCTAATTTCATTCGATAGCGATAGAATAACCACCCCGTCAGGGAAAACTGAGATCAGCTTTTTAAACCGTTCTAATTGATATTTAACACTATGCTTTTGCGCTAAACGCTGCTTTTTAGATTGGTAAATACCCTCAGCAATTTGACCAAACAGCCCATCTTCAAACGGCACATCATGATCACCCGTTTTTTTTGACCATTTATACAAGTCTTGCAACCGCCGATACTGAAACACGATGTAAACCAATAAAAAAAGCGCCAACACCTCAGCTGGGTATCCAAGCAACATACCTAGCGCACCGGTTGCTAGTAACCAAGCCAATAACACGTTACGTTCATGGTTAGGGTTTATATTCACGTGCTAGAACCCACTAACTTGTAACCAAAACCACGTACCGTTTGAACTAAGTTGGCACAGTTTTGAGCATCCAAAATGCGCCTTAAACGCCTAATATGCACATCCACTGTACGATCTTCTACGTATACATTGTCACCCCACACGTTATCAAGTAACTGATTTCGCGAAAAAACTTTATTGGGATGTGAGGCAAAGAAGTACAGCAACTTATATTCTGTCGGGCTCATCATTACATCAACTTTATTTATCGTCACTCGATGACTCTCTGGGTCAATAAACAAGGGACCTATTGAGATCACAGTGGCATTACTTTCTGTACTGGTTCTACGCAACACCGCTTTCATTCTGGCTATCAATTCCTGAACAGAAAAAGGCTTGGTAACATAATCATCTGCGCCCGTTTCTAGACCCGAGACTTTATCTTCTTCGGTACTTCTTGCCGTCAACAGAATAATTGGAATACGTTTATTCTCTTCTTGGTTTTTTAAAAACTTAATCCAATCAGGCCCACTTATTCCTGGTAGCATCCAATCTAACAAAATAATATCTGGGGTCATGTCTCGCAAAGATTCCTGCGCTCTCATCACATCCATACACCATGTCACCTCAATATCATTGGACTGTAGAGAAAGCTGTAACATTTCTCCGATATCCTCATCGTCTTCTACCAGTAGTACCTTCATTTTTTCCATAAAATTAACCATTTAATTATTGCTAGTCAGAATACCTACTATTTGTGACAAAACAGTGACAGTCTGAAAACTACCATTTAGCTTAAGAGTTCAAGGTGCAACACAGCTTCTATACTCATTTGAATAGCAGCACGATATTAAAGCCACCAAGAAGCAAGCAATTTATCAAGAATTCCTCCTTTTTACATCCCTGTCATATAACCGTCATATTATTCAGCAATACTTTCCACCCATGACATATGAAGAAAAATTACATTATCAATCGCTTTTAGACATCTTAGCAACAGACTCATTAACCCCCCTCTTTCAACCGATCATTTCACTGAGAGACAATACAATTTACGGTTATGAAGGCTTAGTACGTGGCCCCTCTGACGGCCCTTTGCACTCCCCTATTAACCTTTTTAATGCGGCTGCTAAGCATGGGCGGCTAGCTGAGTTAGATTTACTATGCCGCAAAATTAGTATTAAACGGTTTGGTCAGCTTAACTTAAATTCAAAGTTATTTATTAATACCATCCCTGAGATTCTATTACAAAAAGATTACCAGCATGGCCACACCTTAAAGTATATAAAAGACGCTAATATGGATGCTAGCCAAGTGGTCATTGAGCTCACCGAGCAATACCCTATTGAGGATTATGAGTTGATGGCATGTGCAACTAAACATTATCAAGATATGGGATTTTCCATCGCCATCGATGATTTAGGTGCCGGCTACTCAGGCTTAAGAACCTGGTCTGAAATTAAACCCGACTTTGTGAAAATTGACCGTCATTTTTTAAGTGACATTCATAATGATACAAACAAACAAAAATTTGTACAGTCTATCGTTGATATTGCAAAAGGTGTTGATTGTAAAGTTATCGGCGAAGGTATTGAGCTTCGTGGTGAATACCTTCAGGCTAATGCGATGAATATAGATTATGTACAAGGCTTTTACTTTGCTCGACCCACTGCTGAGCCAACTGAGTTGCTGGATTGTTCGTTATTTTCAAGAAGAAAAAATAACTTAAAACCTAAATTTAATATAGAACGTTCAGACAATACGGCAGCAAAACTTCTTTTTTATGTCAAACCTATCTATACCCATACTAAATTTTACGATATTGGTGAACGCTTCCAATCATCGCCCGACCTAACTGCCCTTCCGGTTATTAATGACGACTCTACCGTTGCAGGGATTATATGGCGCACTGAATTTCTAACCATTTACGCCAGCCGCTACGGTAAAGAATTAAACAGTAAGAAAACCGCCTTATCCTTTTTAGACATTAAAGCGTTAAGTGTTGATATCACTTTATCAATGAATAAAATTAGTCACTACGCCACTAGTCAAAAAAACCACCCTCAACAAGATGACTTTCTCATCACATCATCTAATCGATACAAAGGCATGGGCAAACTGCTTCATTTATTGAAGGAAATAACCGAGATGCAAATCACGTTTGCACGCCACATGAACCCACTTAGTAACCTTCCGGGCAATGTTCCAATCAGCCAAAGAATAAATCACTCCATTGAGACACAACAAGATATCGTTATTTGTTATTTTGACTTAGATAATTTTAAGCCGTATAACGACACCTATGGGTTTGGTGAGGGCGACAAAGTGCTTCGAAAAACCGCTAAGCTGCTGGCTGATTTCGTGGATGTCGACATTGACTTTGTAGGCCATGTTGGTGGAGATGACTTTATCATTATTTTTCAAAGCAGCAACTGGCAACACCGGTGTGACGCGATTTTAAATAACTTTAGCGCCCTAGTTTCAGAGTTTTACTCTCATGAGCACCTTATTAACGAAGGGATCTCTGCGCTAGATAGAAACTCTAAGGCTGTCTTTTACCCACTTTTATCTATCTCGATTGGAGCACTAAGACCCCATGATTTTGGCTCCATTAGATCGGAAAATGATCTCGTTTCTATTGCCAGCAGTGCGAAATCTGCAGCTAAAAAGATGCTTGGCAATAGCCTTTATCAAATAAAACCCACAAAACAAACGATCAACATACCGGCTTAAACCGTGAAATAGCCACCTTAGCGGGCCATTCCATCACGCCCTTCTTTTTTAGCAAGTGCACGCTTGCCACCTTTTTCATCTATTATGGCGGACACCGATCAAGCAGGTGCCGCCACTCAGACTAGGTTTACTGGCACTGGATTTAGTGATAAATAACCACTTAAATACGCCTACCCTTTATTAAACACAAGAGCATCATCGCTCAGCTCAATATTAATCACATCGCCAGGCACAAATTTCCCTGCTAATAAGTCTTGAGCTAAGGCGTTTTCCAAACGCTGCTGTATCGCCCGCTTCAAAGGCCTAGCGCCATAAACAGGATCAAAACCTGCCTCGCCTAACTTATCAAGCGCAGCTTCCGACACATTTAATTCAATCTCCCGATCCGCCAAACGCTGGCGTAAAACCTCTACTTGAATCGTTGTGATAGCTCTGATTTGTGAACGGCCCAAAGGATGAAAGACCACTGACTCATCAATACGGTTAATAAACTCTGGGCGAAAGTGACTGCCCACCACCTCCATCACCGCACGCTTCATCTCATCGTAATTTGCCTCACCGGCAAGCTCTTGTATCCGGTCTGACCCCAAGTTCGATGTCATCACAATCACTGTATTTCGGAAATCAACTGTGCGGCCTTGTCCATCTGTTAAACGGCCATCATCTAATACTTGTAGCAATATATTGAATACATCGGGGTGTGCCTTTTCAACTTCATCCATCAAAATAACACTATACGGCCTACGTCGAATAGCTTCGGTTAAATAGCCACCTTCTTCATATCCAACATAGCCTGGAGGCGCCCCAATTAAGCGTGCGACTGAGTGCTTTTCCATAAATTCGGACATATCAATTCGCACGATCGCTTCTTCGGTATCAAACAAAAACTCTGCTAACGCCTTACATAATTCTGTTTTCCCAACCCCTGTTGGGCCTAAAAATAAGAACGAACCATTAGGGCGGTTAGGATCTGATAACCCCGCACGTGAACGACGAATGGCATCACTCACCGCTTTTACTGCTTCTTCTTGACCAATAACCCGGTCGCCTAAATTGCCTTCCATTTGCAAGAGCTTTTCACGCTCACCTTCAAGCATTTTCGATACAGGAATACCCGTCCACTTGGACACAACTTCAGCTATTTCTTCCTCAGTTACTTTATTTCGTAACAAGGTAAAGCTTTGCTCATCATCACCAGCCTCAGCCTCTTGAATCGCTTTTTCTAAACGAGGAATTTCACCGTATTGCAACTCAGACATGCGTGTTAAATCACCCGCACGGCGGGCAGTTTCCATGTCGAGTTTCACTCTTTCCAACTCTTCTTTATGCTGCGCACTGCCTTGCATTGCTGCTTTTTCAGACTTCCAAACTTCTTCCAAATCAGCATATTCTTTTTCAAGCTCAGCAATTTCAGACTCCAGCAACTCTAAACGTTTAATTGAAGCCTCATCACTTTCTTTTTTCAACGCTTCGCGTTCAATCTTTAATTGGATTAAACGACGCTCTAGCCTGTCCATTGACTCAGGCTTTGAATCCATTTCCATCCGAATACGACTGGCTGATTCGTCGATTAAATCAATCGCTTTGTCGGGTAGTTGGCGATCAGTGATATAACGGTGAGACAGCACTGCCGCTGAAACGATAGCAGGGTCTGTTATATCCACACTATGGTGAACTTCATATCGCTCTTTTAAACCACGCAAAATAGCAATGGTGTCTTCAACCGTCGGTTCATCCACCAATACTTTTTGGAAACGTCGCTCTAACGCGGCATCTTTTTCAATATATTGGCGGTATTCATCTAGAGTTGTTGCCCCTACACAATGCAAATCACCCCGTGCTAGCGCCGGCTTTAGCATATTACCGGCATCCATTGCGCCGTCACCTTTACCTGCGCCCACCATGGTGTGCAATTCATCAATAAACAAAATCACCTGACCTTCTTGTTTTGAGACATCGTTTAGTACCGCTTTTAAACGTTCCTCAAATTCACCACGAAATTTAGCCCCAGCAATAAGCGCAGCCATATCTAACGATAACAGGCGCTTTGACTTTAGGTTTTCAGGCACTTCACCATTTACGATGCGTTGAGCAAGTCCTTCCACAATAGCGGTTTTACCCACACCCGGCTCACCAATCAATACCGGGTTGTTTTTTGTACGACGCTGTAGCACTTGAATAGTACGGCGTATTTCTTCATCTCGACCAATGACTGGGTCAAGCTTACCTTGTTCCGCACGTTCAGTTAGGTCGACACTGTATTTCTCGAGTGCCTGACGGTTTTCTTCCGCATTTTGGTCATTAACCGCTTCGCCACCACGTATATCATCTATCGCTTTTTCTAATACACTTTTAGTGGCTCCAGCTTCTTGTAATGCCTTACCAGCTGAGCCTTTATCATCAAGTGTAGCCAAGATAAATAATTCACTGGAGATATAAGCATCTTTACGTTGCTGCGCAAGCTTATCGGTCACATTCAGAAGCCGACCTAAATCATTCGACATTTGCACATCACCGGCAGCTCCCTCAACAGTTGCTATACGATCAATTGTATCGCCTAACGATGAGCGTAACTTGTTCACGTTCACGCCTGCTAATTGCAGCAGATGACGCACACCAGCACCCTGTTGATCAAGCATTGCAACCAGTAGGTGTGCCGGTTCTATAAATTGATGGTCTTTACCTAACGCTAGGCTTTGCGCGTCAGAAAGTGCTACTTGAAACTGACTGGTGAGTTTATCCATTCGCATATTTCAATCCTCATTAATTTAATTTGATGACTGATTAATGGGGACAAAAAGTCTCTTTTTCAAGCCAGTTGAGGACGAGTGCTGCCGTTCTTAGTGAATAAAGCTGTGCAACCAGCCAATCAAAGCAATACCGAATAGCATCAATACAATCTGTTCGATAGCTGCTGCTGGGTTAATACGCTTATGCAAGGTTGGAATTAAGTCAGCCACGGCAATATAAATAAAACTGGCCGCAGCAAATGCTAGAACATAAGGCAAAATATGTTCAAATTCTGCCAACCAAAAGTAGGCCAGCAAGCCACCTACCAACGTCGCGAGGCTAGAGATAACATTGTATAAAATAGCTTTTTTACGGGTAAAGCCACTTTGCAATAAAATAGCAAAATCCCCTATTTCTTGCGGAATCTCATGTGCAGTGACTGCTAATGCCGTCACCACCCCTAAATGAATATCGGTTAAAAATGCCGCGGCAATAAGCACACCATCGACGAAATTATGCACACTATCACCAATAAGAATCAAACTACCTGCTGATTTATGGCTATGCGCATGAACATCCACATGTGTTTCGCAATCATCATGATGGCAGTGACGCCACAAAACCATTTTTTCCAGCGCGAAAAAAAACATCAAGCCACCCAAGATAGTTATCGATAGGGTGTGAAAATTCTCATGCCCGACATCTTCCAAAGCGTGCGGTATTAAACCAACGAAAGAAACACTTAACAAAGCGCCCGTTGCAAAACTCACACTAAACGGCAAGGCTTTACTAATAATTTTTTTGGGTAAAAATAAAACCAATGAGGCGCCTAACACGCTTAGCGCGCCGCCTAGTATGGTAAATAAAATAATCCAAGTCAGTACAGTCATGGGCAATAAATTTAGGGTTGAAGCCAAATTAACGAGGCCATTCGGCCCGTTATCGGCTCTCGCCGGTAGGAAAAAAACTGATCCGCTTGATTATACGTACAATATTCACCGCCATAAATTCTTTTTACACCACATTTTAGTAGCACTATTCTTGCCAAGGCATATAAATCCGCAAGGTAGTGCTCACGATCAACACGCTGAAAACATTGCTCCATCACTCCGTGCTGACTCACGTAGGCATCTTTTACTTCTGTACCCACTTCAAAACGGCCGGGGCCTATTGCCGGACCTAGCCAGGCGATTATTTTTTCTGGCTCGGCTAATTTCATCACCGTATGATCAACAATGCCCGCGAGCAAACCGCGCCAGCCAGCATGCACGGCAGCAACAGCCGTTCCATCCTCTTTGCACAATAATACAGGCAAGCAATCCGCCGTCATAACAGCACAAACAGCATGACTATTTCTTGATATTGAAGCATCGGCTTGAATCACTTGAGGCGCTTCATATTCATCCAACTCCAGCACTCGGCGCCCATGGACTTGCTCTAACCAAACTGGCTTAGCCGGTAATTGAAACCTATCTACAAGCGTTGACCTATTTTGCATCACAGCAGACCCATTATCGCCCACATGGTTTGCTAAATTTAGACTGGCATAGTCGCCTTTACTGACGCCTCCTAAGCGACAAGTTGATAATGCCTTAACCCGATCTGGAGCTGGCCAGTCTGGAGTAATAAAATCCATAAACCGACTATTTAACAGGCGTCTCTTGCGTCAACACATCAACCAAGTTGGCCATGTCTGTTGGCATATCACATTCCCAAGAAATCGCTTCGCCTGTCACGGGGTGAATAACCCCCAATCTCGCTGCATGTAACGCTTGGCGCTTAAACCCACGTAAAGTATCACTTAATAACTCACTCGCATTAGCCAGCGGTTTAAAACGCCCCCCGTATACCTGATCACCCACAATCGGATGATTAATATGGCTCATATGAACCCTAATCTGATGGGTTCGGCCAGTTTCAAGGTTAACTCTTAGTAGCGTGTGTTTCGCAAAACGTCTTTTCACTCGATAATGTGTAACCGCTTCTTTACCGCCTATTCTTACAGCATATTTCTTACGGTCTGTGGGATGTCGCGCTAAGGGCGCATCCACCGTTCCGCCAGCCGTCATATAGCCACGAACCACGGTTAAATATTCTCGCTCAAATTCACGTGCTTGCAACTGATCAACCAATATTTTATGGGCTGTTAGGGTACGCGCAACCATTAGCAATCCGCTCGTTTCTTTATCAATTCGATGAACTAAGCCAGCGCGCGGCAAGCCCTCTAAACTCGGATCATAATGTAACAAGGCGTTTTGCAACGTACCATGCCAATTCCCCGCTGCAGGATGCACCACCAAGCCAGCAGGTTTATTGACCACTAACATCGACTCATCCTCATAAACAATCTTCAGGTCAATCGGCTCGGCTTTTACTTCTAACGAGGTATCCGCAATGGGGTTAATAATCACTTGTTCACCACCATTCACCTTATCACGTGGGCGAAGAACCGCGTTATTAATGAGTATATTACCGCTTTTAAGCCAGCTCTTTAATCGGTTACGGGAATACTCGGAGCATAGCTCTGCCAGCGCCTGGTCGAGCCTAAGGCCGGCCATTTCAGCTGGGATGGTTAATTCTATTTGTTGTTCAGTTTTCAAGCCAATAACATTGTAATAATTGATGTGCTGCGGCATTATAACCGTTTAATATCTTATAACCCGTTATTTAACTCATGACTCTAATTAATAGCCCATCAATCAAACTCATTTTGCTCGCCTTAACACTTTTCATGCTAAGCGCTTGCTCGACAATGGACCTCGTTACCCCTAACGAAGCTCCTGATGAAAAAGAAAACTGGTCTGCCGGTGATTTTTACAACGAAGCGAAAGCCTCTTTAGATGATGAGAATTACCTTAAAGCCATCGAGCTTTATGAAGGACTAGAGTCACGCTACCCTTTTGGCCAATATGCCCAACAGGCTCAAATTGATTTAGCCTTCGCCTACTACAAAAATGATGAACCGGAGTCGGCCTTAGCGACCGCTAATCGCTTTATCCGAATTCATCCACGGCATAAAAATATTGACTATATTTATTACCTAAAAGGCTTAATTAACTTTAACCGAGGCATTGGCTTCTTAGAACGTTATTTACCGACTGATAAGTCCCAACGTGACCCCGGTGCAGCTATTGAGTCACTCGATGACTTTGCAACACTGATTAGACGATTCCCTACCAGCCAGTATGCTGAAGACTCTAAACAACGCATCGTTGCACTTAAATCAAACCTTGCTTTATATGATCTAAATGTTGCGCATTACTATATGAAACGCAAAGCCTATATTGCGTCGATTAACCGCGCTAAACACATTATTGAGCAGTACCCAAACACCACAGCTGTTCCTCGCGCCTTGCTACTAATGGTTGATGCTTACCAACAAATCGGCATGAATGATTTAGCCGCAGATGCACAGCGTATTTATAATTACAATTATCCAGCCGGTATGCCACCACTGGAGAATCCTAAATACGCTCACGAGAAAACAACCTCAGAAAAAATTTGGGACTTCCTCGAACTCGACAAGTAAACGAGCTCTGTATATAGAAGGCTATTCTGTAGAAAAAAGAACTTGGCTAAAACCTGACGTCATCGGGAACCTTCTTTCACGTCCAAATGATCGAGAAGTCACTTTAACCCCAGGTGGAGCTTGGCGACGTTTATATTCGTTTTGTTCTACCAGTCGTAGCACTCGACTGACCACTTCCGGATCATACCCTGCCTCTACTATCTGCAGCCTTGACTGATCTAGCTCAATATAGCGCTCAAGAATATCATCAAGTACTGGGTACGCAGGCAAGCTATCCTCATCTTTTTGATCGGGTGCTAATTCTGCTGAAGGCGGGCGCTCAATCACTCGCTCAGGAATGACCGCTGACAACTGATTACGGTATTTAGCGAGAGCATATACTAGCATTTTAGGTACATCTTTAATTGGTGCAAAGCCTCCTGCCATGTCGCCATATAGCGTCGCATAACCTACGCTCATTTCACTTTTGTTGCCCGTCGTTAGTAATATTTTTCTTTTCTTATTCGAAATAGCCATCAATAAAATACCGCGGCTTCGCGCCTGAATATTTTCTTCCGTCACATCATTAGCCAGCCCTTCAAAAGCACTTTCTAACATCGAAGAAAAGGCAGTAATAGCCGGCTCAATCGGAATGACTTGATGTTTAACACCCAGCTTTTCTGCTTGCTTTATAGCATCTTCATTGCTCATATCTGCCGTATATTTTGATGGCATTAATACCACTTCAACACTATCAGCACCTAAGGCATCTGCGGCAATCGCCAACACCAACGCTGAGTCTATCCCGCCAGACAAACCAAGCACCGCACCTTTAAAGCCATTTTTTGTTACGTAATCGCGAACACCTAACACCAGCGCTTGATAAACACCTTCTAGTTGCGACGAGGCAAGCACTGCATCGTTACAAGCCGCTAGCTCATTCATCGTCTCTGTGTCGATATACTGCATTTCTTCCACAAATGAAGGCATGCGTTGCACAACCACTCCTTGTGCACTCATCACAAACGAACTGCCATCAAAGACCAATTCATCCTGCCCTCCCACTTGGTTAACATACAAAATGGGCAGCCCTGTTTCTTGTACGCGGCTGAGCACTGTGTTTTCTCGCTTAGTTGTTTTGCCGATCTCAAATGGCGAGGCATTCAAGTTAATGATTAGCTTTGCACCAGCTTGCTTTAGCTGCTCACATACCAGCGGCGTCCAAATATCTTCACAAATACTTAATCCAACTTTTTGAGAACCGAGTTTAAATACGCGAGCCTGCGTTCCAGGTTGAAAGTAACGCTTCTCATCAAACACACCATAATTAGGGAGGTTCTGTTTACGGTAATTTGCGACTAATTCCCCAGCCTGTAAAACCGCAACACTATTAAATAAAACGCCCTCACCTTTTTCAGGATAACCGATGATAATCGTTAATAAAGGACAAGCCGTTGATATCCGCTCAAGCTGTTTTTCAACAGCATTTATAAAATCTTCACGCAACAACAAGTCTTCTGGTGGGTAGCCAGTAATAGCTAACTCGGGAAACACGGCCGCAACTGCTTGTTCGCTAACAGCTTGCTGGCAAAATTCGATAATACGGTTAGCATTACCGATTAAATCACCCACAACGGGGTTAAATTGTACTAAGGCTATTTTCATAATGGCGCGTCTACTTATTAGTCACAGGCATAAAAAAGGGCTGTATAGTTTACAGCCCTTTTCGTACTACTTTAAATTTTAACGCTAAATTTAGCCTAAAATTTCTTTCATTTTTGCGCCCATTTCAGTGGGTGATTTCACAATGTGAACACCCGCAGCTTCTAAGGCTGCAAATTTAGCTTCGGCAGTCCCTTGTCCACCAGAAACAATCGCACCAGCATGGCCCATACGCTTGCCTGGAGGCGCTGTAACGCCTGCAATATAACCAACAACAGGCTTAGTTACATTATTTTTAATGTACTCAGCTGCTTCTTCTTCAGCTGTTCCACCAATTTCACCCACCATGATAATACCTTTGGTGTTTTCATCCGCTTCAAAACGTGAAATAACGTCGATAAAGTTCATGCCGTGAATCGGATCACCACCAATACCCACACAAGTACTTTGGCCTAAGCCAGCTGTGGTTGTTTGATGAACGGCTTCATACGTTAATGTACCTGAACGTGAGACCACACCAATACTACCCGCTTGGTGAATAAAGCCAGGCATAATGCCAATTTTACATTCACCCGGTGTGATAACACCTGGGCAGTTAGGGCCAATTAATACGGTATTTTCATACTGCTCAAGTGCTGACTTGACTTTCATCATATCCAATACGGGGATACCTTCAGTAATACATACAATCACTTCAATACCACCCGCGGCGGCTTCTAAAATAGCATCCGCAGCGAACGGAGGTGGCACATAGATCATAGTGGCCGTTGCACCAGTTTCTTTAACTGCATCTGCCACTGTATTGAAAACAGGTAGATTTAAATGCGTTTCACCGCCACGGCCCGGTGTCACACCACCAACCATTTTTGTACCATAGGCAATTGCTTGCTCTGAATGGAATGTTCCTTGCTTGCCAGTAAAACCTTGGCAAATTACTTTTGTGTCTTTATTAATTAAAATACTCATATGAACCTCTAAATTAAGATGCGGCTTTAACGGCGGCTTGAGCAGCTAGCGTTAAATCATCAGCAGCAATAATATCTAAACCTGATTCTTTCAACAGCTCGCGACCTTGATCAGCATTCGTGCCTTCTAAACGAACAACAACGGGGACATTTACGCCAACTTCTTTAACTGCCTCAATGATGCCTTCAGCGATTAAGTTACAACGAACGATGCCACCAAAAATATTAACCAAAACCACTTTCACTTTGTCGTCAGACAAAATCAATTTAAAGGCTTCAGCAACACGCTCAGCCGTTGCACCACCACCAACGTCAAGGAAGTTTGCTGGGAAACCACCTTCAAGTTTAACGAGATCCATGGTCGCCATTGCCAAACCCGCACCATTAACCATGCAGCCAATACTGCCGTTTAAAGTGATGTAGTTCAGCTCATGCTGTTGCGCCAAGTATTCTTTTTCATCTTCTTGAGATGGATCACGCATAGCCACCATATCAGGGTGACGGTAAGCCGCGTTATCATCTAAGTTAACTTTCGCATCCAATGCAATTAAGTCGCCATCACCATTAACGATGAGTGGATTAATTTCAACTTGGCTAGCGTCTTTTGCTATGAACATGTTTAGCAGACCAGACATGACTTTAAACAATTGACCAACTTGCTTGCCTTCAAGACCCATTTTAAATGCGATATCACGGCTCTGATAAGGCTGTAAACCCGCAGAAGGATCAACCGCCGCCAATAAAATCTTTTCTGGCGTTTCTTCAGCGACTTCTTCAATGTCCATACCGCCTGCTTCAGACGCCATAAACATAATACGTTTGGTAGCACGATCAACCACGGCACTTAAGTACAACTCGCGCTCAATAGGTTTCACTTCTTCTACAATCAACATTTCAATCGGCAAACCTTCAGCATCTGTTTGCGGAGTAACTAAACGTGAGCCCAATAACTTATTGCTGTACTCTTCAACTTCAGCAATGCCTTTACATAATTTGACACCACCCGCTTTGCCGCGGCCACCAGCGTGAACTTGGGCTTTAACGACCCAACAATCACCGCCCAATTCTTTTGCAACATTAACGGCTTCAGTTACTGAACGTGCTGGCTTCCCAACCGGCACTGGCACGCCAAACTCAGCAAACACTTGTTTTGCTTGATACTCATGTAAATTCATTCAAATTCCTCTATTATTAATCTATGACTAACTTAACTCAGCTATTCTAATTGATTTTAAAGCTTAAATCAGCCGCCTAGCTATAAATAAGCCCATGCATTCTGCACCGAAACAAAGCGAATTTGTAAAAACCTGCCCATTTGGGAGCGGTTTCTACCTGCCGGCCGAACAAGCTTGGCGAACCCTTAAAGTTTTCCATGCTTATCAGATGGTTCTTTCGTTAGCCTTTTTTGGGCTCTTTATCAGCCACACAGGCCCTTCTATTTTCGGCCAAAGCAATGCTACTTTGTTCCAGTCCGTCAGCCTAACATATTTGGCTTTTATATTTTTTAGCACGGTCTTTATTCGTAAACCATACATTCCTTACGCTCGACAAGTCCAACTCAAGATTATCAGCGACATTCTTCTCCTAACACTCTTAATGCATGCTAGTGGCGGCATCACCAGCGGACTTGGAATACTTCTTGCCGTCAGCATTGCAGCAGGTGGTTTATTAGCAGGCGGGCAATGCGCACTCGTTTTCGCTGCTATCGCTACCTTTGCAGTCCTCGGCGAACAAGTGTATGCCGATATAGGCGATGTCTTTGCAAAGACCGCCTATATGTACGCAGGTGTACTCAGCGCCTCTTTTTTCACCATTGCTATACTTGCCTTGGTGCTAGCCAAACGCGTTGAAACATCTGAACAGCTAGCCCTAGAACAAAGCCGTGAAATTGATGACCTTATTCAACTGAATGATTACATCATTAAACACCTTCAATCCGGCATTATTGTTATCGATCAATACCAAACGATTCGTCTTACAAACCAAGCCGCCAATACCCTACTGGGGCTAAAACTCACCACTGGTGCCTCTTTATCAGATATTTCTACTGAAAGCTCTCAACTATTTAAGCGATGGCTACGGTCACCCAATGAAAACTCGGCTATTCTCGCTGCTAGCAGTAACACGCCCAGAATAAAACTACATTTCAACCAGCTTGATACGTTTACCTACAGCGCCTACATTATCTTTTTAGACGACCTTTCCTCGTTAGACCAACAAATCCAACAAGGAAAACTGGCCTCACTAGGTCGCTTAACCGCCAGTATCGCACATGAAATTCGTAACCCTCTCGGCGCAATAAGTCACGCGGGTGAGTTATTATCCGAATCTCCCTCCATTGAAAAAGAAGACCGACGATTACTCGACATTATTCACAACCATACAGGCCGCGTGAACAGTATCGTGAAAAGCATTCTTCAACTTTCAAAGCAAGAAGATAGCCATATTGAAAACATCCGTCTATCAAATTGGCTTACCGAGTTTGACGAACAGTTCAAGGAACAGTTTGGCTTAACTGAATCCCCTATAGTGATTAAAGTCAGCCATAAGATAAACCACATTCAATTTGATAAAAATCACTTAAAACAGATTATCGACAACCTTTGTAGTAATGCACTAAAGTATGGACAGCGCAATCCCTCCCAACCATTTATTGAAATCCGTTGCGGCATTAATAAAGCCACTCAACGTAACTTTATTTGCATCACCGATAATGGGACAGGCATCGAAGAAACCATCGCTTTGCAAATTTTTGAGCCATTTTTTACCACCTCCAGCTCTGGAACGGGGCTAGGTTTATATATTTCCAGTCAACTCGCCGAACTAAATCATGCTAAATTAATCTATTCAGTTAACGCGGCTGGTGGCAGTACGTTCACCTTATTAATTAACAACACTTAACACATTATGACCCAAGCGCTTGCTCTTATTGTTGACGACGAACCCGATATTCTTGAGTTATTAGAAATCACTCTGTCTCGCATGAATATTTCGAGCAAACCAGCACAAGACTTAGCCGCAGCAAAAAGATTACTAAAAACACACGCCTTTGATATTTGTCTAACAGACCTTCAATTGCCGGATGGGAATGGCCTAGAACTCGTTAAACACATCCAAAAAAACAACCCCAATCTACCCACTGCCGTTATTACTGCCTTTGGCAGTATGGACATTGCAGTCAAGGCATTAAAGCTTGGCGCTTTTGATTTTGTTTCCAAGCCTGTAGATCTCAAAAGCTTAAAAAGTCTCGTAAGCTCTGCTATTAAAATTAACGACCCAACAGAACCCGTTGATAGGCGCAGCCGAGATCAACTATTAGGTGACTCCGTTGTGATGGCAAACGTACGTGCAAAAATTGCCAAGCTGGCTCGTAGCCAAGCACCGATCTACATCAGCGGTGAGTCTGGAACCGGTAAAGAGTTGGTCGCCAAGCTGATTCATGAAAAAGGTCCACGATCGCATCAAGCCTTTGTACCAATAAACTGTGGCGCTATTCCACAGGAACTCATGGAGAGTGAGTTTTTTGGTCATAAAAAAGGCAGTTTCACCGGTGCCATTGCTGACAAACCAGGTCTTTTTCAAACAGCCAGTGGCGGCACCTTATTTTTAGATGAAGTTGCCGATTTACCTCTGCATATGCAAGTTAAATTATTACGTGCAATTCAAGAAAAAAGCATTCGCCCCATTGGCAGCGATACAGAACAACCCATTGACGTAAGGATATTAAGCGCCACCCATAAAAACCTTCCTCAGTTAGTTGAGCAAGGCAGTTTTCGGCAAGATTTATATTATAGAATTAATGTTATCGAGCTACCGTTACCTCCTCTACGCGAACGTGCAGAAGATATTACACAGCTGACCAAACACATTTTACAAAAACTAAACGCCGAGAATAATAGCCCGACCAAGCTCACCGACACTGCGTTAAAAGCACTCGCTCAATACACTTTTCCCGGTAATGTGCGTGAATTAGAAAATATACTCGAACGCGCTTTCACTCTTTGTGAAAACGGCATTATTCATCAAACAGACTTACAACTGCCCAATAATATTAAAGACGCTGCCGCCCAGACTAGCGGTATTAAAAACCCAGCACAAAAAACAAGTCTCCCAAGTCAAGAAGCACCGTTAGAAGACTATCTTGACAGCTTAGAGAAAGAAGCCATCACCAATGCGCTAGAAAAAACACGCTGGAATAAAACAGCCGCCGCCAAAGAACTTGGCATCACCTTTCGCGCGTTGCGTTATCGCTTAAAAAAATTAGGCCTGAACGATTGACATAAAGTGACCCATAGCGTCACTTTATGACCTTTCTTTGCCTGAGCATACTAACGAAGCAAAATGGAATTTGATTTTATCTATAAAAATCAATTCGTTAAAAAAATACTGTATTAAGAGGCTACTCGGCACACTTAATGCTTTATATACCATGCAAGAAAACTAACAATATTTTAATAAGGAAATAAACAATGAAAAACTTACAAACAATGAAACATACCGCTCAAAAAGGTTTTACCCTGATTGAACTCATGATCGTAGTGGCGATTATTGGCATTTTGGCGGCAATTGCGATTCCCGCTTATTCTGACTATACAATTAAGGCAAAGGTCAGTGAAGCCGCTTCTATGTCAGGCCCAGCTAAAACAGCGGTTGATATTTATTTTAGTGAAAAAGGCACATTAAATGGCGCGGACAGCAATGATGAAGTGGGAATCTCATTACCTGTTTCATATGGCGCAAAATATGCTTCAAGTGTCACTGTGGGCACTAATGGTGTAATTACTATAGAACTTAGAGGTCTACCAGAGTTAGGGGATGCTGCAGATAAGACATACACTATGACTCCAGAGTCAAAGGGTCGTTCAGCATTAGAGTGGAGCATAGACTCAGTCGACATGCCGGCTAAGTTCTTACCTAAATCTTAAGTATAAAAAAAAGGCGGCCAAATGGTCGCCTTTTTTATTTCTGTTAACTATATTCATAGTTATGACCACACCCGCTTCTTCAAAAAATCTGTTCGCTTTTTTCTTTTTTACTATAGCCCTAGCAACTACTCTGATTTATCAACAAGGCATGTTCGGGTCTTTTGTTTTTGATGACCACGAAAACATACAAAACAACACCCAGCTAAGACTTACCCAGCTAAACACACCCAACCTAATTGATGCTGCCATGTCAGGCATGGCTGGACCACTAAAAAGGCCCATTGCTATGCTAAGCTTCGCGCTTAACTACTATTTCGCAGAAGGCTATCACGCTTTTTCATTCAAAATAACCAACGTTGTCATCCAAGTTTTATGTGCCTGGCTACTCTTTATTTTTTACCTACAAATTATACAACTACCGAGCGTTCAAAAAAGCACCGCCATTAGAAGCCAAGCGCTGGCTTTTATTGCTTTTTCAATCGCTTTGTTGTGGGCCGTCCATCCCATTAACCTAACCAGCGTCCTGTATATCGTGCAAAGAATGACGTCTTTAAGCACTTTATTCACTTTAGCTACACTTATTTTTTATCTTAAAGCACGGTGCAACAGTCAACCTGGCGCGTTTAAAAACACCATGTTTTATTCAGCAAGCTTTATCAGCTTTCTACTCGCTATTTTCAGCAAAGAGAACGCTCTGCTAATCCCGCTTTATTGCTTATTAATTGAATGGGTATTTTTTTACCAAAAATCACCTTGGACTTTGGTTAGCAGCTTATCCCAACGAAACAAACGGGCCATTGGCTTAAGCCTAAGCCTAATAACCATTGCACTAGGACTTTATGTTTTAAATTATGCCAACAATGGCTATGACAATAGAGCCTTTACTTTAACTGAACGAGCACTCACAGAAGCTAGAGTCCTGTGCTTTTATATCTCGCTCATTGTTTTGCCTCGCATTAATGCTCTTGGGCTTTTTCATGATGATATCGTTCTTTCTAGCTCGATTATTGACCCTTGGACAACCCTCGTCGCACTTATTTTTATCGTTAGCCTTATCATTGTTGCCATCCAAGCAAGAGAGAAAAAACCCTTATTTGCCTTTGGTATATTACTTTTTTTTACCGCTCACTTAATGGAATCCACTATTTTTGGCCTTGAAATCGCTCATGAACACCGCAACCATTTTGCCTCAATCGGGATTATTATTGCGTTAACAGGGCTACTTATTCATAGCCAGCCGTTTAATAAAAAAAGATATGCTCTAGTCTGTGGAGGCTTTTTTATTATATTCGCGCTAACAACAACGCTTCGTAGTTATGAATGGAAGGATAATTTTCACCTCGCCCAATACGAAGCTTCCCACCACCCTAAATCACCTGCCACACAAGCTCTACTAAGTAACACCGCCTATAAAACCCAACATTATAAAGTGGCAGAAGACGCCATTAATATCGCTCGAAAACTAGCCCCTACTGAAAGCTCTTATGCCATCAACAGTCTGGTATTGGCAGCTTTATTAAAAAAACCGTTAAGTGATGAGCTAATCAATGAAATTAAAAGTAAGCTAAAGGAGAATCCTTTTTCCGCCTCAACACAAATTGCTTTAGCACATATTAGCACCCACCTAACTAATGAGGCCTTCAAACCATTGCAACCTTATTTCATTGAGTGGCTAACGGTTATCTTAAAAAAACTAGGTCCGACTCAACAAGCATCCACTTATCACTACTTTTTAGCCAAAGCCTATTTAACAACAGGCAACACATTGGGCGCCATCAACGCACACCAACAAGCATTTAATTTAAATAAGACGTTTATAAACCCATTATTTGAAATGGGGAATATTTTCTTAGCGCTTAAGCAACCGGTAGCGGCAAGCATTGTATTAGATCAAATTGAACAGGCGAATAAAAACCCAAGGCTAAAACGCGATTACAGCCTGCATATACAAGAACTGAAAGATGCCATTCAAAAAATTGAAAAGAGTCAGTAATACCTTTAGCTATTCAGCCCACTCAAATAAACCCCATGCGCTTTATGCGATAGTTTTCTTATAAACTTCATTAACAGAAAACAGGCATGATGGAGTTTTAATGCTGTAACGCTTTGTAAACTCAGCGCTAACCTTCTTTCAACTTATTAACTTGCCAGTCTGGGCTAACAAACGGCTCTAAAAAAGTGACAGCATATTCTCTAATGCTTTTTTAGCCATCTGCTTATCGTCATCATTTACCTGTATTTGATTAACGACTGTGCCTTCAACCAAGTTCTCCAACACCCAAGCTAAGTGCTGCGGATCGGTTCTAAACATGGTTGAACACATCGCAACCGTCGGCGACATAAAATGAACCTGCTTACCCTGACCCTTTACTTCTTCTTTTAAGCGATTGACCAAATTAAGCTCTGTTGCAACGAGCCAGCGCGTATTCGGTTTTGCTTCTCTTACCGTTTTTAAAATCATTTCGGTTGAGCCTACATAATCGGCTTGCTCACAAACTTCAAAGTTAGCTTCTGGGTGGGCGATAATAATCGTTTCTGGGTGTTTCTTTTTAAAGTCATCAATTTGTTTTGATTGAAACATCTGATGCACCGAACAAAAGCCTTTCCACAGAATCATTTTTGCATTCAGGATTTGTTCTTTAGTTAAGCCGCCCATCGGTTGGTTAAAATCCCAAACAACCATTTCTTCAAGTGGGATTCCCATACGATAACCGGTATTTCGACCCAGGTGTTCATCAGGGAAAAACAGGATCTTCTCACGTTTTTCAAAACACCAATCCAGTACTTGTTTCGCATTCGATGAGGTACAAACAATACCATCATGGCGTCCACAAAATGCCTTTAAATCAGCTGCTGAATTAATATAGGTAACGGGCGTTACTTGCTCATCCGCATTTATAATGCTGTTAAGTTCATTCCAACTACGCTCCACATTAACTCTGTTAGCCATATCGGCCATTGAGCAACCGGCTGCTAAATCCGGCAAAATGGTTATTTGTTCAGGACGTGACAAAATATCTGACACTTCTGCCATAAAGTGAACACCACAAAAGACAATATATTCGGCTTCAGAATTAGCTGCATAGCTAGAAAGCTTTAACGAATCGCCACTGACATCTGCATGTTTAAATACTTCATTACGCTGATAATGGTGACCTAAAATGACACAACGCTCAGCCAGTTTTTCTTTTGCCGCTTGAATACGCTGATCGCATTCTTCATCGCTTAATAGTGAATAATCTTGTATCGCAAATGCCATAATCGTTCCTTATTCTGCCTCAAGCACGGGTGGTTTCCTTAACCGTATGCCGAGTTCTTTTAACTGCGCATCACTAACCATTGCAGGTGCTGACGTTAATGGGCAGGCAGCTGTTTGTGTTTTCGGGAATGCCATCACATCACGGATGGTTGAAGCCCCTGACATCAACATAACCAGGCGATCCAAGCCAAACGCCATTCCACCATGTGGAGGACAGCCGTATTTCAACGCATCTAATAAGAAGCCAAATTTTTCTTGTGATTCTTCTGCATCCATTCCTAGCAAGTCAAATACCACTTGCTGCATATCAGTTTTATGAATACGAATAGAGCCACCACCTACTTCGGTGCCATTAAGCACTAAGTCATAAGCTCTAGATAAGGCCTTACCTGTATTCGCTTTAAGCTCGTCAGCATCACAAGACGGCGCCGTAAACGGGTGATGAATAGCATTCCAACGGCTAGATTTTTCATCCCAGTCAAACATTGGAAAGTCAACAACCCAAACAGGTTTCCAGTCACCTTCTAGCAAGCCTTGGTCTTTACCAATTTTATCGCGCAAGGCGCCCAGTGCTTCGTTCACTACTTTAGTTTTGTCGGCACCAAAGAAAACAATGTCTCCCGTTTCCGCCTCGGTACGCTGCATGATGCTTTCCACCACATCGTCTGGCAAGAATTTCAGTATCGGTGATTGCAAGCCTTCAATACCTGCCGCTCGGTCATTCACTTTGATATATGCCAAGCCTTTTGCGCCATATATGCTGACATACTTGGTGTAACCATCAATATCCTTACGGCTTAACGAGCTAGCACCAGGCACTCTCAAAGCAGCCACACGTCCATCATCACTATTGGCAGGGCCAGAGAATACTTTAAATTCAACGCCTGCCATTAAATCACCGACATCTGTTAACACTAAGGGGTTACGCAAGTCGGGGCGATCTGTTCCGTAAACATCCATCGCTTCTGCGTAGGTCATTTGCGGAAATGCATCGGGTAATTGAACATCAATCACTTCATTAAACAGACGACGAATCATGCCTTCCATCAAGCCCATAATTTCTCCTTCGTCCATAAACGAAGTTTCAATATCTAGCTGAGTGAATTCTGGCTGGCGATCTGCTCGTAAATCTTCATCGCGGAAACATCGAACAACTTGATAGTAACGGTCCATGCCCGCGATCATGAGTAACTGCTTAAACAATTGTGGTGACTGAGGCAACGCGAAAAAACTATTTTCATGCGTACGGCTTGGCACTAAATAATCACGTGCACCTTCTGGTGTCGCTTTGGTTAAAAAAGGTGTTTCTATTTCATAGAATTTCTCATCTTCTAAAAAGCGACGAAGGTTCAATGTAACATCGCGGCGCAGACGAATTTTTTCCAACATCTCTGGACGACGTAAATCAATATAACGGTAACGTAGTCGCGTTTCTTCGTTCACTTCAATATCCCCATCTACTTGAATAGGCGTTGTTTCTGAACGATTCAAAATATCCAAATCTAGACCGAGTAACTCAATTTTACCCGTCTTCATTTTTTCATTAATGGTCCCTTCAGGGCGTGGGCGAACACGTCCTTTCAGTTTTAATACGTATTCACCACGTACACTTTCTGCCACCGCAAACGACTCTGCTCGGTCGGGGTCAAAAACCACCTGAACAATTCCTTCGCGGTCACGCAAATCAATAAAAATAACGCCGCCATGGTCGCGCCTTCTATGTACCCAGCCACAAATTTCAACTTCTTGATCTAAGTGGCTTTCATTAATATCACCACAATAATGACTACGCATCATCTCTATTTCCTTACACTTGTATTATGTTTATTTGAACGGCCTTATCAGCCATCGCGTTATCAGCTTTTCCCAACAGACTGCTGGGGTAAAAGCTGATTTGGCTACTTATTTTCACCAGATTTCTTTGACGAACCTTCTGCTAAATTCTTCTTTTTACCGCTTTTAAAGTCCGTTTCATACCAACCCTCTCCCTTCAAACGAAAGCCTGAGGCAGACATCAGCTTACTCAAGGTATCCTTTCCACATTCTGGACACTTAGTTAACGGCGCGTCACTTATTTTTCGTAATGCTTCACAGCGATGCTTACAGGCGCTGCATTCATATTCATATATAGGCATATTTGCTCCAAGTACTAGCTTGTTGATGCGTTCACACGGACACACTAAACGTAACTGCGTATTTTCGGTGATTTACGAGGTCTATAGCAAGCAATGTATGTAAAATAAACACTATTTTATAAATTATTGTACAAAATAAAACCGATATGACGATGCAACTGACCATTACCAAACCCGATGACTGGCACTTACACTTACGTGATGGCCAAGCGCTCAATACAACTGTTGCCTTTACTGCTAAGCAATTTCAACGAGCGATTGTTATGCCGAACTTGGCCCAGCCCATCGTCAACACAGAATTAGCCGCTGCTTATCGACAACGAATTTTAAAGGCACTCCCCGCAGAAAGTGGCTTTCAACCTTTAATGACCATCTACCTTACTAACGAAACAAGCGTTGAAGAGATTAAGAAAGCCAGCCAACACAAAGATATTTTCGCAGCAAAATTATACCCAGCGGGGGCAACCACTAACTCAGCTAACGGCGTTACGGACGTATCAAAACTATACCCTGTGCTAGAGGAAATGCAAAAGTGCGACCTGCCTTTACTGGTGCACGCTGAAGTGACCGATCCAGAGGTTGACATCTTTGACCGAGAGCAGGCATTTATTGACAAGTACCTTACATCCATTAGGCAAAACTTTCCTCAGCTTCGTATTGTTTTAGAACACGCAACCACAAAACAAGCCATTGATTTTGTTTTAGAGAATCATCACACTGCTGCTACGCTCACACCGCAACATCTGCTGTTTAATCGAAATGATTTATTAGCTGGCGGCGTTCGCCCGCATAATTATTGCCTACCCATTTTAAAGCGTGAAACGCATCGCCTAGCCCTTGTTAAGGCCGCCACCTCTGGAAACCCGAGGTTTTTCTTAGGCACAGATAGCGCGCCACATGCAACAGGTGCTAAAGAAAATAGCTGTGGCTGTGCCGGTTGCTTTACCGCTCATGCTGCAATTGAACTTTATGCTGAAGTGTTTGATAAAGCGAGCGCTCTCGATAAATTAGAAGGCTTTAGTAGCTTTTATGGACCCGACTTTTACCGGCTACCAAGGAATAAGCAAAGCTTAACGCTCAGCAAAGAAAGCTGGCAGGCACCCGTTAATTATTCATTTGGCTCACAAACACTCACCCCATTTAGGCAAGATACACCGTTGCAGTGGTCGATAAAATAAACAGCTGAATGTTCAATGATGCATAAAAAAGCCCCTATTGAAGGGGCTTTTTTATGCGTGAACTAGTTTTCTTCGCCAAAAATATCCTCATCATCCATCGGAGGATTTCCGTCGAATACTAAATAATTTCGACGCTGAAAATGAGCACTTCTTTCAAACTCGTAAGGGTCTAGCGAAGCTTGGTCAGCTATTTTCTTAGCAGTAATCAGGTCAGCACGAGTATCAACCCCTTTAAGAGCTATAGTCGACCACCTTGCATCAGAGTCATCAATTTGCTGAATAGGATCTACAAACGTATCAGCAAAAAGGCCCACCGTGTCACGTAACGTGCTTGAACCTAAAATAGGTAGCACAACATAAGGGCCTGTACCTAAACCATAGGCACCTAGCGTTTGACCAAAATCCTCATTATGTTTTGGGAGCCCCATGCCTGTTGCCATATCAACAAAACCTAGTAAGCCCACCGTTGAATTAACAATAACACGGCCACTATCAGATAAGGCCTGATTAAACTTAAGCTGTAACACGTTATTAACAAATACAACGACATCGTCCAAATTACTAAAGAAGTTAGTGACGCCTTCATCAACTATCTCAGGCGTTACGTACTGATAACCTTTTGCTACTGGCTCAAGAACATACTTATCCGCTTTTTGGTTAAAGTTATACACGCCTCTATTTATCACTTCTAACGGATCGTTTTCTTTTTGCGATGTTAACGAGGCACAACCCAGCATCGTTAGCGTAACTGCGCACACAACTCCCTTTTTTAAATAACTTCCTAACTGCATTGAACTGTCCTCAACATTAATTTAAAGGCAAGTTTATTAAGTTGCCTGATCTTTGATGATTTATTATAGCGTACTATTTTTAAAATGTTAGCTTAGTACAAATGTCAGATTCCAACCAAAGAACCATGTCCACTCGCTTTCGTAGTTACCTACCCGTTGTAGTTGACATTGAAACCGCTGGATTTAATGCCAATACTGATGCATTACTCGAAATGGCTGTTGTTATCCCAGCTATGGATGAGTCTGGCCAGCTTGTTATTCAGTCTTCACACCGTGAGCATGTGATCCCATTTGAAGGCGCCAATTTAGATCCTGCTGCTTTGAAGTTCAACGGCATAGATCCATACCACCCATTCCGGCTTGCTATTGATGAAAAAGAAGCGCTAAGAAAATTATTCGCGCCGGTAAGAGAGGCTGTAAAAGAACAGCAGTGCACACGCGCTATTTTAGTGGGCCACAACCCTGCTTTTGATATTGGCTTTATGAATGCTGCCGTAGAACGCACCAAGTTCAAGCGAAACCCATTCCACCCTTTTAGTACCTTCGATACTGCAACGTTAGGCGGCTTAGCCTATGGACAAACCGTACTCGCCAAAGCAGCTAAAGCTGCCGATATAGCGTGGGATAATGAGCAAGCTCACTCAGCGCTGTATGACGCTGAGCAAACCGCTATTTTATTTTGCAAAATCGTTAATCAGTGGGATGCGTTTACTCAGCAGGCTTAATATCATCTAAAAGCGTTTTCAATTCGCCACTTTCAAACATTTCAATCATGATATCGGCTCCACCCACGAGCTCCCCATTAGCATATAATTGTGGAAAAGTAGGCCAACTAGAGTATTCCTTTAGCCCCTCTCTTATATCGCTATCATCAAAAATATTGACATACGCAAACTCAGTCTCACACGCCTGTAAAATTTGCACAGCCTTACTCGAAAAACCACACTGAGGAAAATATGGTGTACCTTTCATATATAACAAAACAGCATGATTGTTTAACTGCTCTTCAATTCGTTCGTTGATGCTCATTTCCATACCTTTAAAAATAAATTAATTGAATTATACCCTGAATATCTAGTTCTAAATTTTAAATCCATAGCCACCACCACTCGGCGTTTTAATCGTTAGGCAGTCACCTTCCTTAATATCAACACTCACTTTTGCTGCCAACAACACATTATTCAGGCGGTTTTCACCACATTTACCGGCTTCTCCACCTTGCAAGCCCCATGGTTGATGTCGCCTTCGTTCAGTTAATAAGGTAACAGCGGCCGGTCGCAAAAATTCCATCTCTCTAACTAGCCCATCGCCCCCTTGATGCCTCCCAGCACCGCCCGAGCCTTTGCGAAGCTGATAACGCTTAATTCTCAACGGGTAATGCATCTCCAGTGACTCAATTGGCGTATTTAAGGTGTTCGTCATATGCGTTTGAACACCTGATAACCCCGCATACAAATCACCTGCACCCATACCACCACCAATCGTTTCATAGTAATTCCAGCTCTCTTTTTCTGCTTTAGCACCCATCGCCACATTATTCATACTGCCATGGCTAGCAGCTGGAATCCTTTCTGGAATAGCGCTTGCCAACGCCCCCATAACAACATCAACCAGTCGTGTACTGGTTTCAACATTACCGGCCGCCACAGCAGCGGGTTTAACTGCATTCACCAACGAACCTTTTGCTGCTTTTATTTTAATCCTCCTGTACACACCAAAACACGCTGGCGCATTAGCCGGCATTAGGCATCGAAAAACATAGTAAACAGCTGCCGCTACTACCGATAAAGGGCAATTTATATTGCCATTAACTTGGCCCGAAGTGCCCGTGAAATCGGCCAACACTTCGTTATTTATAATGCTTAAACGCAGTTTTATTGCAATATCTTCAGCACCTAAGCCATCGTCGTCCATCACATCTTCAAAACGGTACCTTCCTTCAGGAATACTGCTTAATAATTGCTGCATCAGCCGATCACCATACGCATTAAGATGTGCGAGTCCAGCAGTATATTGCTTCACGCCCATCTCCTTCACCATCACCAACAACCGTTGCACCCCACGTTTATTCGCACTTATCTGCGCATTAAAGTCACCAGTTGACTCAACCGAATGATGCAGGGCTTGTTTTATTTGCTCGAATGCTTCAGTTAGCTTGTTATTGCGCATGATTTTAACCGGCGAGATTAATAAGCCTTCCTCATCTAAATGCCTTGCTAAAGGCATAGACCCTGGGGACTGCGAACCAATATCTGCATGATGAGCCCGATTGGCGACAAAGCCAACCAGTATTTCACAATGATATACTGGGCACACAAGCGTTACGTCTGGCAAATGAGTACCGCCTAGATAAGGATCATTGAGCGCCAACATGTCGCCTGCTTGCCAATCAAGTTGATCGACAATATCCTTCATTGCATAAGCCATACTGCCTAAATGTACGGGGATATGTGCAGCCTGTGCACATAGTTGACCCTGCGCATCAAACACCGCGCAAGAGAAGTCTAAACGATCTTTAATATTGGGCGAAAAAGCGGCTCGCTGTAAAACAGCGCCCATTTCGTCACACACTGATTCGATTCGGCTAGAAAAAATACTGAGCTCAATGGCATCCATAGTTGATGAGTTGCTGATTTTCATATAGAGAATTATAATGTCGAATTGACAAAATAGGCAGCCAGATTAGGCTGCCTTTGCTTTTGCACATTAACTTACGTTAAACAAGACACATTATGCGCCATCATATTATGCCCACTTACGCATCCATGCCCGTTCGCTTTGTTAAAGGTGAAGGCAGTTGGTTATGGGATGAAAAAGGCAACAAGTACCTCGACGCTTTATCAGGCATTGCTGTTTGTGGCCTAGGCCACGCCAACCCCGAGGTGGCCGCAGCGATTGGCGAACAGGCCAACACCTTGATGCACACATCAAACCTTTATTACATTGATAAGCAAGAAAAATTAGCCGATAAGCTTTGCCAGCTAACCGGTATGAATGACGTATTTTTTAGCAACTCTGGGGCTGAAGCGAATGAAGCCGCCATCAAAATTGCACGTAAGTTTGCTCATAATAAGTCGATACAAAACCCTGTCATCGTGACGATGACTAACAGCTTTCATGGCCGAACATTAGCGACATTAACTGCAACAGGAAACCCAGCAGTTAAAGAAGGTTTTTCGCCCCTGCCTGAAGGCTTTTGCCATATTCCATACAACGACATCAATGCATTAAAAGAGCTTGCAACCCAGCAGCCCAACATTGTTGCCATTCTTGTGGAACCGGTTCAAGGTGAAAGCGGCATTCATATCCCTAGCGAACATTATCTAAACGAATTACGCAGCCTATGTGACGAACATGACTGGTTACTCATGTTAGATGAAATTCAAACTGGCGTTTGCCGCACCGGTAGTTTTTTATCCAGCCAGCAAAACGGTATTACTGCCGATGTTGTCACAATGGCTAAGGGCTTAGGCAATGGCGTCCCCATTGGCGCCTGCCTAAGTTCTGGAAAAGCAACGGGCTTATTAACTGCCGGCTCTCACGGCTCAACATTTGGTGGAAATCCACTGGCTTGTGCTGCAGCCCTCAAGGTCATCGAAATTGTAGATCGTGACCAGCTAGCCACTCGCGCCAAACAATTAGGCGAAAAAATGGGCACTGCTTTCAAACAAAAACTGAGCAACTGCAAACACGTTATAGATATCCGCCAGAAAGGTTTGATGATTGGCATCGAGCTATCAAGCCCCTGCGCAGAACTGGTCAGCCAAGCACTAGAGAAAAACTTACTCATTAATGTTGCCGGTGGTAATACTGTTCGTTTACTCCCTCCGCTCACCATGAGCGACGATGAGGCAGCAACAGTAGTCGAGCTAGTTTGCGACTTAATTATTGCCTACTAACCCATTATTTCTGTACAGTACTAACATGAAGCCACGACACTTTATTACTCTTAATGACCTTACCGCGGAAGAGTTACGCTCACTTATTCAGCGCGCCATCGAATTAAAAAGAATGCGCGCCGATGGCATTATTTATGAGCCATTAAAAAACAAAGTTCTCGCAATGGTGTTTGAAAAGTCATCCACTCGTACCCGTATTTCTTTTGAATCTGGCATGAGCCAGTTCGGCGGTAGTGCGTTATTTTTATCACCTAGAGACACTCAGTTAGGCCGTGGCGAACCCATAGAGGATTCTGCTCGTGTTATCTCCCGCATGGTCGATGGCATTATGTTACGCACGAATGATCATGAGACAGTCACTACCTTTGCCAAACACTCCAAGGTGCCTGTTATTAACGGTTTGACCGACCGCTTTCACCCCTGCCAATTACTGGCCGACCTGCAAACTTGGTTTGAGCAACGCGGGGATATAAAAGGCAAGCGTGTTTGTTGGATTGGTGACGGTAACAATATGTGTCAATCGTATATGAATGCTGCAAAGCTGCTTGATTTTGAGCTAACCATCGCTTGCCCAAAGGGCTACGAACCGGAACAGTCATTGCTTGATGCGACGGCAAGCCATGTCAAACTATTTTATGAACCTAAACAGGCGGCCAGCAACGCCGACCTCATCGTTACCGATGTTTGGGCCAGCATGGGGCAAGAGGAAGAGCAAAAAATACGCGAAGATGCTTTCGTTAATTTCCAGGTAGATGCCGCTCTCATGTCGGTCGCAAAACCTGACGCATTATTCATGCATTGTTTGCCGGCCCATCGCGGTGAAGAAGTCAGCGCTGATGTTTTAGACGGCAAAAGTAGTGTTGTTTGGGATGAAGCTGAAAACCGATTACACGCTCAAAAAGCGCTTTTAGAATTCCTAATGAAGTAATGCATCAATCAATCATATTTAAAGGTCATTTTGTGAAAATAATATTCTTAGTACTTACCCTATTAACCAGTACTGTGGCAATGGCTGAAACAGCTTACGTATCAGATGAACTTGAAATTATGGTTCGCTCAGGTAAGAGCCCAAGTCACCGTATTATTGCGACGCTAAAAAGCGGAACAAGAATCAACGTAATGGAACGTGACAAAGCCTCTGGTTACGCAAAAATAACTCTCAGTGGCGCGCGCGAAGGATGGGTGTTATCACGCTTACTGCATAAAACCCCATCTGCAAAATCTCGTTTAGCTAAGGCTGAAGCTGAACTAGCAACATTTAAAGCAAAATTCACCGATTCAAACCAACAGCTAACGCAATTGAGCGAACAAAAAGGCAACCTAGACACCCAAACAGCTGAGTTAAAAGAACTGAATACCAGCTTATCGCGTGAATTAGCGCAGTTAAAAGAAACCTCTAGCAACGCCGTACAAATTCTTGACGAGCGCAACCAGCTTCAGCAACGTGTGGTGACGATTGAGCGCGAACTAGAGAGTTTAAAAAGAGAAAATGATATGCTACAAAATAGTGACGCCCTAGATTGGTTTCTAATTGGTTCTGGCGTCTTGCTACTTGGCATTATCCTTGGCTTTATACTTCCTAAAATAAGTTGGCGGAAAAAGTCATCTTGGCAATCTTCATTCTAACCTCATTTATACGAGCACAATATGTCAGACAAAAAGAACGATAGCAGAAAATTTTCCTCTCAAGTAGTCGATGGTATGGAACGGGCACCCAGTCGTGCAATGCTTCACGCCGTTGGCTTTAATGATAATGACTTCAACAAACCTCAAGTCGGCATCGCCTCCACATGGGCCATGGTCACACCCTGCAATATGCACATTAATGGCTTAGCTGATGAGGCTGCTGAAGGTGTTAATGCAGCGGGCGGCAAGGGTGTTATTTTCAACACCATTACCATCTCCGATGGTATTTCAATGGGCACAGAAGGCATGAAATACTCGTTAACATCTCGCGAGGTTATTGCCGATTCGATTGAAACAGTGGTCGGTTGCCAAGGGTTTGATGGCGTTGTTGCCATAGGCGGCTGTGACAAAAACATGCCGGGTTGCATGATTGCCCTGGCTCGACTCAATCGACCCGCTATTTTTGTTTATGGTGGCACCATTTTATCTGGCTGCCATAAACAGCGTAAATTAGATGTTATTTCTGTCTTTGAAGCGGTTGGTGCACGGGCAAATGACTTGATAGATGACGAAGAATTGCATGCCATTGAATCTAAGGCTATTCCAGGCCCCGGCTCTTGTGGCGGCATGTACACAGCCAACACAATGGCCTCGGCGATTGAAGCGATGGGTATGAGCTTGCCGAATAGTTCGGCGCAAGCCGCTATCTCAGCGGATAAGAAAAAAGACTGCGAAGAAGCCGGCAAAGCAGTTCTAAATCTGCTTGAGCTTGATATCAAGCCACGCGACATCATGACTCGTAAAGCCTTTGAGAACGCCATTACCGTCGTTATTGCCTTAGGTGGCTCAACCAATGCCGTACTTCATTTGTTAGCCATGGCGCATAGCGCAGGTGTTGAATTAAAACTTAACGATTTCACTGAAATTGGTAAGCGCGTACCGATGGTCGCTGACTTAAAGCCAAGCGGCAAATATTCAATGGGCGAACTGATTGACATCGGCGGCATTCAGCCACTGATGAAAATTCTCCTAGATGCTGGCCTACTTCACGGTGATTGCTTAACAGTAACGGGTAAAACATTAGCTGAAAACCTCGCTGACGTAGCGCCTTATCCAAGCAATCAAGATGTTATTCGCTCACTGGATGATGCTATTAAGAAAGACAGTCACTTAGTGGTTCTTCACGGCAACTTAGCCACTGAAGGTGCTGTTGCTAAAATAACTGGCAAAGAAGGCCTTGGTTTTACCGGTACTGCGCGCGTTTTTGACTCTGAAGAAGACTCCATGAGTAGTATTCTTAACGGCTCAATTAAAGAAGGGGATGTGCTCGTTATTCGCTATGAAGGTCCAAAAGGTGGTCCAGGCATGAGAGAAATGTTGGCGCCGACATCTGCCATCATGGGTCGCGGACTCGGTGACAAAGTCGCCTTCATTACTGACGGGCGATTCTCTGGCGGCACTCATGGTTTTGTTGTCGGCCATATCACCCCTGAAGCCTATCAAGGTGGGGCTATTGCTATTGTTGAAGACGGCGACACCATTACTATTGATAGCGTTAAAAATGAATTACAACTGCACTTAGATGACGAGGTTATTCAACAACGCCTTGCAAAGTGGACTCGTCCAAAACCTCGTTACACCCGCGGTGTTCTTGCTAAATACGCCAAACTAGTCAGCTCGGCTTCTGAAGGGGCTGTTACCGACAAAATAGAGTGAAGCATATGAGTTGCTGCTTCCCTCTAACGGGTTTGATTGGCGTTATTTTATAAACCTTGATCAAACCCCTTAACACAGTTGACATGATGCGTGCCTTAATTGGCACGCCATCGGTCAGCAGCACAAACCACTCACTCGACCAGGGCAATCTGCCCGTCATTCACCTGTTAGCCGATTGGCTAGAAAACATCGGCTTTGATGTGACCGTCGACCCACTGCAAGGACAACCAGGTAAAGCCAACCTTATTGCCACCATTGGCCCTAAGCATAAAGGCGCAGATGGCCTTGTTCTGTCGGGCCATACCGACACGGTGCCTTACGACGACAGCCAATGGCAACAAAACCCTTTCAAACTCACCGAAAAAGACAATAACTTTTACGGCCTAGGCAGTACGGATATGAAATCTTTTTTCGCGCTGGCCATTGATGTTGCAAAACAATTTAAGGCGAGCGATTTTAAGCGACCGCTGACAATCTTGGCCACCGCCGATGAAGAAAGCGCAATGAGTGGCGCGCAAGCACTCAGCAAACAACAACTACAACATGCCAAATACGCTATCATTGGCGAACCTACTAGCCTAACGCCTATTCGTATGCACAAAGGCGTGATGATGGAATCACTCACCGTTACGGGTATTGCTGGGCACTCCAGTAATCCAAGCCTTGGCGCTAGCGCAACAGAAGGCATGCATAAAGTCATCAATGAACTACTACATTGGCGCGATGAGATACAACGGAAACACCGAAATCCAGTCTTTGACGTCCCTTTCCCCACCATGAACATTGGCTCAATTCACGGTGGAGACAATCCCAATAGAATTTGCTCACACTGCGAAACACAAATAGATATCCGTCCGCTACCCGGCATGAACCTCGATTCATTAAGAGCTGATCTAGAAACACGACTAAGCCACGTTTTGCCTGAACAGAGCAAACTTCAATTGACCTACAAGCCTGTTTTTTGTGGCGTACCGGCATTCGAAACAGCCGCTGAGGCAAGGCTCACTCGACTAGTTGAGTCAATTAGTGGTAAAGCATCCGAATCTGTCGCCTTCGGCACCGAAGCGCCTTACCTTAATAGCCTAGGGCTTGATACAATTGTTATCGGCCCAGGCAATATTAACCAAGCACACCAAGCTAACGAATACATTGCTAGCAACCAAATAACACCTTATTGCAATATTTTGCAAAAATTAGTGCAAAATATTTGCATAAACTAAAATAAACTGCCCAAATAAATTGTAAATTTGCATTTTATGCAATTTCGAGCTACGCTTAGTCATGCTCAATGATGCACACTCTATAATTCGTCAATTTGGCGGTGTAAAAAAACTTGCCAACGCCATCAACAAGGACCCAGCAACCATTTATCGCTGGACATACCCTAAAAGCAAAAATGGTACTGGCGGCTTGATACCCTCGTCTGCCTTAAATAAAGTTATCGATGCTGCTAAGCGTTTAAACATCGAGCTTCAGCAGAGTGATCATTATCGAGAGGCTGACTCTTTAGAGAGAAGCTTTGCCTACTCGCAGCAATTCATTAATTGGTTTAGGGATACGACCCCCTATATACACGCACATCGCGGTAAAACGTTTGTTATCAACTTTAGTGGTGATGCTGTCAATGACGTCTTGTTTTCAAGTTTAATTAAGGATCTTACCCTGCTTAGTAGCCTAGGTATACGCCTCATTTTAGTTCACGGCATACGTCCACAGTTAGAGAAAAAATTAGCTGATAACGGGCACCCCAGCCAAGTTTTCCAACACCTTCGCGTAACAGATAAACAAACACTTAACATGGCAAAGGAGGCATCCGGCACTGTTCGCACGAACATAGAAGCTGAATTATCGGCGAGCCTAGTCAACATGCCCGGCGCTAGATCAGGCATTAGCGTAACCTCTGGAAACTTTATTGTTGCAAAACCGATCGGTGTTATTGATGGGGTTGATTACCAATATACTGGGGAAGTTCGCCGCGTTAATGATGAACGACTGATCAAGAGCCTAGATGCGGGCCATATCATTCTTGTATCCCCGCTCGGTTATTCACCGACTGGCGACACCTTCAACCTGCGTAGCGAAGAAGTAGCCACCGCTATCGCTACAGCGATAAGGGCTGATAAATTAATTTTAATGACTGAACGGACAGAGCTGCTGAGCGAAAAAAACGCCCTTATCCGTCAGTTAACAACGAAACAGGCCCAACACCTTTTAGAAAACTCTAACGACCAGCAAGATGATACTTACCTACACCTACAAGAAGCGATTCGTGCGAGCAAATTAGGCGTAAAACGCATTCACCTTATCAACAGAAAGATTAACGGTGGTCTGCAATTAGAATTGTTTACTCGTCAAGGCTGCGGCACCTTGATCAGCATTCAACCGTTTGAAGATGCACGCCCTGCAACTATAAGTGACATACACGGTATCATTGAACTTATTAGACCTTTAGAAGCACGCGGCTTACTTACCTATCGATCTGCTGAAACCATCGAAATGGATATAGATAAATTTCATGTGATTGAACAAGATGGACTAGTCACAACCTGCGCCGCATTGTACACCTACCCAGACCAAAAAATCGGTGAGCTTGCCTGTGTTGCTGTACACCCTAATTACCGTAATGGCGAACGTGGCGAGTACTTATTAACCATGATTGAAAATAAAGCGCGCGCCATCGGACTGAACCAACTTTTTGTTCTAACAACAAAAAGCAGCCACTGGTTTGCTGAAAGAGGCTTTTTACCGGCAACACTTGAAGAATTACCGCACGAAAAGCGCACGCACTACAATCAAACCCGCCGTTCAATGATCATGATTAAAGCCCTCGATTGAGGACTGGCGCATTTATAACGCATTTTCTCAATCAACGACTATACTTAACGAAAACAGGGAACCCTTTAGGGCTTTAATAACAAAATGAACGTTTTTTCAGCTAATCGCGGCGAAGAGTCGGATATAAAAATCCTTCAAATATCCGACATGCACTTATCTGCATCTACTGATGCTCAATTAGTGGGCGTTAACACCGAAGAGAGTTTTCTATCGATCTTAACGCTAGCGCAAGATGAAAGCTGGCCTCCCGACCTGATCTTCCTGACAGGTGACCTCAGCCAGGACAGCTCAACGGAGTCCTACTCTCGACTTATTCAACACCTGAAAAAATTACACATCCCCTGTTATGTACTGCCAGGCAACCATGATACCCCCGATAGATTAGAGGAAGTTTTTACCCTGCCACCAGTCATCTACCAGCCTTTTCTACACTACAAACAGTGGTTGTTTGCCTTTCTCGACTCCGAAACACCCAATGAAGAAGGCGGCACTTTAGACGAAAATGCCATTGAAAACTTACGACAAGAAATACTCGCACACCCAGATAAACATGTCCTCATTTGCTTACACCATCAACTGATACCCGTTGATAGTGAATGGCTAGATACCATGGTTGTTGCTAACCCAGACTCATTAATTAAAATAATCACCAAGCATTCTAAAGTTAAAGGTGTTATCCATGGACATGTCCATCAAGACTCCCAAGGCCACATTGCTAATACACCTCTGTATGGAGCACCTTCCACCTGCTTCCAATTTAAACCATTGAGCAAAGAGTTTGCTATAGATGATATGCCACCGGGCTATCGTTGGTTACGTTTAAGCACTGAAGGCGAAATACAGACCGGTGTTATTCGGCTTGATGCGATGCCTGCTAATCTTGAAAGGCATTCTGCTGGATATTAACTAACCTTTAAATATATTAGGCGTGATTCCTGGAAATAGAAAAGACCACATTTCCGTTAATGCGCTCAAGTAAACATTGCGTTTAAAATGAACCACATCAAAAGCTGGCTCCCAGTAGTCGGCCCAGCGCCAACGGTCAAACTCTGGTTTGTCGGTGGCATCAAATGAAATATCTCGCTCATCACCCACTAAACGCAGCATAAACCATATTTGTTTCTGACCTTTACAAATAGGGAAGCTATCCATACGAACAAACCGCTTAGGTAAGTCGTAATATACCCACTCCCTCGTTTTACCAACAACCTCAACGTGCTCAGGCTTTAAACCAATTTCCTCGTGCAGCTCACGATACATAGCTTCTTCATGAGTTTCACCCTCATCAATTCCCCCTTGAGGAAACTGCCAGCCAGTTTGATTCGCCCTTCTCGCCCAAAATAACTTGTTTTGTTGGCTGCATAAAATGATGCCAACATTACATCGGTAACCATCGTCATCAATCATAATTCTTTCATTAAAATAAATTTATTAACGATTATTATAGCCACGTTTCAACTCAGTGCGAGCCTCCATAACAAAATGATTGGGAATCATCCTTATTTATGTCAGACTTGTCTTTTTATAGGCAACGCTATTCGCCTCAAGCAATATAAAGCGATAGCATCAAAAAATATCCTTTTCATTCACTTTCTAACGATACCTTAGCCATGAGCTTAACTATTTTTGATTTAGACAACACATTAATTAGCGATGATAGCGACCACCTTTGGGGAGAGTTTCTTGTTGAACAACAGCTTGTTGATGGCGATGATTATGCGCGAGAAAACACTCGCTTTTATAATGATTACTGCCAAGGCAAACTCGACATTAATGAATACTTGAGCTTTGCATTATCATTTCTTGCTGAACATCCACTGGAAAAATTACATCAGTGGCGCCAACAATTCATTGATGAAAAAATACGCCCGCTCATACTCCCTGCAGCTCAGGAGCTCGTTGATGAGCACCGCTCAAAAGGTGATACATTAATGGTCATCACTGCTACAAACCGCTTTGTGACTGAACCCATTGTTGAAATATTTGGCATTAACACCATGTTAGCGACAGAGCCCGAGCTAGTTGATGGCCACTACACTGGGCGACATATTGGCACGCCATGTTATCAAGAAGGGAAAGTGACACGCCTACAGAGTTGGCTGCAAGGCAGTAATATTAGCCTTAACGACAGTACTTTTTATAGCGACTCACATAATGATATTCCCTTGCTGAAACAAGTCACCTACCCCGTCGCTGTTGACCCTGATGAGACACTGAGGCGCTACGCGACAGATAACAACTGGTCGATTGTTTCATTACGTTAAATATGGGCGATAAAATACGTTGCACTTGGGCAAAAAAACCACTTGATATCGTGTATCACGACAGCGAGTGGGGCGTGCCCTTAAAGGATGAACACAAACTGTTTGAACTACTCATTTTAGAAGGGGCGCAAGCAGGGCTTAGCTGGTCCACCATTTTGCAACGGCGCGACGCCTATCGTGAGCTGTATGACGGGTTTGATCCAGCTATTGTTGCCCATTACTCGTTGCAAAAAATTGACAGCTTATTACAAGACGCTAGACTTATACGCAATCGCTTAAAAATTAATGCCAGCATAAAGAATGCCGCAGCATTTATTCAAGTACAAAAAGAATTTGGCTCTTTTTCAAGCTACCTATGGGACTACGTCAATAACAAGCCTATCGTTAACCATTGGCAGCACCCGAGACAAATACCGAATGAAACGACATTATCAATTCGCCTCAGCCGGGATTTAAAAAAAAGAGGCTTTAGTTTTGTTGGGCCGACTATTTGCTACGCATTCATGCAAGCTGCAGGGCTCATTAATGATCACCTCACTACCTGTTTTAGACATTCAGAGTTAAAATAAATTATGAATTACCTACCGCTGTTTCACAAACTAGATCATAAAAAATGCCTACTGATTGGAGGCGGCTCGGTGGCAACTCGTAAGGCACGATTACTCTTAGACGCTCACGCAAGCATTACCGTTATCGCACCTGCCTTATCTGAAGAGCTCACTCAACTAGCATCTGCTAGTAAAATCACACACCTTAAACGTGTTTTTGAAGCCAATGATACGCTCAACTTTAGTCTCGTCATCTGCGCCACGAATGACAAACAAGCGAATAGCGAAATATCGACCGAAGCCCAGTTAAACAACATTCCCGTCAATGTAGTAGACCAACCTCAGCTGTGTAGCTTTATTTTCCCTGCAATTGTGGACCGCGCCCCCATAACGATTGCTATTTCAAGTGGAGGCGTTGCACCTGTTTTATCTCGACTCGTTCGCGCAAAACTTGAAACACTGCTCCCGCATGCACTCGGTCAGCTAGCGAGTCTTGCTGCTGAATGTCGCCAGACAGTTAAAGACCATTTTTCTAATAGCAAACAACGTCGCATCTTTTGGGAAACTATTTTTAATGGCCCAGTTGCTGAGCTCAGCTATCTTGGTAAGCATGACGAGGCTAAAAAGCAGCTTCTTCAACACCTGCATCAAACTGAAGATTCACCGACCATTGGTAAAGTATATTTGGTCGGCGGCGGCCCTGGCGATCCAGAATTACTAACATTAAAAGCTCTACGGCTACTTCAACTCGCCGATATTATCATCTACGACCGCTTGGTATCCGCTGAAGTGTTAAACCTTGCTAGGCGGGACGCTGAACGAATTTATGTTGGCAAGCAACGTTCTGACCATAGCGTCCCGCAAGATGACATAAATGCCTTACTGATAAAACTAGCCAAAGAAGGCAAGCGGGTTGTTCGGCTCAAAGGCGGCGACCCGTTTATGTTTGGACGTGGCGGAGAAGAAATTGAAACCTTAATTGATGAGAATATAAGTTTTGAAGTCGTCCCTGGAATTACTGCCGCCTCAGGGTGCGCAAGCTATTCAGGTATTCCATTAACTCACCGTGAGCACGCTCAATCTTGCATGTTTGTCACTGGCCACCTAAAAGATAATACCGTCAATCTAGACTGGGATCAGCTTGCGAAACCTAATCAAACCATCGTTATCTACATGGGCTTGATGGGGCTTCGCCAAATTAGTGAGAAACTTATTGAACGCAACTTAGCCGGCAACACGCCTGTTGCTCTCATTCAAAAAGGCACAACAGCTGAGCACCGTGTGATCATCTCTGATTTATTACACATTGCCAATAAAGTAGAAGAGCTTAAACCTAAGCCACCCACCTTAATCATTATTGGCTCGGTTGTTTCCCTCCATAGTAAGTTAAATTGGACACATTAACCTTATGCCTTTTATACAACTAGAACAACTGAGCTTACATTACGAACAACAATTAAACGGTGATGTGCCGATTATCCTGCTGCATGGCAATTTTGGCAGCTGGCATTACTGGCAGCCTTTTTTACAAAATTTACCTGAAGGGTATTCTGGGTACGCACCAGACTTTAGAGGTTGTGGCGATAGTGATGTGACTGATGCTGGGTATGATATACAGACGCTTAGCCAAGATGTTTTAGCCTTTGCAAACCAATTGAAGTTAGATAAATTTCACCTCGTAGGCCATTCGCTAGGCGGTGCAGTGGCCCAACAGTTAGCTGGGACTTCGCCTGATCGAGTTATCTCTCTCACCTTAGTAGCGCCAGCCCCTGCGGGAGGCATGCCATCGTTAAAAAACGCATCAACATCTGGTGGCTTTTTTTCAGCCAAAAATACCTTTCAGTTTTTAGCCACTATCGGCTTAAAAAGGAAAGTTTTATCCGCAGCCATTAAAAAATCAATGCCGGGGTTAAGCCACTACCCACACTACCTAGACATTGCTGTTGAGGATGCCCTTAAAATGGACATTAAAGCATTCGACGGCTTTTTAGCAACACTGAAACATTGGAACGGTACTCAATTATTAAAAAACTTTAATTTCCCCGTTTTTATCATCTATGGTGAGCTGGACAGCGTCGTTCCATTACAAGCATTAAAAACCATGCAACAACAAATAAAGGACTGTAGGCTTCACATTTTTCGGCATATTGGTCACAGTCCTCAATTAGAACACCCTAAGGCATTCAATAAACTACTCTCTGCTTTTTTACAGGGTAATGAAATAGAACCTTTATCCGAGAGCCCCTTCAAAAAGCAGGTAAACCTATTTAAGCAGTTAAAATTGAAATTAAAACGTATTTTCAAATAACTTGGCTACTGTTAATAAAATGAGTACTTTTCTAAAAACAGCCTACCTTATCTGCTACTTTATTTTAGTCAGTGCTTGCCAGTATGACAGCAACCCAGAGCAAAGCTGGTCGCACGACGAGGCAGGTCTGCTACACGCAAGCTTGTCTAAAGACGGTTCACTCGCTCTTGTTTCAATTACCAAGGGTTCCGCACAATTAATCAACGTTGCTAACAATGAAGTACTGCACCAGTGGCAGCATACCGATAGTAACCACGGTATTATCGCCTCGGCAATTGCTGCTAATAACAAGCTTGCCATTACTGCTGAAAGTAATTCGCTTGCCTTATGGGAAGTACAAAGCGGCAAAATCATCGGCTATTGGGACTTCCCAAGCATTACTGACCTTGCTATTTCTGCTAATGGCCAATATGCGATTATTGGTATGGAATCCAACAAAGCTTATTATTTTGACCTCTATTATGGAAAAATAGTTTTCACTTTTCCGCACAATGGTTTTATCAATACGGTCGCTCTCTCTAATAATGGCCAATATGCCATCACGGGGAGTAACGATCAATATGCAAAACTCTGGAACCTTAAAACCGGGGAACTTGCTCAACAATGGCGTCAGAATTTCAAAATATTTAATGTTGCCCTTTCCGATGATGGCCGTTACGCGATGAGCAACGCCTCCTTAGGTAAAACCCGATTATGGGACACAGCAACAGGGCTGATGCTAAGTCAATTACCAATGAGATATATGACGGTCTCAGCAAGCCGCTTTTCTCCTGACTCTAAAACTCTACTAACTGGGCGACCTAATCAACGCATCGATTTATGGGACATTAAAACTGGTGACTTAATTAACACGTGGATGCCGAAAAAAGACGTCATATGGGGTAATGAGGCTGCCGCGATTATTGCCCTAGCTTTCACACCTGATGGCCAATATATCGTCAGCGAAGCCTCTAGCGGCCTTGCTCAAAAGTGGCGCTTGAAAAACAAATAGCTCCTCGCAAAAAGTTATCATGAAAAGACCATGAAAACGTGCTACAGAGCCAACTAAGAAAACCCATAAGCAGCACGATAATCAGCTTAATAAGCAACTAAAAACCATTTTAAAACTAATGATCTAAGCAAAAAAGCCCTTATAAATTAGGTCATAAAGCCATCTAAATCAAAGGCCCTCAAATTAATAATAAGCCTCACTAAACAGGCAGCACAGTTAACCGATTTTTAATAACAAAAGCCGCTTAGTCAACTGAGTGCCGACCAAACCCCAATCAAGCTTAATACTCAGTTTGCTTTTAGTATCTATAGGTTTCAGGGGTTCGTTTTGGCAAAAAAAAGCAGGGCAAAAGCCCTGCCTCTCAAAGCGTTTACATTATTTTTTTACAGTAATTTCAACACGGCGGTTCTTAGCACGTCCCTCTTTGGTTCCATTATCTGCGATAGGCTTGCTTTCACCATAACCATCTGTTGTTAGCCTGTTCGCATCACTACCATGCGTTATCATAAAAGCACGCACTGAAGACGCGCGTCTTTCAGATAAATCTTGATTGTATGCATCCTTCCCTTGGGAGTCAGTATGCCCCGTAATGAGTAAGCTCACATCACCATGATATTTAGAGTGGGCCACAGCAATCGGAAGCAAAATTGTTTTCGCCGATTCTGTAAGTTCAGCTGATGCTGTATAGAAGTTAACTCCCTCTAACACCAAGGCTTTAGCACAACCCAATTCGTTAACCTTTGCTCCAGGGGCAGAACCAGGGCACTGGTCTTTATAATCCGCAACACCATCACCATCAGCATCTGAAGTACAGCCTTTGCTATCAACTATCGCACCTACCGGTGTATCTGGACACTCATCACGACTATCTACGACGCCATCATTATCTGTATCGGGTTCTGCACCTGGTACTACTACAGGTTCATCCCCACATATTAAGCCACCAATCGTGCCACCTACTGCCGCGCCAACAGCTACCTCTGTCGCGCCTTCAACAAACGCACCTGCTGCACCACCTAATAATGCACCGCCAATCGCACAATTTTGCCAACTTTCTGTTTCAACCGTTGCACAGCCTGTTATCAAAAGTGTTGCCGCTAATATTGAAGTCAATTGCTTGTAAATTCTCATATTTCTCCGCCTAGCTTCTCAATTATTTCATCCTATGGAGCAGATTCTAACCTAAACAAAATAAAGATCAATAAGTTAAGTCGCCTCCTTCGGTCATTGAATTAGTTCAGGGCAAACCTATCGATACAATTAACCGAAGCAATGACTAGGTTAAGCATCATTATCATACGGCAAAAAAAAACGGGGCTGAGCCCCGTTTTTTAACATCCTAATGTACCGTTATTTTTTAACCGTTAACTCAACACGACGGTTCTTAGCACGTCCCTCTTTAGTTCCGTTATCAGCAACCGGTTGACTCTCACCGTGACCAACAGCTGTCAGCTTATTCGCATCACTACCATTTGAGACCATAAATGCCATCACCGCTTCAGCACGTTTTTGTGATAAAGATAAGTTATATGCTTCTGCACCCATTGAATCTGTATGGCCACTAATCAACAAATCAACATCCGCATGATGAGCGTTATGTGCCGTCGCTATTGGAAGTAAAATAGATTTAGCTTCATCTGTTAGCTCAGCTGAGTTAGTGTGAAAGTTCACTCCTTCAAGCACAAATGGTTTCGCACATCCCAGTTCATTAACAACAGCACCTGCTGCAGAATCTGGACACTGATCTTTATAATCAGCAACACCATCATTATCAGAATCTAATGCACAACCTTTACTATCTACTGCTACACCTTGTGGTGTTTCTGGACACGCATCCACACCGTCAACGACGCCATCACCATCTGAATCAACAGGAGCGGCAGGAGCAACTACTTCTTCTTTCGCCATCAACGCACAAACTGTACCACCAATAACAGCACCACCAACAGCACTCAGTAAGAAGTCTTCATGGTCATGGTCATCACCAAAACCACCTGCTGCACCACCCATGGCAGCACCAGCCATAGCACAACTTTTCCAGTCATCAGTTTTGATTGAAGCACAACCCGTTACTAATACTGTAGCGACTAAAACAGCCGATAATCTCTTTAATATATTCATATTTACTCCGTTTATGTAATTACTTTAAACTTTCTTTACCGTCTCATTTTACAGTACGTAGAGCACAACCACCAAGATAAGCTTCATTTATATCTGCTTTAAGCTGCTTTAAGTCAATTTTCGCTTCTTCTTTCCACAACGTACACAAAAATACAGCGTTACTAATTTACCTTTCTTCACGTCAAATACTTTTTCCGTATCAATTCTCCATTCATGATGCCCATTGCGACACAAGGTATTCCCTTTGAGTTTTTCTGAAAGCTTTTTCTTTTTAAACGGTAGTATGTCTGCCATCGTTTATTTCAACAGGCATTTTTTCATTTAAAAAAAACCATCATGGCAGACTTCATCTATTCGGCCTTACGATATCATTAGCTAAATTTCGTCTGCCCGTTCCCTTAGCACAAACTTTTGAATTTTTCCCGTTGATGTTTTTGGTAGCTCACCAAACACGACATGCTTCGGCACTTTATAGTGCGCCAAGTTTTCACGGCAAAATGCGATAATATCTTTCTCTACAACGGCTCCATCATCTTTTAGCGTCACAAAGGCACAGGGTTTCTCACCCCAAACTTCATCACGCTTAGCAACTACTGCTGCTTCTAACACCGCTGGATGACGGTATAAAGTCGACTCAACCTCTAGGGTTGAGATATTTTCTCCACCAGAAATAATAATATCTTTTGATCGGTCTTTTATGTCGATATAGCCATCTTCATGCCAAACGGCCAAGTCTCCCGAATGAAACCAACCACCTTTAAAGGCTTCTTCTGAAGCCGATGGGTTTTTCAGGTAACCTTTCATTACATTATTACCCCGCATAAAAACCTCCCCCATACTGACCCCATCTTTAGGCATAGGCTCAAGTGTTTCAGGGTCTGCCACCATCAAGTCTTCCAGCATCGTGCTCCGCACCCCCTGCCTTGCTCTAAGAACCGCTTGCTCATCAGCCTTCAAATCATCCCATTCTTCATGCCAAGCACAAACCGTGCATGGCCCATAAGTTTCCGTTAAACCATAAACATGCGTCACACCAAAACCCATTTCCTCCATAGCCTGAATAACCGCTGCAGGTGGCGCCGCACCGGCTGTCATGACTTTCACATCATGCTCAATACCTTGTTTATGTTTTTCCGGCGTATTAATCAACATCGTTAACACCGTTGGAGCCGCGCAAAAATGATTCACTTTTTCTGATTTAATCAGTTTAAAAACTGTTTTAGGTAAAACGTTACGCAAACAGACATTCGTTCCTACTGAGGCCGCCACACTCCATGGAAAGCACCAGCCGTTGCAATGAAACATAGGGAGCGTCCATAGGTAAACAGGGTGACTACCCATATCCCAAGTAACGATATTACTGAGAGCATTGAGATAGGCTCCTCGATGATGATAGACCACACCTTTTGGGTTTCCAGTCGTTCCTGATGTGTAGTTCAGAGTAATGGATTGCCACTCATCGTCAGGCAAGCTCCATGTGAAGTCACCCTCCCCTTCATGAATAAGCGCTTCATACTCAATTTCACCAATGAAGCTACCTGAGTTAAACGTCAAATCATCAACGTCAACAACAAATGGAGAAACCTCAGCCTCTTTCACTGCCGTAGCCATAACAGAGGCAAACTCGCCATCAATAAATATCGCTTTACTTTCCGCATGATCTAATTGAAAAGCAACAGATTTAATATCCAAGCGTGTGTTAATAGTATGGAGTACGGCGCCTAGCATCGGCACTGCAAAGTGTAGCTCAAACATTGCTGGGATATTTGGCATCATTGCCGATACCGTATCGCCTTTTTTAATACCCCTTTTAGATAAAGCAGAAGCTAACTTTAAGCAGCGCAAGTAAGTCTCCGCCCATGTAATGCTCTGCTCTCCGTGGATGCAAGCTATTTTATTAGGGTAGACATCGGCCGCTCTTTTTAAAAAAGTTAGCGGGGAAAGGGAGACATAATTAGCTGGATTTTTATCCAGCGACATATCAAAAAGATTCATAAAGGACGACCTATTATTTTTTGTTATTTTTAAATATTAACACTCAATCTATTGTACAAAAACAAACCCCTGCTCAATAACAGGGGCTTAATTTCTTTAGGGACCTGCAAAAAAACTAGACAATCAATTCCTCAGACGGCTCCATCACACAATCACTGCCCGCCATAACTACTGGAGCTAGACCATGTACCCGCGGTAGAAGTTTTGTTGCAAAGAATTTAGCGGTAGCCCGCTTCCCTTGATAAAACACCCCATCGTTTTTACTCGCCACCTTAGCTGCTCTTAACCAGTAATAACCCAGCGTGACTAAACCAAAGATTTGTAAGTAATCTACCGCCGCTGCTGCTGAATCATTAGGGTTATTCTCTTTTGATTTAATCACCCAACTTGTTACTTCCTCCAGCGTTTTAAGCGCTGCCGTTAATGGCTGCGTAATGAAATCTAACGTTGATTCAGCCGCTGCCAATTCATTTTTCACCTCTACAAAAAAATCTGTAGGTAACTGCCCGCCATTCATAGACAGCTTGCGGCCTATTAAGTCCATTGCTTGAATACCATTAGTCCCTTCATAGATACAGAAAATCTTACTATCGCGCATGTTCTGTTCCATACCGTGCTCGGCAATATAACCATGGCCACCATACACTTGCACACCCAAGCCCGACACTTCCACACCAACATCGGTGATAAAGGCTTTACACACTGGGGTCATCAAATCTACTCTGGCTTTAGAGGCGTCTCTTACAGTGTTATCTGGATGGTTTTCGGATAAATCAACGTGTTTTGCTGTGTCATAAGCCATCATTCGGCAGCCTTCTGTCAACGCTTTCATTGTTAACAACATCCGCCGAACATCGGGATGAACAATAATTGTATCGCTATCAAAAGAGGACTCTGCTTTACGGGTTAGTGGTCGGCCCTGCTTACGGTCTTTCGCATACGTGATGGCATTTTGTGTTGCACGCTCAGCAACGCCCAACCCTTGCAAACCTACCATTAAACGCGCAGCATTCATCATAACAAACATGTTCTGAATACCTTTGTTGAGCTCACCCACAAGATAGCCTTTTGCACCTGAGAAATTCAACACACAAGTACATGAGCCATGAATACCCATTTTTTCTTCAATATTCGCGCATTCCACCGCATTACGCTCGCCCAATGAGCCATCTTCATTGATTAAGAATTTCGGCACAACAAACATACTAATACCACGAATACCCTCAGGGGCACCTGGCGTTCTAGCCAAAACTAAATGAATAATGTTATCTGTTAGGTCATGCTCACCAGCGGTAATAAAAATTTTATTACCTTCAACCAAATAACTACCATCCTCTTGCGGAACAGCCTTAGTTCTTACTTGCCCTAAATCACTACCTGCCCCCGGCTCGGTTAGGCACATCGTGCCACTCCAATCACCTAAGCTTAAGTGGCTCATATAAGTTTCTTTTTGCTCAGATGTTCCATGCGCTTTTAATGCTTCATAAGCACCATTACTTAACCCTGGGTACAAAGAAAAAGCGGCGTTTGCACCCGATAACATGTCCGTAACCGCTGTTGCTAAAACATACGGTAAGCCTTGCCCATCAAACTCAATATCTTTATCTAAACCGATCCAGCCACTTTCTGCATAGGCTGCATAAGCCTCTTTAAACCCGGTAGGTGTGGTCACCTCGCCATTACTTAATGAAGTTCCTTCGGAGTCCCCAGACTCATTCAACACCCCAATCGTGTTATCAATTTGTTTCGCCGCCTCATCAAGCACGCCTAAAACGATATCGTCAGTTGCGTCTTCAAATTTCTCCAGCTCGGTTAAAGACCCCATACTAATCACTTCATTCAGAACAAACTGCATATCTCGCACTGGGGATTTATAAACTGCCATACTCACTCCGTTTTATTTAATTATTTCACTACTATATCAAATTTTTCTTGCCCTATTTTAAGGCATAAAAAAAGGCTAGACAGTCGGGCCGTTTTTTATACGGCTCAGCTAACTTTCATGACGCTTAAACAACCATAATAAACCACCTTAATTCAAGGTTTAATAGGCTTTGCAACATCGTCACCCCGAAGAGGTATATCATTATTTTTAACTTGAATGACCAGACTTTGAGTTTAACATAAAGACTCTTTCTCAAAAGACTGATAAAACTGCATGAAAAAACCAAACTATATCGACTTAGGCTATGGCATTAGCTGCATAGATACTCAATATGTACGACCTGGATTAGCAAGCTGTTACTTGATCGAAGAAAATGGTCACGCGGCCTTTATTGATGCAGGCACCAATCACACAGTACCTATACTGATAGAGCTACTTAAGGTCAAAAAAATACCTGTCGAAAACGTTGACTTCATTATCCCTTCACACTTGCATTTAGATCACGCAGGTGGCACAGGCAGGCTCATGCAGCTATGCCCTAATGCTCAACTCGTTATTCACCCACGTGGCGCTCAGCATATGATCGATCCGAGTCGACTACAAGCAGGTGCTTCGGCCGTATATGGTGAAACAGAGTTCAAAAAACAATATGGCAGTCTCATCCCGATTGATAAGCAGCGTGTAACCGCAGCACCTGATGGCTTCAAACTGAATTTTCAAGACCGGCCCTTGAGTATTATCGATACCCCAGGACATGCAAAACATCATTTTTGTATTGTCGATAAAACAAGCAACGGCATTTTTACAGGCGACACCTTTGGTGTGGCCTACCCAGAATTGACTGTTGACGAGCAACCTTTTATTTTCCCGCCCACCTCACCGATTGACTTTAACCCCGACGACTGGCTAAATTCTATAGACAAACTAATAAACACCCAATGTGAGCGCGCCTACCTCACTCACTTTGGCATGGTAGAGAACCTAAAACCCTTAGCGGATGCCCTACGCAATCGTATAAAAATATTTGCAGCATTCGCAAAAAAAGCACCAAGCAATGATGCACTGAGCAACCTAATCAAAACCTACTTTATGGATGAAGTCTCCGCAACTGGCTGCCAACTGAGCAGCAAAAACATCTTTAAAATTCTAGCCTTAGATATAAATCTCATCGTTCAAGGCCTAATGGTTTGGCTTGAAAAAACGCCTCAAAAATAGTATTATCGGCCGCTTCAATCGAGCAATAAAACACTAACGAAGATGACTAAAAAAGTTATCCAGAGGATGAGCAATGGGGCAATATTTAGAGCAATACAAGCAATCACTTGATCAGCCGGAAAACTTTTGGGCAAAAGCAGCTGAAGCGATTGACTGGGATCAAACATGGTCTAACGTCTTAGACGATTCCCAAGCACCCCAATATCGTTGGTTTGCAGGTGCAAAATTAAATACTTGCTATAACGCCATTGACCGCCATGTTGCAAATGGCCGCGCAGATCAAGCTGCGTTAATTTATGACAGCCCAGTAACAGGGACTAAAAAAACATATAGCTACCAAGAACTCCTGAACGAAGTCTCCAAGCTCGCCGGTGTTTTATCTAGCCTCGGTGTTACAAAAGGTGACCGAGTATTAGTTTACATGCCTATGATTCCTGAAGGCGTTATGGCTATGTTGGCCTGCGCAAGAATTGGTGCGATTCACTCAGTAGTTTTTGGTGGTTTTGCCGCTAATGAACTAGCTACCCGTATTAACGATGCAAAACCCGACGTTATTCTCTCTGCCTCATGCGGCATTGAGGGTTCACGGGTTATTAAGTACAAACCCTTATTAGATGGCGCGATTGAATTATCGGACCATAAACCAGCATATACCGTCATATTGCAACGCCCACAAGAACAAGCCGAGATGCAGGACGGTCGCGATGTTGATTGGGCAACAGCTATAGCAAACAGCACACCGGTAGATTGCGTATCAGTCGATGCAACTGACCCTCTCTATATTCTTTACACCTCTGGCACTACCGGACAGCCCAAAGGCGTCGTACGTGACAATGGTGGCCACGCCGTTGCCATGATGTGGACCATGAAGTACCTCTATAATATCGAGCCAGGCGAAGTCTTTTGGGCCGCATCCGATATAGGCTGGGTTGTTGGACATTCTTACATTTGTTACGGCCCGTTACTAAATGGCTCCACAACCGTTATTTTCGAAGGCAAACCTGTTGGAACACCTGATCCAGGCGCCTTCTGGCGTGTTATTTCAGAGCATAAAGTTGCTTCCTTATTTACCGCCCCTACCGCTCTTAGAGCCATTAGAAAGGAAGACCCTGACTGCCTTCATCTTAAAAAATATGACATATCTTGCATGCGCGCTTTATTTTTAGCAGGTGAACGCTGTGACCCCGACACCCTCTTTTGGGCACAAGATAATCTGCAAATACCTGTTGTCGACCATTGGTGGCAAACTGAAACTGGCTGGGCGATTGCATCAAACTGCTTAGGGCTTGAGGAATTCCCGGTTAAACCCGGCTCACCAACAAAGCCTGTACCAGGTTACGATGTTCGGTTCTTAGGTGACGCTGGAGAAGCTGTTGCAGCGGGAGAAATGGGCGCAATTGCTATCAAACTGCCTTTGCCACCAGGTACATTCCCAACACTATGGCAGAACGAACAGCGATTCAGAAGTTCTTATCTTGAGACGTTTGAAGGCTATTACGAAACAGGCGATGCGGGCTACCAAGATGAAGATGGCTATGTTTACATCATGGGCCGTACAGATGACGTGATTAATGTCGCCGGACACCGATTATCGACAGGTGCAATGGAAGAGGTCATTGCCTCGCATCCGGATGTGGCAGAGTGTGCTGTCATTGGCGTTGCCGACAATCTCAAAGGACAGTCGCCTATAGGCTTTGCCGTCTTACAGTCTGGCGCTCATCGAAATGATGATGATGTCGCCAAAGAACTCATCGCATTAATACGCGAAAAAATTGGCCCCGTCGCTGCCTTCAAGGTAGCCACCGTTGTTAAGCGCCTTCCTAAGACAAGATCTGGTAAAATACTGCGCGGCACCATGCGTAGCATGGCTGATGGAGTGGAACACAAAGTTCCTGCAACAATAGACGACCCAACCACATTAGGCGAAATCACCAACAACCTTAAGGCGCTGGGGTACCCAAAAAGCGCTTAGAACCGAGTTAAGTGGTGCATTTTACCCGTCCACTTCCATGAAACTGATACCCGATGGGTATAAACAAAAATTTTAGTTAAGGAGTTTTATTTAGATGAGCACAATCAAATCAGCAGGCCTACGCTTCCGTGAAGCAATGGCTGAAGAAAAACCACTGCAAATCATGGGCACCATCAATGCCTATGCCGCTTTATTAGCTGAAAAAACCGGCTACAAAGCTATTTATTTATCAGGTGGCGGCGTCGCGAACACATCATTTGGCCTACCGGATTTAGGTGTAACCACACTAAACGACGTACTCACCGATGCGAGCCGTATCACAGCAGCAACAAACGTGCCTTTATTGGTTGATATCGACACCGGCTGGGGCAGCGCATTTAGCATTGCCCGTACCATTAAAGAATTTGAACGTGCTGGCGTTGCTGCCGTCCATATTGAGGACCAAGTAGCAGCCAAACGTTGTGGGCACCGCCCCAACAAAGAGCTCGTTACAAAAGAAGAGATGGTTGACCGTGTAAAAGCAGCTGCTGACGCAAAAACAGACCCTGACTTTGTTTTGATGGCGCGAACTGATGCCTACAACAGCGAAGGTCAACAAGCCGCCATTGATCGCGCGTGTGCTTACGTCGAAGCGGGTGCTGATATGATTTTTGCCGAAGCCGTTTATGAGCTAGATGACTACCGTGCCTTTACCGCTGCAGTAGACGTTCCTGTTCTGGCAAATATTACAGAGTTTGGTAAAACGCCTTACTTCACAACAACTGAACTAGGCGAAGCTGGCGCCAGCATGGTTCTGTATCCATTATCTGCGTTCCGCGCTATGAGCAACGCAGCACTTAATGTATATGAAACCATTCGCAAGGAAGGTACCCAAGTAAACGTGGTGGATACCATGCAAACGCGTATGGAACTCTACGATATATTGGGTTATCACGAATATGAACAAAAATTAGATGCGCTATTTTCAAAGGAGAAAAAATAATGGCTGAAAAGAAAGTTGGCGGAGCGGGGCTTCGCGGTCAATCGGCAGGTGAAACTGCTTTATGTACGGTTGGTAAGTCTGGCACTGGCTTAACCTATCGCGGTTACGATATGACCGATTTAGCAGAAAATGCTAAATTTGAAGAAGTCGCCTACTTATTGGCTTATGACAAACTACCTAATCAGGCTGAGTTGGATGCATATATTGCAAAGCTTAAATCATTACGTGGTTTACCTGAAGCACTGAAAACAGTATTAGAAAACATCCCAGCAGAGGCACACCCAATGGATGTGATTCGCACAGGTTGTTCAATGCTAGGTAATTTAGAAGAAGAAAAAGACTTTTCTGAACAAACAGACAAAATAGACCGCATGGTTGCTGTTTTTCCATCCATCATCTGCTACTGGTATAAGTTTAGCCATGAAGGCATTCGCATTGAAACTGAAACCGATGATGATTCTGTTGGCGGGCACTTCTTACATATGCTTCGCGGTGAAAAACCAAACGAGTTGCACACAACCGTCATGAGCGCGTCCCTTATTTTATACGCAGAACATGAGTTTAACGCATCAACCTTTACCGCTCGCGTATGCGCCTCAACATTATCTGATATCCATTCATGTGTAACTGGCGCTATTGGTACATTACGCGGCCCACTACATGGCGGCGCAAACGAAGCGGCTATGGACATGATTGAAAACTGGACGTCGCCAGAAGAAGCTGAAGAAAAAATGATGGGCATGCTTGCACGTAAAGAAAAAATCATGGGCTTTGGTCATGCGGTTTATACGGTAAGCGACCCACGTAATGCAGTGATTAAAAAATGGTCTGAAAAATTGGCTGCAGATGTTGGTGACACAACACTTTATCCTGTGTCCGTACGTTGTGAAGAAGTTATGTGGCGTGAAAAGAAACTATTCTGTAATGCTGATTTCTTCCATGCATCGGCTTACCATTTCATGGGCATTCCAACAAAGTTATTTACACCCATTTTCGTCATGTCTCGAGTAACCGGCTGGACAGCACACGTAATAGAACAACGTTCAAATAACCGAATCATTCGCCCTAATGCTGATTACACCGGCCCAGACCCACGCCCTGTTACAGCTATTGCAGATCGCGACTAACGGGCTCTGCAACAAATACAGCCAGCCTTAAATTTAAGGCTGGCTTTTTTATCTGACATTTATAGTGAGTTAATATATGAACACTGAATACCGCAAAAAACTACCTGGTTCCGACTTAGATTTTTTTGACACACGCGCAGCGATTGAAGCCATACAACCCGGCGCTTATGCAAAACTACCCTACACCTCACGCGTACATGCGGAGAATCTGGTAAGGCGTTGCGATCCAGCTTCATTAACCAACTCACTGAAACAAATCATTGAACGTAAGCAAGACCTAGATTTCCCTTGGTACCCAGCACGTGTTGTCTGCCACGATATCTTAGGACAAACCGCCTTGGTTGATTTAGCAGGCTTACGTGATGCCATTGCTGAAAAAGGCGGTGACCCCTCTAAAGTTAATCCTGTAGTACCCACCCAGCTAATTGTGGACCATTCTCTTGCGGTAGAACACGCAGGCTTCGAAAAAGATGCTTTTGAAAAGAACCGTGAAATTGAAGATCGTCGTAATGATGATCGTTTTCACTTCATTAATTGGACCAAAAAAGCCTTCAAAAATGTTGATGTAATTCAGCCTGGAAATGGCATCATGCATCAAATTAACCTCGAAAAAATGTCACCCGTCGTACATGCACGTGATGGCGTCGCCTTCCCTGATACCTTGGTTGGTACAGACAGCCATACACCCCATGTTGACGCCTTGGGCGTTATAGCTATTGGCGTTGGTGGCTTAGAGGCTGAAACGGTGATGTTAGGTCGTCCTTCTTATATGCGCTTACCTAACATTATTGGTGTTGAGCTAACTGGCAAGCGTCAGCCCGGCATTACGGCAACGGACATCGTTCTGGCTATCACTGAATTTTTACGTAACGAAAAAGTTGTTTCATCCTACCTAGAGTTTTACGGAGAAGGTGCTGCCGACTTAACCATTGGAGACCGCGCAACGATCTCTAACATGACACCAGAATTTGGTGCATCAGCCGGTTTATTCTTCATTGATGAACAAACCATCGACTACCTTAAACTAACCGGTCGCGATGCTGAACAAGTAAAATTGGTTGAAACCTACGCAAAAGAAACAGGTCTATGGGCAGATGACCTTAAAACGGCCGAATATGAACGCGTTCTGACATTTGATTTATCGTCTGTTGTACGCAATATTGCTGGCCCATCAAATCCGCACCGTCGAGTGCCTACCTCTGAGTTAGCGGAACGTGGCATCTCAGGCGTGGTTGAAAACGAAGAGGGCTTAATGCCTGATGGTGCAGTCATTATCGCTGCGATCACCAGCTGTACCAACACCAGTAACCCGCGCAATGTCATTGCCGCCGGTCTTGTTGCAAAAAAAGCAAATGAATTAGGCTTAACACGTAAACCTTGGGTTAAATCATCTTTTGCACCGGGCTCTAAAGTTGCTCAATTGTATTTAGAAGACGCAAATTTATTAACGGAATTAGAGCAAATGGGCTTCGGCATTGTTGGTTTTGCTTGTACAACCTGTAACGGTATGAGCGGAGCTTTAGACCCAGTCATTCAAAAAGAAATCATTGATCGCGACCTATATTCAACGGCCGTATTATCTGGCAACCGTAACTTTGATGGCCGTATTCACCCTTATGCTAAACAAGCCTTCTTGGCATCTCCACCTTTAGTAGTTGCCTATGCAATAGCAGGTACCATTCGCTTTGATATAGAAAAAGACGTACTCGGTAATGACCAAAGTGGTAACCCTGTAACACTAAAAGATATTTGGCCTAGTGATGAAGAAATTGACGCCATTGTTTCGAAAAGTGTTAAACCAGAACAATTTCGCCAAGTTTATATTCCAATGTTCCCTGAAGCTTCAGTTCAACAAGAAGAAGTTAGCCCATTGTACGATTGGCGCCCACAAACGACATATATTCGCCGCCCTCCTTATTGGGAAGGTGCATTAGCCGGTGAGCGTACCTTGAAAGATTTACGCCCCCTTGCCGTGCTAGGTGACAACATCACGACTGATCATCTATCACCGTCAAATGCCATTATGCTAGATAGTGCTGCCGGTGCTTACCTTGCCAAAATGGGACTACCTGAAGTGGACTTCAACTCGTATGCAACACACCGTGGCGACCATCTAACGGCTCAACGCGCAACCTTTGCAAACCCAAAATTGTTGAACGAAATGGTTAAGGAAAATGGCGAAGTCAAACAGGGTTCGCTAGCTCGTATTGAACCTGAAGGAACCGTTAGCCGTATGTGGGAAGCGATAGAAACCTACATGGAACGCAAGCAACCACTTATTATTGTTGCCGGAGCTGATTACGGCCAAGGATCATCCCGTGACTGGGCTGCTAAAGGCGTCCGTTTAGCAGGGGTAGAAGTCATTGTTGCTGAAGGCTTTGAGCGTATTCACCGTACTAACCTTGTTGGTATGGGCGTGCTGCCTGTTGAGTTTAAAGCAGGCGAAAACCGTAATACATACCATATAGATGGCACTGAAACATACAGCGTGACCGGTGAAATAACTCCACGGGCAACATTAACACTAACTATTACTCGCAAAAATGGTGAAATCGTCGATGTACCCGTTACCTGTCGATTAGATACCGCAGATGAAGTACTCGTCTATCAAGCAGGTGGTGTGCTACAACGCTTTGCACAGGACTTCTTAGATTCATCAGTCGCATAAAGAGGCTTAGTAGAATGAAACATGTACCACAAATTAAAATCCCTGCTACCTATATGCGTGGAGGAACAAGTAAAGGCGTTTTTTTCAATTTAACGGACTTGCCTGAAGTCGCACAAGTCGCTGGTGAAGCACGTGATAATATTTTACTACGTGTAATTGGCAGCCCTGACCCATACGGTAAGCAAACAGACGGCATGGGCGGCGCTACATCAAGTACCAGTAAGACGGTTATTCTATCAAAAAGCACCCAACCGGAGCATGATGTTGATTACCTCTTCGGTCAAGTAGCGATTGATAGACCTTTTGTTGATTGGAGCGGTAATTGTGGGAATTTAACAGCTGCAGTAGGCTCATTTGCTATCAGTAATGGATTAGTTGACCCTACACGTGTACCTGATAACGGTATCGCCACTATTCGCATCTGGCAAGCTAATATTAAAAAGACCATCATTGCACAAGTGCCAATCACCAATGGAGAAGTCCAAGAAACTGGAGATTTTGAATTAGATGGCGTTACCTTCCCAGCTGCAGAAGTAGAAGTGCAATTCTTAAACCCCTCTGCTGAAGGTGAGCCAATGTTCCCAACAGGAAACCTCATCGATCAATTGGAAGTACCCGGTATCGGTACTTTTAAAGCTACAATGATTACCGCAGGGATTCCTACGATCTTTGTTAATGCAGCCGATATTGGATACAGAGGTACTGAACTGCAAGAGTCGATTAATACAGACGACAAAGCACTCACCATGCTTGAAACGATTCGTGCTTATGGTGCGCTTAGAATGGGGCTAATTGATGATATTGCAGAAGCCGCAAACCGTCTGCACACACCTAAAATAGCCTTCGTTTCTGGTCCACAAACCTACACTACATCAAGTAACAAAGAAGTACCCGCAAGCGACATTGATTTACACGTACGCGCCTTATCTATGGGCAAGCTACATCATGCAATGATGGGCACCGCAGCCGTAGCAATTGGGGCCGCTGCTGCTGTCCCTGGCACTTTAGTTAACCTTGCTGCTGGTGGTGGGAATCGAAACTCCATTGTATTTGGTCACCCGTCAGGTACGTTGCGGGTTGGTGCAGAAGCAAATCAAGCCAATGGCGAATGGACTGTTTCAAAAGCTATCATGAGTAGAAGCGCTCGAGTTTTAATGGAAGGTTCCGTTAGAATACCGGGTGATTCTTTTTAAGTAGGTATAACACATATAGGTTACTGGCTAAAAAGCAGCTTTAAGCTGCTTTTTAGCGAACAATATAATCAATACACCTACTTATATAAAGCTAGTTCGCCGTAAATTTCTAGATCTAAAATCAACTCGAACAATTAAGTTATTAAGCCTATATCGGCTTAATGATAGAAGGTCCGTTTATTTATTATTGAATATAACTGCTCTTATATTGATTTAATAACGAAGTTAACTACTCCAGTTTGCTTTAGCTTAGCTTATAAGCCATTTAATTAAATAAAAATGCCCATCCTTAGTCCACGAAAGTCGGGCTAAAACCTTCTACAACGACTCCTATACCGCAAACCTAGCATAGGGTAGCGAATGGCCTACCTCAGCAATATTAATTGCTTAAAATTACCGAAAAAAGCGTTGCTAACAAGTCACATCTCTACAGGAAAATATAGTTTAGCACCGGCCTAAGCTAATACTTAATTGGGTAAAAACTATCAAATTTCAGCTAAATAATTTAGCGTTAGTCTGTGTTTCATAAGACCAAAAAAAACCCGCCAGAAGGCGGGTTTTGTTGTAAAAGCCTGGCAGTTCCCTACTTTCACATGGCTATTGCCACACTATCATCGGCGCTAAGCGGTTTCACTTCCGAGGTCGGGATGGGATCGGGTGGTACACGCTCGCTATTGCCACCAGGCAAATCGGCATCAGAGATATTCTCTGCAATAATTTAGAAAGTTGTACATCAATTCATAATGTTAGTTATTTAAATAACAACCCTTTTGGGTGTTATATGGTCAAGCCTCACGGGCAATTAGTACATGTTAGCTTCACACATTACTGCGCTTCCACACCATGCCTATCAACCTTGTAGTCTTCAAGGGCCCTTCAGGATTCTTAAAGAATCAGTGAGAATTAATCTTGGAAGAGGCTTCGCGCTTAGATGCTTTCAGCGCTTATCCCGTCCGAACGTAGCTACCCGGCAATGCCACTGGCGTGACAACCGGAACA
>OJDD01000019.1_pt1 | contig 81360 bp, 87 predicted proteins | sample 1592591 | NCBI WGS metagenome assembly OJDD01 (sample SAMN05416809, study PRJEB24817) | seawater metagenome | isolation source: Sea water | place: Canada:Atlantic | collected 2013-07 | reverse complement strand
GTGAATACTCACCGGAACAAATACGCATAAAGGCTATTCGATCACGATGCGCTGGGTCCATATTGGCTTGAACCTTAAATATAAAACCGGAAAACTTATCTTCTTCTGGCAGCACTTCACGTTCAACCGCTTGCCGTGCTTGAGGCGCTGGTGCATATTCTGCAAACGCGTCCAGCAATTCACCCACGCCAAAATTATTCACCGCCGAGCCAAAAAACACCGGTGTTTGTTTGCCGGATAAATAAGCTTCTATATCGAAAGGCGTACTGGCTTCTCGAACGAGTTCTAACTCCTCAAAAAAGTCTTCAAACTCATGGCCCATCAACTCCTTTAGGCCAGGGTTATCTAGCCCTTTAAATATTTCACCAGTAGCAATTTTACCGCCATGCGTTGGGCTAAACACATGCACTTCATCTTTATAGATGTGGTAAACACCTTTAAAACGCTTACCCATTCCAATTGGCCAAGTCATCGGAGCACATTCAATTTTAAGAACCGACTCTACCTCATCAATTAACTCTAAGGGGTCTCGACCCTCTCGGTCCAACTTGTTGATAAAGGTAATAATCGGCGTATCACGCAAGCGACACACTTCCATCAATTTAATCGTTCTTGCTTCTACGCCTTTAGCGCAATCGATGACCATCAACGCAGAATCAACCGCCGTTAAGGTACGATAAGTATCTTCAGAAAAATCCTCGTGACCTGGTGTGTCGAGTAAATTCAATAATTTTTCATTATGCTCAAACTGCATCACCGAGGTAGTAATGGAAATACCCCGTTCTTGTTCCATTTCCATCCAATCAGATGTTGCGTGTCTTGAAGCTTTACGCCCTTTAACTGACCCCGCCACCTGAATAGCACCCCCGAATAACAACAGTTTCTCAGTCAGCGTTGTTTTACCCGCATCGGGGTGAGAGATGATAGCGAATGTGCGCCGCTTTTTGATTTCATTGATTAAATTACTGTCACTCATACTGCCAGAATCCTTATTTGTACCCATTAGTTTTTTTAGCCATCGGAATATCTTCCAGATGCTTGTCAATTAGTTCAATCATGTCGCTATTAAGCGCCAGATTGGTCTTTTCGCTCTGCCACTTTTCATGGAAAAGCTCTACTGTTTCACTTGCCGTATCCAATACTAGCTTTTCTGGCAGCCGTGCCTTTGCCGCCAAATGGGACAGCTCATCCATGGTGAAGTCAGCGAACTTTTTACTCCTGCTGACTTTCAAAGCGGCTTCCTTATCCGCAATATATGGAATTGTTGAAACGAAGTCATAGGCTGGCGCAATTGAAGCTGAGCGCTTATCGTTATAGATGAGCGACCAGTTCTTCAAATGCATATCTGCATTGCCTATGAGCGTGTTAAATACCAGCCTGCGGGTAAACTCCGCAGCATCGTTTTCCTGCCCTTCAATCCCTATAACTTCTGCAATATTGCGCATACTAGCTTTCTTGTATTTGTCATGTGGATAGACACCAAACACTTGCGCAAAGTCTTCAATATGAACAGAACCACCGCCGTCTTTGCGATCAAACCGTTTAATCGCAAAGACACTATCTCCAAACTGCCCGATCCCATCAGGGATATTTTCAATATCCCCAATATTGAGTAATTGTGTTTCAGGAACATCCATGCCGATTTTTCGCGCCAGCTCCATCATGGAAAACTCATTTTCAGGCACATACTCAAACTTACTGGAGGGCAGCTTTACAACCCATGATCCGCCCATTCCATTAGCAGGAATCGTCAACCCTCCTGAGGAATGCTGAACAGCGGAGAATTTTAGCTGAACTCCAGCCAAAGAAAAACGCATCGCACCGTCTTTATTTTCTTCACCCCCATCAACTGGCTCCCTGATACTCGGAGGAAGCTCTTCACCATCAGCAGGCTTGATGGTGATCGCCCCTGTTAAATCTTGACCCAACACCCAGAGCAAGAAAAACTCGCGCTCGGGACTTACATTGGCTCTTTCAGCCAAATATCTACGCATCTCATCTTCCGGTAAAAGATTTGAGAAAAACGGCAAGAGCTTGGTTTGCGTCGGCTTAAAGTCCGTGATCAGGTCCCCAAGGGAATCTTTTAAACCAAGGCTTAGCGTCAAGCGGTCAGTATCCTCAATATAATCTTGAGTCAACGCAAACAAAGAGCGGTCATTACCCACATTGGTAATCGTGCCGACCAACTCATCATAAAGAAAAACATTGAGGGTTGAGACATTGTTACTCATCACCGCCTCGATCCAAACTATAGGCTGGCATCGATGCAACGGCCTCTTTAGCAGGGTTACTATGCGCCAATGAATTACGCAGGGCGCTCATTTGACGAACCGCCTTTTTGATTTCATCATGAATACCAGAGCCTTGTTCTGCAGCTTCATTTAATTGATTCATAGGGCTTTGCTTCATCGCGTCTTCGATAGCCATTCTTGAGAATTTAATCGCCTTTAACGCTGAGTTATCGAACTTGAAACGGTCAATATCAACCACTGCCTTTCTTAATTTATCCAAGTCACTGTTTGCCAAGGAAGACACTTGTGCTGCGAACTCAATAGCCTTCTTAAATTGATCTATTTCCCTTTGAATCATTTTTTGCGCTTTAGCCAAATCTGCATTCGTACTGCTACGCACGATAGATTTCACAGCAGGAACTGTTTTCTTCGGAACAAGCTCAAGCTCTAAATCCAAAACTCGCGCTAGAGCGACCAGACTAGACACCCTCAAATCTACAACCCCACTCTCTATCTTGGAGATGTGACTCTGCGGCACGCCAGACTTAGCGCTTAGCTCTCTTTGGCTAAACCCCTTTCTTTGACGAGCCTCTCGCAGGCTTTCAAGTATCTGGCCGTTTAAATAAGTCATTTTGATCTATCTTTTTATATCTAACAAAATAAATGATATGCAATAATATATCAAAAAACCCAAAATCTCTCAACATGCATCATACATAATAGCACATCAATAAATATCTATTGATCTATTATAATACATCAATTCCCATTGATTTGGAGGTAACGTTTACGTTTATTCGCGATATTATATTGGTATATTTTCAAACAAACAGTGCCTTCCCGCATCTTATGTACGGTTAGCAGCATTACCTGCATATTTAAGCTGTATAGCTTAAACCGACCGACTACAAGGCAAGCAAATTGGAGTCTAATAACTCCAAGATACGTACACTTTTTGGCAACCCATTTCAACGGTGCGTACATCTTGTAGTAGCATAGTAAATTGACCACCGAATGAGAGTTGATATTATTCACAATAACGTCTGAGCTTTATACGGCAAGCAATTGCTAGCTCACACCCTTGAACCAACTTTAAACGGGATTTATTGTTAAATCCAATGAGAGCACGATCGCATCTTCTTTACCATCGGCTGCTGGATAATAGTTTTTGCGTTGCCCAATTTTTTTAAAGCCAGCTTTTTTATACAGTTTAACTGCCGCTGTATTGGAGGGTCGCACCTCTAAAAAGATACTGTCGGCATGTTTGGTCTTCACGACAGCTATTAACTCCATTAGAAACTGTTGCCCAAGGCCTTTGCCTTTGGAGGCTGGGGCCAAACAAATATTTAAGATGTGTGCTTCACCTACTGCTATGGATAGAATCGCGTAGCCTATTAACTGGTTATCTTTAATTAGCGCCCAGTTTGAATACCCCACCCTAAGGCAATCCTCAAAAATACCTTCGCTCCATGGATAGCGATACATTTGCCGCTCTATCGACATAACTGCCGCAAGGTCTTGTTTTTTTAACGCACGTATATACAGCGGTTTTTTTTGAGTAATACCCAATAAGTTTTGTAACTTATTCCACATGGCGCTTATTAACAATACTACTGGCTAATTGGATATCAGCCCATGTTTGTCTTTTAGCCATTGGTGATTCTAATAAATAACGAGGGTGATGGGTGACGACAATCGGCGGAGAAATATCATCCACTTTCTGTACACCACCTATTAATGTTGTTAACGAACTGTCTAACTTAAGCAAGCTATGCGCTGCCTTTTCACCTAATACTAGGATCACCGCTGGCTTTAGCAACTGAATTTGGCGAAGCAGGTAAGGCCGACAAGATGATAATGCTAACTTTTCTGAATAAATATTCGCCGAGTAACACTTAACACTATTGGTCAAATAACTTGTCGACTTTTTAACGCCAACCGCTAGCAGCATCTCGGATAATAAACGAGCAACATTGCCTGTAAACGGACGCCCTTTCGCCCCATCTTCTTCAGATGCAAAGTCACCCACTATGAACCAATCTGCTTGTGGTGGGCCATCGGCAAAGACCACTTGCTGCCTTGTTTTTGAAACGTCACAACGCTGACAATTTGTTGCTAGCGCCTGAAGGTCTGCAAGGTTATCAACATCAATATCCTCACTTACCTCATCGGACAGCTGCTTTACTTGACTCCCTCTTTCTTGCCAAACTTGAATACCCATCGCATCCAAGTACTCTAACTGCCTAGCTGATATTCTCATTCAGAGGTATCGACCTTCTTGTCTCGCCGTTTACGGCGTAACAAACTCATTGTTAGTGCAATACCCGACAACGCATACCCCAAACACGCAATAAACAAGATGAGTGGCGGAGCTGCATAAATAAGCGCTAAGACCAGCATCACTATTACTGCAACAACAAAGGGGACCTTACCGGTGAAATTAAGCTCTTTAAAACTATGATAACGAATATTGCTTACCATTAATAAGCCCGCAACCAAGGTGACCGAGAGAAGGCCAATGTTAACCGCTGTACCGGATAGCTGATGATCCTCCATTAACCAAATATAACCGGCCACTAATGCAGCAGCAGCTGGGCTAGCCAAGCCTTGAAAATAGCGTTTGTCGGCGGTACTGTGCTGCACATTAAATCGCGCCAATCGCAATGCACCACATGTTGCAAAAACAAAAGCAACCATCCAACCAAATTTCCCCAGTGAAGAAAGCCCCCAAGAATAAGCCACTGCAGCAGGAGCAACACCAAATGAAACAAGGTCTGCCAGACTATCGTACTGCGCACCAAACTCGCTTTGCGTGTTGGTCATTCGCGCCACTCGACCATCTAGCCCATCCAGTACCATGGCAATAAAAATAGCAACCACTGCTATTTCGAAATGCTCGTTAATCGCGCCTGAAATGGCATAAAAACCAGCGAATAAAGCACTGGTTGTAAACAGGTTTGGCAATAAGTAGAGCCCTTTTGATGGCGGTTTGCTGGTTTCTTTCATATGCTGTTAATTCCCCCTAATAAGGCCTTTAGTATAGCTCAGCAATCGTTGTTTTTTGGCAAAAAAAACGGCCGTTAAAACGGCCGCTTCTTTTTATTACAAAAAAAGACTAGTTTTTAGTTTTATCTACTAATGCATTTGCTGTAATCCAAGGCATCATTTCGCGTAATTTACCGCCTACTTGCTCAATTTCGTGTGCCGCATTATTTCTGCGGTTCGCTGTCATTGATGGGTAATTAGTCGCACCTTCAATAATGAACTGTTTAGCATATTCACCATTTTGAATATTCTTAAGTGCTTCACGCATCGCTTCACGAGATTCTTCATTGATCACTTTCTTGCCCGTTACATACTCACCGTATTCAGCATTATTAGAAATTGAGTAATTCATGTTAGCAATACCGCCTTCGTACATTAAATCAACAATCAATTTCAGTTCATGCAAACATTCGAAATACGCCATTTCTGGTGCATAACCACCCTCTACCAATGTTTCAAAACCCATTTTCACCAATTCAACCGCTCCACCACATAAAACAGCTTGCTCGCCAAATAAATCAGTTTCTGTTTCGTCTTTAAAAGTTGTTTCGATAATACCCGTACGGCCACCACCAATCGCTGATGCATATGACAACGCTACGCTTTTTGCTTTCCCTGATGCATCTTGAAAAATAGCAATTAAATCTGGAATACCACCACCATTTTTAAATTCATTACGTACTGTATGGCCTGGCGCTTTAGGCGCAATCATCACAACATCTAAATCAGCACGCGGAACGACTTGGTTATAGTGAATAGCAAAACCGTGAGCAAACGCTAATGTTGCTCCTTGCTTTAAGTTTGGCTCAATTTCAGATTTATATAACTCTGATTGAAATTCGTCCGGTGTTAAAATCATCACCATGTCGGCACTAGCTACCGCTTCAGGCACTTCTTTGACGGTTAAGCCAGCTTCTTGTGCTTTAACCACTGATGAAGAGCTGGCTCTTAAGCCTACAACAACATTAACACCAGAGTCTTTCAGGTTATTTGCGTGAGCATGGCCTTGCGAACCATAACCAATAATCGCAACTGTCATACCTTTAATGATAGAAAGGTCCGCGTCTTTATCGTAGTAAATATTCATGTTTTTCCTTAGTTTTATTAAAATTCAGTGGCCTTGTCGATGCAAGGCAACACCACTTACACTGTTAGTGATCTTTCGCCACGAGAAAGGCCAACCACACCTGTACGAACGACTTCTAACACCTCGTCTGCGAGTGAAGATAAGAAGTCGTCCAACCACACTTTTTCACCCGTCAATTCAATAATCAAATAACCATCAGTATCATCGGTAATTCGCGCTGACGACTCAACGCTCAAACTTTCAATTTTTTGCACCATCGCATCACTCTTTTTTACTTTCAATAAAATAAGTTCACGCTCTAGTGAAAAAGACTCTGATAAATCAATTAATTTAACCACATCAATGAGCTTATTCAGTTGTTTTTTAATCTGCTCAATCGTTTCATCACTGCCTACTGTTACTAATGTTAAACGAGACAAGGTGGGGTCTTGAGTTGCAGCTACTGTTAATGACTCAATGTTATACGCTCTAGCTGAAAATAAACCTGAAACTCGTGATAAAGCACCAGCCTCGTTTTCCAATAAGAGTGAAATAATATGCTGACGACTCATGCCAGTATCCTTTTATATTTTGAGCTCGGCGCCATTACCATATCATTATGCGCCTTGCCTGCTTCAATCATCGGGTATACGTTTTCTTTTGTGTCGGTTAAGAAATCCAAAAAGACCGTACGATCTTTCATCGAAAATGCTTCCCTTAAGGCAGGCTCAACATCTTCTTTTTTAGTAATTTGCATTCCAACATGACCATATGCCTCTGCTAACTTTTTAAAGTCAGGTAATGCCTCAAGATACGAATGCGAATAGCGACTCTTATAGGTGAACTCCTGCCATTGACGCACCATGCCTAAATAGCCATTATTTAAATTAATCACTTTTACAGGTGTATCATACTGCAACATGGTAGATAGTTCTTGCAGGCACATTTGAATACTGCCTTCACCGGTTACACAGGCAACATCAGCCTCAGGGTGCGCAAATTTAACGCCCATAGCAGCCGGCAAACCAAAGCCCATAGTGCCTAAACCACCTGAGTTTATCCAACGACGTGGCTTATCAAATGGATAGTATTGCGCAGCAAACATTTGATGCTGGCCCACATCTGATGTCACGAAAGCTTCACCATTAGTGACGTTATATAGTTGTTCTATTACAAACTGCGGCTTGATCGTATCAGTATCTTTTTCATACGCCAAGCAATCAGCCTCTCGCCACTGATCTATTTGATCCCACCAAGCACCTATTCGTGCACGATCAAAGGTCTCACCTAAGCTCTGTAATTGCGCAAGCATATCTAGCAAAATAGGCTTAACTTGACCAACAATAGGCACATCAACGGTGATTGTTTTTGAAATAGAAGCAGGGTCCACATCTATATGAATAATTTTTGCGTGTGGGCAAAAGTCAGCAACTTTTCCCGTTACACGGTCATCAAACCGTGCGCCGATGGCAATAATCAAATCACTATCATGCATCGCCATATTCGCTTCATATGTGCCATGCATGCCCAACATACCAATAAATTGAGGATCCGTTCCTGGGAACGCACCTAAACCCATTAATGTTTGTGTTACAGGGAAGCCCAATGTACGACCCAGCTGTTTTAACTCTTCGCTAGCCTCGCCCAAAACCACACCGCCACCACTATAAATAACTGGGCGCTTAGCTTCCTTAATCAGCTTAATGGCTTTTCTTGTTTGACCAATATTGCCGCTAACAGTTGGATGATAAGAGCGCATGCTCACCTCTTCCGGGTATTGATACGACACTTTAATATTTGGGTCGGTAATATCTTTTGGAATATCAACTACCACTGGTCCTGGTCGTCCGGTTGTAGCCAAATAAAACGCTTTTTTCATCGTTTCAGCTATATCCGAAATGTCTTTTACCAAGAAATTATGCTTAACGCATGGCCTTGTAATGCCCACAGTATCGACTTCCTGGAAAGCATCGGTTCCAATAACAGGCCGAGGAACTTGGCCGGTTATAACGACCATAGGAATAGAGTCCATATAGGCAGTAGCAATACCTGTTATCGCATTGGTCGCACCTGGGCCAGATGTTACTAAGACTACGCCTGGCTTACCTGATGAACGCGCGTAACCATCAGCCGCGTGTGTAGCACCTTGCTCATGACGGACAAGAACATGCTTGACATCATCCTGCTTAAAAATAGCATCATATATATGCAAGACGCACCCACCGGGGTACCCAAACACGTATTCCACACCCTCATCTTTCAAGGACTGGATGACGATTTCACCGCCACTTAACTCCACACTGATTCTCCAAAATTTAAATGAATTGTTTCGATTTAAAGCCGATCTAATGACAACACGCGATCGAACTCGACAAAATACTAATTTTTGTGCATTTGGTCAAGCTCTTTCATTACTCATTAAGTACTATATACTTAATTAGAAGACACTTAACCCTACATAACCATAAGGATTGAAATATGTATCGCGCTTTGATGTTTTGCTTTTGTTTACTTTTTGCCAATGTAGCTCACACCGCTATTTACTACTGGGTTGACCACCAGGATAATACTCACTATGGCCAACGGCCTCCAAAAGACAAAAGCCTCACAGCTAAGAAAGTTTTTATCAAGTCTAGTGGCATTATTGATAGTGAAAAAGTACTTACACCCATTCAAGACAGTGCAAATGCAATAGCTACATCCAATGCTGAACGTAAGGCAGCCAATGATGAAGCACTACGACAAGCCAACGACGAAAGGCGTCTTCAAGAGCAATGTGATGCCACCCAAAAAAGTCTTGAGAAACTAGACTATGGTGGCAATCGATTATATAAGGATGCCGACGGTAACTATTCTAGATTGAGCTATGAGGAGAAAACCAAACAACGACAAAAGCTGGAAGCATTTTTGCAAGACAATTGCTACTAAATTAGATTAGCAATATCAATTAGCCGGCCAACGTTAGCCGGCATAAACGCCTTCTTTATTCCACGCATTTATTATTGTTTATATTGCTGATACTACGGGTACAACTATAGCACCCCAAGCAACTCATACGCTAAAGCTTTTCAGTGTCCGTACCGTTGACTATAAGCTATCTTTTGTTTCTATAATCCGTGCTGAAAAAAATAGCCATCCTTTTTCTTTAATGGATTTAAATAAAAAGCTACGGATTATTTTTTACCAATCTTTCTTTCGCCACTAAGAAGTCGATTATTTTTAGCATATTTCCGTAACTCTTCGCCATTTCGCCCGTAATCAAGTATTTACCTTCTACGACCATTGCGGGCACACCTGTTACGCCATAACGCTGAACCATCTCTTGAGCTCTAGCCACCCTCGTATTAACAACAAACGAGTGATAGGTTTTTTCAAACAACTCTGGCTCAATGCCATATTGCTGATAGAAAGCAGAAAGCTTTTTAACCGTATTCATTCTTTTACGCTCAGTATGCATCGCATGGAATAAAGCGGTATGAGAGGTTTCTAATACATCTAAAACATCCGCTGTAAAGTAAGCTCTAGCGTGTATTTCCCATAAATCATTAAAAACAGCAGGCAAGCGATAAAAATTTATATCCTTAGGAGCACTGGTAACCCAAGGCGCTAGCGTGGGTTCAAATTGATAACAATGTGGACAGCCATACCAAAAAATTTCCACAACCTCTACGCGATCCGGATCATCGGTCGGTTGAGCTGGTTTTATAAGCTGATAGTCAACACCTTCCTTGAAGTCAGGGGACTGCTCAGCTAACGCAATGCCACTACTTAACACCGTGAAAAAGGCAACCCATACCAATAATTGACGCATCTTTATCTCCTAAATTAAATAACTTTATAACTCACCGTATGAATGTAACCCCGACAAGAACATATTCACACCTAAAAAGGCAAACAACGTAACAAATAATCCAACGATAGCCCAGGCAGCCATCGGTTTTCCACGCCAACCTTTTGTTAGCCTCATGTGTAACCAAGCAGCATAATTTAACCAAACAATTAGCGCCCATGTCTCCTTAGGGTCCCAGGACCAGTATCCACCCCATGCCTCAGCCGCCCATAGCGCACCGAGAATCGTCGCCAGAGTAAAAAAAGCAAAGCCTAAGGCGATTGATTTGTACATTAGATCATCTAGAATATCTAATGCAGGCAACGTCATAGCAATGCCGCCTGATGCTTTGTGCTCAGCATTTTCACGCACAAAATAGGCCACCGCCACCATCGCTGCCAAAGCAAACGCTCCGTAACCAATAAAATTAGCTGGCACATGAATTTTCATCCAATAACTTTGCAAGGCAGGAACTAACGGTTGAATGCCCGCCGCATCTCTATCAAAGGCATACCAAAGTAAAAAAGCAACTGCCGCACTGATCACCAACAAAACAAATCCACCTAACACACGTGTTTGGTAACGACGCTCGTAGAACAAATACAGCAGGGCAGTAATAATTGAAAATAAAATAAACACTTCATACAAATTACTAACGGGGATATGGCCGACATCCAAACCGACCAGATAGGTCTCACGCCACCGCACCATTAAACCGACTAAGCCCATGGTAGTAGCCGACCATGTCATCGCACTGGCAACTTTCCCCGAGAATTCTGAGCGGGCGAAGAACGCAATAAAGTACGTCACCGTTGCCAACACATAGAGTGCGCTCATCCACATAATGGCTGATTGGCTTGAAACCAAAAACCTCAAAAAAAAGTCTGTTTCTGCATCGGCAAGGCCATGCACGTATCGACTAATAGCAAAAATACTCAACAGAAAAACCACCAATGACAGCGCTCTAATTTCTTTCCAGTTCCAACCCAAAGCAATTAGGCTAGCGCCTGTCGACACTAAAATTCCTTTTTCATAACCATCCATCAATGAGGCATAACGAGTATAGGCATAACCAGTACCCAATACGACAATAATGGCCCATAGCCAATCAAAGGAACTTAAGCCCTTCCAAAAAGACTGTTGATCCAACTCATGTTGAAGCGCTGCATGTGTGCTATTCATCTTGTTCCTTTACCCGTTTAAAACACGCTCAAACTGAGCTTGTATTTTTTTGAATTGCTTTGAAAAATCCAGTTTATTTCTAATCGCGTGTCCCGCTAAAACCAACTTAACCCCTTCATCTGTTTGCTCTATCCAAGCCCACAATCGCTGTTGAGGGGCGTAAAACATTAAAAAAACACCCAGAATCAACATGGCGCATCCTGGGTACACTAAGTTCTTGCCAGGCGCTTTGGCAATTTGTAAGCCGCTCGCTTGATGGTGAACAAAGCTTGATAATTGAAAATAGACAGGTGAGCCATAACGAGTCATTGCACCTATTGCCGCCGCCGCGGCATCAAAAAACTCAGCTTTTTCCTCATCAACACCGACATTGCTGACGTCTACCCCTTCTTTTATTAAGACATCCACATAGACCGCGCCTAACATTTGCTGAAGCACTCTTACATATAACCCTGAGACCTCTTCAAGCTTATCTGCCGGAGCATTCTTTTCCACTTGCTCAAGGACACCGCTCATCCCATTTTTGAGAAATAAGCCTACTACATTAACCATCGCTTCATTTAACTCTGCAGTCTCCTTAGTAGGCAAGTTAGAACCCATAAAGTTCTGCTCTGCTACAATTTTTTGCAATAACTGCTCATCACCTAAGGCTTGCAAATACGCCATAAAGCGGCCAAGCCCTCCTTTATCGTCCACCGGCAAATACAAATACCTAAACTCTTCAGCAGGCGAAGCGCGCACTCCGCTTAAATAATAATACGCTCCATCCCTTTCTACCGGCACCATATAATTTAAATACTCTTTCGCCTCGCCCATTTTATTTCGCATTTTAAATTGAACGCTTGGCCCTGAGTTTTCAAACTGCTTATCTGGATTCTCTGATGGGTTAATATTGAACAAACGGAAATTTGACGATTCAAGAATCCATGGTTCATTCGAGATATTCATTTGGAACTCATCACCCACTTTAGTAGTTACTTTTTGTGGCTGCTTATTAACGCCCATCAAGGGCCAGGCCAACATCTCAAGTTTTGAGCCGCCATCAGAAAAACTCGCTTGGTAGATAGAATACCCGTCGTAGATTAATGGATGATTAACAGATATCGTTTTTTCTAGTGGCTGATTTAAGCGATCATCATAGACAACCAAGTCGCTCTCAAACGATTTTGGCTGGCCACTTTCATAATGCTCTATTCTAAAGTCCTTAACTTCCACCGAGAAAGGCAGCTCCTGAACTAAGTAGCCATCCTTATAATTAAGAAACAAAACATCCGTTTGGCGACCTTCTGGTATAGAAACACTGCCTCTAAAAGACTGGTTATTAATCCCTAAACGACTTATCTGAGGCACATCACTAGCTGCTATATTTTTTGTCTCTGGTACCACTTGCCCAAGCATTTCTCTGGCCTTCAAAATGGCATTACCATCCATTAAGCCACCAATACAAATCAACACAATTGCCAAGTGTGTCAGGATATAACCCAAGCGGCTCGCCCCACCTTTCATCCCGGAAATCAACACATAGCTACCGTCATCTTTTAATCGTGCGCTATAACCATTATGTGGCAATATTTTTTGCACTACATGCTGAATATCTTCAATCGGCTGCGTCAACAGCCAGCTATTCGTATTGAGATAGTTTTCCAATGTTTTAAGTTGGATGTTCTGCCTGTATTCACGCATCTCATGCAGCATGTTCGGTGCATTTCTATAAATGCATGTACTGGTTGACAGAACAAGAAAAAATAAAATAAACAAAAACCAAGCTGATGAATAAACGTCATATAAACCAATCTGTTTAAACACCTCAAACCAAAACGGGCCAAATTTTATGATGTAATCCGTATATGGTTGATTTTGTTGTAAAACGGTACCAATTATAGCGGCAATAGAAAGCGCTACTAATAACGTTATTGCCAAGTTCATCGAACCAAGGAACTTTAACAATAACGCAGAAGTTCTTGATAATGGAGGTGCTGTAGACGTATTAGACTGATTATTCATAAGGAAGCTTAATGAAACTTTTTAGCGGCGCGACATTAACCTAAAAAAAAAGGGCAACGATCCTGCCCTTTTATTTATAAAAACAACTTAAATTTAGTGCAAACCAGAAATATATGATGACACCGCTTCAATTTCTTTGTTACTCATACGACCAGCAATATCACGCATCATTTCTTGGTGGTCATTAGTGCGTGTTTCAGCTTTAAAGTCTTTTAGCGCTTTCGATAGGTATGCTGCATGCTGACCTCCAATACGGGGGAAACGCGCAGGTCCACTACCAGCTCCATTAGGGCCATGACAAGCGATACAAGCAGGCAAACCATTACTGGCCTTTCCAGCTCGGTATATTTTTTCACCTAATTCAATTTTACTCTCACTAGCTGCTTCTACTGTTGAAGGGACACTCGCAAAGAAAGCGGCTAAATTCTCAATATCGACATCAGTCAAGCCAGCAACCATTGGAGCCATCGATAGGTCAATACGCCTTTTGCTTTGAAAATCATGTAGCTCTTTTTCTATATAATAAGCATGCTGCCCTGCTAATTTCGGCCACACTGAGTTAACACTAACACCATTTTGGCCATGACAAGCTGCACAAATAGCAGCCTTAGCACGCCCCGCATCAATATCGCCAACAGCAAAAGCATTCACTGATACTATCGCCGCAAAAAAACAAACTGCCAATACATTTAATTTCATCATTATTCCAAATTTAACTCGATTTATTTAATACTCGCATAATATGCAGCAATATTTACGATATCAGCATCAGATAACGCACCCACCATCGCTTGCATCGTAGGGTCTTTACGCACGCCCAAGCGAAACGCATTTATTTGCTTTACCAAATACGGCTCCTTTTGACCAGCTAAATTAGGATAAATTCCCATCGGGCTAATACCAGCCGCACCATGGCATGCAGCACATTGGGCCGATTTTACCTTACCCGCTTCCACATCAGCTGCCCATGATTGACTTGACAGGCTCACCATCAAAACCGCCACCAGTCGTAAAACTTTATTCATACCATTTCCCCAATATATTGCGCTTAAGACTGCTTAAATATTAATTTATTTTTTAATTTTACAATAAATTCACCTTAAGTTTAGTATTTTTCTAAGTCATTTGTTGTTATACACACTGAATTTATTTGCTCCGGTACAATACTTAAACTTTATTGACTGGCCTGCAACATGAACCCTCTTTACCACCGTGCTGAATACCTACTTAACGCTCCAAACTTAAAAACCACCCCTGAAGGCATTGAATATGAAGTCGCCTTTGCTGGCAGATCAAATGCTGGCAAATCTAGCGCTATCAATACACTCACCAATCAAAAAAGTCTTGCTAGAACCAGCAAAACACCGGGGCGAACTCAACAACTGGTTTACTTCAAACTTGATGAGCAACGCTGCTTAGTTGATTTGCCGGGCTACGGCTACGCTAAAGTCCCACCTAGCATTCAAAAAAAATGGCAAACCGAACTTGAGCGATACCTTGAGAAAAGAAAAGCCCTCAATGGGCTTGTGTTACTGGTTGACATTCGTCGTTCGCTAGGTGAGCACGATCTACAGATGATCGACTATGCGGCACACTTACAGTTAGATATTTTTATAGCGTTAACAAAGTCAGATAAACTCAACCGTAATGCTGCCAAAAATACGTTATTCGTCGTGCAAAAGCTATTAAAGGACTCCGCCGCTAATATTCAAATAGAGCTGTTCTCTTCGTTAAAAAAAGAAGGCATTGAGCAATTACATACCTGGTTAGACAGCCATCTTAACATCGCTGAAATAACAGACAAAAAAAGCCCTAGTGTTAAATAATATAACCTAGAGCTTAGTGGTTCCGGTTATCGCGAACCGGAAAACTTGCTCAAGGGGAGGGGGTGTGAGCAAGCATATCTATACAGATACATTACGTAGAGTGTCTCTTTGTCATAAAGTTCATTTTTATTTTTCTCAGGGTCTCCAGCCCAAAACACCTGCTTACTTATTTACTAACACTTTTTCGGTCAACAAGCTTATTTTAATTTTTTAGAGGCCGCTAACGGTTAATGCGCTTCATCCCAATTTTTCCCCGTACCCACATCCACAATCAACGGAACGTCTAACGCCGCCGCGGCGCTCATTTTCTGCTTAATAATATCCGTCGCTTGGCCTACATAAGCCGTCTCAACCTCGAACACTAATTCATCATGCACCTGCATCACCATTCGAACCGGCGGCTCATCTACTTGCAGCCATTCATCTACTGACAACATAGCCCGCTTAATAATATCTGCTGCGGTGCCTTGCATCGGTGCATTAATGGCCGTCCGTTCAGCATACTGTCGACGCTGCCCATTTTTAGCATTAATATCTGGCAAATAGAGGCGTCGGCCAAATAACGTTTCAATATAACCTTGCTCACGCGCTAATTCACGCGTTTCATCCATGTAGCGTTTTACACCCGGATACCTTTCAAAATATAAGTTGATATATCCCTGTGCCGCACCACGCTCAATATCCAACTGTTTCGCCAAACCAAAGGCTGACATTCCGTAGATTAATCCAAAATTAATCGCTTTTGCAGAACGACGCTGATGGCTTTCCACTTGATCCACTTCCACGCCAAACACTTCTGCTGCAGTTGCTTTGTGAACATCCAGCCCATCTTTAAACGCTTGTAAAAGCCCCGCATCTTGTGACAGATGCGCCATGATTCGCAACTCAATTTGCGAATAGTCAGCGGCTAACACAGTAAAACCAGGCTCAGCAATAAAGGCTTGGCGAATTCGACGACCTTCTTCGCTTCGCACCGGAATATTTTGCAAATTTGGGTCAGATGACGACAAACGCCCCGTCGCAGCCACTGCTTGGTGGTACGAGGTATGCACCCGGCCTGTTACCGGATTAATTTGTTTTGGTAATTTGTCTGTATATGTCGAGCGTAACTTGCTAAGGCTTCGGTACTCAAGAATCAGCCTTGGCAATGGAAAGTCTAAAGCCAAGTCTTGTAAGACACTTTCTGCCGTTGAGGGCTGCCCTTTCGGTGTTTTCTTTAACACTGGCAAGCCTAATTTATCATACAGAATCTCCTGTATTTGCTTTGGTGACCCCAGATTAAACGGCTGACCGGCTGCATCATGGGCCTGCGTTTCGAGAATTTTAATCTTCGATGCCAACTCTCCACTTTGCTGACTTAGCATCTGCTCATCAACCAACACCCCTGTTTGCTCCATCCTAGCTAACACTGGCAGGAGCGGCATCTCTATGTCTTGGTACACTTTTTTAAGCCTATCTGTTTTTTCCAATTTAGAATAAATTCGCTGATGCAAACGTAAGGTAATATCCGCATCTTCTGCGGCATACGGGGCGGCCACATCCACCGCTACCTGGTCAAAACATATCTGCTTTGCGCCTTTGCCCGCCACATCTTCATAATGAATGGTTTCTTGGCCTAAGTATTTTTCTGCCAAAGCATCCATATTGTGTCGCGATGCTGTACTGTTAAGCACATACGATTCCAACATAGTGTCGTGCTTAATACCGCGCATAAAAATACCGTGATTAACCAACACATTTGCGTCATATTTAAGGTTTTGACCAACCTTATATACATCGTCTGCTTCTAATAACGGTTTTAACTGATCCAACACCCATTGCCGAGAGAGCTGCTCTGGTGCACCTGGGTAACTATGCGCTAACGGCACATACGCAGCATGCCCGGCTTCAACAGCAAAAGAAACACCCACAATCAAGGCTTTGGTGTAATCTAAATCAGTCGTTTCTGTATCAAAGGCGAAATACTCAGCACTTGATAATTTTGTTAGCCAGCTTTTAAAATCAGCCTCATTTAAAACAGTGTCTACTGTTAACTCAACAACAGCTGGCAAGGGCTCATCGTCTTCCTCAGCACTTGCAGCCACTACAGCCCCCTTTTCCCCGCCTAACTGTTTTAACCAGGTATTAAATTCAAAGTGGCTCACCATCGTATGTAGCGTATCGGTATCCGCCTCTGTTCTAATTAAATCAGCGGGCGCTTCACTTAACGGCACATCGCACTTGATTGTTACCAACTCTTTTGACAAAGGGATTGCGTCTAAGTGCTCTCGAAGGCTTTCACCTACTTTACCTTTCACCTCATCCGCGCGAGCAACCAACTCGTCTAACGAGCCGTACTGATTCAACCATTTTGCCGCCGTTTTCGGCCCAACTTTTGGCACCCCAGGAATATTGTCTGAGGTATCGCCCATCAGCGCTAAGTAATCAATGATTCTTTCTGCTGATACCCCAAATTTTTCTTTCACCCCATCTTGGTCCAAATACTGATTATTCATCGTGTTAATCAAGCTAATGTTGTCCGTCACCAATTGCGCGATATCTTTATCGCCGGTGGAAATAACAACCTTAAGCCCATCAACTTCAGCCTGCTTAGCTAAGGTACCGATAACATCATCGGCCTCAACGCCTGATTCCATCACTAGCGGCAGCCCCATCGCTTTAATTAACTTATGTAATGGTTTTATTTGTTCTCGAAGCTCCTCAGGCATCGACGCTCTATTGGCTTTGTATTCAGGGTACATATCGTTACGAAAAGTTTTGCCCGGCGCATCAAATATCACCCCAAAATAAGCGTCTGGATAGGTATCGACCAATTTTTTCAACATATTAGTCACGCCCAAAATAGCATTGGTGTACTCGCCTTTTGAGTTCGTCAGCAATGGCAAGGCATGGTATGCGCGAAATAAGTATGAAGAGCCGTCAACGAGCACCAAGGTTTTTTCTGTCATGAAAAGTATCCAATAATTTTTATATCGTCGATTATACCCAAGGGGCATAAGTTGCACACAAACGATCTAGGTCGTTTAGTTTAGCCTTATACTATTTACATTAATCAGCATGTTATAAAAAAATAGAGGCTACTAATGAGCGATCAAAAACGCGAAGCATGGAAAGTATTTCAAATTATTGCTGAGTTCGTCGATGGTTTTGAGCAGTTATCACACGTAAGACCCGCTGTGAGCGTTTATGGCTCTGCCAGACTCAAAGAAGACCATCCTGATTATTTACGCGCCGAAGCCATTTCGCTGGCCTTATCCAATGCCGGCTTCTCTGTCATTAGCGGTGGTGGCCCTGGCATTATGGAGGCGGCTAATAAAGGCGCGTTCAACGGCTCCTCTGCTAGCATTGGCTTGAATATTCAATTGCCACATGAACAATTAGCCAACCCTTATCAAGATATCAGCTTAAACTTCCGACATTTTTTTGCACGCAAAGTCATGTTCGTTAAATATGCCACTGCTTACGTTGTTTTGCCTGGCGGCTTTGGAACCTTAGACGAGCTCGCTGAAATTCTCACCTTAATCCAAACAGGAAAATCACGAAAAATTCCCATTATTCTCGTAAACAAAGATTTTTGGAGCGGGCTCCTCGCTTGGTTTTCAAGCACTTTAGTTGAAGCGGGAACTATCAATAAGGATGACCTTAACCTTCTTCAAATTTGCGAAACCCCTGATGAGGTTTTAAGTACTATTTTTGATTTTTACGAACAACGTGGTTTCCAGCCATCTGCCGAAGAAGAAGAGGTGCTACTAGAGCTCTAATCAGCGCCTAATTATGCAAAGCGTAGAAGATAGTGGCATAATTAGCATGTTACCCATATTTTAGCCCAAAGGAAAACTATGCGCCGCATCTTACCCGTTATTCTAGTATTAGTACTTATGCATTCATCGAATAGTCTGGCTGAAGACATCGCGCCCGCTATTGTCCCAGAGCCACCTGAGTTACCTGCGCAAATTGTTAGCGGTGAAAACATGTCTCCCGACATCACAATTACACGTCAAAAGAAAGAAACCGTCACCGAATACAGTGTCAACGGTAGTGTCTACATGGTGAAAATCACTCCCGAAAGCGGGCCTGCCTATTATATGGTTGATACCGATGGCGATGGCGATTTAGAAACACGCCGTTCCGAGTTAGAAAAAGGCATGAACATTCCTCAATGGCTACTCTTTAGCTGGTAAACACCAACTCTTTTTTTTCAATTATGTCTGTTTATACCGTCGTTGAGCGCGCACAACTCATCACTCACTTAACGTATTATTCTGTCGGCGAGCTCATTGATTTCCAAGGAATCAGTTCAGGCATTGAAAATACTAATTATTTCGTTAACACCACCTGTGGCGACTATGTGTTAACGTTGTTTGAGGAATTAAAAGCTGAGGAACTGCCTTACTTTTTGACTATCATGGCCTTTGTTTCCGCCAACGGGGTACCTAGCGCACAACCCATTTGTAATAACGAGGGCTCCTACCTTTCTACTCTAAATGGCAAACCCGCCGCCCTTGTTGAAAAACTAACCGGTGGGGATATTGAAACACCAAACCTCACTCAATGCGCCGTTATTGGCGAGGCAATGGCTAATTTTCACCTAGCCAGCTTAAAACTCGACATTTATCGAGACAATAGCCGTGGCGCACATTGGCGACAACAAGCCGCTGACCTGCTGCTGCCTTTGGTCGATAAAACTTCTGCTGAGCTCATTCAAGATGAACTAGCCTTTCAAACCTCCTATACACAGTTAAACCTACCTAAAAGCGTGATCCACGCCGACCTGTTTAGAGACAATGCTTTATTTTCTGGTGACACGCTATCCGGCATCATTGATTTTTATTATGCCTGTAACGATTATTTTACCTACGACATAGCCGTTGCCGTCAATGACTGGTGCGTGACAGCTGATGGCTTGCTAGACAAAACACGATTTGATGCCTTTATATCGGCTTATCAAGCTATTCGACCATTAACAGAAGCTGAAATCACTCATTGGCCCATCGTCATACGGGCTGCCGCGTTCCGCTTTTGGCTCTCAAGACTTCGGGATGTTCACTTCCCAAAAGAGGGCGAAATGACTCACTTAAAAGACCCCGATGCAATGAAGCGCATTTTAAACGCACGTCGACACTTCCCGGATAATTATCGTTTGGGGTAATCGTTTACCCAATATCGCCTACATCCAACTAACAACACATTGTAATATATCGCCTTCCTTCAAAATCCAAACCACATGCTCAATAAACTGATCTACTGTATAGACTCAATTAATCAAACTATTTCTAATTTGGTATCTTGGTTAGTCACCTTAATGGTCATCACCATGTTTTGCATTGTGGTGTTACGTTATGGCTTTAACATCGGCTCCATCGCTGTTCAAGAGTCTATTACTTATATGCATGGTCTGGTCTTTATGCTGGCGATCGCGCATACCCTCAAAATCAATGGCCATGTTCGCGTGGATATATTATATCAACGCTTTGGGCCAAAAGGCCGTGCTGTCGTTAACTTGCTAGGCTCTCTCTTTTTATTACTGCCCGTTTGTCTGTTCATTATTTATATCAGCTGGGATTACGTAGCTACCTCATGGGCTTATTATGAAGGCTCAAGGGAAGCCGGCGGACTTGACGGTATCTTTCTACTTAAATCATTAATTCCATTGATGGCTTTTTTGCTCTTTTTACAGGGCTTGTCTGAGGCCATGAAATCGATTTGCCAACTAAACGAGAGTGAATAATGGACGGTAGTATTGCACTATGGATGTTTGCCGCCGTTTTTATCGTTTTATTGATGGGCTACCCTGTTGCCATTAGCTTAGCCGGAACCGCCTTAGCTTTTGCTTTTGCTGGCAACTATTTCGGTCTATTTGACCCCACTTTTTTAGAGGCCTTACCGAATCGTTTATTTGGCATTATAGAAAATGACACCTTAATCGCGGTCCCCCTGTTTGTCTTCATGGGAGTCATGCTAGAAAAATCTAAAGTTGCTGAAAGTTTGCTTGAAAACATGTCTAAGTTATTTGGCAGTCTGCCTGGAGGCATTGGCTTTTCAGTGGTTTTAGTGGGTATGTTAATGGCAGCTAGTACCGGCATTGTCGGCGCAACGGTGGTCACCATGGGGCTATTATCTTTGCCAACGATGTTAAAACGCAATTACGATCCGGCTTTAGCCTGCGGCACCATTTGCGCATCGGGCACATTAGGGCAAATCATCCCGCCCTCAATTGTGTTAGTGCTTCTCGGCGATGTTATTTCATCCGCCTATCAACAAGCCCAGTTAGATATGGGAATCTTTTCACCAGAAACCGTCTCGGTGGGCGACCTATTTGCCGGCGCTTTAATTCCAGGGATCATTTTGGTGATCTTGTATTTAGTTTATTTAGCTGGCATCGCTTTATTTAAACCCGCTGTTTGCCCTGCTATACCGGCGAAAGAAGTAAATGCTTCAATTATTGTAGAGTTAATAAAGGGACTTTTGCCACCACTCATTTTAATTATGGCCGTATTAGGCTCCATCATTGCTGGTGTTGCCACACCAACTGAAGCCGCAGCAGTCGGTGCGATGGGCGCTACCTTATTAGCTTATTTAAAAAAACAACTCAGTGTTAAGCAACTCACCGATGTTGCTCAAAACACTACGCAAGTCACCAGTATGGTGTTTTTTATACTCATTGGCGCCTCATTATTCTCACTAGTATTTAGAGGCTTTGGTGGCGATGAGCTGATTGAGGAATTATTGTCTGATCTACCAGGCGGTGTGTTTGGCGCCCTGTTAGTCGTTATGCTCGTGATGTTTCTTTTAGGCTTTGTTTTAGACTTTATCGAAATTACCTTTGTGGTCGTTCCTATTGTTGCGCCTATTTTATTGGCCATGGATATTAACCCCATTTGGCTAGGCATTATGATTGCGTTAAACCTACAAACATCTTTCCTCACCCCGCCTTTTGGTTTTGCTTTATTTTACTTGCGCGGCGTTGCACCGGCAGCTATTAAAACCAGTCAAATTTATCGAGGCGTTATACCGTTTATTATCATTCAACTGTTCCTATTAGCCTTATTGGCTATTTGGCCTGAGCTAGCAACTTGGCTCCCTAGCATCATTTACAACAATTGACTTTTATCAACTATAGACAAAATCATATGTGTAATATCTTTGCTTTTTTAAGAACCGACTATAGACTAAAAGGAATGTAACCAACGAGGGTTAAAATGTCATCCTTAGCAGAAGAAATCAGTAATAACATAAAAATAACTAAAACGATTGTGCTGAACACGGGCACTGTTGAACAAAAACGAGAAGAAATTTGCGATTACCTGCACAATACCTTTCAATTGGAAGAGCAGCTTTACGAAACACTCAAACATGAAGCTGCCTTTTATCTAAGACCCGAGTCGCTTCGTCACCCTCTAGTTTTTTATTATGGCCATACAGCTACCTTTTTCATCAATAAACTTAGCCTTGCCTCACTAATCCAACGGCGTGTTAACCCCCGTTTCGAGTCTATTTTCGCTGTTGGTGTTGATGAGATGTCTTGGGATGATTTAGACGAAGAAAATTATGACTGGCCAAGCATTAGCGAGGTTCGTCACTACCGGCAAAAGGTACTAACGCTTGTTGATTCACTCATCAGCACATTGCCTCTCGATTTACCCATTACTTGGGAAAGCCCCTTTTGGCCAATTCTTATGGGTATTGAGCATCAACGTATTCACCTCGAAACCTCCTCAGCGATTATCCGTCAAATGCCGCTTGAGCACCTGCAACAACATAGCACTTGGAATGTTTGCCCCCACACAGGCGAAGCCCCCAGTAATGAACTACTTCATGTTGAAGCTGGGCGCATTAAGCTCGGTAAAGATAAAAACCACCAAACCTACGGTTGGGATAACGAATACGGTGAAAAAGTTATCGATATTGATGAGTTTTCCGCCAGCAAATACCTTGTTTCTAATGCTGAGTTTCTCAATTTCATAAAAGACAATGGCTACCACCAAAAAAGATTTTGGACCGAAGAAGGCTGGAATTGGGTGCAATATAAAAAACCTGAGCACCCACTTTTTTGGATACAAAAGGACGATCGCTACCTGCTTCGTACCTTGTTAGAAGAGCAAGAAATGCCTTGGAATTGGCCTGCAGAGGTCAATTACTTAGAGGCGAAAGCGTTTTGTAACTGGCTAAGCGAAAAAAAAGGGAAACCTATTCGTCTACCCACCGAAGAGCAATGGCAACACTTACACCAGCTTCACAATATTCCTGATCAACCCGAATGGGAGCAAGCACCGGGGAACATAAACCTTGAACACTGGGCCTCCGCCTGCCCAGTTGATCACTTTGCTTTTGGTGAATTCCACGATTTAATCGGCAACGCATGGCAATGGACAGAAACCCCTATCAGCGGTTTTGATGGCTTTGAAGTTCATCCTTTATATGATGACTTTTCAACCCCCACCTTCGACACACAACACAATCTGATTAAAGGTGGCTGCTGGATTTCAACCGGTAACGAGGCCACCAAACACGCCCGCTATGCCTTCAGGCGCCACTTTTATCAACATGCCGGCTTCCGCTATATAGAATCAACGCAACCAATGGAAAAACCAACTGCTATGTACGAAACCGATACCGCCGTGTCCCAATACTGCCACTTTCACTACGGCCCTACTTATTTTGATGTAAAAGATCTATCTGCTCATTGTGTTCAATTATGTTTGGAGCAACTACAAGATAAACCAACCACTCGCGCTCTTGATTTAGGCTGTGCTGTTGGTCGTGCATCATTTGAACTAGCGCAACATTTTGATAACGTCACCGGCATTGACTTTTCTGCTCGCTTCATTCGTATTGCACACCAAATGCAACAAAAAGGTAATATTCATTATGAGCTAATTGAAGAAGGTGAGATCGTGTCTTACCACGAACAAACACTAGAAAAAATTGGCTTAGACAAAAACCAAGAAAATATCGAGTTTTTTCAGGGCGATGCCACTAACCTAAAACCTCAATTTACAAATTACGACTTAGTGTTAGCCATTAATCTGATTGACCGCTTACGTACACCTGCCGTTTTCCTCGATGACATCCGCCATAGAATTAATGTCGGCGGCGTATTAGCCATCGCCTCGCCTTACACTTGGCTGGAAGAGTTTACCCCTAAAGAAAATTGGCTAGGCGGTATTCGTAAAGATGGCGAACCGTATTCCACACTGGAAGGCTTGAAAGATCACTTGGGTGAGCATTTTAAATTAATTAACGAACCCACCGATGTTCCCTTCGTTATCCGTGATACTTGTCGAAAATTCCAACACAGCTTTAGCCAGCTAACTATTTGGCAACGAATGAGCTAACCATGATTAACACAGACGATACTGCTGTAACCGTTTCAATTGCACGAAAGGTAAAAAAAGGTGCCGAACAACAATATGAAGACTGGCTGCACCGCCTGTCTGAGGTGGCCACTAAATTTCCAGGGCACCAAGGTGTGCATATACTCAAACCATCTGCACAAACGGGTGGTGACTACGTGCTTATTGTTGGCTTTAATTCCTATGCACACCAAAAAAAATGGGAAGAATCGGAACAAAGGCAGCGTTTTTTAGATGAACTCGATGAAAAAGGGCTGATAGAAGGTAGTACCAAAATAAAGAAAGTCTCTGGCCTAGAGTTTTGGTTTACCCTGCCAGAAGTGCCCGTTAGCGCCGCACCCAACCGACATAAAATGGCGCTGGTGCTGATGATCGTGGTTTTTTCTTTATTAGTTACCATTAACCAGTTATTTGCGCCTTGGCTATCACCCTTAGCGCCCACACTAAAGCTTGCCATTATGGTGGTCGGGCAAGTACTGCTAATGACTTATCTTGTTATGCCAGCAGTCACTCGCTTACTTAAAAACTGGCTGTACCGCTAAGCAAATTAGTAAACTTAAACAGCGTTAGGACTCTTGATGCTGCTGCAGATCGGTACCTATCCACTCTGCCATTTTAGTAGCGCGGGCAAGCCAAATATCCGCTAGCTCTTTTGGTAAGTGCTTATATAAGTTGCTAGAGAATAAAGCCACCCAATCATCAAGCAGTATGGGTGGAATTTTCAAATGACGGTGCACAGCATGCGGGTTGTAAATATCTTGACGGTAACGCTCGCCACCTAAGTCGATCCACCAAAAATGGCCAATCCGATCCTTCAGCTCATCCCAGTCTTTAACCTCAGAAAAATACCCCCCAAGAGTCGGGTGTACTTTGATAAGGTCATAAAAACTACTAACCACCTGCTGAATTTTTTCTTTACCGAGTGTTACATGTAGCTCTCGGTAAGCTCTATTAGCGCTTAACTCACCTGCCTGCTTTACAGAACCAGTCTTTTCAGAGGAATCATTCATAATCGTTACCCTTTCCTGTTAAAAATTGATGAAACAGCGTGTTAAAAATAATCACTATTTATTTCGCAGACTGTACATTATTCAAATCAATAGAAAAATTACTTTTTAAGTTATATAGTAAATCAATAGACTTTAATAAGAGGTAGTAACATGAATACAGTTATTGACAACATAGACTACGGTCCTTTAACTCAACTACTTGGGAAGTGGTCTGGCAATGTAGGCTTAGATATTGCGCCTGACTCAGCTGCTAACCCAGATAAAAGCCCCTTTACAAACGACCTCACCTTTACCCTAGCTGGCGCTGCTGAAAATGCAGAAGAGCAACAGCTCGTTGCCGTTAAGTATCATCACGTGGTTCGCAGAGCCGACAACGGTCACATTTTTCATGACCAAATTGGTCATTGGATTTATGAGCCTAGCACTCAAGTTATCATGCACTCATTAACCATTCCACGAGGTGTTTGTCTACTTGCTGGAGGTATATTTAAACAGACCAACACCGACAGCATTTTTGATGTGACGGCAACAGCTACGGCATTGTTCAATCCCCATTTATGCTAAAAAAGGCAACAACAAAGGCCTTTCATATGAAAATGATAGTTAAAAATGATGAATTAACCTATCGTGAAGTCACTTCGCTACATATTTATGGGAAAGACTTTGAGCACATAGATACAAGCACACTTCAACGTGTCACCTACAATCAGGACTAAAAACCTTTGATTTAAACCAAGAGGAAGATTGTAAAAAAACCACTCAATTAGGAGACAACCTTTGTCCAAACCCGTCTACGCTCTTAACCTATTCAATATCGCCAGTAAAAAAGAGTACCTCGCATACGCCAAACGCTCCGCTAAAGACGTTAGAAATCATCATGGTCGCGTACTAGCGCTTGGAAAATACCAAGAATCTGTTGCAGGAGACATCACTCCGCGCCAAGTTTTCATTCTTGTTGAGTGGGCATCAAAAGAGGCTTTCGATAGTTACTGTAACGACCCAGCTTTAGCAGATTTACACCCTCATCGAGAAAATGGAACCAAAGATTATATATGGCAATTGTTTGAAAAACTCGAAGACCTGAAACCCATCTTTAATTAGCGCCTCACGGCATTCAACAGCAAAATACACGCTCACAGTTGAGCTACACAATGGCATAGAACATGTAATAATAAATATCTTTAATCCAATAACGTGAGTAGTTTTACTGAGCAACTTGATATAAACCTCCTTAACCTCAACGATTAATCAGGATCTCACTCTATGGAAAAAGCATATTAAGCTCGTTCACTCTAAAAATAACGACGAAAACTCACTCCTCCCTAATCATTGATTGAATTATGACTCATATACAAAACCTAAGACAGCGAGCATTTAATATCCTTGAAATTGGCGGAGAAAGTGACCGGCTCAGCCGAATAATTGACATCCTCCTGATATCCCTTATCTCACTTAATGTCCTTTCGGTCATCCTAGAGACGCTTCCATCACTGCAAAATAAATATCAAATTTTCTTTGAACGCTTTGAATTTTTTTCCGTCTGTATCTTTAGTATCGAATATATTGCGCGGGCATGGAGTGTTATAGAGAATTCTAATAAAAAGTACGCGCACCCTTTCTGGGGGCGATTACGTTATATTCTGACTCCGATGGCTTTAATCGACCTTATTGTAATATTGCCATTCTATTTAGGCATTTTTCTGCCTCTTGACCTACGTTTTATGCGGGTATTAAGGCTACTTAGGGTCTTTAAATTAACTCGTTACTCCTCATCCATGTCATTACTATTACAAGTATTAGCGGATGAAGCTAAATCAATTGGTGCAGCCCTTTTCATCTTATTTATTATGATTATTATGGCTTCCAGCCTTATCTACCTTGCAGAACATGAGGCCCAACCGGAAGCATTTAACAGCATTCCATCCTCTATGTGGTGGTCCGTTATCACCATGACCAGCATTGGTTACGGTGACGTCATACCCATTACCGTCATCGGAAAAATACTCGCCTCAATCATCGGCATCATCAGTATTGGCATTGTGGCACTTCCAGCAGGCCTATTGGCCTCAGGCTTCAGTGAAGCACTTAGGCAGCGTCGCGCCCATTACGAAAAATTAGTAGATAATGCATTAAGTGATGGCATTATCAGCTCAGCCGAGGAAAAAGACCTTAAATACTCACAAGAAGCGCTTGGCTTAAGCCCAGACGAAGCGGACTCAATCCTTAATATTGGCCGTACCAAACAAGCTGAGAAGAAAATTGGGGGTGTCGTGACCGACCTTGAAAAGGAAATAAAAATCGCTCTCAATAATGAATGCCCTCATTGTGGAAAACCCGTAGATTGGCGCCAAGAAAAAAGAAAACAATGATTAACGACTCTCTCATCGACAAAACACCGTCAGCAAAGGGCTTCCTAATGCCTCTTACTGGTCAGCTCTATAGACATTTTGCCCCTTATACAACCGGCTCAGCGTTATCACATAGACTACACACTCGGTCAATATCGCTCAGGCGACCATCAGGTCACTTCCACGCTCAAGCGCCGCCAACCAAGGTATTATATTTTTTGATAAGCATCATACGCCACGATACCATCTTTAAAAAAATCAGCACTAACTAACCTGTCAGCTATTTGATTTGGAATGAAATAGCCCCTTTTTCCTCATCAGTCAACTTAGGTATGCGTCTTAATAAACGTACCAATGCCTTGAAGCGCCTGTCGTGCTTCTGGAATTAATTTAGACATTAACGGCCAGACATGGACCTGCCCACTCCATACTTCAAGGGTGCTCTCAACACCCGCTTTTTTGGCTACCTTATTCAGGCGCACAGCATCATCGAGTAATACCTCATCGCTACCGACTTGAATTAACAAGGGCGGCAGCCCCGTAAGGTCGGCAAAAATGGGCGAAACTCTTGGGTCATTAGGTGCCAAATCTGCTAAATACTGTTCACCAAGCCAAGCTAATGATTCACGACACAAAATAGAATCTGCCTTAGCATTTGCTTGCATAGAATCACCTGAGAAACTTAAATCAGCCCAAGGCGACAAACAAACACCCGCAGCGGGTAGCGGCATTCCTTCTTCCTTTAAAGCGATCATCAATGCCACAGCAAGCCCGCCACCTGCTGAATCGCCTGCAATAACAATTTTTTCTGGCTTTTCGCCTTTTTCAAGCAAGGCTTTATAGGCAGATATAGCATCTTCAAGCGCCCCCGGAAATGGCGTTTCGGGCGCTAAGCGGTAATCTAAAACAAACACTCGCGCCTGAGCTAAATCCGCCATCATCGAGGCCATTCCAGCATGGCTGGTTGGCGAACCAAGCACATAGCCACCTCCATGCAAATATAAAACAACCGCTTCTTTGCTGCCTAATTGAGGCTCATGCCACTCTCCAGTCACACTACCTACCGCCTCTAATCGGCCAGGCTTACCCTTAACACTCATCGCAGACATCTTATCCATCGATGCACGTTCTTTTATCAAGTCACCGCTTCTTGCAAACTTCTTTTTAACAGTCATTCGTAGAAAAGCTGCTAATAATTGACTTCGTACACTGGCCATTACATCCCCTTTGTTATCTATTTTTTTATTCTGAGCACCCTATCTTCTGTCACAACAGAGAGTTCTACTCATGTGAGTTTCAACATAATTTCTTAAGAATATATCTTTTTACTAATATTTGATATCTTTACCTTAAGAAGTATTTAATAATGAGCGTTAGAATTTTTTAAAACAACTAATAATCAAGTAGAACAATAGCTAAGAGGCGGAAATGTCAAATATATCGGAAACAATTAACGCACTAAAAAAGGGAGGTGCTAAAGAGCCTCGAATCATTATCATGGGTGCCGGCATGTCTGGCATTTTAATGGGCATTAACCTATTAAAAGCAGGTTTAACTAACTTCAGCATTTATGAAAAGCGCCACACCATTGGCGGCACTTGGCGTGAAAACACATACCCTGGTATTGCCTGCGACATTCCGTCTTACTTTTATACCTACAGCTTTGAACCCAACCCATATTGGACACGACGCTTTCCTCCTGGTTCTGAAATTCAAGCTTATTTTGAACGCATATTCGAAAAATACCAGTTAGCTGGCTATACAACCTTTAATGAAGAAATTATCAATACCGAGCACAAAGAGGGTCAATGGCATATTGAAACCGCCAGTGGCAAAAACGATACGGCAGACTTTATTGTCGCGGCAACCGGTGTTTTACATAAAATCAATCAACCTAAGTTTGAAGGTATAGAAGACTTTAAAGGCGACACCTTCCATACCGCCCGTTGGAATCATGACATTGAGTTGAAAGGTAAAAAAATCGGCATTATTGGAGGCGGCTCCACCGGAACTCAGATGATTGAACCGCTATCGAACGTAGTAAAAGAGCTGACTTTATTCCAGCGCACACCGCAATGGATTTTCCCTGTACCAGACAAAGCTTACTCTGCCCTATGGACTAAGGCTGTTAAACGTTTTCCGGTCCTTGGTCGCGGTCTTTATCGAGTTTATAAATTTATGCAAGAACGAACAGTCGGTGTTGCGACGATTAAACCCGGCTGGAACCGCTCAATTCTTAACAAAGCATGCCAATGGAACTTAAATCATGTGAAGGACCCTGCATTACGAGCCAAATTAACACCTGATTACGAGCCGGGCTGTAAGCGCTTAGTAATGTCCACTTCGTTTTACCCTGCTATCCAAAAACCTCATTGCTCTTTAGTCACTGAGGGCATCGATAAAATTGAGGCCAATGGTATTCGTACTAAAGATGGTGTGCTGCATGAATTAGACATTATTGTCCAGGCTACTGGTTTTGATGGCTTTGCTTTTATGCGACCTATGACTATGCAAGGGGCAAATAACACATCGTTGGCAGCTGCATGGGAAAATGGCCCTCGTGCTTTTCGCGCTATTACCATCCCTAATTTCCCTAACTTTTTTATGTTAAATGGTCCCAATAGTCCTATTGGTAATTATTCTCTTATTGCTATTGCTGAAACACAAAGCACGTATATTATGCAGTGCATACAAAAATATATGGAAGGTGGCTTTGACTATATTGAGCCTAAACAAGAGGCAGTAGATGACTTCTACAAAACCGTGCACGACGCCTTGCCTGGCACCATTTGGACCACTGGCTGCCAAAGCTGGTACTTAGATGATAAAGGTGTCCCTTTATTATGGCCATGGTCACCACAACGTTATGCCAAAGAAATGAGTCAACCAAATTTCACCGATTACCACCTAACAAAGGCTTAAACCGTCTTTTTTAATAAAATGCTATGAACTCGACCCTGGCCTATCCAGGGTCGATTTTATAAGCCGTTCTGTTGCGCCCTTTTTCTTTCGCTTCATATAGCGCCTTATCAGCACGTAAAAGCAGCCTATCTTGCGTGTCATTCTTTCTGAATAATGTTGCTCCAATGCTCACTGTCACCTTCTCGACAGAACTATAATGAGCGCCCTCTATACTGAGCCTTAGATTCTCACATAAATGACGCAGTGCTTCCTCATCGACCTCAATCGCTATAATGACAAACTCTTCTCCGCCCCACCTTACCAAGGTATCGCTTGAGCGTATAGACCTTGATAGCACTTGCGCCGTCTTCAGTAAAACCTCATCCCCAACCGCATGTCCGAAACTGTCATTAATGTTTTTAAAGTAATCAATATCTACAATCAAAAGCCCAAATTTATTGTCATATCTAAGATCCCTAGCCATCTCATGAGAAAGAATACTGTTCAAATGATTACGATTAAATGCGCCTGTCAACTCATCGGTAACGGCCATGTGTAAAAGCTCTCGCTGAGTCATAAAGTTAATTTTTTTTAACCTTAAAAATATTAAGGCACCTAAAAACCCAAAAGAAAAACTACAAAAAACCCAAAAAACATGCATAACATATATATCAAGGGAGTTAATGGTATAAAAACCTGATACCAGTAAGATAATCGATGAGATAGACGCACTACCTATCGCCCACCTAAAGGTCGCACCCGACACAATAAACGTCCAGAATACACATAAGTAGCCCTCTGCAAGAAACGGGGCATAATGCCCAAGCTTACTCAGTACATAGGCATGACATAACATCGCTAAAACAGGTGCTAACGCAAGTACCGGCTTAACAAAGCTATAAAACCAATTTTTATAGGCCAGAAAACTAATCGTTAGCAACACGGGAGCAATCAAAAACCAATGTACTGTCAACATTAAAGCCTGAGCCTGTTCTGATGCCCAAGGCTTATCAATAAAGCCAATGATAATATATAAAAAGGCGGTTAAAAGAGCCACTGCAGAGATCTGAGCTTGCCTAGCCGGCTTATCCCACTGTTCATATAAATCCGAACTGAACCCACTTGAAAAATTTGAGGGCAATTCAAACGGAAGACTATATTCTGGTTTTTTTTGCATTATATCGTTATGAAACAGCTTTAATAAAAGATCAGAACCATCAATTTCATACTAAATAATAGTTTACTTTACTATTTTTATATTGCGCCTAACCCTCTTGCCCTTAGATATGCATACTCAGACACGCTTGACCATTTTATTGCCTGCTGCTGAAAGCCGCTATACGAGGCATACACCTTCTGCGCAAACGCATCTCTATCTACTATTTCCTGCACCACTTCATTTGATAAGACATGGAGCTTTGTCAGTACGTCATCCGGCAAGGGCTGAACATTGACTTGATGCTTATTCACCAAAGTATCTAGTGCTGTATTATTTTTAGCTGTAAATTCCGAAATCATATCTGTATTCGCATCTTTACAGGCGTGTTTTACAATCGCTTGCAAATCTTTCGGTAGAGAGGCAAAGGCATCTTTATTAATAAATGTTTCTAGCGTTGAACCGGGTTCGTGCCAACCGGGGTAGTAATAGTTCTTTGCCGCTTTATACAAACCAAAAGCGAGGTCGTTATAAGGCCCAATCCATTCGGTGGCATCTATAGCACCCGATTGTAAGGATGTAAAAATCTCACCTCCAGGCATACTGACTGGCGTCCCACCAGCACGGCTTAGTACCTCACCGCCTAAACCGGGAATTCGCATTTTTAAACCGTTGAGGTCATCAACTGAGTGAATCTCTTTGCGAAACCAACCCGCCATTTGAACACCTGTATTACCAGTAGCCAAAGGCACTAGATTGAATTGATCGTACAATTCTTCCCACAACGCTAAGCCGCCGCCGTAATACAACCAACCATTAACTTCCTGCGCGGTCATCCCAAAGGGAATAGCAGAGAAAAATTGCGTCGCCTCATTCTTACCCTTCCAGTAGTACGCAGCACCATGACCCATTTGCGCTGTTCCACGAGACACGGCATCAAAGGCTTCAAAAGCAGGCACCAGCTCATTAGCACCATAAACCTTAATACGAATACGGCCCCCACTCATCTGCTCAATCGTTTTTGCCAAATAATTCGCATTCGTACCTAATACTGGAAAGTTTTTTGGCCAAGTTGTGACCATTTTCCACTTAAATTCTGGTTTAGCAGCAAAAGCCTTACCACCCACCGCTAACGAGGTCGCTGCTAACACCCCAGACCCAAATGACTTCAATACATCACGACGTTTCATTTTTTTATTCTCCATTAACTTTTTTAGCGCCCGCGGCCGGTATTTTCGTTTTATTCAGTCGCTTTCAGGCGTTCGCTTTAATAACACAATAAACCACATTACCATAAATGATTTTATGCCTTTCATTAAATGCTCAGGCTAAGCTATCGGTTATACGATATCTCATTACGAATGACTCAATAACTAACCACTGCCTTTCAAAATATTGAGTTGCTCGCATAGTAGCAAAGCGTTGAATGAAAAGCCTTAATATGAAAGTCCAACACTCATGCTTTTTCTCAACGAATATCTTAAGTTTTATCACTTTAAATTCTTCTTTCTATGCCCCATTCTTAACATATAAGCCGTTATAATCACCCTCATTAAACACACACTAGACATTATCAGCATGAATAAACTAGAAGCTAGATTTGAAAAAGTACTATACGCAGCACGTTGGCTACTAGCCCCTTTATACCTTGGTTTAAGCTTAGCTCTTTTGTTGTTATTTATTAAGTTTTTTCAAGAAGCCCTTCACTTCTTTCCCATTATATTGTCAACGACAGAGTCTGACATGGTCCTTGTTATTCTCTCTCTGGTTGACATGGCTCTTGTTGGCGGCCTAATTGTTATGGTCATGCTCAGTGGTTATGAAAATTTTGTCTCACAAATTAACATTTCTGAGGGTGATGAAAAACTCTCTTGGTTAGGCAAACTCGACTCCGGCTCATTAAAACAAAAAGTTGCCGCCTCTATTGTCGCTATTTCATCTATTCATTTATTACAAAAATTCATGAATGCTGAACATATTACTAATGATAAGTTGATGTGGTACGTTATTCTCCACCTCACCTTTGTGTTATCAGCTATTGGTATGGCTTGGGTCGACCAATTAAACCGGAAATAACCCATTGCTTTAGCAATTAAAACTGCTGAATACAGACGCTGTGAAAACGATTCCCCAGTATTTGCTATGGCCCAAGAGAATTAAATGGATAGACGCTCTTTTATAAAAAATTGCAGTGGTATTGCTGTAACAACTAGTGGCTTCTCTTCACTATTATTAGGCTGCCAAACAATACCAAGCAGTAAAGTTACCCACTTAAACACAGAGGAAAATAATCAAATAACGGTTAATAAAGCCGTATTAAATACCGATGGTGTTGCTATTTTGCAAGCCACGACACTCAAAGCACCCATCTATTTACAGCAACAAAAGAACGGACAATATGTCGCCTTGTTATTGAGCTGCACACATCAGCAATGCACCGTTTCTGTTACCTCAAACAGTCTGGTTTGTCCCTGTCATGGTGCTAAATTTGATAAGCAGGGTAAGGTTCTACGAGGCCCCGCTGAGAAAGACCTTCTTGCGCTTAAACTCTATGAAAAAGACAACGATATTGTTATCTCACTTCCCTAATATTATTACCTTTTAAAAATCTAGGCTTAACACTAATGCCGAAGAGGTTTGCCACTGCTCTTTTTGTTTCGCTACCAGCTTAATAGACACTCGTGGCACCACTGTTTTGAATTTATCGAAGGTAACGCCTAAATCTATTCTTGCTTGCGATAATTGGTGCGCCGTTAAATCATAATAATACTCGTGGCTCACAAAGGGTTTAGCATTAAAAACTCGGCTTGGTAAGATGACTTTAGCTCTCAATCGACTACGTTTAGAGTGCCCTTTTCCTTCTCGATCTCTAAAGTCCTGGCGAACTCTAAACCTCCAATCGAACTTATTACTCCCTTTGAACTTTTGCTCTAATTGCACATAGGGTCTATTTTCTAGCGCCCAACCTTCCTCTTCCAACTTATAAATCCTTCGATAATGAACACCTAATGTTAGACCTTTTATTGTCAAAGGCAGTCTCACACCAATATCTGCATGCTTTCTATGCAGCACACCTTTATCTCTTCGGACTTCAAGGTCACCCTTAAAAGCCAGCCCATTAATAACAACTTTTTCATTAACCTTTAACTGGCTTTCAGTGGCTAAACAACTAAAAGAAAAACACCAGACAGCAAAGCTTATTAATAAGAATCGACTTACCGTAACGTACATATAAAAGTTAATTTTCTATTCCGTTGCTTGTGTTATCTGCTTTCTGCTTCGTTTTTTAAAATGCATGGTTAAAAACAAGTAGAGGCCAGTGACCCATAAAACAAACAAAATCAACGAGCTGGGCAGAAAAACCCATAGCTTTACAGCATCATGAAAAAACGTACCGTCATGGATGGACTCAATGAAGTCTGACCGACGATGGGCCACTTGCAATATCTCATTAGATTCAGTATCTATTTGAATTTCCCAGTCGTTCTTGGCCCGCACTTTAACAATGCCTTTGCCGGGCCGCACATCCAAACGATCAATATCTTCCCAGCCTTGAATTTTTGCCTCTTCGACCGTTTTTGAAGTAGTCAATATTTGGTCAAAACTCACCCTAGGTGTAGAGTCACTTCCTTGCATGCTTGGCGGCTGAATCCAATCAACATCTTTTTTGAACAACAACACCACACCTGAGCCTATCACTACCAATATCGGTAAGGCACAGACAATAGAACCCCAGTAATGCGTTTTACGGTTAAACTTTTTCCAATTTATCTTCATTATTTCGTTTTACATTCCTACATCTAATCTTCACCGCAACATGAAGCACTAAACATAATGGCAATAGAAACCCTACTGCCAAATGCGCATATTCCACCCACTCTCTAAACCCATCTTCTGCGACGTAATAGAGCAAATACCCTGTCACTATTAAAAAAAATGGTATGGCGATAAGCAGAACACCTGTTTTCCTTTTCTGCTTAGTTTTCCAGCTCTTTGGAATATGCGCCCCCAGTACAAAACCAAAGCCCACCATCATTAAAAAAGCCATCCCACCATGTATTTGCAAGGCAGGGTACTGCCAAGCATGTTTTACAAGCCCATACTCCCCTTCCTGCACAAACCAGGTTTTAAGAATAAAAAAACCAGTACCTGAACACCAACTTAAAAGAAGCACCCCATAAAGGCATTGACGGTAAAGTTTTGGAAAACAAACGGACATCATAGTGTCAACAACTCACGGCTCATCGATTTAGCTGGGCGGTTGTAACATCAACATATTACAAATGACGCAATACTTCGTTCCAGGTGTGTGTCCACCTATTAACACCATCGGTAATATGCCGGCAGGAGAGTGTTGCACCTGAGATATTATCTACCTGCTCATCTAGCAATAATTTTTCAGAGCTATCTCTGCCATTAAACTGATCCAACCATTTGATATATCGAACTTCACTGCCATAACTTTCAACATAACGCAGAACCCTAAGCCCCTTTATTTTGCCTGAACTATCAATAGCCACTGCCATATCGATCATTTCATGTTTACCGATAACTTGGTCCACAAGAAACCACTCATTATTATCAGTTTTCCATGCATTAAGCTTTGGGGTCAGTACGCGTACCGTTGATGCTTTCTTTATCGCTTTAACTTGCGCCCTTGATAACGTTACATCCACTTTATGCATTGGCGTTTTAGCAAACAGCTCTTGCCTTGCTTGCTCGACCGTTAGAAAAACTTCTGCATGTGCTATTGATAGCATGCTTAATAAGCCAAAGCATACTATCAATTTTGCGTACAAGCGTTGCATTAGAATTCGTACCCAAATGATAGGCCAGCGTGGTATTCCTCATGTTCATCGAAGTTTTTACCATCTTCACTAAAGCCACCACCACCTTGGAACTGAAACAACACACCACCGGTTACCCACCAACGTTGGGTTGCATAATGAAGCGTTGGGCCAAGGTATTGGCCACTTTGATATCTATCGCCTAATCTCATATCTGTTAAATCAAAACTCGAGCGCTGAACACCGTCTTCGAACTTTCCGTTTTCTTGCACACTTAGATAATCAGATTGAGAGCGATACTCAAGGCCGACCGTCCATTTTGGTATAAATCGGTACGAGACAGCCGCCATTAACTCTAATGAAACCTCTTCCTCTAATACATTTGGAGATTTTCTTCGTTCAAGCTCTACCTTAGGGTTAACGACAAATATAAGCGTGTCATCTAAAAAGTCTTTTTGGAAGTAAACGGTCGTTGTTAGTGAATCTTGATCAATATCTGCGCCATCTAACCGGTATGCATCTCTATGTTCAAAAGCCAGCCCCACAGATAGCCCCATGACGTCTTTATAAGGGCTCAAAATGTTGTATTTAAGAGCTGCCTCATACCCTGCAAACTGAAACTTATCAAATCGCTCCCCAGCGCCACCTTGGGTACTAAACATAGGGTCATTATCTGAATTATTTAATGAATAGTTATGATCAAAAAAAACCAACTCAGCACTCACCGATAATTTATCCGTTACTCCATACTCAATTTCTGGCCTAATATCATGAGTAACATAATCTCCCGAGTTTTTCCCAACCTTAACCATATCACTCAGCTTGAACTCAAAACTCCCCTTTGGCCTAGTATCGGTTCCTTTCGCATAAAGCCATTGGTTTTCTCCCGCCATTGCGGCACTGCTTGATAATCCGATGAGAGCTACCACGTACAATTTATTCATCATGCTATTCCTTTTGCTATTAAGTATTGTAAATGATATAGCGAATCATTCTCATTTGCAATACCATTAAGAATCAATCACGCCTTGACAAAGACCGAACTGTTCTTTTAAATACGAATAAGAATCATTATCATTTAAAAGGAACCTATATGAAATCTAATAATACTCAAGTGAAACCTGCACTAAACATGGAAGCACCCACAGGAAACATTAGTATCGAAAAACTGCAGACAACTACGTTATTTTTAACAACAAAATATGCCCAAACCAAAGAAATAAAATTTGCACAGGCTGCCTATCACAACTTATGCATGCTAAATGACCATAATGACGCTAATTCTGAATTAAAGTTTTTATGCCAATCCTTAATGATGGAATGGAGGCTAATCGCTTGTAAAAAAAACTCAAACTCCTCTATGTTTAATTAAAGCATTAGCAGCATAAATACCTGAGTCTTATCTGGAGACCAATAGTTATTTCTCAAAGTGCTTAAGAGCTTTTATGCGTGGTTCCTTTATTCAAAATAAAGAAATGTTTTATACACCCAAGAGCTCATACAAAAATTGGTAAAGGAAGCATTAACGCTTTCTTTGTTGTAAGTTATTTTATACAGTAACAAATACATCATTAACGCACCGACAGGATTGAACATGAAATACAGGCCGCTTGGTAGAACCGATCTAGACATTAGCCTCATTGGCTTAGGCACCATGACTTGGGGTCGGCAAAACACCCAAGATGAAGGCTTTGAGCAAATGGATTATGCACTTGAGCAGGGTATTAATTTTTTTGACACCGCTGAAATGTACGCTGTTCCTCCTTCAGCCGACACCTATGGTAAAACTGAAACGATTATTGGCAACTGGTTTGCCTCTCGTAAAAATCGAGAAAAGGTTATTCTTGCCTCAAAAATTGCAGGGCCGGGCATGCCTTGGGTAAGAGAGGGAAATAATTATATTGACCGAAAAAATATCCTTCTTGCGGTTGAAGACAGTTTAAAACGTTTACAAACAGATTATATCGACCTGTATCAACTGCATTGGCCTAACCGAGGTTCTTATCATTTTGGGCAAATTTGGGAGTATGCGCCAAGCTTTGACAAACAAGCCGTTGAAGACAACTTCATTGAGGTTCTTGAAACCTTCAGTGAGCTAATTAAGGCGGGGAAAATCCGCCATATAGGCCTATCTAACGAAACAGCTTGGGGAACCTCTAAGTGGTTAGAGCTCGCTGAGAAGCACAATTTACCGCGTATGGTGTCGATTCAAAACGAATACTCATTAATGGCTCGGCACTTTGAGCCAGACCTGAGCGAAATCAGCCTACACGAAGACTGTGGCCTACTGGCTTGGTCTCCTCTAACGCGCGGTTTAATCAGCGGTAAATACCTTGATGGCGCCATGCCAGAGGGGACACGTTTAGCCATTGATTCGCGTGTCGAACACCGTACATCTGCTCAAACGGACGCCACTATTAAAGCCTATATTGCATTGGCGAAAAAACATAATTTAGATGTTTGCCAAATGGCTCTGGCTTTTGTTAACCAGCAACCTTTTGTGAGCTCCAATTTAATTGGCGCAACCAATATGCAGCAATTAAAAAGTAATATTGCGTCTATTAACCTAAGCCTATCCGATGACGTTAACGAAGGAATTAAGGCCATTAGAAGGCAATACCCGATGCCTTTTTAGCAGTAGCCTACCTCTTAGATCCTCAGTACACGCCGTTCGATTAAATAGCTAAATCAACGGCGTGTTTGACGAGCGGGGTGTGTGCTAACAAAGTGCTGAAGTACCAGTTTAAGCTTAGCAGATTGAGCAAGATCACCGCACGCTTCGGCTTCACTAATATCATCTAGAATAATCTTTTTGATCGCAGGAGCCCCCGCTTCGGTTTCGAGTAAATAATGCCCTAATTCTAGCGCTAGGATTCTAGGGATGTGTTCGTGCTCAGCAATAGCCTCTATCTCTTCATCTGTCAGACCACTCAAATCAACACAGTCTTCATAGGTCAGCATAAATTTCTCCTTATAACGATTACTTGGACAACCGGCGACGCCTTCTTACTCAATCAATAAGCAGCCATTTTATACCTCTAACAAACTATTTTGATCTGCGTCAAAAAAACGGTTCAAAACACATGTCCACAAACACTGCTTAACATTTACGTTGTGCTCAGTTATAGCTTCTCGAGTTTGGCATACGCCAACATGAGCCATTTACTTCCTGCAGATGAAAAGTTGACCTGTAATCTCGCCTGAGCACCACTGCCTTCGTGATTCAACACCACACCTTCACCAAATTTTGCATGCATCACACGCTGACCCATTTTATAACCACCCTCCGACTGCTCTTGCGCTGCCGCTTTGTAACTAGGCGCTACCGGTCTGGATACACGCGCACCTAGCCGCACCTCTTGCATTAAGTCCGCAGGGATCTCCTTGATAAAGCGTGACGGCATAGGATAGGTTTCTTGCCCATGTAAACGGCGCGATTCGGCGTAGGTTAAATACAATTGTTGCATCGCCCGAGTAATGCCGACATAAGCTAAGCGACGCTCTTCTTCTAATTTACCTACATCATCAACCGAGCGCTGGCTGGGAAACAAACCTTCTTCCATGCCTGATAAAAACACCAACGGAAACTCCAAGCCTTTTGCTGAATGCAGGGTCATCAATTGCACACAGTCTTCAAACTTATCACCCTGCGCATCACCTGCTTCCAAAGCGGCATGCGCCAAAAATGAATCCAGTTCACTTAAGTTTTCATCTGCATCTGCTTCGTACGAAAACTGCCGAGCCGCATTGCTAAGTTCTTCCAAGTTTTCTACACGCGCCTCACCCTTTTCACCTTTTTCCTTTTTATGATGCTCTATTAACCCAGAGCGGCTAATCACTTGTTCCACTTTTTCATGCAATGTCATCGACTGCATATCAACCACTAATTGGCGAATAAGTGCTAAAAAGCCGGTAAGTGCATTCAACGCGCGACCACTTAATTGAACCTCTTCACACAAAGCATTTGCCGCCTGCCAAAGGCTAATATTATTTGCTCGTGCTCGATCACGAATGATATCTAATGTCCGCGTACCTAGGCCACGCGTTGGTGTATTGACGATACGTTCAAAGGCCGCATCATTTTCATGATGCGTAGCAAGCTGCATATAGGCTAAGGCATTTTTTATCTCCAAACGTTCGAAGAAGCGGTGCCCACCGTACACTCGGTAAGGAATACCGGCGGCCATCAAATATTCTTCAAATAGACGTGACTGTGCATTGGAGCGATATAAAATAGCCGACTCAGCGCGAGTATGACCGTTACTGACCCAGTCTTTGATTCTATCCACCGCAAAACGTGCTTCGTCTTGATCGTTATACCCTGCATACAGCGAAATTTTTTCGCCTTCTTCACCGTCGGTCCAAAGTTCTTTACCCATGCGACCATCGTTGTTAACAATCAACGAATTAGCTGCTTTAAGAATCGTACTAGTCGAGCGGTAGTTTTGCTCTAAACGAACAATTTTATGTGCTGGGTAATCTTGTTGAAAGCGATGAATATTTTCTATTTTCGCACCACGCCAACCATAAATAGATTGATCGTCATCACCCACCACATATAAATTATCTGATTCTTGGGTTAGCAGCCGTAACCACGCATATTGAATGGTATTAGTGTCTTGAAACTCGTCCACCAGAACATGTTTAAAGCGTTGTTGATAGTGCGCTCGCACCTCATCATTATCACGTAATAGCTCATGCGCTCTAAGTAGAAGTTCAGCAAAATCAACCAGTCCAGAGCGTTGGCAAGCTCGCTCATATTCTGCATAAATTTCCAGCATTTTTTGCTCAAAATGATCGCTCGACGGGGCAATATGCCCTGCTCGACGGCCTTCATCTTTTTGCGAATTAATATACCACTGCACCTGGCGAGGCGGCCAACGTGAGTCATCCACATCCATGGACTTAAGCAAGCGCTTAATCATACGGAATTGATCATCAGAATCGAGCACTTGAAACGCATCAGGCAAACCCAGCTCCTGCGCATGCATTCTCAGTAAACGGTGAGCAATACCATGAAACGTCCCTATCCACATCCCACCAACAGGGACTTTCAACATTGATTGCACCCGTTCGCGCATTTCACCGGCGGCCTTATTGGTAAATGTAACAGCCAAAATAGCGTACGGTGAAACACCCTCCACTTGCATTAACCATGCAACACGATGTACCAGCACCCGCGTCTTGCCACTACCTGCGCCTGCTAGTATTAACGCCGACTTTTCCGCACCACTCACCGCATCGCGCTGAGCATCATTTAAACCATCTAATATATGTGTGATATCCATCTGATTATTCTAACGTGTATCTAAAGCCTTCGTCCTGCTAGTTTGACACCCAAAGCACAAACTTTAAAATAGCACGCATGGACAATACAATTAAAAAAGAAAGCCGCACTATTTCTCATTATGACAAGCATGCTGAGGATTTTTGGCTCGGTACTAAAGATCATGATGTGTCACAAAATATTCAGGCATTCCTGTCTGCTTTACCGAAAAATAAGGCGCTTGATATTTTGGATTTAGGCTGCGGCCCAGGTAGGGATTTATTACATTTCAAATCACTAGGCCACCAAGCAACCGGGCTAGATGGCTCTGCCACTTTTTGCAAAATGGCCGCCGAATATAGCGGTTGCCCAACGATTAATCAAAACTTCACTCAGATACAGCTGGCTGACTATCAGTTTGATGGCGTTTTTGCCAATGCATGTCTGTTTCATGTACCCAGCGATGAGCTTCCCAATGTATTAAAAAAACTTCATGCCTGTTTACGTGAAGGAGGCGTTTTATTTAGCTCTAACCCACGTGGTAATACAGAAGGCTGGCAAGGTGACCGTTATGGCCATTATATTGAGCTGGAAGCCAGCCAACATTTTTTAGAAGAAGCAGGTTTTGAGTTGCTAGATCACTACTATCGACCTGCAGGAAAGCCACGAGCACAACAGCCTTGGCTGGCTCTTGTTTGTCGAAAAAAATAATACTTGCGCCAAATAATTTCGACACAACTAATGCTGACTACCAGCATTCCCAATGGCTATTTATTTACCCAGACCGTGCTTATTAACCAGTTCAAGTAGGTATTAAAAAACCAAACGGAGTTATCTAGCTAGTTTTTTATTCTAGGTGGGTAGAGACTCGACTTAAATGGTTGCTGCAGCATACTCATAAAGCTACCATCATTTTCCTGATCGAACTCATCACCTAAGCCAAATCGAATGTTCTGCACATCCGCTCTTAAATGATAACTGGCAAATAAACGATCCCAAACTGAAAGTAAGCTCGAATAATTTGAATCCGTTTCCTCTTTGATATGAGAGTGATGCACCCAGTGCATGCGCGGCGTCACGATAAAACCCCTCAGGTATCTATCCAACAATGCTGGTACCGCTATATTACTATGGTGAAATAATATAACGGGCAATAAAATAAGCTCATACACAATAAGGTGCTCCAGACTCAAGCCAAGCAGCGGCAACACTAACAAGCGAATAGTAGCAGAGTAGATTATTTCAACCATGTGAAAACGCACCGCTGTACTGGCATCCATACTCGCATCAGAGTGATGAACCGCGTGAAAACGCCACAAAAAACCAACGCTATGGTTAAGCCTGTGCCAGCAATATTGCCAACAATCAAACATTAGCAAACCTAGCAATAAATTAACACAAGGATTTAGCTCCCATACGTTTAACAAACCAAATTGCGCCTTAGCCGCCCACTCAGTTACAGTTAAAAGCAAACCCGCAAAAATAAAACCCGCTAGAAGCGCATTTAAAACACCGAGCATGATGTTCAAGGCATCATGCTTTAAACGCCCTTTCTTAAATTGAAACATGGGGAGCATAATTTCGAGTACCCACAAGATAGCCAGCACAGAGCCAACAAGAAGAGGCTTATACACTAAGTTAATATCAATCATAGTGTGATGATAACTTAATTAACTCGAGCTAAACATGTTGTCGCTTACCGACTTTTAAAGCAGTCCCTTGCCAAAAACCTACCCTCAACTGACAAAAAACACCTGTCTTGTTTTTACAAAATAATGGCCGTATGATTAGAAAACTGACAGGACTCTGGTCATTTATAATTTAATTGTAGTTGTGCACGAAGGAGTCGCCTCTATGAATATTTTCTTATCTCGTTTATCAAACAGCACCACCTTAAGTGAACTTGAAAAAACGGCCCGTTCATTGCTTGCCAAGAAAATCCATATCCCCTTTACTGAACCACCCACCTTGCATAGTTGTAAAATTATGAAAATTAAGGATGCTCACAACGGCGTCGAGCTTCACGGCCTACTACATATAAAACCCGACAGTGCAGCGAAGTGGTTCATCAAGTCTTGTCGCTCTATAGAAATCCACAACAAGCCCTTGCGTCCCCATCAATACATCACCCGAAACTCCCGCTGGCAACCTAACTACCATAGTGAAGCGGACCACCGGCGCACCTCACTAACAATAAGTTATATAACAAAAAATTCACCTCAAATCATGATAGAAGGTCTCGATAACTCTAGAGGAGACTAGTAGATACCTAGCTGTAACGCTCTAAAAAAGCATTCACAAAATTTACTCATCGATACAAGCCTTAAGAGTTAATGTCTCAGTACGCTGTTTTTCTTTGATTGTTTTAAAGCCGTCAAGTGGTCTAAAGACTTTTGCCCTCATAACAGCAGCAAAAAGCTGAATCCATCTCTCATAGAGAGCTTTTCCTGATCTATATGGATAGATGTTGACACGACTCAAATCTTAAAGTGTGCAACAACCTCCCCTAATTTTGTCGCCAAACGAGCCAACTCATCACTAGCCTCCGCCACTTCATCAGAGGTTTGGACTGCGGAATCCGCGCTCACTGACACGCCGTCAACACTTTTCTCGACCGCTTTAACAACTGAATCCTGACCATTTGAAGCCTCTGCCACGCTTTCCGACATTGAACTTATTTGCTCAACCTTGCCAATTATCAAACCAATAGAAGCCGATGCATCAACCGCCCCAAGCGCCATCTGTTCTGCATTTTTTTTATTTGACTCCATAACACCAACTGAGCGCTTGGTTTCTTGCTGCACACGCTCCACCATTTCCTGTATCAACTCAGTTGACTCTTGCGTACGTCCTGCCAAGGTTCGCACTTCATCCGCTACTACGGCAAAGCCACGGCCATGCTCCCCAGCCCTTGCTGCCTCAATGGCTGCATTTAAAGCCAACAAATTAGTTTGGTCGGCTATGTTACGAATAACATCTAACACCGTATCTATCTCATCACTACTTTCTTCAAGCTTAAGCACGACTTGCGCGGCACTTCCAACTTCTATTGCAAGGCTATCGATCGCATCAATGGTACGTCGAATAACCTTGCCACCCTCATGGCCTTCCTGCTTTGCTGCTTTAGCTTCATGCGACAAGCTCGCGGCCTTATCAATTATTTCATCGTTATTGCTCACCATTGTTTTCATTGATGCAGTAATAACCTCCGCCTGTCCCTGCTGGTTATACGCTTCACCCTTAGCACTTTCTGTCGAAGCGGACAGCTGCCTGGACGCTGTTGCCAATATCGATGAGTTAGCATCCAACTCAGCGATCACTCCATGCAAGTGAGACACCATCGTATTCAATGAGTCAGCAATACTTTTCAGCTCATCTTTAGTGCCGCTCTTAACGGTAACCGTCAAGTCACCTTCTGATATGCGGGCAACTGCTTCACCTATATTTCTAATAGCACTAACAATGGCGTAATAAAAGCCCAAGAACAAATAAGCAGCTAATCCCATACTGATCAACATCATAGCTAATAGCATGCTACGCTTTTCACCAAGCCTCTTCTCCCTTTCTTTTAGAAGCATGGTCAGTGCAGGCATTAGGGCATCATACAAAACATAATTAGCTTTAATCGCCTCCGTTCCTGCGGTAAAAACGTATTTTGAATCTACGTTAAAGGACGTGGCTTCTAAAATCTCTGTTCCAATAGTTTCAGCAAATGACTGTGTTTTTTCTTCTGCTGTAGTCAATAACACGCCTAATTTAGCTTCAAGCCCCTCGTTTTTTTGAAAGGATAGCTGCAAACCTTGTTCAACGAGGGCAGAATTTAACTCAATGTTTGCCATTATCATGCCTAGATGTACTCGGTCTTTTAAACCTAATACTTTTGAAGCTGCTACCCCTGCACCCAGCCCCCGCGCTTGCCCCAAACTCTCCGTTACCATGGGTAGACGATAGACAAGTGTATCAATCAAAAAGGAGGTATTGACACTCGAATCTAGCACCAAGCCTGATTCGTTACTGATTTGCCCAAATAATGCATAAACCTGGGCAATTAGTTTGGTATGGGCGCTAAAGACATCACCTGCAGGAGCGTTAAACGCCATTGCCTCTATAGTTGCCCAAGCTCTCTTGATTGAAAACCACTGAGTAGAGGTTTTAAATTCATCACCATAGCGCTCATCTATAACATTGATTACGCTGATATCTGCAGCAATAACCCGCCTTTTGTCTAAAATTTTACTTTTAAACTCATCCGCACCATTGCGAAAAGCATTAACCATCCCTCGGTGCTGAGGAAGGTGTTGATAAATTTGACGAACGGCTTGAACATATTCAAGCCCCTTTAATTCTTTTGCTGTGACCTCAACCTTCTCATCCAGCTCAGCTTTTAAGAGTAACGATACAACCACCAATGGCACGATGAACAAGATAGAGACCATCATCACCTTTTTAGGATAGGTGAGCGCGCTCATCAAAGCTATAGCTGGAGCCAGCATTCTTTTCATTTATAACCTTCGTAGAGTTAATTTTCTACATGGAGTATAGACCATGGTTTAAATTGCGTAAGATGAAACTAAGCTAAATCAACTACACGCTTTACACCTGCATAGCAGCTAAACTTTCTTATAAATTTCGGCACCTTTACTCTTAAATTCACTGGCTTTATCGGTCATCCCTTCAATCAGCGCATCATTAGCATCTATACCTTTATTGGCGGCATAATCTCGCACATCTTGACTAATCTTCATGGAACAAAAATGTGGCCCACACATAGAACAAAAATGCGCTACTTTTGCAGAGTCTTTCGGTAACGTTTCGTCATGATATTCTCGCGCTCTATCAGGATCTAAGCCTAAGTTGAATTGATCTTCCCAACGGAATTCAAAACGTGCTTTTGACAGCGCATTATCGCGTATTTGTGCGCCCGGGTGGCCTTTTGCCAAATCCGCTGCATGAGCTGCAATTTTGTAGGTAATAATTCCCACACGAACATCTTCTTTATTCGGCAAGCCTAAATGTTCTTTTGGTGTAACGTAACAAAGCATCGCACAACCATACCAGCCAATCATCGCTGCCCCTATACCCGAAGTTATATGGTCGTAACCCGGCGCAATATCAGTCGTCAGTGGGCCCAAGGTATAAAAAGGCGCTTCATCACAACACTCAAGCTGCTTATCCATGTTCTCTTTGATCATTTGCATCGGCACATGGCCTGGGCCTTCAATCATCGTTTGCACATCGTGCTTCCAGGCAATTTTTGTCAACTCACCGAGTGTTTCCAATTCACCAAACTGCGCCTCGTCGTTTGCATCGGCAAGCGAACCAGGACGTAAACCATCACCCAACGAAAATGAAACGTCATAGGCTTTCATGATTTCGCAAATTTCTTCAAAATGCGTATAGAGGAAGTTTTCTTTATGATGCGCTAGACACCATTTCGCCATAATAGAACCACCGCGCGACACGATACCTGTTGTCCGCTTAGCCGTCATCGGCACGTAACGCAGCAATACTCCGGCATGAATGGTAAAGTAATCGACCCCTTGCTCGGCTTGCTCAATTAACGTATCGCGGAAAATCTCCCACGTTAAGTCCTCAGCTTTTCCATTTACCTTTTCAAGCGCTTGATAGATGGGAACCGTTCCGATAGGTACTGGCGAGTTACGTAAAATCCACTCGCGTGTTTCATGAATATTCTTACCGGTCGATAAGTCCATAATAGTATCGGCACCCCAACGGATACCCCAAACCATTTTGTCCACCTCTTCTTCTATTGAAGATGTCACCGCGGAGTTACCTAAATTACCATTAATTTTAACAAGAAAGTTACGGCCAATAATCATCGGCTCAACTTCTGGGTGGTTGATATTAGCTGGAATAATCGCACGGCCTTTAGCAACTTCCTCTCGGACAAACTCTGCGGTTATCTCGGCTGGAATACTCGCCCCAAACGACTCGCCTGGGTGCTGTTCAGCATTCACTTCCGAGCGCTTCATGTTCTCCCGGATCGCAATATATTCCATTTCAGGCGTAATGATGCCCTTTTTTGCATAATGCATTTGACTAACATTAGCACCCGCTTTTGCACGACGAGGCACTCTAATATGTTCAAACCGTAAGCTCGCTAATTCCGGATCACTTTGTCTCAGCTGACCAAATGTTGAACTCGGGCCTTCAAGCAGCTCGGTATCAGCTCTATCTTCAATCCAGCTGGTACGCACATCAGGTAAGCCTTTACGTAAATCAATAGAAGCTGAAGGGTCTGTGTACACACCCGAACAGTCATACACATAAACATCGGGGTTTTTTTCTGCACCAAAACTCGTTGGCGTATCGGCGAGTGCAATTTTTCGCATCGGTACGTTGATGTCATCACGCGACCCTTTGATATAAATTTTTTCTGAGTTCGGCAAGGGCTCAATTGCAGCAGCTTGCATTGCTTCGGTTTTTTTCTGAAACTCTTCTGGGATTGCGCTCATAATGACCTCTTTTGATGCACTTAATTGATTAACTGGACAGGCAATATCTTATCACACACTGCTATAATAAATTTCTAATAACAAGGCCTTTAGTACTATGAAAACGATGACTGCAAGTGAACTAAGTTTACTCATTGAAAACCCTGATACCACTCTGTTTCTACTTGATGTGAGAGAGCCTCAGGAATTTGAGATTTGTCACATTCCAAACAGCCAGCTAATGCCCATGCAAAGCATCCCTAACCGCTTAGACCAGCTTCCAAAAGATACCGCTATTATTACCATTTGCCATCATGGGATGAGAAGCCAACAAGTCGCCCAATTTCTTCTGCAAAACGGCTTTAACGACATAACCAATCTTATTGGCGGTGTTAATGCTTGGGCAGCTGATGTTGATAGGTTGATGCCAACGTACTAACCATGGAGACTCTTCCAGATATCTTAAGCAAGCATTTAGCCCTTTTATCGGTCGGTTTAAACCCTTCTATCCCATCGGTAAAAGCGGGGTTCTATTTTGCCAACCCTAGAAATCGTTTCTGGAAAGCACTTAATGACTGTGGTTTTTTTGACGAAGATCTCACACCCAGCCTTCAAAGCTGTCATCGTTTACACACAAAATATCACATCGGTTTTACAGACCTAGTTAAACGCCCAACCGCCGGCTGCAAGGATTTAAATGCGACGGATTACCGCAACGCCAGTCCACGTTTATATCAACTTATTAGTGAGCTTCAGCCGCGTATCATTTGGTTTCACGGTAAATTAACCTGTCAAAAATACCTTCAATACAGCCTTGATAAAAAACACTCTATTGAGTGGGGTTTGCAAACCTGGACGATCAATAACAAGCCCGTTTATGTCACACCAAACCCCAGCCCTGCCAATGCCGCTTTCTCTTTATCTGTCATCAGCGAAAGCTATCAGGCGCTCTTTCAATACGTAGCAAACTCGTCAGCATGTTAAGCGTTATTCAGCGCGTTACTCATGCCAATGTGATGGTTGATAACTCCGTAATTGGTGAAATAAAGCAAGGTATTGTAGCCCTAGTCGCCATTGAGAAAGGCGACGGCGAAACAGAGGCCAAGCAACTTATTGACCGCATCTTAAACTACCGAATATTTGCCGATGCCGATAACAAAATGAACTTGAGCGTTAAGAATGTAAGCGGCGGTTTATTACTCATCCCTCAATTTACCTTAGCGGCAAACACAAAAAAAGGAACTCGGCCCAGCTTTACCCCAGCAGCTACTCCTTCGGTATCTAAACCGTTGTTTGAATTTACAGTCCACTACGCCCAGCAACAATACAAGACCATATCATCCGGCCAATTTGGGGCTGATATGCAAGTATCTTTATGCAATGATGGCCCGGTTACGTTTACCCTAAAAACAAATAATGCCGACAGTTAAGCGGACTAAACCCCAGCCGACATGCTAAAGTATTAGCAAATATAATTATCATGCTAACTCACCATGAACTCATTTAAAAAATTACTCACTAGCGCGTCTTTTTTCATTTTTTCTTCGCTAAGCTATGCACAACCAATAGACCTTGTCACAGCCTATTCATTAGCGCTCGAGCATGATGCCGACATTCATGCTGCCTATAACCAATTACTTGCATCAAAAGAAGCCAAACCACAAGCGCTCGCAGATTTGCTGCCCAGCGTTAATGCTTCAGCCATCACCAATGATGTTCGACAAGAAAGTGAAAGTAGTTTTTCTGGCGGCGGTAAAAGTACCAGCCAATTTCGCGATGAAAGCTTTTCTGTTTCTCTTCGCCAACCGTTATTTGATTGGACGAATTATACTCGCTATAAACAGGCCAATAAGCGCGTATCGAAAGCTGAAGTAGAATATAATTTTGCTGAACAAGCTCTTATTCTACGCCTTACCGAACGTTACTTGGACTCCCTTCAAGCTGATGTTAACTTAAAACTTGCCAACGATGATGTTAACGCATTCACACGCCAACTTGAGCAAGCAACCGTTCGTTTTGACGTGGGCCTTATTGCCATTACCGATGTACATAATGCTCAAGCTCGGTATGACTTGTCCATTGCCACTCAAATTGCTGCGCAAGATGATCTTTATTCAGCACAAGAGGCGTTGCGAGAAATCATTCAAACAGATGAGTTAGCACTTGCACCATTGGCTCCTTCCTTCCCCTTATCGGCACCTCAACCTAACGATATTAGCTCGTGGGAAACATCTGCCGCCAAAAGCAACCTTGCGCTTGAGATAGCAAAATATGACGTAGCTATTGCAAAAAAGGAAGTTAATATTCAGCGTTCAGGCCATTATCCCACTGTCGACATCGTCGCCTCACACCTATACAACGAAACGGGTGGCGGTAGCTTTGGTACTGGCTTTAGAAATGAATCCGATAAGATTGGACTAGAGTTAAATCTGCCACTATTTTCTGGTGGCAAAACAAGCTCCTTAACTCGTCAAGCGGTCTTTAACCACCAACAATCATTAGATATCTTGCAATCATTACAGCGTACCACGCTAAGACAAACTCGCGATGCGTTCAGAGGCGTCACAGCTAATTTAAAGCGTATCCACGCCTTAGAACAAGCCATCATTTCAAATCAAAGCTCCTTAGACGCCAATGAAGTTGGCTTAGAGGTTGGGACACGTACCATTGTTGATGTTTTGGATGCACAAAGTAATCTGTCCCGAGCAAAACTACAGTTGATTGAAGCGAAAAGAAGTTATATTTTAAGTATTTTAAACCTTAAGTATACCGCTGGCTCTTTGTCTAAAGACGATCTAGTTACCGTCAACCAGTGGCTGCAACAATAGCAATTCATAAGACTTAACATTAAAAACTGATTAAGCCCGCTCCCTTTAAGAGAGATCGCTTTATGCAGATTTTTCCAACAAAAGAATATCTGCAGCTGCCCATTTCTTAATCGACAAAATGACAAAAAAGCCGAGCAAAACAAAGCTACTTGCCATCAATAATGACGCATTATAATGGCCTGTCGAACCGGCAAGATAACCTGCTATCGTAGGCGCCACAATCTGTGGAATGCCATAGCTCATCGTTAACATGCCCATTAATTTTGCGGGTTTTGTCGGGTAAAACCGACCCGCCATGGTTAACACAATGCTCACAATACCCACAAACGTAAACCCATATAAACTTGCACTGAGTAAAGCGAATAACAAGGTACCATTGATGGCCGGAAGAACGATGCCTATCGCATGGATAAAATACGCTAACAATAAGGCATTGAGGACACCTGTTTTACGGGATATTAGATCCCAAATGATGCAGGCTGGAGCAGCACTAAGCCCTAAGAGAAGAAAAGCTATTTCTCCTTGCCCTTTTAGCGCAGGCTGACTTTCTACTATCGCCACAATATAAGTAGCACTGATAACGAAGCCAAAACCGCCGCAAAAGTACACCACGAGCATCAATTTCAAAAATAGTTTACTGGGTGGCCTATCATCCAAATGCCGACCTGCTTGGCTAACACCTTTACTATCAGGCGCTGGCAGCCAGCGCCAAGCAGGGACAGCAAACACGGCTCCAATACCAGCTAGAAGTAACCACTGATCAGACCAACTTAATCCGCTGAACCTTTCCAGTAAAAGAGCGACTAACACAATGCCTAGCCCAATCCCTGCAAAGTGAATACCCATTTCACTTCGATGCTGGTGCCTAATCAACCAATTTAGCATGAGACCTGCGCCAATCAACAACCCTGCCGCCGAACTAAACCCAGCAATAAATCGTGAAACAGCCCAAACCCAAGGGTTCTCTGATAAACCCATCATTAAGGTTGTTATGATGGCCAGCAACAATCCCGCTCGGTAAATTCGGTCTTTAACAACGAGATTACCTACTAAGGTCGCTGTTAACGCACCCAACATGTAACCGATATAGTTAATTGTTGCCAACCAACCCGCCAACACTTTGCTTAAGCCGGCTTGTTCAAACATTACCGGGATCATCGGCGTATAGGCAAAGCGTGCAATACTCATGGTTAGCACCAAACAAAAAACTCCAGATGCAAGCACTTTGAACCGACTACTACTGCGCTCCATCAAGCATACCAATGATACGTTTTGCCACCTTATCTACGGCCCCTTTATTTTGCTCTACAAAGCCGTAACCGGCTGTACCCATTTGATCACGTTTCTCGGCATGCTCAAGCAATTCAATAACCCGTTGCGCCAGTTCATCGGCATCACCGACTTGATACGCTGCTTGCTTAGCCAGTAACCGCCGACTAATTTCAGTAAAATTATGGACAAATGGCCCAAAAAGAACAGGTACTGACTGCGCCGCTGCTTCAAGCATATTGTGACCACCTGTTGGAACTAAGCTGCCACCAATAAAGGCAACATCAACCGTCGCATAATATAATTTCAATTCACCTAAGGTATCTAGTAAAAAAACGTCTGTATTCACCCGTGAAGACTTTTGCTCGCTTCGGCGAGTCACCGTATAACCTCTTTTTTCACACAGTTTTGCTACCGTATTAAAACGTTCTGGATGTCTCGGCACCAGTACCAACAAAGTATCGGTATGTCGTTTTTTTATCACCGAAAAAGCATTTAATACTTTTTCATCTTCACCTTCATGCGTACTCGCAGCAATCCAGCTAGGGCGTTGCTGAAACCAGTCTCGTCTAATAACGTCCGCTTGTTCAAGCAAGTGAGCCGGCATATCTATATCAAATTTAATATTACCCAGCACACTAATTTTATTTTTGTCCAAACCTAATCGCACAAACCGGTTTAACGTCTCCTCTGTTTGTGCGCAAACGTGCGAAATGTCGGCTAATGTCTGCCGCATAAACCGCCCTAAAAAGGCGTAGCCTTTGGCAGATTTTTCAGATAGTCGCGCATTAATAATAATAGAAGGCACACCACGTCGCTTTGCCTGATGCAGCATATTTGGCCACAATTCAGTTTCTAAAATAATCGCTATCGTTGGCTTAAAGCAGCGGTAAAAACGTCTCATTGCACCCGGCATATCATAGGGTAAGTACACATGATGAACGCGGTGACCTAGAAATGCCTTGACCCGTGCCGATCCCGTCGGTGTCGTCGTCGTCACTAATACCGGCCTATCTGGGAATTTATTCACAAGGGTATCAATGAGTGGAAATGCTGCCTCAGCCTCACCGACAGAAACCGTATGGAACCAGATAACCCCTTCTGGCTGCCCTTTGCCATACCAACCAAAACGTTCATTCCAGCGGCTTAAATAGGCGGGCGCCTTGCGCCCACGAATCATGAGCCGTAAAACGAAGAAAGGCGATAATAAGTACAATAATGCTGAATATGCCTGTCGCATAAAACTACTTAGTATTTAACCATTCCATATAGCATTTAACGCCTTCATTCACCGTTTTAAATGTCAGCTGACAACCCGCAGACCTAAGGTCAGTTAAGTCGGCTTCGGTAAAGCTTTGATAATGCCCGACTAAATGGTCTGGAAACGGAATATAGCTTAAGCTGCCTTTTTGATGATAATCCAGTACGCCTTTTGCGACATCATTAAAAGGCTGGCTTTTACCTGTACCACAGTTATAAATGCCAGACACAGCTGGATTATCTAAGAACCATAAATTCACATCGACGACATCACCCACATACACAAAATCACGAAGCTGCTCACCATCACCATAGCCATCACAGCCAGCAAACAACTTAATTTCGCCCTTTTCTAACAACTGATTATTTAAATGAAATGCCACACTCGCCATACTGCCTTTATGCTGCTCACGTGGTCCATACACGTTGAAATAACGTAGGCCGACAACTTGACTGCTTAATGTTTGCGCGCGAACGTATTGGTCAAATAGAAATTTAGAGTAGCCATAAACATTTAACGGCGCTTCGTTTGCTATATCTTCTTTAAATACACTGCCACCACCGTAAACTGAGGCACTAGACGCGTAGATAAAAGGGACCTTTTTCGCTTGGCAAAAATGCAGCAGGGTTTTTGAGTACTCATAGTTGTTTTCCATCATAAACTGCCCATCCCACTCTGTGGTAGACGAACAGGCTCCTTGATGAAAGACCGCCTCAATGGCTACATCGTCAAAATCCCCACCGAGGACACTATCTAAGAAATCATCCTTATCCATATAATCACTAATACGCGCATCGACAATATTTTTAAATTTAGTCCCATCACTTAAATCATCTACCACCAAAATATCATCAAGGCCCTTAGCATTTAAACCTTGCACTATATTGCTACCAATAAAACCCGCACCGCCTGTTACGATTATCATTTTCATCTTACCTTTTGTCGCTTGTATCGCGTATATTTTTAATCAAATTGGTTGTTGAACAACCATCCACATAATCAAGTACGTATGTTGAACCACCTGCCTTGGCAACACAGTCATGCCCTTCAATATCTTCAATTCGCTGATAATCGCCACCTTTCACCAAGGCATCTGGCAAAATTCGGCAAATATGCTCACGTGGGGAGTTTTCTGAAAAAGCACACACCCAATCCACACAGGCTAGCGCCGACAACATTTCGGCTCGCGTTGCTAAATTATTAATCGGCCTCTCTGGGCCTTTTAAACGAGAGACGGATGCATCATCATTCACCAGAATAATAAGTCGATCACCCAAGGCCTTAGCTTGCTGTAGATAGCGCACATGGCCTGGGTGCAAAATATCAAAACAACCATTGGTTAGCACTATCTTCTCACCATTAATTCGCGCCGTTGTAATCGCAGCCTCAAGTTCATCTGCGGTTAAAAATCCGCGTGGCATATCAGCCAAGGTATGCAAGCTTGCTTTTAACTCTTGCTGGCTTATTATTGCGGTTCCCAGCTTTGCCACTACTAGCCCTGCCGCTTGGTTCGCTAACACCGTGGCTTCTGAAAAACTTGAACCCGCCGCCAAGCATGCCGCTAACGTTGAAATAACCGTATCACCCGCCCCCGTCACATCAAACACTTCTTGCGCTTGTGTTGGTAAATGTACAGGCGCCTGCTTTGGCTGTAGCAAGGTCATCCCTTTTTCACCACGGGTTACCAGTAACGCTTCAAGCTGTAATTCTTCAAGTAAACTAGAACCACGAATGACAACATCCTCATCAGCCTGACATTCACCCACCACCGCTTGAAATTCACTCCAATTTGGAGTGATCAGTGTTGCACCTCGGTATTTACTAAAGTCCGTTCCTTTAGGGTCAATTAATACTTTTTTTCCTGCCGATTTAGCTGTTGCAATAAGCTGCTGTACCGATGCTAACGTTCCTTTACCATAATCAGACAAAACCACCACATCATGCGATGCTAACGCTTTTGTATACCCTTGCATCAACGCTTCTACTGGCACGTCGTGAAAGCTGTCTTCAAAATCCAAACGGATCAACTGTTGGTGGCGACTCAACACACGTAACTTCGTAATGGTTGGCTGATCGGCTAATTGCATAAATTGGCAATCCACCTTTGCTTGCTCTAACTGGCTTTTTAGCGATGCTGCTGCATCATCATGACCGGTATAGCCTAAAACCGTCACAGCTGAATCTAAGCCGGCGATATTTAACGCCACATTACCTGCACCGCCAGGGCGATCGTCTACATCTTTGACATGAACCACCGGCACAGGTGCTTCAGGCGAAATACGCGAGGTATCGCCTTGCCAGTTTCTATCTAACATCAAGTCACCCACCACCAATACCGAGGCTTGACTAAAATCAGGTAATTTCATCTTTCAATTCTTCATTAAATTAACTGCCGACCATCATATCACGCAGCACACGCGGCATAAAAAGCCTGCCTGAAATTAGCAGATAATTTATAATTCCAAAAAACAATGATGAGGACATCGCGTTGAGCACTATAATTTACCACAACCCACGTTGCAGCAAGTCTCGCCAAACACTCCAATTGCTTGAAGAAAAAGGCATTCAGCCTGAGATTATCGAGTACCTAAAAAAAGCACCCAGTAAAACTGAGCTAGAGTCCGTGTTAAGCATGCTCAATATGGAACCACGCGCTTTAATGCGTAAAGGCGAGACCATCTATAAAGAATTAAGTTTAAAAGACGACACGCTAAGCAATGAGCAGTTAATATCTGCAATGCTTGAACACCCTATTCTAATCGAACGCCCTATCGTGTTAACCAATGGTAAAGCCGCTCTTGGTCGCCCACCTGAAAACGTTTTGGATATTCTTTAAAATGAGCAAAGAAGTTCTGGTTTTATTTTACAGTCGCCACGGTGCAACCGCTAAGATGGCGAGCCTTATCGCACGCGGGATAGAAGAAGTCAGCGGCGTACAAGCAAAAATTCGCACCGTGCCAGCCATTTCAGCCGTTTGTGAAGCCGTAGAGGATGATATTCCAGACAGCGGCGCCTTATATGCCAGCTTAGACGACCTTAAAAACTGTAGCGGCCTTGTTCTGGGTAGCCCAACACGTTTTGGCAATATGGCCGCGCCATTAAAATATTTTCTTGATAGCACGAGCAGTCTCTGGCTATCTGGCGCACTCATTGGCAAACCGGCCGCTGTGTTCACCTCAACCAGCAGCCTACATGGCGGACAAGAAACAACCCTCACCTCAATGATGTTACCTCTACTTCACCACGGCATGTTGATAGCCGGCTTACCTTATTGTGAACCTGCTTTGCTAGCCACCGAATCCGGTGGCACACCCTACGGTGCCAGTCACTTGGCTGGAACTGATAATACGCGCAAGCTAGACTCAGATGAATCTAAGCTGTGTATAGCACTTGGAAAAAGAGTAGCAACACTCGCTAAAAAACTAGACTGCTAATGAAACTACCTAATCAAAAAGCCGCATATTGGCTGCAACTACTCAGCTACCTTTCGTTAATTGGCTTCATCACTGCATGGATCACTGTATTGTCACCACCACAATCTTTCCCTATTGCCTTAGTGTTAATCACTTGTGTTGTTCCGCTACTGTTACCGCTAAGAGGCGTTCTATATGGGCGCGATAAGCCCGTCAATTGGGCCGCATACCTAAGTTTGCTGTACTTTATACATGGCACCATGGAAGCTGTTGCCGACCCCTCAACACGGCTGTTAGGCATTATTGAAATCATCATCAGTTTAACGGTGTTCTTTAGCGCGTCTTTATATATCCGCCACGTTAGTAAACACTAATGTATCCACAGCTGCCTCTCCCCTTTACATTACAAGAAGACTTTAACTTTGAGAGTTTTATTGCTGCTGGGAACCAGCTCATCGTTGAATCGTTAAAGAACCCCGACGAACCTTTTATTTTCCTTTGGGGTTCGCTCGGCGCTGGTAAAACACATTTATTACAATCCGCTTGCCAATACCAGACTCAACTCGGTGGCACGGCCAGCTACTTGCCGTCAAAAGAGTTAACTAACACATCGCCACAACTGTTGGACGGCCTAGCCAACATTGATCTCATCTGCATCGATGATATTGAGTTCCTCTACGGTAAACCCTATTGGGAAGAGGCTTTATTTAATCTGTTCAACCAAATCAGACAAGTCGGTGGGCGCTTGCTTGTTAGCTCGACTGTATCGCCACAACACGCAGAAATAACACTGGATGATTTGAAAAGCCGGCTGAATAGCGGCCTACCTCTCAACTTATCTACATTAGATGACGAAAGCATTCTTCAAGTATTGCAATCGCGCGCTCAAAAACTAGGCTTGGAGCTTAACCGAGAAACCGCCAATTACTTGATAACTCACTTTCCCAGAGACCTACATACCCTATGGAATTTATTAAACCAACTTGATCAGGCAAGTCTTGCCGCCCAACGCAAACTAACTATCCCGTTTTTGAAGGCCGCTCTGGCAAAATCGATATAAGCCAACATTGATTAAGGTTATATTCAGCTCAGATAAGTATGATATCGTTTTTAAAAAACAAGGAGAAGTTTTCATGAACAATCTGCTAAAGCAAACTATGTTCATCATCGCTTTGCTAACGACACCAATTGTCAATGCAGGGTTTTTAGATTTTATTAAAGACATTGATACCAGTAAAATCAGCATTCCAACATCTAGCCAGCTCCCCGCAAATCTCAGTCAGACTGATGTTATTGCAGGGCTTAAACAGGCACTTGAAAAAGGCACTGCCATTGCTGTTGAAAACCTCAGCACAGAGGGCGGTTTTTTAAATCATGCCGATGTTAAAGTGCCCATTCCAAGCAGCCTGCAACCCATTGCTTCTTCGTTAGAAATGCTCGGACAAGGAGGCCTAGTTGATAGCTTCCAAACAACGCTCAATCAAGCAGCAGAACAGGCGGCACCAGAAGCGGCTTTGATTTTTTCAAACACCATCCAAAAAATGAGTATTGATGATGCCGCAAAAATTCTACAGGGCCCAGACAACGCCGCAACTGAATATTTTAAAAAGCACAGCTCAGATCAACTGCTTGGTAAATTTCTACCCATCGTCAAACAGGCAACCGATAGGGCAGGAGTTACTGCGAGTTACAAACAATTGTTGGCCAACTCTGGTTCGCTAGGTAGCTTATTAACATCACAGTCGGCAGACCTCGACACCTTTGTTGCGCAAAAGGCTGTTGATGCAATGTTTTTGCGTATTGCCGAACAAGAAAAGCTGATCCGTGAAAACCCTGCCGCCAGAACAACCGATTTACTCAAAAAAGTATTCACCCACTAACCTTAAACAATAACCCACAGAGAGATAAAATGGAAAATTTACTATCCGAAGACACCCTAAATCAAATTCAAGAGTTGCTGACCGTATATGGGCTTAAAGTGATCGCCGCTTTAGCCATATTTATTATTGGTCGAATAATTGCGAAAGCCATTAAATCAGGCGTTACTAAAGCCATGAACAAAGGCGGCTCCGACCCCATCCTGGTTTCATTCACCACCAACATGCTTTATGCCGCTTTACTGGCCTTCGTTATTATTGCCTCACTTGGGCAACTTGGCATTCAAACCACCTCATTTATAGCAATATTAGGTGCTGCTGGTTTGGCTGTTGGTTTAGCGCTTCAAGGCTCCTTAGCTAACTTTGCTGCCGGCGTATTGATGATTGTTTTTCGCCCTTTCAAAAAAGGCGATTTTATTGAAGGTGCTGGCGCCGCGGGTATCATCGAAGAGGTTCATATCTTTAACACTGTGATGCGTACTGGTGACAATAAAACCATTATCATCCCTAATGGCAGCTTAATGGGCGGAAATATTGTTAACTACTCAACCAAACCAACACGACGTTTAGATTTAGTCATCGGCATCGGTTATGACGATGATATTAAGAAAGCAAAATTAGTACTAGAAGAACTCATGCAAAATGAAGCACGTATCTTAAAAGACCCCGCACCGACTATTGGCCTTCTCGAACTAGCAGATAGCAGCGTAAATTTTGCCGTACGCCCTTGGATAAATTCTGCTGACTATTGGGGTGTCCACTTCGACTTGCTAGAAAGTATAAAATTACGTTTCGATCAAGAAGGAATTAGCATCCCTTACCCGCAGCAAGACATTCATTTACACAATTCAGTTGCTAACCAATAACAACTCTTAAATCGATAATAAAAGGGTTGGCTCGCCAACCCTTTTATTTTTTACAAGAAAAATAGCAGTAAATATCAATAAATATTGATTTATGTCATGAATTTCACTATTGTTAGGCACGTATTTTTAACGCGCTTTGCGCATCACTTAACCATAAAGGCAAACTATCATGGCACATGAATTACCCGCTTTACCTTATGCAATTGACGCATTAGAACCACATATCTCTCAAGAAACACTTGAGTTTCACCACGGTAAACATCACGCAACATACGTGACTAAATTAAACGGTTTAATCCCTGGAACAGAATTCGAAAATTCAAGCCTTGAAGATATTGTTAAGAACTCTTCTGGTCCAATTTTCAATAATGCTGCACAAATCTGGAACCACACATTTTACTGGAATTGCTTAACACCTAATAGCACCGAGCCAACGGGTGAATTATTAGCTGCTATCAATGACGCTTATGGATCTGTTGATGCTTTTAAAGCTGAATTTACAGACAAATCTGTTAATTTATTTGGCGCAGGCTGGTGTTGGTTGGTTAAAAATGCTGCTGGCAAACTGGAAATCGTTCAAACAAGCAACGCTGGCACACCGTTAACAGCTGGTCAAACTCCGTTGTTAACATGTGACGTATGGGAGCACGCATACTACATTGATTGTCGTAACGCTCGCCCTGCCTACATGGATAAGTTCTGGGCATTAGTGAACTGGGATTTTGTTGCGCAAAATCTATAGTCGCTAGTCGTTTATGATAAAAAGGGCACCTGATCGGTGCCTTTTTTATGTCTGCTTATATAACTCGCTGTTTTTATACTGGTCATTGACGTGTCGCAGTAACACTAACAAAACAGCCGCCACTGGTAGGCCCAATAGAACACCGGTAAAACCGAATAATTGACCACCCGCCATCACCGCAAATATCACCGCCACAGGGTGCAAGCCAATCCTGTCCCCCACCAGTATCGGCGTTAGCACGACACTTTCTAATGTTTGCGCGATCGCAAATACAATTAAGATAGGCAAAATACCGCTGGCATCATGCAGCTGAAAGGCCGATGCACCACAGGCCAAAAACACACCCACAATCAACCCTAAGTAGGGCACAAAGCTAACCAGCCCTATCAGCAAACTTATTAACAAAGCAAATTCTAGTCCGACCAAACTTAGTCCAACATAATAAATTATCGACAGACTAATCATCACCAAAATTTGCCCTTTAAAAAAGGCCGCTAAAACAGTATCCACTTCACGCATGATGGCGGTCAATCGGGCTTCTATTCCGCGTGGAAATGAATTATGAATATGTGCGAGCATGACATCCCAATCCCGCAAAAAATAAAACGTAACAACAGGAATCAACACCACATTAGCCAGTCCAGACAAAAAGGCCATTCCGGATGAACTGATAGAGCCTAATACACTAGCAATAATACTGCCTGCACCGCCTATATTTTCTTGCAACGTTTGCTGAAGCTTATCAACATCCAATGAGCCATAACTATTTAAACGGACTTGAAGCCACGGCAACACTGTTTCTTTTACCCAGCCAATAATGGCCGGTACTTTCTCAATTAAGCTAGAAAATTGCTGTTCTATTAATGGCACTAAAATAACTAAAATGGCCGTTATACCCATAAAAATAACCGCAAAAACCAAGCTGACCGCCCACGATCTTTGCCACTTCTTGCCCTCTAGCCAATCGGCTAACGGGTCTCCCAGATAGGCCAATAGAGCCGCACTTAGAAACGGCATTAAGATAGGCGACAATAAATAAACCATGCCAACGAAGGCAATAAAAATCAAAAAGTATTTACTATTATTATTGTCCATACTACCTCTTTAATTGATTGTCCCACGCCTTGAAACCCCATACCCAAATATACTCTAGGCCGCTAATCGTTGTTGTTGCTGCCACGGCATATAACACAAACTCTATCCAACTGGTGGGTATAGCAACAACACCCTCACTGGATATTAACATGACTAAATAAACGATCTGAAAGGTTGTATTCAGCTTACTGGAAAACGGTGGCGTACCATTAAATTCCTCAACGACAAAATGATAGGCCAGCGCACCAAAGGCAACAATCAAGTCACGCAGCAAAATAAGAACAAACAACCAAATAGGCATTAACCCAGTCAACACACAGACCGAAAAACAAGAAACCAACAGTAGCTTATCTGCCAAGGGGTCAAGAAAAGAGCCTAATTGACTCGTCCAATCATAACGTTTAGCTAAAAAACCATCTAACGCATCCGATAACCCAGCAACAATAAAAAGCCCTAAGGCAACGTGATAATTTTTATGTAACAAAAAATAAATAACTGGTGCCACAAGCAGGACTCTAATTCCGCTAATTACATTAGGAATATCCTGTCGGGTCATTTACCTTGCTCGGTAATACAGCGTTGGCTCAAGCGCCTGTACCGCTACGTCAGGCCCCATCACCACACTAGGCTCTATAGTGTTAAGGAGAACATCTTCCACCAGCACCTCATTCAACGCGATGATATCTTTCAAGACTCGCACCTCACCGGATATCATCAAGTCCAATACCGCTTCATTGCTCTTCAACTGAGTCCAACTCAATTTTTTAACCATATCAAGTGCCGATAAATAGCTAGTAATATGAATAAACTGCTTTAAATCTCTCAGGCCTCTGACTTCCATCTTAATCGGCATATCCAACATCAGCGTTCCTTTCGGTGCGTAGATGTCGGCCAAAACCTCTGCAATTTGAACAAAAGCCTGCTGCAAAACAGCCCCGTTATTAGCTGATTCTTCAAACCCAACCTTTTGGCCTTCAGTCCCCATTAATGTCCAGCTAAAGCGCCATCCTTGCCTGTTTTTTAACAGTTGCCCCACCATTATTTGCTTCACACCATAACGCGTTGATGCATTCTTCACCTCATCAGGAAAAGTCGCCCATACATCATTAAAACTGATCTTTCGCTGATCGGATAAATCAAGTAGCGGTAAAGTAATCGCCAAACCTGCCTCATTAATTTCTTGCTTTAAAAGAGAACCCAGCTCAGCGCTTGAACTCTCATTAATAATAAAGCGTTTATTACCATCATCTACCGCTAACCACAGCAAAACATCCGGGCGGTTTGCTCCCCAGATTGGCACGTCAAATTGTCGCAGCGTCCGGTCTAATGCGGCTTTTTGAAAGCGCACAATAAGCCAATAGCCTTCTTTGCTAACCTTTTTTTTATATTGAAACTGCTCAACATACGCACTAACGTTCGACAACGTAGCTAACAAAGGCTTATTATTTAACGCACTGCGGCGACCAGACACTTTTTGTACGACTTTCTTAAGCGCTACCCCAATCGCCTCATTTCGCGCCGACTGAGACTGATCAGCCACCGACACCTCAGCACTGTACAAACCTTCAAGCTGCACCGCATGAATGGGTAGCGATAACAAAAACAACAAAAAACCAAGTAAAAATCGTATCGTCACGTCTAAAAAGCCTTTATTAACATGCTCTATAGCATAATATAGTTACCCCTATTACTGCCAACAATTAACTCAACTGTTATAATCTTCTTTTTTACAACCTAGTAGAATTAATTTTGAACGACTCAGAAAAAAGCCTAAGCTATAAAGATGCAGGTGTTGATATTGATGCCGGCACCCAGCTCGTCGAGCGAATTAAACCCATTGCTAAGCGAACTCAACGCCCTGGCGTCTTATCAGGTTTAGGTGGCTTTGGTTCTTTATTTGAGCTGCCCCTTGACCGCTACACCAAGCCAGTACTTGTTTCCGGTACCGATGGCGTTGGCACCAAGCTTAAGCTTGCCATGATGATGAACAAACACGACACCATTGGCATAGATTTAGTCGCCATGTGCGTTAACGACATCGTTGTGACTGGCGCAGAACCTCTATTCTTTTTAGATTACTATGCGACTGGGAAGCTAAATTTAGACGTTGCCAGCGATGTCATCGCAGGCATTGGCAAAGGTTGTGAGCAGGCCGGTGCAGCCCTAGTGGGCGGCGAAACGGCTGAAATGCCAGGCATGTATGAAGGTGAAGATTATGATTTGGCCGGCTTCAGCGTCGGCATTGCTGAAAAAGATAACATTATCGATGGTTCTACGGTTGCCGTTGACGATGTCTTGATCGGCCTCGCCTCATCAGGTGCCCACTCAAACGGTTATTCATTAATCCGAAAAGTGATTGAACTACAAGACGACCTAAACCAAACAGTTGATGGAAAACCCTTAGCAGACGTACTCCTTGAGCCAACCCGTATTTACGTTAAGTCGTTGCTAGAACTTATTAAACGGCAACCTATCCACGCACTCGCTCACATTACCGGCGGCGGCATCACAGAAAACCTACCTCGCGTCCTACCAGATAACACCGTAGCCAACGTAACACTCGGTAGCTGGCCAACCCCTGCTTTGTTTGATTGGTTGCAAGAAGAAGGTAATATCAGCGACGATGAAATGCTAAAAACATTTAACTGCGGTATTGGCATGGTCGTTTGCGTAGCAAAAGAAAATGCGGACGCTGTCCTCGCTCAACTGCAACAAAGCGGAGAGTCAGCCTATGTCATCGGTCATATTGCCCAAGCCGATGGCGAACCTAAGGTTAATTACCAGTAATCGGCTATGGGCTCGGATTATCGCATCGTTGTCTTACTCTCAGGTTCTGGCACTACGCTACAATCGATCATAGATAGCCACCTTCCAGCCACGATTTCTGCCGTCATTAGCAATAAAGCCGATGTAATGGGTTTGAGTCGTGCTCAAGAAGCAGCTATTCCAACTCATGTTTTGGATCATACTGCCTACTCATCCCGTGAAGCATTTGACCGTGACTTACAAACACTGATTGACCAATATCAACCACATTTAGTGGTTCTTGCTGGGTTTATGCGTATTCTCAGCGATAACTTTGTTGACCACTATTACGGTAAATTAATCAACATTCATCCTTCTTTACTGCCAAAATACAAGGGGATGCACACGCACCAACGCGTAATGGACGCTGGTGAGCCTCTTCATGGCAGTAGCGTACATTTTGTAAATTCAGAGTTAGATAGTGGCCCAGTGTTATTACAAGCACGCCTTCCTATTCTCCCTGGAGACAGCCCTGAAAGCCTTGAGTTGCGCATTAAAACCAAGGAACATCTCATTTACCCAACCGTCATCAATTGGCTCGCTGAGGGCCGCATTACGTTGAAGGGCGAAGAGGTCTATATGGACGGAAAAAAAATGACCGGCCCCGTCGTGATGGATTATATGTAAAATTAGATAATGGGTTTATTATTTAAAAAATGTAACCATTACTTTTTAGCCTTTCTCTTCAGCTTCTATTACACAAACGCTTTTGCCCTCAAGCAGTCAGTTCCTTTATTTATTGCTGACTATAAACTCACTCATAACAGCATTGAGATAGGCCGTGTTGCATTGGGCATTAGTCTTCAAGAGAACGGCCAATACCAACTCACATCAACCACTAAAACAAGCGGAGCACTTGCGTTCTTTCGCAATGATGATGTCGTTGAAACCAGTCTCTTTGAACTCAGCGAAGGTCATATCAAGCCACTGTCATACCGCTACCAACAAGCACTCGGTAAAAAAAACAGGAATATTAGCCTGCAATTTGACTGGCAAAAAAAAACCTTAACCAACTCCTCACAGGGGCAGGACTGGAAGCTAACACTAACAAAAGGCGTATTAGACAAAGCGCTTTTGCAAGTGGCTCTCATGCTTGATTTAAACAACCCAGCCACGCAAGTATTTCAGTATAAAGTTGCTGATGGCGGACGCTTAAAAAGCTATGTCTTTTCTCATTTAGGGGTGGAGACAGTCGACATTAATGGTACAGAATATGACACTGTTAAACTGGCTCGTCAAAAGGGCACAAAGCCCTCAATAACGTATTACTGGTGCGCACCTAAACTGCACAATTTGCCAATACTCCTACAACGCGAAAAAACATACGGTACATTCGAAATGCGCCTTACAAACGTCAAATTTAACGACTAAAGCACGCCAACCCTCTTAGGTCTTTGGCAAAGTTACCCCTGTTTGCCCCTGGTATTTACCGCCTCGATCACCATACGATGTTTCACAAATCTCATCTGCGCCCAAAAATAAGATCTGGGCAACCCCTTCATTGGCGTAAATTTTTGCAGGCAATGGCGTAGTATTGGAAAACTCTAAGGTAACATGCCCCTCCCACTCGGGCTCAAGCGGTGTCACATTAACAATAATGCCGCAACGCGCATACGTCGACTTACCCAGACAAATGGTTAGCACATCTCGTGGAATCTTTAAGTATTCCACTGTTCTCGCTAAAGCAAAGGAGTTGGGCGGAATAATACAAACATCTGATTTGATATCAACAAAGCTATTTTCGTCGAAATTCTTAGGATCAACCACCGCAGAGTTTATATTCGTGAAAATCTTAAACTCATCGGAACAACGAATATCGTAACCATAACTTGATGTCCCATAAGAAATCACTCGACCCTCATCAGAGTGTCTAACTTGATGTGGCTCAAAAGGCTCGATCATCCCTTTTTCATCTGCCATGCGGCGGATCCAACTGTCTGACTTAATACCCATAATTGACCTGATTAGTTAATAACAATATTTGGAATTTTACCGCTAAAATCCTTCGACTTAACCGATAAAGTTGCCGCTACTTTTCTAGCCATTTTTCTATAAATGGCTGACACCTGACTATCTGGGTCTGCTGCTACGGTTGGTGTACCGGTGTCTGTGCTTGTTCGAATTGAAATATCCAACGGCAAGGCACCTAAAAATTCAACGCCATACTCTTTTGCCATCGCCTCACCACCACCTTGGCCAAAAATGGCCTCTTCGTGATGGCAATTTGAACAGATATGCACACTCATATTCTCAATAATGCCAAGGACAGGAATATCCACTTTTTCAAACATTTTCAAACCCTTCTTAGCATCAATCAAGGCAATGTCTTGCGGTGTTGTCACCACGACTGAACCGGTCACAGGTACCGTTTGCGCCAAGGTTAGGTGAATATCGCCAGTTCCCGGCGGCATATCAATAATCAAATAGTCTAAATCATCCCAGCGAGTATCATTCAATAATTGACCTAAGGCTTGAGTCACCATCGGCCCACGCAAAATCATCGGCGTATCGGCATCCACTAAAAAACCAACCGACATCACTTGTAAGCCATGGCCTTCCATAGGTTCAATGGTACGACCATCTGGTGAACCAGGGCGACCACTAATGCCTAACATTGTCGGTTGGCTTGGCCCGTAAATATCCGCATCAAGAATACCTACTCGCGCGCCCTCGGCAAGCAAGGCCAATGCTAAATTAACAGACGTTGTTGATTTACCAACACCGCCTTTACCTGACGCCACGGCTATCATGTTCTTAACACCATTCATCGGCTTAACACCTTTTTGCACAGCATGCGGCTTAATTAACCAACTGATTTCTACCGTTGCACTGGCAACACCATCGAGCTGTTGTAAATGGGCAGCAATGTCCGACTCCAACTGATCTTTGATGCCAGCCGCTGGGTAGCCGAGAACAATGTCAACTTTCAACTCGCCATTAACCAACGTTAAGTTCTTTAATGCCTTATTAGGTAAAATACTTTTTCCCGTTAATGGGTCGACAAATTCTTTTAGCCGCTCTTCTATCTGTGTTACTGACAACTCACTCATCTTTTGCTCCGCACGCCCATTTAATTAAACAGATTATTTTATACGTTTATTAACTATTTTGGTTAACTTTAGACTCAGACTAAACTTAACTCACATTAGAAACCGTTAACATTTAAACTTAATGGGCCTAGTCAGCAAGCTTTACAGTAATTTTTACTTTAAAAAAACATTCCAATAAAGCTGAGTTAGAAAAAAACGTGGCAGCCCAGTCGAGTATTTTCATTAACAACGACCACTTGCTCAGCATCAATAAATAATGAAACACTGTGCGACGGCATGAAAGCCAAGCCAATTGGGCTGTGTAGCAATTACCTGACTTGGCAAGCACCGTGTTTTTAGATTAGATAAGTAAGATGCTTACCAACTAAAATATCAAGCGCAAGGACGACGATCTTAGACTTTCACTCTCAACCCAACGTTTGCATTAACTTGCTCAATAGCATTCATAACACACTCTCCCATGACGCCCGTTTTGTGGGACAATACCGCCAAATAAATCAAACCCTTAACATTAAATCCGAATAGTCACTAGCTTTTTTGTCTTGTAGCTAACCCTATTCCTATTTATAAGTCACATTTATGCAAAAAGAAATAAGAAAGATTTTAGTTACCAGCGCCTTACCCTACGCTAATGGCCCGATCCATATTGGTCATTTAGTTGAATACATCCAAACTGATATCTGGGTACGCTTTCAAAAACAGCGCGGCCATACTTGCCATTATGTTTGCGCCGATGATGCTCATGGCACTCCAATAATGCTTAGAGCACAGCAAGAAGGCATTACGCCCGAGCAACTGATTGCCGACACATGGACTCAACACAACGCTGACTTTAGTGATTTTAATATCGGGTTTGATAACTTCTACACCACCCACTCTGACGAAACACGTCATTTTGCAGAACTCATTTATAACCGCTTGCATGCGGAAAAATATATCCACAGCAAGGTCATCACCCAGGCATATGACCCGGTTAAAGAAATGTTTCTTCCCGATCGTTTCATTAAAGGCGAGTGCCCTAAGTGCGGCGCTAAAGATCAGTATGGTGACAATTGCGAAGTCTGTAGTGCGACCTACTCACCCAACGACCTAGTCAACCCTTTTTCAGTCATTTCTGGTGAAAAGCCCATCGAAAAAGACTCCGAACATTACTTCTTTAAGCTGGCTGAATTTGAGGCCATGCTAAAAGAATGGACGCATTCAGGCCATCTACAAGAACAAGTCGCCAATAAGCTTAAGGAATGGTTTGACGTCGGACTGCAAGACTGGGACATCTCGCGTGATACACCATATTTTGGGTTTGAAATCCCTAATGCACCTGGCAAGTTTTTTTACGTGTGGCTGGACGCCCCTGTTGGTTACATGGGTAGTTTCAAAAACCTATGCGATAGAGAAGGCTTAGATTTTGACGAGTACTGGGGTAAAGACAGCAGCACAGAGCTTTACCATTTTATCGGCAAAGACATCGTTTACTTTCATGCGCTATTTTGGCCAGCCATGTTAACCGGCGCTGGTTTTAGAACACCTACCGCTATTTTTTCACATGGCTTTTTAACGGTGAATGGCGAAAAAATGTCCAAATCGCGTGGCACATTTATTAAGGCCCGCACCTTCCTAGACCACCTAAACCCAGAATACTTACGCTACTACTTTGCTGCAAAGTTAAGCAACCGCGTTGAAGACATAGACCTTAATTTTGAAGACTTTAGTCAACGCGTCAATACAGACCTTGTTAACAAAGTCGTCAATATTGCGAGCCGTTGCAGCGGTTTTATTAAGAAGCGTTTTGATGGTCAATTATCCGCAAATTGTAGCGAACGGGCGTTATTCCAATCCTTTATCGATGAAAGTGAGAACATTGCCACGCTCTATGAAACACGTGAGTACGGCAAAGCCATGCGCGCCATCTCATCGCTGGCAGATAAAGCTAATCAGTATATTGATGATAAACAGCCATGGGTCATTGCAAAGCAGCCCGATAGCGACGAAGAGTTACACCATATCTGTAGCCTTGGCATCAATTTGTTTTATGTTATCGCTGGGTATTTAAAACCTGTTGTACCTGAAATGGTTAGTAAAGCCGAAGCTTTCTTAAACACCGGCGAGTTGGCTTGGCCAGATCAATTTACCCCATTGACTGAACACCAAATCAATAAATTTAAGCCGTTGATGACCCGTGTAGACGCGGATAAGCTCGCTGCGGTTATTGACGCGTCTAAGGAAAATTTAGAGAAAACCGCTGTCAAAGCACAGCCCAGCACTGCCACAAAGCAAACTGAGGAAATAGCTGATACCATTGAATTTGATGACTTTGCCAAAATTGATCTGCGCGTTGCACTTATTGAAAAGGCCGAACACGTAGAAGAGGCAGACAAATTATTACGACTAACACTCAGCCTTGGTGAAGAAACGCGGCAGGTCTTAGCAGGTATAAAATCAGCCTATGCTCCTGAAGAGCTTGAAGGCCGACTAACCGTCATGGTGGCTAACCTCAAACCACGAAAAATGCGCTTTGGAACATCCGAAGGCATGGTGTTAGCGGCTGGCCCAGGGGGTGACGAACTATGGATTTTATCACCCGACAGCGGTGCAAAACCCGGCATGCGCATTAAGTAAGGGGCTCTAGTTGCCCAAAAAGTTGAGCATTTACTAAAAAGCCTCTATAATTCTTAAAGTGAATATAAAATTAATTTTTCATTCTATCTGGTTATATAAGGCTTAACAACCCAATGAGCGTTGCTACGATTTGGGTCAATGAGGATATACTAGCCATAAATCGTAACTAATCCTATGTCTGAATACCTACTCATCTTAGTCAGCACCATACTGGTTAACAATTTTGTATTGGTGAAGTTTCTCGGCTTGTGTCCATTTATGGGCGTTTCAAACAAGCTAGAAACTGCTATGGGAATGGGATTTGCAACAACGTTTGTACTCACCCTCGCCTCCATTTGTAGTTATTTAGCCAATCAATATTTACTCGCACCTCTTGGTTTAGAGTACCTGCGTACTATCACGTTTATCGTCGTTATCGCTGTTGTTGTGCAAATGACCGAGGCTATCGTGCATAAAACCAGCCCTTTGCTACACCAAGTGTTAGGCATTTACCTACCTCTTATAACCACCAACTGTGCTGTATTGGGTGTTGCCCTGCTCAGCGTTCAAGAAGACCATAACTTTATCGAATCTGGTTTATACGGTTTTGGTGCGGCGCTTGGGTTTTCTCTAGTATTAGTACTATTTTCCACCATCCGCGAACGCATTACTGTGTCTGATGTACCCGAGCCATTCAAAGGCAACGCCATCGCTTTAATCACCGCGGGCCTAATGTCTGTTGCATTCATGGGCTTTTCTGGCCTGATTAAGTTCTAAGCCATGTCATTCTTTATACTCATCATTTTGTTCGCCGCGCTCGGTATATTGCTCGGATATGCCGCCATTCGCTTTAAGGTAGAAGGCGACCCCCTGGTTGATAAAATTGACGCCGTATTACCGCAAACTCAGTGTGGGCAATGCAATTTCCCAGGTTGTCGCCCTTATGCCCAAGCCATCGCTGACGGCGAAGCTGACATCAACCAATGCCCACCGGGGGGCGAAGCGGGTATTGTTGCGTTGGCTGACTTATTAGGCGTCGAACCAAAGCCTCTTAACGAGGATAATGGTGTTGAAAAAGCCACCTTAGTAGCGGTGATTGATGAAGACACCTGCATCGGTTGCAAACTATGCATCCAAGCCTGCCCAGTTGACGCTATTTTAGGCGCACCGAAACACATGCATACCGTTATTGAGGCGGAGTGTACCGGCTGCGAACTCTGCATACCCCCCTGCCCCGTCGAATGCATAACAATGGAGCCGGTAACAAAAACACTAGCACTCTGGGAATGGGAAAAGCCCGACACATCTCAAGAAAAGGCTAAATCATGAAGTTATGGTCATTTCACGGCGGACTGCCTTCGCTGGCCGAACATAAAAACGAGTCGGTCAACTTACCTATTGAAGTCGCGCCCATTCCTAAGGTGCTCATTTATCCATTAGGGCAACATATTGGCAACGCGGCTAAACCTTTAGTTCAAGTAGGGGACAAGGTGTTACGTGGGCAAAAAATAGCCGCTGCCCAAGGCATGGTCAGTGCGCCCATTCATGCGGGTAGCTCAGGCACCGTGAGCCAAATCGCTGATCACCTTATTCCGCACCCTTCTGGCTTTTCAGCACCATCCATTACCATAGAAACCGATGGACTTGATGCTGAAATCGACTATACCCCCCACGCTGATTTCCAACAATTAACCGTAGCTCAATTAGTGGATATTATCCGTGAAGCGGGCATTGTTGGCTTAGGTGGCGCGGCCTTTCCTACCGCCATCAAACTTAATACGCAGAGCAAAGCGGTTGCCATTGACACGTTAATTTTAAATGGCGCAGAGTGCGAGCCTTATATCTCATGTGATGATCGACTGTTAAAAGAACGAGCCAGTCGGATCGTAGAAGGCACAGAAATTTTATTGCATATGCTCGGCGCTAAACAAGCCATTCTTGCCGTTGAAGACAACACACCCGACACCTTTAGCTCGATTCAAGAGGCGATCAATAACAACAATAACCAAGCCATTAACGCTACCCAAATCCCCACCATTTACCCAACTGGTGGTGAAAAGCAATTAATCCAAACATTAACAGGGAAAGAAGTTCCAAGCGGCAAAATTCCTGCAGATATTGGTATTGTTTCTATCAATGTAGGGACTGTTTATGCCATTCAACAAGCGGTTATTGAAGGCAAGCCATTAACATCAAGAATCATTACTGTCACTGGCGAAGGGGTGAAAAAACCTCACAACCTAGAAGTTAGAATTGGCACCCCCATTAGCGCTTTAATTGACGTTTGCCACGGTTATACCAAACAGGCCGAACGGTTAGTGATGGGCGGCCCAATGATGGGTTTTGCGCTTTCCAGCGACAGCATTCCGGTTGTTAAAGCAACCAACTGTATTCTTGTTGCCAGCCAACACGAGGTGGTTACTGAAAAGCGGGCAATGCCGTGCATCCGCTGTGGTTTATGCGCAAGCGCTTGCCCTGTCTCATTGTCACCGCAACAACTTTATTGGTTTAGCCGTTCAGACCAACTCGATAAGGCGGCACAGCTTAATTTATCTGATTGCATAGAATGTGGTTGCTGTGATGTCGTTTGTCCAAGCCATATTCCGCTAGCGCAACACTTTAGATACGCGAAAAGTGCACTGAAAGTGCAAAACCATGAAAAGCAACTATCCAATATTGCACGTGAACGGTTTGAAGCGCGAGAAGAACGCCTCGCACGCGATAAAGCAGAGCGCGCTGAACGATCACGCAAAAAGAAAGCCGCATTAAAAAACAAACCAGCAAAGGAAGAGATTGACGCCGCCGTTAGTCGCTCAAAAACAAAAAAGAGCTCGATAGACAATGAGGATTAGACCGTGCAATTTTTAACCTCAAGCGCACCCTTTATCGCGCCGCAAAACAGCGTCCAAAAAATGATGCTATGGGTACTTATTGCGCTCATGCCCGGCATTATCACCATGGTTTGGCAGTTCGGATACGGTGTATTAGCTAATATCATTATTTGCGTTTCAACCGCACTCATAACCGAAGCGATCATGATACGCCTTCGCGGAAGAGCACTTGGTCCAGCACTATCGGACTTAAGTGCCGTTGTAACGGCTGTCTTATTAGCGCTCGCTCTACCCACACTGGCACCTTGGTGGATTCCCTTTATCGGTACATTTATCGCCATTGTTATCGCCAAGCATTTATATGGTGGCTTAGGTTACAATCCTTTCAACCCTGCCATGGTGGCTTTCGCGATCCTGATGGTGTCTTTCCCAAAAAGCATGACAGTTTGGGCGCTACCGCACTCATTGCTACCCAGTGGAATTAGCTTTTCAGACATTATTACCATCGTACTTGACCAGCAATCTAAGCAGACATTGATTGATGCGATAACAGCTGCAACGCCGTTGGATGAAATGAAAACACAGCTTGGGCTCAATCAGACAGTTGAAGAAATACGTGCATCCTCTATCTTTGCAAGTTTATCGGGTCAGGGCTGGCAATGGGTGTCAATCGCTTTCCTTTTTGGCGGTCTGATATTGCTGTTTAAAAAAATTATCAGCTGGCAGATTCCTGTTGGGCTATTAGCGGGGCTTTTTACTATTAGCTTTGCCTTCTATTTATTAGCACCCAGCGTAACGCCATCACCTTTATTTCACTTGCTTAGTGGTGGTGCGATGTTAGGTGCTTTCTTTATCGCCACCGACCCTGTCACCGCGGCAACAACCCCTAAAGGGCGTTTTATTTATGGTGTTTTAATCGGTTTGCTCACCTATATTATCCGCACTTGGGGCGGTTACCCAGAAGGCATCGCCTTCGCCGTCATTTTAATTAACATGGCCGTACCACTCATCGACTACTACACGCCACCTCGTACATACGGGCATAAATAACATGGCTAACAACAAAACACTCATGATGAGGTCTGGCTTAGTATTGGGCCTCTTCTCACTTATTGGCATCGGTTTAGTGTCGCTGACGCAATCGGTCACTCACGAAAAAATTACCGAGAATGAACGCTTATACGTTTTAAAGAACTTGCGCGAATTAGTGCCAGAAACACTTCACGATAACGACTTACTGGCAGACCCTTTACATGTTGTAGACACTGAAGCCTTCGGTAATGCCCACGAGGTCACCGTGTATAAAGCTATTAAAAACCAACAACTGGTGGCTATTATTGCCTCAACCACCGCTGCTGATGGTTACAATGGCTCCATAAAATTACTGGTCGCTATTCGCAATAATGGTGAACTATTAGGTGTTCGAGTCGTCTCACATCATGAAACACCAGGTTTAGGTGACGCCATTGATACCAATAAAAGCGATTGGATATACTCATTTAACGGTCGATCACTGAATAACCCTAGCCCTCGTTTATGGCAGGTGAAAAAAGATGGCGGCGAGTTTGATCAGTTCACTGGCGCAACCATCACGCCACGAGCCGTGGTAAAAGCTGTTCTAAAAACATTACAATATTATCAAGCAAATAAGAAAACGTTAACCAGCACAATTCAACAGACCAATGGATAGCTATAAACAGATTATAAAAAATGGCCTATGGGATAATAACCAAGCCTTCGTCGCCTTACTGGGCTTGTGTCCGCTATTGGCCGTTAGCAATACCGTTATTAATGGTTTGGGCTTGGGCCTAGCCACCACACTCACGCTGATTGTGTCTAGCTCAATAGTCTCGCTTATTCGCCAGCATGTTGGCAGTGAAATTCGCCTGCCTGTATTCGTCCTCATCATCGCTTCGATTGTGACCGCTATTGAACTGCTGATGAACGCATTTTTTTATGAGTTATATTTAATACTCGGCATCTTTATTCCGTTGATTGTTACCAATTGCGCCATTATTGGTCGCGCGGAAGCATTTGCCTCAAAGAACCCATTAGGCGCCTCATGTGTAGATGGCTTAGCAATGGGGCTTGGCTTTACAGCTGCCTTAGTTGTTTTAGGGGCTATGCGTGAAATATTAGGGGCCGGCACTCTATTTGCCAATGCTCATTTAATGTTTGGTGAGGCCGCTAAAGACATGGTTATTTATGTCATCCGTGACTATGAAGGCTTCTTGCTCGCTATTTTACCGCCCGGTGCCTTTATCGGTTTGGGTCTACTCATTGCCCTTAAGAATCTGATAGATAAGCGCTTGGCCCAACCCGCTAGTCAAGCAGTCAGCTTCAGCATGGGAACAGAAAAGGCCTAGAAAAGCACTGTGAGTAGCGTTATATCGCCATCGGGCGCACTTGCTGACAGTTCTAGGCCCGTACTTTCATTTATTGTCATTTCAATTATTGTGCATGCCGCTCTAGCCGCGTTTGCTTATAAGGTCGGTATTTTCTCAACAGATGAGATCGACAGCATTCCAGCAAGAACAATCAGTGTTTCAATTAGCGTACCGACCCCAGTCACCCCTCCAGTACCGATTAAGCCACCTGCACCTATTAAGCCGCCCACACCCAAACCTGAACAGATAACAAAAAGAAAAGTTGTCAGCAAGGCGCCATCCCCTAAAAAGACTCGTGTAAAACCAACACCGGTCAAAAAAGTGGTCAAAACTATACCGCCGAAAGTCATACCCAAAAAAGCGGCCTCACCACTGCCGATACCTGTTAGCAAACCCGCAGTCTTTACGACACCTCAACCGAGCTATCAACCAAAGCCGAAATACCCCAGTCTCGCAAGACGTAGAGGTATAGAGGGCAGCGTTATTTTTGACATTTCGGTGGCGAATGATGGACGCGTGACTCGGGCCACCATCATACAAAGCTCGGGCTCATCCTTACTGGATCGGTCAGCCTCAAAAGCGATTAAAACGTGGCGCTTCCCAGCCAGTAAATTTAATTCTTTGTCGAGCTTTAAGCAGAAAATCGAGTTTCGGTTGAATTAAGTATTAACCTCGCTCCATTCAGTCCAAACAGGCTTACACTCTTTTGGAAAATATGACATAGAGCCAATCTCACTCCATTGACTGGGTTGATGGAAATCAGAACCACAGGAAGCCAACAACCCCTTCTGTACACACAAACGAGCCAATACCTGCGTTTCATCTTTAGTTTGCTGGCCAGAAACGACTTCTATACCACGCCCACCTGCGGCAATAAAGTCATCTAATAATGCAGAAAGCTTAGTACGCGTCATTTTATACTTAAGTGGGTGCGCCAACACGGCGACACCGCCCGCTTCAGTAATCCAGCGAACAATTTGACCCAATTCCGCCCAGCACTGCTTTACATCACCCACTTTTCCATTCCCCAAATACTTCTTAAAGGCCATCGATATATTTTTCACCAAGCCCAACTCAACCAAATGTTGTGCAAAATGGGGGCGTCCAATATGGCTATGGTTAGCAATTTCTTCAACCCGTTGAAAATCTATAGCACACCTTGCCTTTATTAAACGCTCTGCAATGAGCAAAGCGCGATCAGCTCGCGCTTTTTCCTGTTGGGCAACGGCCTCTTTAATGGCGAGGCTATCTAAATTCAAATTCAAGCCGACGATATGAACACCCACACCGCGCCATTGTGTAGAGAACTCAACACCCGGAATGATGACCAAGCCATCGAGCTTAACATCGGCCAATTGTTGATAAGCCGCTACCGTGTCGTGATCAGTAATTGACAGCACTTCAACACCCTTCGCCTTCGCTCTCTCAATCAACTCTTTCGGGGTCAGTCGCCCATCGGAAATAATTGTATGGGAATGTAAATCTATACGTTTCATATTATTTAGTTTACACCGTGAAGCATGCTTGAATGTTAAAATCGCTGTTTATTCAACTCAACAGTAAATGATTAATGCAAATTACTAAAGATACCGTCGTACGCTTTAACTACACGCTGAAAAATGACGAAGATCAGGTTATTGAAAGTTCTATTGGCCAAGAGCCAACCGCCTACCTACAAGGACATGGCGGTATGATTCGCGGCGTTCAATTAGCACTTGAGGGCAAACAGGCAGGTGATAAATTCAATGTCACCGTTCAACCTCTCGACGGTTATGGAGAGCGTGTTGATGACTCTATTCAAAGTGTTCCCGTGAAACATTTAACCGGCGCAAAAAAGTGGCGCCCCGGTATGATCGCCACCGTGCATACTGAAAAAGGCCAACGCCAAGTGAGCATCGTAAAGGTGGGTAAATTTATGGCTAAAGTAGACACCAATCACCCACTCGCTGGGCAAACACTCCATTTCGATATTGATATTATTGATGTTCGAGTAGCCACTCAGGAAGAGATTTCACACGGGCATGCTCATGGTGCAGGCGGCCACCACCACTAAGCGTGTCTTTAATTACAAATACGCCTGTTTTATATTCGTTTCGTCGCTGCCCGTATGCGATGCGTGCGCGACTGGCGATTAAACACGCCGCTATTGACGTTATCTTACGCGAGGTTGTTTTACGTTATAAGCCACCAGCCATGCTAGCTATTTCCCCGAAAGGGACGGTACCGGTTCTCCAGCTAGCTGATGGTCAGGTTATTGATGAAAGCTGGGATATTGTGCACTGGGCAACATCAACAGGTGACGGCAGCTTCCTTAGGGGCGATTCAAGCCGAATACTTGAAGCAAACCACTTGGTGTCGCGCAATGACAATGAGTTCAAACAGCATCTTGATCACTATAAATATGCTGATCGATTTCCCGAATTTTCAGCCGAGTATTATCGTACGCAAGCAGAGGCTTTTCTAAACCTTTTGAATCAACGATTAGCAGAACACTCTTTTTTGCTCGACGAGCAGCCATCAATCGCTGATATTGGCATCTTTCCCTTTATTCGTCAGTTCGCACATGTGGACATTGAATGGTTTCGCCAAACCCCGTATCAACATCTACATCGCTGGTTCGACCATTACCTGTCATCTGAGCTGTTTAATAGCATTATGAATAAATACCCAGCATGGGAAGAAGGGCAAGACACGCTTTTATTCTAGCCCTTTCTTTTATCCCCTGTCTGGCATAAGATTAAAGCCATCAATGGAGATAAAAATGCGTCACGTTATTTACCGATTTCTAGTTCTATTAATAGCCTCACTAAGTTTGGCTGGGTGCGCAGGTATCACCTATCACGCACAACCACCACAGGTCAGTATTACCGATATTCGACTGGTTGACGCCCAACTACTTGAACAACGTTACAAAATGACCCTGCGTGTTCAAAACCCCAATGACTTCCCTTTCTTCATTAAAGGACTCAGTTATCAACTTAGCATTAATGGCTCTGAATTTGCGCATGGCGTTAGCAAACAATCGCACAATATTTTGCCTTACGATGAGGTGCTACTCAGCGTCTCGATGGTCAGTAACACCCTTAATGTTATCAAGCAGCTGCAAGCGGCATCGTCAGCAAATAATACCCTTCATTTTCGCTTAAAAGGCACTGTCAGCCACGGCACGATAAACATCCCTGCCTCGCTCTATCATTTGCCGTTTGAAAAAGAAGGTACTCTAGACCTTTCCAGTTTTATTAACTAAATGAATACATTAAGTAGCTCTTTAGGCTCTAATACATTGAAGCCTACTAAAAACACATTAATCAGGAGATTCCAATGAAACTATTATCCATTCTTATTCTCGCTTTAATGCTAGCCGCCTGTGCTGGGCCTAACCCATATGGCGCATCTAGCGAAAACTTCACAACCAGCGAAGCAAACCAAACGCTACTGGTTAGCAATGGCATCATTTTAGATCTTCAGCCTGTCAGTATTGATTCAGAAGGTAACTTGGTTGGCAAAACCGCCGGTGGCCTGATCGGCGGTATTGCTGGTAGCAGTGTTGGTGGCGGGCGTGGCAGTGCAGCCGCTGCAGTAGCGGGCGCTGTTATTGGTGGTATTATCGGCAATAAAGCTGAAGCCTTATACAGCGAAGCCAATGGCGTACAAATTACCGTTCAACTGGATAATGGCCAAGTTCAATCCGTTGTGCAAGCCGTGAATGCCAACGTTATGTTTAGAAGAGGCGACCACGTAAAGCTTATCCGAAGCGCCTCTGGGAAAATTCGCATTATTCAATAATAACTAACGCCCCCCTAACATACCTCTAATAGCTGCTGGCAAATCTGCTGGCAGCAAAATGGTTTTGGCGTTCTCAGAACTCGACATATCTTGAATCGCATCAACGTATTTCTCGCCCAGAATATACATCACGGGTAGTTCTTTATCCTGAATGGCTTCGGCTACTTTAGTAATCGCCAACTTGCTGGCCTCGGCCAATACAACCTGTGCTTCAGCATCTCGTCTTGAGGCCTCTAAACGGCCTTCGGCTTCTAAGATGGCAGCAGATTTTTCACCGTCTGCTCGTGTCACAGTGGCGCGTCGCTGCCGTTCTGCTGCGGCCTGCTCTTCCATCGCATTTTGCATCGTTCCGGATGGCGTAATATCTTGAATTTCAACGGTTTTAAGCGTAATACCCCAATCAGAAATATCATCAGAAATCGCTTCTTTTAAACGTGCCTTAATCACTTCTCTAGAAGTTAAGGCATCATCCAGCTTCATTTCACCCACAATCGATCTGAGTGACGTTTGCACTAAGGTTCTAATCGCTAGCTCATAATCTTCTACCCCATAAACTGCCCGTTCCGGTGCCACAATATTGATGTAGGCCACCGCATTGGCAATAATCACCACGTTATCTTGTGTGATCACCTCTTGCGATGGGATATCTAACACAATATCTTTCGTCGTCACCCGATAGGCAACTTGATCAATATAGGGCACCACCAAATTCAAACCGGGCCCCAACGTTTTATGATATTTACCAAGGCGCTGCACAACAGATTTAGAGCCTTGGGGTACCAACTTCACCCCCACAGCAACTGTTAAAAAAACCAGCCCAAAAAATACCACTGCTAAAATAAGTCCTTCCATCGTTAGTTCCTTTTTTTAAATTAAGTTACTTTATTAACCACCAGGGTATTACCCGAGGCTTCTTTAATCATCACTTTATCGCCAGTAGTAACAGGGTCATTACAAATAAACTCCCATTCATCATCACCCAATATCGGTGTTGTGAATCGCACATGCCCACGCGAAGCTTCACTGGGCGCTTTAATCACCATTCCGGTTTCCCCAGCAATGGCTTCTTGAGCAATACCAGCTTTGGTACGATCGATCATTTTGGGGCGTAAAAATTTAAACCACCCTGCTGCAAAAACAACTGAAGAAATGGTCCAAATAAACAACTGCCAGCCTAATGCTAATGTAGGATCTAAACCAAGAAAGCCTGCCACCACAACAGCTCCCAAACCAAACCATAAGACCGTAAAACTGGGCACAAAAATCTCAAACCCTACCAGTAGCATACCCAGTACCAGCCAATGCCAATAAGCCAATTCTAGCTCCATCATCACCGTTCCCTTTATTTGTTCACATCTAATGCATTAGCTTAACTGATTTAATAGCACCTGTGGGTCGTTATAATCATAGCGTAACAGCCGAGTATGCTCGCCCTGCTGTAACACAATACTTGGGAAGCTATTTGCTCCCATGCCTCTGGCTAACTTTATTTCCATCAACAATTGCTGCTGTGTACTGGGGTGGTTAAGCAGTTCTGCAAAATCATTTTTATCAAGCCCTAGTTGCTCTGCACATGCTATTAACACCCCGTCATCGGCTGGGTTTTTAGCCTGTAGATAATACGCCTGCTGAATCGCCAAAAGCATCGGTTTTTCTGCTGTTTTATCCAAGGTTCTGGCCGCAATCAGCGCACGGCATGATGGATACGTTGAGCGCCGAGGCTTACAAACAGTCCAAAAGTCGTGATTAAACTCCGTACCCGGCACCTGCTGTTGAATGCGATACCAGCCCTCACTAATTTTCTCTTGCAAGTCGGCATCCATTGGCTGATCGCTGTCCGGCGCGAGCCCTCCTAATAAATAACGCACCTTAATAGAGCTGGGCAAACTAGACTGTATTACCGCCCAAGTTTTATTAAATGCCCAACACCAACTACACATTGGGTCATGTACGTAATACAGCACCTTATCCATATAGAGTCACCCAGTTGTTAATAATAGTTTTTAGCTGACGCAAACCATCGGTAAGCGCGGCTGGCCCGGGTTGTAAAATATCCACCGATTTAATCTCAAACAGTTGATTCGTTTTTACCGCAG
>OJDD01000018.1_pt1 | contig 84286 bp, 73 predicted proteins | sample 1592591 | NCBI WGS metagenome assembly OJDD01 (sample SAMN05416809, study PRJEB24817) | seawater metagenome | isolation source: Sea water | place: Canada:Atlantic | collected 2013-07 | reverse complement strand
CTGAGCTACCTGAGCTACCTGAGCTACCTGAGCTACCTGAGCTACCTGAGCTACCTGAGCTACCTGAGCTACCTGAGCTACCAGAACCTGCAAATTCTGTTGATGATGCTAGTTTTAACGTTGAAGCATCAGAACCTGAGGGTTTAGCTGAGCTATACGGATTATTCTGGTTACCCACTTGACGTGAGTTTTCCACAATCCTTATCAGCTCCACATCCTTACGGGACTCTCTAATTTCTTTGGGTGGCGCCCATGAAAACGAAGCGACCCCATCACGACTATCCTTCTGAACATACCTAACTGTTCCTGTGCGTCCCGCCTCTGGGGAGTTCTCACTTATATCTTCATTTATTTTAGCAATAACTTTTTTATCATGTTCAACTTCTGAACAACCAAGCATTAAAACACTCATACATATAAGTGCGCCAAGAGTTTTTTTAACCATCAAAACTTCCATACTAAGCCACTCCTTTAACATTTTAACTTGACTACTTTAAATTTAGTAACGTACATAATAGACATAGCTACTCTTTTTCTTTGCCGTAAGTATAAGTGATTGTTCTACTTGTAATGCCTACTCGCTCACACTTAAATAAGTTAGCGCTTCATATTTAAGGTAGTACAACATTATATTTTTTATTCAACATATCTCTTACAGTTTCCACATCTTCTTTTAGCTCGTTCGATGGTTGAATAATACGTGATGATTTTTTATCTCTCATTAAGTCTAAAATAGTGTCTACACCTATGCTTTCTTTACCATCGGCAAAGGCGTACACCATAGCAAAATCGCATAGGTTATTAATCCGCCTTGGTATGCCTTCGGTATAACAATATACGACTGAGCAGGCATTATCTGTAAAAACAGCGGTACTTGCACCGGCCATTTTAAGCCGATGCTTTATATAACATTGAGTTTGCTCATGATCGAGTGCATTTAGATGGAACTCAACACCTATACGCTGTGCAAACTGCTTTAGCTCTGGTAAATTAAGCTTATCGATTAGCTCCGGCTGGCCTGTTAGGATTAATTGTAAAAATATATCACTGTCAATATTTACATTTGATAAGAGCCTTAACTCCTCAAGTGCGTTTACACTTAAATTCTGTGCTTCATCGATAATTAAAACAACACGTCGACCTTGCGCATGCTGATCAATAACAAAGTTAATATAATCCCTATAGCGGCCAGCATTATCAGTGGCTGTACTTTCAATATCAAGTGCATCTAACACCCAGCCCATTAAATCGCCAAATGATTCATGGGTATTATTAATTAACCCTATAACACAATCACTGTCTATTTTTTTAAGCAAAGCGCGAATCAGCGTTGTTTTACCTGCACCAATTTCTCCAGTAACTACGCTAAACCCCGCATGGCTGACCAAACCATACTCTAACATGGTTAGTGCTCGTTTATGGTTTGGGCTAAGGTATAAAAAAGACGGATCAGGAACTAGGTTAAACGGTTTGCTTTTTAAACCAAAGTGCTCGGTATACATCGTTAGTAGTTTTGGTGCATCGGTGGTTTTTCTGATTTATTTAACACGGTACCCAATACGTGATTACCTGCTAATAACTGTGTTGACTTAACAATTTCTGCTTCTTTATTTTTACCATCTTCTAACACCAGTAAGACACAATCAATATGGTTTGTAGCGAGCAATACATCATCTGTTTGCAAAATAGGCGGCATATCAAAAATAATCATTCTTGAGTCGTATTGCGTTTTCAAATCGGTGACTAGACTTGTCATTTTTGCACTGGATAACAGCTCTGCAGAGTTTTCTGCCCGTCCCTTTCCAGGTAAAATAACCAAGCGCTCTATTGAGGGATTAACGAGCACATCGGTTAAGTCCAGATCACCTTCCATATAATCTTTAAGGCCTACCTCCGCATTAAGACAAAAGTATTCATTAATACTCGGGTTACGTAGATCCATATCAACCAATAATACCGTCTGATTTGATTCCATTGCCATCGCCACGGCTAAATTTGCAGCTATAAGTGACTTGCCCTCCCCAGCTGTTGGCGAGGTAATGGCCAGTGTTTGCCAGTTTTTAGCACGCATTTTTTGTAGCACATGCGTCCTTAACATTCTAAACACCGCCGATTGTGGATTGGCATAGCCTCCTGCGATGACTCTTTTTTCTTCTAAGTTCTGCTGAGAGACCTTAGCCACCTTTGTTTGAGTATAACTAATATTATCAAATGATTGTGATTCTGCAGCGGCCTTTTCATCGGCCACCGCCCTGTCAACATTGCTTGATGGTACCTCAGTTTGTTTAACACTTTGGCGCTGTTTTGCCTTATCCAAGGCTTTCTGTATTCTATCCATTGTTTTATCTTATGATTGTGACGCCTAAGCTGATTAGAGCAGGCTTATTTTATGTAGTAGCTTAAACCAAAATATTTCAAGATCCATCACTAAAAAGTGAAAAACTAAAATAGTCAGTATCGCGAGGCCAACGGCGCCAAGAATAATACGTTTATCCTTATACACTGCAGTACGAACAACCGCATCTTGTGGTGCAATAATCATCGGTACTACCACCAATGGCGCTTCACCAAGTATTCGGCTAATTGTGGAATAACCACGCACTCCACCCACTAACATATCAAATAGTAATGCCAAGCCTAAACCAACACTTAATGATGCGACAAGCCCCATGACTAATATTTTTGGTCTATTGGGTTTTTCTGGTTTAGCTGACACGGTGGGCGGCTCAATTAGTGTGAAACTTTCACCCTTATTTTCAGACTCAAGATTTTCGCCTAACTCGGCTTGAAGCTCTTTCGCCCTAAGCTCCTTGTATTTAGCCAAGGTGTTATCGTAATCACGGGTTAAGTCATCGTATGCTCGTTTAACTTGGTGAGTCTCTGTAACCCGTTTCTCATAATCTGCTAGTTTTTCCTGCAATTTTATTCTGTTCGCTGCAAGGCGTTTTATTTCACGCTCTGTTGAATCAATCTTTGAACTTATTTTTAAGTATAAAGGCCCTTTGTATGGGGTTGCTTTTATTGATTCATCGGTTCTACCCGTGCTATTACTTAGATCAAGCTCTAAACCCTCAATCTCACGTTTTAGCCGCTTAATATCAGGGTGGTTACTGGAGTATTTAGTTTGCAATTGCGCATATTGCACCTTTGCTTGTGCTAATTTTTGTTCACTACTCACAGGGTTGTCTGTACCGGCGCCTGGATATAGTGCATCTAAGTTAGCTAGTTCAACACTCATGGTCAGCACTTGATCTTTAAGTTCCACCGCTTGGTTCTGGTTTGCTAACAAGCCTTCTTGTAAACTCTCTACCATTGATAGGTTATAGGGTAATAACTCAGGTAGGCTTTCACTAAATTCATCTTTAAACTCAGCAATTGATTTTTCAAGTGATTGAATTTTACGTTGAAATTTATTGCCCTCTTCTTTTAGGAATGCTCGCGTTTCGTTTGCACGTGCGGTACGTGTTTTAACGTTTTCATCTAAAAAGGCCGTTACCAATTCACTGGCTACTTGTTGAGCTCGTTGTGGGCTTTTGTCTAAAAACGAAACATTAAAGGCAATGCTTGCTCGCCTAGCTCGCCCGCTTCGTGGATCGGTAACATTTGCCTGCACCATATCAACTGATATACTTTGGCGAAACATGTCAACAATAAACTGTTGAGATGATGTTTTTCTTTTCTCTGGATAGAGTTTGTACTTATCGACAATTCGCATGACATTGCTTGTTGTCATTAACTTTTGCCGAATCACTTCGATTCGTTGGTCTGCGTAACTAGTGACCGTGGAACGAACCAGGTCATTTGGGATTTCTTGTGATTCAATTAAAATCAAACCAGTTGATCTATAACTAGCCGGCAAAAGAAAGGCCACAGCACTGCTTATAATCGCTAAAATAAGTGCAGGGTATATAACTAACTTTTTGTGGCGCCTAATAATCTCTAGATAATCGCCGATTCCTTTTACATCTTCTTCCATCTTTTACTCTATATTATTAGCGGGATACATTAATGCCATGCCAATTGTAGTTAAACGTTAACATAATGGCGTGGCTGCTAACGTTTGTATTAAGGGCTGATTCTTTTTGTTGCCGATAGTTATACGATAAGGAAAAAGTTGAGTCGGGTGAGTATTGCCAGTTGATAGATGGAGAGATGCTAATATTTTCTCTATCATTACTGTCATTATCTATCGCTGAACTTGTTTCTTGGTAACTACCCCGAATGCCTGCTGTTAGTCTTTCATTTAGTGACCTGCTCCACCCCACGCTAACTTTGTCTTGCTCGTTAACATCACCCGTACTAGATGGTGAAATTGAACGTGAAATACTTAGATTGGCTTGGTTAATATCCGTTTTATACGACACGTTAATACTTGAAGAAGGACCTGTACTTTTGGTTTTATCGGTTGCCCCTAATAAATTAGTCTGCTGACTATTTAAATGGTTAATCCCTATACTGCCATCAATACTCCAAATTTCTGAGATATTATAATTGGATGTTAACGAAAGATTATAAGTGTCATCATCTGTTAACTCTAACAAGCCTGTTGATTTATTATTACTGGCTGACAAGCTAACACCACCATTAAAGCGTTCGGTAAATTGATGCTGCCAGTGGCTTGATACTGAACGATTTTTACTATCACTAAAATCAGTGGTTGAATAGGTTTTTTCTGAGTAGCTTGTACTTAGTGACAAACTGTCTCGCTCAGTTAATTGATATGAAAATGATGGTGATATACTTTTGGTTGTAGAGGTGGAGTTTGTTTCAAAATCACCGGTGTCATCTGCTGCATCGTTACGGCTTGAACTTTCTGAAAAGTTCAGCCCTAAACCCCACGTGCTTCTCTGTGTTTTATAGGCCGTATTTAACTTAAAGAATGGGTCATCATTATCAAGGTAACTCGATGTGTGATAGCGATCCATCACATAACCCGTACTTAAAGAGGCTTCTGCATTATCTGTTTCATACGCTAGTTTTAGGGTTGGGATCATGCTAGCATGATAATCTCCAACCTTATTAGACTCGCGCATAAAAATATTATCGTCATATTCAAGCGATGGGTTTAAACCGCCTGATAATGACCACTCTGCCGCTTGTACATTAAATAGTGTTGCAGCACAGAATGCCGCACAAAAAGTTCTTTTTAACATCAATAACCCTAAGGTATAACGATAACATCGCCGCTTTTTAACTGAATATTGGTAGAAATATTATCACCATCTTTAATATCAGCATAACGAACCTTAATTACTGTTTGAGTAGCTTCTTGCTGACGTAAAACAATAATATTATTCTCCTTTGCATATGCTGATAGGCCCCCTGCTAAACTTAATGCCTGCATCACATTTAAATTTTGGCTCATAACGAAACTACCCGGAGTTTGCACCTTACCTAATATATGAACTGTATTGCCACTTACATTAGCCACAACAACCGTAACAACTGGGTCTGCTAAAAACTCTGATAAGTTATTTTTAAGCTCCTGCTCAAGTTCTGAGACAGTTTTACCTTTAGCTAATAACTCACCGGCTAAAGGAAAAGAAACGGTTCCATCCGGTAACACCAACACTGATTTTTTTAGCGTCTCTTCATTCCACACTGAAATATCTAACACATCACCAGCATTTAATAAGTAGCGATCTGTGGCTAATACCGTATTGCTTAATACCAATGCTAATAACATGGCTATGTTGTAACTCATCCGCTTCATGTAGAACTCCCTATCTATTAGTTTTTATTGAGTATAACCTAGATATAAAAAAAAGGGAGCAAAGCTCCCTTTTTAAACTAACAAGCTTGTTAACTCACTATCTACAACTTATGCCGCTACCGCTGCTTTACGACGTAAGCCTAAGAAGCCTAGTAATGCTGGAGCAAACAAGAATAATGCTGCAGGAACAGGTACTGCTGCTGTATGCAACCCATAATGCAAGTCATCAAGAGTATAAGTTTCAGCTGAACCAGAAGAAGAACCGGCTGTAAAGATCACCTTATTAAATAAGTTAGATGCATCAGTTATAAACCCAAAAAAACCATTACCTGTGAATTGCTGAGAAAGAACCTCTGAGGAACCTTGAAAAGCCTGGATAGTAAACTCTATCCCCTGGCCAAACCCAGCTACTCCTAAATCAAATATTCCACCAAATGCATTTACAGCACTACCAAATTCAAACGTAGTACTATTACCTGATGATCTAGTTAATCGATCATGCATTACACCACCACTGTAAGATACACTACTATTACTTGAAGTAATGGATAAACCAGCATTCAATGTAGCATCTTCAAATTGCTCAAGACTACCACTGAAGTGAGTCGCCTCAAATGTGGCTAACGAATTATAAAAATTTACTGATGCTGCGTTAACACTTGAAGCAAACATCATCCCTACTACTAAAAACATTACTTTTTTCATAATTTTTCCTTTTAAATTTAAGTAATGTAGCCCAGCCATCTTTAGAGTTGCATGCATTAAAGATCTGTGACTTTCCGTCCCTGGTTCACACCAAGTTTGGCCTAAAAAACCACTCACTTTTCATTAAGTTTATGGCCGTTAACTGCCTTTACAAACTAAAAAAACCGTAAAGACAAATTCATAATAAGCAATAACTAACAAGCTGCCTATTGTACCTTGGTACTAATTTCATCGTAAAATCATACTTTCTAGCATTAATAACAATGTAATTAGTGTGTTTATTATATTCCTATAATTTATTGGGTGTTAGTTTTTTTTGTTATCACAATAATTAATATGCATTTTTATTAACAAAACCCTTAAATATAGTTAGGAATATAATTTTTAAATCTAACCCTATTGTCCATGTTTGAATATATTTAAGGTCATAATGAATACGGCCTTCCATTTTATCCAGGGTATCTGTTTCTCCTCTAAAGCCTTTTATTTGCGCTAAACCGGTAATACCTGGCTTTACTTTATGCCTAAGCATATAACCCTGAATTTTTTCTCGATACTCTTCGTTATGAGCAACCGCATGTGGTCTCGGGCCAACAATTGACATGGTACCTTTTAACGCATTAAAAAACTGTGGCAATTCATCAAGCGATGTTTTACGAATAAAAGCACCAAAAGGTGTAATACGCGCATCACCTTTTTTCGCTTGCTGTATATGCTCGCCATTATCTTGGGTTGTCATTGAACGAAACTTCCAGACTTTAATTTTACCCCCGTCTACACCATAGCGTGTTTGCCTAAACAGCACAGGGCCAGGGGAAGTTAGCTTTATTATTAGGGCTATAACTAACATTATTGGTGCTATTAACGTAAGAATAATAATACTCAAAACAATATCTTCTATACGCTTTAGTAAACTATCCAGCCCCGCAAAGGGTGTTTCGTAAATACTAATCGCCGTAACACCCTGATAATCAACCCAGCGCGAATTAAGAAGGTTAAAGGTAAACATGTCAGGCACAAAGTAAACAGATGCCGTGCTATCAGCCAATCGTTCTGTTATTGCTTTAATTCTTTTCTCTGCAGACATGGAAATCGTAATATAAACTGCATCAACCGCACCTCTCTTACAATCTCTTATTAATTGTTCCATTCCGCCAATAACTTCAACGCCCTTTCCGCCGAGCCGCCTATCAGACGATATATCTACTCGATCGTCATAGTAACCAATAAACTTAAGCCCACTCCAATCCATATTTTGGAAACTTTCCTTTAATCTGACACCTAATGGTGTTGCTCCAACAATAGCCACCTGACGAGTATTATGTCCTTTAGATCTTATGTAGCTAAGCGTAACGCGAACAGCCCCATGCCATGCAATCAATTGAATTGGGACAATCACTATCCAAGCACGTACTATTGAGGCATAGTAGAGGCCAGTTTTAAACAGTAATGAGTCTAACAAGAATAAAACAAATACTGTCATCAACCAAGAAAACAAGACTGCACTTACTTCTGCGCGAATACCGGTTCCCCTCCAAGACCTATAAGCATCTTGTGATTCTGCAAAAAAGTTGAACAGCACCACCGAAATAAGCACAACGGGCAAATACAACGGTATCCATTCAACAGCTAATAGGTTGATAATAGATAAAAACGTTAAAAAAATAATGGCACTATCTGCTAAACGTGCAATAGCGTTAATTTTAGTATCGTACTGTCTAATTTTGCCTTGTCGCTTCACTTATTACTCTTCCCTATCCTTATTTAGCTACTCTTCATCTATCACTAGCAGTCCATTAACCCAGCCTTTAAAGAGGCCGTATTAACTAATATTTTATCGATTATTCAATTCCAGCATTAAAGGCTTTTCAATTAAACAACCGCCCGCGCACCCAATTAAGCCAAATACATTATGGATTCCTCCGAACTACATTTGATCATTAACTCATTTAATTTAAGTATAGTTGAGCTTGAAAAAACAAAACGAAAGGTATGAAAAATACTGACGCACATCAAGTATTTGATAAAAATCAGCCGACAAGCGAAAACCTTTCCTTAGCCACTCATGCACTGCAGCATAATACTCTTTTAACGTACCCAAAAACACCACGTCATAGGTATATTTTTTGATATGACGAAGACACAAACATCAATAAAACTGGTTTACTGACTTCATCTAAAAGTCAACTGAAAGAAAAAAAATTTAAAAAAAATAAGCGGCTTTTTCATGAAAACGTCTGTTAACCAATAGGTATCCCCCACCTTTTCCACAAACAACAAGAAGAGAAGCTCTTTATGATTACAAACAAACCTCCAACTAATTATTTCAACGAAATCATTAAGCTAATTACCCCCTATCTTTGACACAGACATAAAAAAACCGCTTACAAATGTAAGCGGTTTATTTAATGGCGTCCCCAAGGGGGTTCGAACCCCTGTTACCGCCGTGAAAGGGCGGTGTCCTAGGCCTCTAGACGATGGGGACTAAGTCTATATTTACTACAAAAGTGAATCGTCTAAATCACTTTATCACCAAAAAAATGGTGGAGCCAAGCGGGATCGAACCGCTGACCTCAACACTGCCAGTGTTGCGCTCTCCCAGCTGAGCTATGGCCCCTCTTGGCAGGACGCGAATTGTACTGAATGATGAACTAGGTGTCTAGCTTTCTTGCAGAAGAATTCTATTTTTTATGTAATTTATTCCTTTTTTAATGTTTTTTAAACATGTCTCTTTTCCTAGTAGAAAAAGAGTCGCATCTAATGCGGGTGAAACTGACGTTCCTGATAGTGAGACACGTAAAGGTTGAGCGACCTTACCCAGTTTTAAATCTAAGGTTTCAGCGGTATCTAAAATAACCTGATGCAACGGTTCCTTTGACCAGTCATCTAATACTTCAAATTTAGTGAGTAATAATTCTAGTGGCTCTAGACCCGCTTGTTTTAAATTCTTTTTTGCCGCCTTGTCATCAAATTCCTCATAATCGTTATAAAACATTAAGCTTTTCTCAGCCATTTCCTTCAATGTTTTAGCACGCTCTTGCTGTGTTTTTACAATCTCAATGATCGAAGGGCCATTTTCCACATCGCAACCTAGCGCTATTAGTTGGTCAGTCAAAGGTGCTACCAGTTGCTGAGGCTCACTACTCATGATGTATTGCTGATTAATCCATAATAGCTTCTCTGTATTAAAAGCCGATGCCGTTCTGTTCACATCTTTTATATCAAACAGCTCGATCATTTCATCACGCGTAAACAGCTCCTTATCACCATGTGACCAACCCAAGCGCACTAAGTAATTCAACAAGGCTTCTGGTAGAAAGCCATCATCACGGTATTGCATGACACTGACCGCCCCATGCCGTTTAGATAAACGCGCACCATCGTCACCAAGAATCATTGGTACATGCGCGAAAAGCGGTATCTTTGCCCCCAAGGCTGTCATGATATTAATTTGACGTGGTGTGTTATTAATATGATCATCACCACGAATAATATGCGTCATATTCATATCAATATCATCCACCACAACGGTTAGGTTATAGGTTGGCGTTCCATCTGATCTTGCAATGATCAGGTCATCTAGTTCTTCGTTAGCGATAGAGATTTCGCCACGCACTAAATCATTGAAAACCACCGCACCCGTTTCAGGGTTTTTAAAGCGTACCACTGGCGACACACCCTCCACCACTTCTGTACGATGCCGACACTTACCGTTGTATCTCGGTTTTTGCTTATTGGCTCGCTGCTCTTCACGCATTGCTTCAACCTCTTCTGCTGAGCAATAACAATGATAAGCATCACCTTGATCAAGCATTTGCTGAATAATTTCTAAATAACGTGGAAAGCGATCAGTTTGAAAGAAAGGCCCTTCATCGTGCGATAAGCCCAACCACTCCATGCCGTCAAAAATGGCTTGAACTGATGCGTCTGTTGACCTTTCGCGATCAGTATCTTCAATTCTTAAAACAAATTGTCCATTGGTTTTTTTTGCATATAGCCAAGAGAACAAAGCTGTTCTTGCACCTCCAACATGTAAATATCCTGTGGGGCTTGGAGCAAATCGTGTACGAACCGTCATTTATAATTACCAGGTATTAAAAAAGCGACATTTTAACAAAAACTAACAACGGCTGGGTTATTCAATAGCCCTCTTCCACTAAAACTGCTCCACTTAATCAACATTTTTTGCGCCTTCTTTAATATACGAAGGCCACGAGGATAACTATCTCGTTTTAGTTAAACAAACACTCTTAAGGAGAAGCGTATTAAGCTTGAGCATCTATTAAGCAAACACTCAAGCTACGCAAGTATTTTGGACATTTATAGATAATTTTTTTATTCCGCCGGCTGATCCACTCTATCCCAAACACACTCACCACCTGATGCTTTTTTAATCGCTTCAATACGCTGAAAATGGTCTTTTAATTCGTAATCATTTGCTTTAATAACCGGTAGAGAAGGACGGTTTACATCAAATGCCTTCGGCTTGAATGCTGCAGCGGTTGAATGCTCTTCTTCAAACAGGGATTTTTGCCCCCCTGTCATCATCAAATACACATCAGCTAGAATTTCAGCATCGAGTAACGCACCATGTAAGGTACGTTGGCTATTATCTATTTCATATCGCTTACAAAGTGCATCTAAGCTGTTACGTTGGCCGGGAAACATTTTCCTCGCCATATGTAGGGAGTCGGTAATCTCACACCAAGAGCCCATGTCCGCGTGGGAAGAGCCCATTAGTCGATACTCATGATTGATAAAGCCAACATCAAATGCAGCATTATGAATCACTACTTCTGCGCCTTCTAAGTAATTGAATAACTCCTCTGCAATCTCTTCATATAAAGGCTTGTCCGCTAAAAATTCCGTTGTTAAACCGTGAACTTCAACCGCACCTTCATCAATTTCTCGTTGTGGGTTCAAGTAATAATGAAAGTTATTACCGGTCAGACGTCTATTGATTAACTCAACACAGCCCACCTCAATAATTCGATGCCCTTGTTTAGGTTCCAGTCCAGTTGTTTCCGTATCAAGGATAATCTGTCTCATAATGCATCAATTCCCATATTGGCTAGCTCATCAGCTCGATCATTACCTGGATTTCCACTATGGCCTTTAACCCATACCCACTTGATCGTATGTGGCTGTATCTGCGCATCTAACTGCTGCCATAAATCAACGTTTTTGACAGGTTTGCGGCTGGCCGTTTTCCAATTTCTTTTTTTCCAGTTCGGCATCCATTCATTAATACCGCTTAACACATATTTAGAGTCACTATTAATCGTTAAATCACTTGGTTCTTTTAATACTCTAAGCGCCTCAATAACGGCCGTTAACTCCATCCGGTTATTCGTCGTCTCTTGTTCACCACCATAAATTTCTTTATGCGTACCGTTATAGCTTAAACTCGCGCCCCAACCTCCTACGCCAGGGTTTCCACGGCATGCGCCATCAGTGTAAATCTGAACTTTCTTTTTCAACATGTATCTGCTTTGTCGCTGGTTCTGTTAAAGGTGAAATAAATCGCTTCTTTAAATTCTGCAAATGAAAAATAGACGTGCCACCTGATACACGCTTAACGGCCATTATAAAATATGCTGCGGGTACAAAGGGTATCCATGCCAGTATTTTCCTAAAAAATGTTGGCACGGTGGATGCTGTATCTTTTTTATAAAGTGGAAACAAACAACAACCCTGACTCACCTCAATATCAAAGTCGAGCAGCCTTAACCAGTCAAGCACTCTATAGTGACTAATAAAACGGCCATTCCAAGGCGTTGTGCTTTTTACTTTTGGTAAAAACCTAGGTAAATGCCAAAAAGCCCACGGGTTAAAGCCCATTAATAAAACAATCCCTTCTGGTTTTAAAACCCGGCTAACTTCACGTAACACTTGATGTGGATTTTCATCAAATTCTAAGGTGTGAGGCATAATAACAATATCAATACTATGGGTATCAATCGGCAAACTATCCGCCTCGGCAACAACACGCGTGTATTTTGTTTCGCCAGCTGTATCGTGATCTAAAATAGTATAATGCGCAAAACGCATCGCTTCGTGAAACGCTTCTTCCCAACCTATAAAGTCGAGCTGCAATACTTCAGCGCGAAAATTTTCACTCAGCTTTTGACTTAACAAGGTAGATTCAGCTTGCCGAAAGACTTGCCCAATAGGCGTATCAAACCATTGCCGAAGCACTACGCTACCCTCTATAAATGAGTTTTTTTTATCTGCCATCGTTTAAACAAACTATAATTAGAAGACCAAATGACTTCATTACCCATTCGACATAATGCAATATTTAATCACAAATAAAACCCGACTGTTCTTTTTATTTGCCTGCGTTTCAGTACTCGTTTCTTGCTCATTATCACCGGCTAAAACGACCGAAAAAAACACCCTCATTTCCAACAACAAAGCTGCCACCGGTGCAGTTGTTCGAGCTGAAAATAAAACCAAAAAAGCACACGTAACAACACCCGTTGAGGCAAACGATTTATGGCAGCGTTTGTTTTCACTCTACCAATTACCCACCGTTGATAATGAACGCATTCAAGCGCAGATCGATTGGTATAGCAAGCACCCAGATTACTTTATCCGAGTGCAAAAAAATGCAACGCCTTACCTCTTTCATATTGTTAATGAAGTTGAAAAGCGTGGTATTCCCGGTGAACTAGCACTACTCCCCATTGTTGAAAGCGCCTATAAACCTTTCGCCTATTCACATGGCCGAGCAGCTGGTTTATGGCAGTTTATTCCATCAACTGGGGCCGCCTTTGGTTTAGAGCAAACGTGGTGGCATGATGGACGCCGCGATGTGTACGCCTCAACAAATGCCGCTTTAACTTATCTTACAAAGCTGTCGAAACGTTTTGACAATGACTGGTTTCTTGCCTTAGCTGGATACAATGCCGGTGGCGGATCAGTATCATCCGCGATTAGAAAGAACAAACGTTTACAGCGTGATACTGATTATTGGGCTCTGGACCTACGAAAGGAAACCAAACATTACGTGCCTAAACTTATCGCAATAGCACATATTTTGGCCAACGCAGAAAAATACAATGTAACGCTGCTAGACATCCCAAACAAACCTTTTTTTGAACCTGTTGATACAAAAAAACAAATTGATCTTGCACGTGCTGCTGAACTTGCTGAAATAAGCATTGAAGAATTGTATGTTTTAAACCCCGCCTTTAATCAATGGGCCACTAACCCAACAGGCCCTCATTATTTATTAATTCCAACCGCTAAGTCAGCCGAGTTTAAAACTAGGTTAGCCGTTTTACCTGACTCGCAGCGCTTAAAGTGGGTACGCCATAAAATAAAAAGCGGCGAGTCATTAGGCCAAATAGCGATGCGTTATCGAACAACCATCAAACAAATAAAACAAGCTAACCCGATTAAGAACCATCTGATAAGGGCCGGCAAACATCTACTGATTCCAACGGCTAATTATAATGATAGCCTATATGCTAGCAGCGCTAAAATGCGTAAAAAAACCATTACCAACACATCGCGTACGGGTTATAAAATTAACTATCACGTAAAGGCTGGTGACTCATTCTGGCGTATCGCCAAACAATATGACGTTGATGTTCAACGCCTCGCCAAATGGAACGCGATGGCCCCTAGAGATACCTTAAAAATAGGGCAAAAACTAGTTATTTGGAGTAAACACTCAAACCCAAATACCGGCACGCATCTGACCTCTGCTAATAAAAACCAAACCGTCCGCTATACCGTACGACAGGGTGATTCTTTATATTTGATTTCAAAAAAATTCAACGTAGCTATTGATGACCTTAAACGATGGAATACATTGAATAAAAAATACTTAAAACCGGGACAAAAACTCAAAATTATTGTTGATGTCACTAGAACTTAAAAAGTAGCAAACCACTCTGCTCTTATAACGACAAAACAATCGTTTCGTACTCGCTACTCAATAATTTTTTATAGGCCTAGCCATCTGTCGGCATAAATAATAAACAAGCTACTCTGTGACTGCTGCTTAACTTAATATTTTCGGGTTTAATTTCCCGGCACTCTGGCATAACATGCTCACATCGAGTGTGAAAGTGACAACCACTTGGCGGATTCGAGGGGGACGGCATAGTACCACCTACATACTGAATATCCGTTTTTTCTACATGCATGTCTTGTGTTGGCACTGCTTTTATTAACGCTTTAGTATAAGGGTGTGCGGGGTTATTAAGCACATCATCCACCGTGCCATATTCTACAATTCGCCCTAAATACATAACCGCTACGGTATCTGCTAAATAAGCAACAACTGATAAGTCATGTGTGATAAATAAGTAACTAAGCCCTTGTTCCTGTTGTAGCTTTTTTAATAAATTTAAAACCTGCGCTTGAACTGATACATCTAACGCGCTTGTTGGCTCATCGCAAATAATAATAGACGGGTTAACCGCTAATGCACGGGCTATACAAAGCCGCTGACGCTGGCCACCAGAGAACTCATGTGGGTAACGCAATCTAGCCTCTGAATTTAACCCCACTTTTTCTAGCAATATATCGCATTGACGTACAATATCAGCCTCTGTTAAATCAGACTGTAAGGCTCTAATACCCTCTTCTAAAATATCACCGACTAACATTCTCGGATTCATCGAAGAAAAAGGGTCTTGAAAAATAATTTGGAGTTGCTCTCTATATTGCTTAAACGCCTGTTCAGATAAGCCCACTAAATTTTGGCCCTTGTATTCAACATCGCCCCCGGTAATAGGGAGTAGTTTTAACAAGGCCTTGCCTAAGGTTGTTTTACCACAGCCTGACTCGCCCACTAGAGCAGTCGTGGTACCGGCAGCTAATTCAAAACTAACACCATCTACCGCCTTTACCTGCCCAACGGTTCGTTTTAATAGGCCTTTTTTTATTGGGAAATGAACTTTTAAATCTTTAACGATTAAGGATGAATCGCCACCCAGCTCAGCGCTTGGAATAGCCAGCACATCTCCTGATTTTTCAGTTAACTCAAGCTGTTCAGCTTTTATACACCTAACACGATGCTGGTTCGGAAAGTCCGTCCATTCAAGTTCAACCGTTGATGTACACGAGCTTTCCTTATAATCACAACGCTCAGCAAAACGGCAGCCAACAAACGAATCCGATAATTTAGGAACCGCGCCGGTTAACGTCACCAATAATTCGTTACGTTTTTGAATATTAGGTAAGGCATCAAATAAACGCCGACTATATGGATGTAATGGTTTGTTAAAAAAATCATCACGTGAGGCCACTTCTACTAGCTGCCCGGCATACATCACCGCTACTCTGTCCGCAATATCTGAGACAATGCCTAAATCATGTGTAATGATCCATAATGACATACCCATTTGACGCTGCAGGTCTTTTAATAATTGTAATATTTGAGCCTGAATTGTTACATCTAAGGCCGTCGTTGGCTCATCGGCAATCAACAAATCTGGCTTATTCGCTAAGGCTATCGCGATCATCACTCGTTGTCTCATTCCACCCGATAATTGATGCGGAAATGCTAAATAACGCTCTTCTGGGTCAGGTATTCCAACTTGTTGAATCAAACTGATGACTGTTTTCCTAACCTCGTTGGCTGGTTTTTGTTTATGAATTAAAACCGCTTCGGCAATTTGTGCTCCAATAGTCATCACAGGGTTCAGTGATGTCATCGGGTCTTGAAAAATCATCGATATCCGCATGCCACGTATGTCACGCATATTTTTTTCAGGCATCCGTAACAAATCGGAGCCACGATAGATCACTTTTCCGGCAGTAATTTGAGCATTATTAGGCAGCAACCTCAGCACAGATAATGCTGAAATGGATTTCCCACAACCCGACTCACCAACTAATGCAAACGCCTCACCTTCTGCAATATCGAAACTGATTCCATCAACCGCTTTAATCGTTTCCGACGGTTGATTAAATTGAGTTTTAAGTCCTTGAATGGACAGTAGAGGCGTTGGCATTGTTAGGCTTTTAATAAATCAATAACGGCTTCTAAGCCGCCAACATTTATTTGAATATCAGTCTGCGCCTGCACCGTTGGTTTTGCATGATAAGCCACGCTTAAGCCAGCAATATCCATCATTAATAAGTCGTTAGCACCATCGCCCATTGCAATCACTTGATGAGGCTGTAGTTGTAACTGTGTTGATAGCTCGGATAACAAATCTGCCTTCGATTGAGCCCCTACAATATCGCCACTGACCTGACCGGTTAAGCAACCCTCTTTAATATCCAGGGTGTTAGCTAAGGTGTAATCTAAGCCTAATCGCTGCTTTAGCTTGTCGGTAAAGAATGTAAACCCCCCAGATACCAGCGCTAATTTAATATTCGATTGTTTTAAATAGGCTATTAACTCTTCAGCGCCTGGGTTTAAGCTTAAACGCTCATCATAAACGCGCTGCAACTTCTCAACTGGTAAACCTTTTAATAAGCTAACCCGTTGAGTGAGTGATTCTTCAAAATTAAGTTCACCGCGCATGGCCGCTTCAGTAATCGCAGATACTTGTGGCTTTATACCTAACATATCAGCAATTTCATCAATGCATTCAATAGAAATTAAGGTTGAGTCCATATCGGTTACCAGCAAACGAACCGCCTGCCCAGCAAACTCCTCGCTGAGCCGACTCACATCACATTTTAGTTGCTCACGTAGTGGTGCTAAGTCAATAAGCTTAGGTGTTTGCAGGCTATAAAAGCGACCTTTATGCTCAATATCAACGGCAAATGTACGACTAATTAAATCTAGCTCTTCACGACTCAGTACGTCTTTATGGAAAATATATTTATTCATTTATCAATAAGTTATCTGGTTTATTTTATATAGCGTGGGTCAAATGCATCACGAACAACATCGGCAAACAAGTTGGCTGCTAATACTAGGCTAAACATAAAAACAAAGGCTGCTGTTAAAGACCACCATACAATGGGCTCGCGCGCCATTTCTAGTCGCGATGTATTAATCATATTGCCCCAACTATAGGTTGAAGGGTCTACCCCAATATTGATGTACGATAAAACCGCTTCAGCCAATACCAAACCGCTGAAATCGAGCGCAATAGTAATCATGACTAAGTGCATGACATTGGGCAACACATGGCGCTTTAGCAGTTGAAACCGGCCAACACCTAAAGCACGTGCTGCGACCACATAATCCATTTCCCGTATTTTAAGTGTTTCAGCGCGTAATAATCGACAGAGGCCCGTCCAACTGGTAATGCCTAATATTAAACACAACAGTAATAAACGCATATCAGCACGCTCTTCAACTGTTGTGAATAATTCTGGGTTATTCGCCATATACACTTGTGCCATTAATATCGCAGCGGCAATTAACAACACACCAGGGATTGAGCTTAATGTGGTGTAGACATATTGAATAACATCATCAATCCATCCACGAAAAAAACCAGCCATTAAGCCTAAGCTAATAGCAATAGGCAACATGACAATCGTTGTTAGGCCACCAATCACCAGCCCTGTTCTTATACTTTTTAGTGCTTGATAAAGCACATCTTCGCCGACTTTATCAGTACCTAAAATATGATAATAAGGCGCTAACGATGCTGCCATGCCTACCACGCAAAAAATGACCAGCAAGGTTAGCAAGCTAGTACTAACACCCTTAGACTGGCTGTTAAATAAATTCTTTATTAGCAGCCATACTATGAAAATGAGTACACACCATGCTGCAACGCCTTGCGCTAAGCCTTTGCTGAGCTTTGATAATATATCGGCTTGTTTATCTGACTCAGGGTTCTGTAAATGCGCGCCACCATACAATAATCGTGGATAAGTCCATCGGCTTACCCCAGCCTTATCAACGCTCATCTCTTTAGAATAAGCTGTACTAGCAAAGGGTTGAGAGTAAGTCTTTTCAACCTGCAATCTAAGTGGCGTTAAGATGATATCTAACACGCTTAATGTCTGTGCATGTTCATTACGATCGCCATTGGGCAATGGATCATGGTGTTGCAATCGAACAGAATCCAACACGCCAATCAATAAAAAAACCAATACAACCGTTAAAGAAACAACGCCTACTCTATTATTAAATACTTTTGCCCAAGGCCGGCGCAAATGCTCTTTTTTACTAGAACGCCAAATAGCGACAATCACACCGATAACAAGGCCAAGCATTGCAATATCTGTCCACAACAGCGTTAACATCAATTCAGCCTAACTCTTGGGTCAACTAAGGTATATGAAATATCCGTCATTAATAGGCCAATAATGTACAAAAATGACCCTAAAAAAACCATTGAGCGCACAATCGCAAAATCTTGGCTACTGATGGCATCAATGGTATAGCTGCCAAGTCCTGGTATCCCAAAAAATGATTCGGTAATCAGGCTCCCCATAAACAATAACGGCAGTATCACGACGATGCCCGTTAATATTGGAATCATGGCATTTTTTAAAACATGCTGAAACAAAACTTGCAGCTCAGACAAGCCCTTTGCTCTGGCTGTTCTTACATAATCTTTCGCCGCCTCTTCTAAAAATAACGTTCTATACCAACGTACACCAGCGCCTAATCCGCTAATCACGCCGATGAAAACAGGCAAAAGAATAAATTTAAACGCATCTATGCCCGGTGCATAACCAGAAATGGGGGTTAAGGCTAATAGTTTCCCTATAAAGTACTGACCAGCAATAATATAAAAAAGACCGGAGATAGACATCAACGCTATACAGAGAAACAAGCCGGCAAACTCTAAAGCACTGCTTCGATAAAAAATTAACAATAAGGCAAATGTAATATTCGCCAATACACCGAAAATTAATGATGGAATCGCTATAGCCAAGCTCGGCCACATGCGTTGAGTAATATCGGCAACTATATCTCGCCCGCTATCTGAAATACCCAAATCAAACACAAATAAACCAACCGACTTATTAAAAAAAATAGTATTAGATGCTTTTTTTAAGCCCGCTTCTTGCGCATTCCATAATAACGGCAAATGGTAACCACGTTGTTGCTTCCAATTGTCTACCGCTGCTTGAGTCACATGCTTATCACCTAATTGCATGCGCGCCATATCATCGGGTGTATTAACAACAAAAAACAATACAAACGTGAGTATGTTAACGCCCAGCAACACCGGTATGACGTACAACAAACGTCTTATAATGTAATTAATCATAATGCTGTGGCCCGCTCTATTCGGCGATAAATAAGATATGCCGGTAATAATAAACAGGCGATAAACAGCGCAACCAAGATTAAAGGCCAATACGTAGGCTTATTCCATTTAGCTTGATATATCACACGTAACTTATTGTCTATATTAATGTATTTGGTTTTATTATTGGCCATTAAATTTGGGTTGGCGTTTTTATACCAGGCATGGTGTAACGAAAAAGCCTTTGGATGAAAACCCCATAACCAGGGCGCATCTTGTCGTGCAATAGTGACCATTTTATTTATAATCGCTTGCCGCTCAGCTGTGTTAGCCATTGTGCTCATTTTCTCAAAAAGCACATCAAATTCTGCATTTTGGTAATTAGCTGCATTTTCACCACCGTGAATAGATTTTGCATTTTTTCCATACAGCAAAAATAAGAAGTTTTCTGGGTCTGGGTAATCAGCGTTCCACCCCCACATAAACATTTGTGCACGACCACCACGCATCTTTTCTTGAAAACGGTTGTAGTCCGTCCCTCTAATCACTAGCTGAATATTGATCTTGTTAAATTGCTTACGTAACCAATTTAATCGTGCCTTACTGTCTGGGCCACTATCCATCGTATCAAAGTACAGTACCAGTGGTTTTCCAGTAGCTGGGTCAATACCTTTTTCATAGCCTGCCTCAGCTAATAGTTGCTGTGCTTGATCTATCGGTCGTCTTACTAAGCCATCATCCCAGGTATAAACAATAGGGTTAATGCCCAACTTACCATCAACATGACCAAAAATCCCTGGTGGAATAATACCTTTTGCTGGCACACCACGGCCATTTTGAAAGATTGAAATATATTCTTCAAAATCCATAGCGATTGAAATCGCTTGGCGAAGTTTTTTTGCCTTATCGGAATATCCGCCCACCACCTTATCCAACATATTGAAACCAAAATAATAACTAGAGGTTGTTACCGCCGTTTGTAATCCAATACCCCGCTCAATCATACTCTGGCTTAATCCAATATCTCCTTCGGCTGAAAAGGTCACTGCTTGATCAAAACTATCTGAGCTGACGCCCGATGCATCATAGTAGCCTTGTAGAAACTTATTCCAATAAGGGATATTTTCTTTCTCCAGAGAGAAAATTACTTTGTCTGTGAGTGGGAGTTTTTTTCCTGCATCTTCTAACAAACCCTGCTCACGGGCAGCCTGATCAGCTTCTGATGGATAGTATTCAAGATGAAAATTGGGGTTTTTTAATAAAACCATCCGCCTATTCGGGTTATTTTCTGCTAAAAAATAAGGCCCCGTACCCACTGGGTACCAATCCAAGCTAATATTTTTTGATACTAATAGTGAATTCGCATAAAACGCATCAGCTTCCCAAGGCATCGGTGCAAAGAAAGGCATCGCCAGCCAATTTATAAACTGAGGGTATTTACCCTTAACCCGTATCGTAAAACGTTGCTTATCTAATTTTTGCACGCCAAACATTTCTTTTGCATGCAAACGCTCAGATGTGCTTAAAGCTGGACGTTGTTTTTTTAACGCCCCTTGTCTTTTCGCATACTCACTAAAGCCAACAATATAGTTGCCCATTAAGCCAGCGATAGGAGATTGTGTAGCTGGATCAGCTAAACGTTTTATCTGGTAAATAAAGTCATCTGCGGTTAACTCTCGCGTAGCCAACGGTAAATCATAAATAGAAACCGCATCCCAATCTTTTGGTAGTTGCTTATGGTTCTTTATGTTAAAACTTGGGTGAGGTTGAAATTTGCTAGCCGCTTTGATGGTTAACAGGTACTCACTATAAGCAATGTCTTCCTTTAAAGCGTTATTTGGCAAAGGATTATTATCTTTATCGAAATAGCGAACCGTTGGCATACTAGCGGCTAATAACGGCTCTAATTGATAAGGGCGTTTTAAATAGTGGTATTGAAATAACGGCTCATAAATTTGAGCAATAATTGCATATTCATTCGAACTATACGCTTTGGCAGGATCTAAGTGTTTTGGACGTTCAGAAAATGATGCGTAAATAACTTTATTATCACCTTCTTCATCCACATACGGGTTATTCAACGCTCTGTCTGTACAAGCGCTGATAAACAATAGTAAAAATAAAAAGCTGCTAGCCTTCAGTTTTTTAATCACTGGCTTAATTTCGGCATTGTTTAACCTTAACGTAACACCTGATCTTCACCTTCACTGCGCGCAATAATAACAGCTCCACAGGAGTCACTAAACACATTAACACTGGTTCTACACATATCTAATACTCGATCAACGGCTAAAATCAGCCCAATGCCTTCCAGTGGTAAGCCAATCGCCATTAGGATAATACTAATCGCAACAAGGCTGGCAGCAGGAATACCCGCAACACCAATGGAGGTAACCAATGCCGTTATGACGATAATAAATTGTTCGCTAAAACCCAAGTCTAAACCATAAGCTTGGGCAATAAACATCGCTGCTACACATTCATATAAGGCCGTACCATCCATATTAATTGTGGCGCCTAATGGCAATACAAAACTCCCAGTCCGATTAGATACCCCAGCATTTTTTTCAACACACTCTATGGTAATTGGTAAGGTTGCAGATGAGGAACTGGTTGAAAATGAGGTTAACAAGGCAGGCGTCATTGCTTTAAAGTGACGCTGTGGCTTCACACGGCCTAGATACTTTAACGCCAAAGGCATAACAACAAACATATGCATGGCTAATGCCGACACAACCGTAAAGAAAAAGTAGGCCAAGGGCAAAAATGCTGATAGCCCGGTTGATGCAACCACTTTAGCAACTAAACCGAACACACCAATGGGTGAAAATTTCATAACCCAATCGGTCATCTTCATCATCACATCAAGAATAGCATTCCAAAATGTCAGTAATACCGTTTTTCTTTGTTCTACCACTTGGGTCATGAAGCAACCAAACAGTAAACCAAAAAATATCAAGCCAAGCATTTGCCCGTCCGCTGCAGCTGCCACTATATTGGTGGGCACCATTCGCAAAAATATGCCCGCTATATCACCAGCTCCTTTGCCTTCTACTTTTTCTGCAATACCGCTAATGTCTTCACTTAAGCCAACGCGATCACGCACCGGATCACCGTCAATAACACCTGGCTCAACAATATTAACTAACACAAGCCCTATCAGGATGGCTACAACACTGGTCGAAAGGTAATACATGATTGTCTTACCCCCCAAGCGGCCTAAACCTCCAAGGTCACCCATATTGGCCACACCACAAATAATTGAAGACAGAATAAGCGGTACAATCAGCATTTTTAAAGCATTTAGAAACAGTGTTCCTAAAAACACATACACGTCATAAAATAAGACGCCACCTATACCCGCCGTCTCACCAGTTGCAATTCCAGCAATAATCGCTAAGCCAATACCTATAAAGATTTGCCAGTGAAGCTTCATTTATTCAGACTTTTTTGGAAAAGCCACGCCTGTATTAACGCTTAAATCTGCCAATGATGCGGCCAGTGTTACTTCATTTGTTAAGCGAGCCAAAAACTCTTTAAAAGATTCTCGAGAAGCCTCTGTTAAGTCATCTTTATCGCCATCTGTGACCTTACTTAACTCAATCAAAGCAACATCACCATTCTCCAATGTACTTAACATAAAAGATGGCTTGTCAGCGGTTGGATGAGGCATACTAAATGCTTCTCTTAATAAGATAGTTGAAGCAAGCCTTTCATTCCTTGTTACCGGCCCAATATCTTCCAAGGTAACACCCTCCTGAGAGGATAACTCCTTAAGGGAAACACCTGATTGCGCTTGAGTAAGGAGTCCACTGCCCTTTTTGTTCAACAGATCAATAGCTTTATCGGTTTTAACAGCTAACTCCACCTTATTTTTCACACTCTCAAGGGGCATTACTTCTTTAGTGTTATATTGATTAATGCGTAAAACAACTAAGTATTCCGAGTCCACCTCAATGACATCACTATTATTACCAGCTAATACCTCTTCATTAAATATTGCCTGACGTACTTTAGAAAATGCCGCAACACCGTCTCCATTAGTTGTTGTGATGTTTGCTTGATGTTGAATAGATAGCCCCAACTTATCGACTAAAGGGTCTAATGAATCTGGGTTTTCAAAACTTAACTCAGCAAAACGCTCCGCCATTTGATAAAACTTTTCAGCCGCTATATTACTGCTGAAAAGCTCCTTAACTTTATTTTTTACTTCGTCATAGGGCTGAACCTTGTCAGACTCTTTTGAGGTTAATTTTATGATTTGGTAGCCATAAGTGGTTTGAATCACATCACTTACATCACCCTCATTGAGGGTCTCGAGTGTTTTCTCAAACTCTGTACCCATCATACCGTCAGTGATGATACCTAGGTCACCGCCTATTTTTGCAGAACCTATGTCATCAGAAAAATCTTTCGCTAATGCCGCAAAACTCTCACCCGCTCTGAGCCTTGTTAACACTTGTTCAGCGAGTACTCTTTTATTCTCGAATTCAACCTCACTTGAGTCTGTCGGTACTTCAAAAAGTATATGACTTGCTCTACGGTGACCAGCCATTGAAAATGATTGCTGCTCAGATTCGTAAAAGGCCAATAACTCTTCCTCAGTGGGTTCAACCTCCGACATAAGGTTAGCTAAGCTTAACTCTACATAATCAATAGACGCTTCTTCAGCTGTTGTATATAAATGCTTATTCTTAGCATAATTATCTTGAATCTCCTCATCAGTCACTGCAACATCGTTCATGACAGACGTAAGAGGCAACGATAAGTACTTTATATCTCTTGTTTGATTGGACAGACGATAAAACTCTTCTATCTCACTATCATCTATAAATGAGGACTCTATAATTGAATTTATAAATTGTTCTCGCTCAATACCAAGCCGAACATTTTCGACAAAACTACTAGTCGTTACGCCCTGCGTTTGTAGCAGTTGCTCATAAGTTGTTTTATCAAACTGCCCATCTTTCTGAAAAGCATCTATTTGGGAAATAACATTAAGAACCGCCTTATCTGAAGCAGCATAGCCATCATCAAGAATCGTTTGCAGTACTAATTTTTCTTGCACCAATCGAGTCAAAGACTCTTGCCTTACAGCCTCTTCATCAAATAAATCAGCTGAATACTGGTCACCAAATTTTTCCTTTAATTCAACAACCCGGTTTTGATAAGCATTATTTGCTTCGGCTTGGTAAATTTTATAATCCCCTACTACAGCGACCGGAGTTTCTGAGCCACCATTGGTATAGTTTTGTAAACCAAACAAAGCAAACGGTATCGATATCATTATAAGAATAACAACGCCTAGCCAGCCTTTAACATGTACTCTCAATCTATCTAACATAAAAATAACCTACAATAATTTTTCAAAAAAAAACCCTAAGACCGTAATGGCCTTAGGGTTGTTTTGGCGGAGTGGACGGGACTCGAACCCGCGACCCCCGGCGTGACAGGCCGGTATTCTAACCAACTGAACTACCACTCCTAAATGGTGGGTGCTGAGGGGATCGAACCCCCGACATTCGCCTTGTAAGGGCGACGCTCTCCCAGCTGAGCTAAGCACCCTTAGTTGGAAAAGGCGCTAGTTTACAGAGTCCTTTAAAGTTTTACCAGCTTTAAATGAAGGAATTTTAGAAGCTTTAATTTGGATAGCTTCACCTGTTTGTGGATTACGACCTGTACGCGCTGAGCGCTCTTTTACTGAGAAAGTACCAAAGCCAATTAATGAAATAGAGTCACCTGCTTTAAGTGCATTACCTACTGATGAAATAGTCGCATCAAGTGCACGACCAGCATCTGCTTTAGTTAGTCCTGATTCTTCTGCGATAGCGTTAATAAGGTCCGATTTATTCATTTGTTTCCCCCAATTAGGATTGTTTATATAGTATTAAAAAATAGTTTTTAAACTGTTGGCGTTAATATCAAATTATATCCATTTTGCTATTAACCCAACAAAGTGAATTTATATCCTTTCAACCCTATCAGTGTCAAGCACCATAAGGTTTTAAGGCTTTTTTTTTAAAAGAAAATTAGCATACCATGTATTTAATAGATTTTAACTATCTTTTTTAATGTGCTGTTACAGCTTTATTTTTTGCTGCTTTTTTCTTACTTTCATCAGCCTTAGCTGATTTCTCACTGCTTTCTAGTGGTATCGGCATGCTCTCTAACGCTATATTAAGAACTTCATCAATCCAGCGTACTGGAATAATTTTAAGGCTCTGCTTAATGTTTGCAGGCATTTCTACCAAATCTTTCTCATTTTGATGCGGAATAATGACGGTTGTAATTCCACCCCGTAGAGCTGCTAACAATTTCTCCTTTAAGCCACCAATCGGCAGTACTTCACCTCGAAGAGTTATTTCTCCAGTCATTGCTACATCTGCCAATACAGGAATCCCTGTTAAAGAAGACACTAAAGCTGTACACATACCAACACCTGCACTCGGGCCATCTTTAGGAGTAGCACCTTCGGGAACATGGACATGAATATCATTACATTGGTAAAAATCAGGCTTAAGGCCCAAAGTAGCAGAGCGACTTCTTACAACCGTTAATGCTGCCTGAATAGATTCTTGCATAACGTCACCCAACTTACCTGTTAGGGTCAACTTGCCCTTACCTTCAGTAATTGCAGACTCAATAGTTAACAACTCACCACCGACTTCTGTCCATGCCAAACCGGTTACTTGACCAACTTGATTACTTTCCTCGGCCTTACCAAAGTCAAAACGTCTAACTCCAAGATATTTATTAAGGTTCCTTGATGTCACATTAATTTTTTTCTTCGGCTTGCTTAATAGAATATCTCTAACAACTTTACGACAAATTTTAGACATCTCTCTATCGATATTTCTTACACCTGCTTCGCGGGTATAATATCGAACAGTATCTCTAATAGCCGATTGACTAATATGCAACTCAGACTCTTTTAAGCCATTATTCTTAAGTTGTTTTTTGATTAAATAATTTTCAGTAATGTTAATTTTTTCATCTTCGGTGTAGCCAGATAGGTTAATTACTTCCATACGATCTAACAACGGCCCAGGAATGTTCATACTATTCGCTGTCGCAACAAACATCACTTCAGAAAGGTCAAAGTCTACTTCAAGATAATGATCATTAAAGGTATTATTTTGCTCGGGATCCAACACCTCCAACAATGCTGATGCAGGGTCACCCCTGAAGTCCATTGCCATTTTGTCAATTTCGTCGAGTAAAAATAAAGGGTTTCTAGTTTCAACTTTAGATAAATTTTGTAAAATTTTACCCGGCATAGAACCAATGTACGTACGTCTATGCCCTCTTATTTCGGCCTCATCACGCACACCACCAAGAGACATTCTTACAAATTTACGATTAGTTGCGCGTGCAATAGATTGACCCAAAGAAGTTTTACCAACACCAGGAGGACCTACCAAGCAAAGAATTGGCCCTTTCATATTTTTTACCCGTTGTTGAACTGCTAAATATTCAAGAATTCTCTCTTTTACTTTTTCTAAACCATAATGATCAGCATCCAAAACTTTTTGAGCTGCCGCCAGGTCATGCCTGATACGAGTACGTTTTTTCCAAGGTACATTAACCATACAGTCAATATAGTTTCTTATAACACTCGCCTCGGCTGACATCGGCGACATCATCTTTAACTTATTAACCTCTGAGGTTGCTTTTTCTTTAGCCTCTTTGGTCATCCCCGCATCAGAGATTTTCTTTTCAAGCTCTTCAATTTCATTTGAGCCTTCTTCCATATCGCCTAATTCATTTTGAATGGCCTTCATCTGCTCACTTAAATAGTATTCTCGCTGGTTCTTTTCCATTTGCTGTTTAACACGGCCACGAATTTGTTTTTCCATTTCAAGAATATCAACTTCACCTTCCATCAACAGCATTAGGTGTTCTAGTCGTTCACGCAAATTATTCGTTTCTAGAATTTTCTGCTTTTCCTCTACTTTCAACACCATGTGCGCTGACATCGTATCAGCAAGACGACCTGACTCTTCGATCCCTGACAATGAAGTAAGCACCTCTGGTGGTACTTTTTTATTTAATTTAACGTAACTTTCAAAAGCCGATGTTACGGTTCTTATCAGCACATCCATTTCTTTTTCTTCAAGATCTAACTCATCTTCAAGCAACTCAACATCAGCCGAAAATAATTTATCTGTGGTGGTGATTTTTTCAATTTTTACGCGCTTTTCGCCCTCCACCAACACCTTGACAGTACCATCGGGAAGCTTAAGTAACTGCAGGATAGTCGCTAAAGTACCAACTTCATAAAGGTCCGTTTCATTAGGATCATCGTTATCAGGGTTTTTTTGTGCGACTAGGACGATTTTCTTATTATCGTCCATTGCTAAATCAATTGCCTGGATAGACCGTTCACGACCAACAAACAGTGGAATAACCATATTAGGGTAAACCACCACGTCTCTAAGCGGAAGAATAGGTAAGCTTTTTAAATTTTGTTCGTCATTCATTTGATGAGTACCTTAAAAATAGATAGGAGTTAATAATATATTAGGGCACGAAGTGCTATTTTCAAGCAATAAGGCATAAAAAAAGGCGCTTAAAGCGCCTTTCGGAGAGTTTAAATATCTTTTATTCTGACGAAGCAAGCTTTTGCTCGTTTTCATAAATAAACATAGGCTCTGACTCTTGGCGGATAACTTTATCATCGATCACCACTTTGCAAACATTTTCCAATGAAGGCAAGTCATACATAGTATCCAGTAATACATTTTCTAGTATAGTCCTTAAACCCCTTGCACCCGTTTTTCTAACCATTGCTTTTTTAGCAACTTCCCTTAATGCTTCTTCTCTAAACTCTAACTCAACACCTTCCATCTCGAAAAGTCTTTTATATTGTTTAGTCAAAGCATTCTTAGGCTCACTTAATATTTCTATTAGTGCGTCTTCATCTAGCTCTTCAAGTGTGGCAACAACCGGTAAACGGCCCACGAACTCTGGTATCAAACCATATTTTACTAAATCTTCTGGTTCTACGCTTTGCAACACATCACTAACATCCAATTCATTGTCTTCTGCAATAACTTCCGCTGAAAAACCGATACCAACATTTTTTTGAGAGCGATCTTTAATCACTTTATCTAAGCCAGCAAAAGCGCCACCAACGATAAATAAAATATTAGCTGTATCAACTTGCAAAAATTCTTGCTGCGGATGCTTTCGTCCACCTTGAGGAGGTACGGAAGCCACCGTTCCTTCAATCAGTTTCAATAGCGCTTGCTGCACGCCTTCGCCCGAGACATCTCGTGTTAATGAAGGGTTATCTGATTTGCGTGAAATTTTATCTATTTCATCGATGTAAACAATACCACTTTCTGCTTTTTCAACATCAAAGTCACATTTTTGCAGAATTTTTTGGATTATATTTTCAACATCTTCACCTACATACCCTGCTTCGGTTAAGGTTGTGGCATCAGCGATGGTGAACGGGACATTTAACATTCTAGCCAATGTTTCAGCTAATAAGGTCTTACCTGAACCAGTAGGTCCAATCAATAGCACATTACTTTTTGCTAGCTCAACATCATCATCGCCTCGTGAAGCATTTAGGCGCTTATAATGATTATAAACGGCAACAGATAAAATCTTTTTGGCTTGCTGCTGGCCTATAACATATTTATCTAACGATTCTTTAATCTCAGCTGGTTTAGGTAACTCACTACCGGTACCGGCTGCCTCATTGTCTTGAAGCTCTTCTTTAATAATATCATTACAAAGCTCTACACATTCATCACAAACAAAAACTGAGGGGCCTGCAATTAATTTTCTAACTTCGTGTTGATTTTTACCACAGAACGAACAAATTAAAAGCTTTCCATCATTTTCACTATTGTCTATGTCATCACTCATAAAAACCTCTTTTCTTTAACGCTACTACTATATCTGAGCACACTAGTAGTCTCAATATGCCACAATATCTAATTACAGAGTATGACCAAGATTTAAGTTCTGTCTAGTCTAAGTGACTATTTTTCTAACTCTTCAGTATGTCGAGTTTTTAATACTTTATCTATTAAACCGTATTCGACAGCTTTATCACTACCCATAAAGTTATCCCTATCAGTATCGCCTTGAATAATATCAATAGGCTGTCCAGTATGCGCTGCCATAATATTGTTTAAACGATCCCGTATCAGTAAAATTTCTTTAGCATGTATATCGATATCAGAAGCCTGACCTTGAAAACCACCTAAAGGCTGATGAATCATCATCCTAGAGTGTGGCAATGCAAAACGTTTGTCTTTTGCACCACCTGTTAACAACAAAGCACCCATACTAGCTGCTTGACCAATACACATTGTGCTGACATCAGGTTTTATGAACTGCATCGTGTCATAAATAGACATACCCGCTGTCACTGAACCCCCTGGCGAATTAATATACAGGTGTATATCTTTGTCAGGGTTTTCAGACTCCAAAAACAACATTTGCGCGACAATCAAGTTAGCCATATGGTCTTCAACCTGACCAACCAAAAATATGACACGCTCTTTAAGCAATCGAGAATAAATATCGTATGAACGTTCGCCACGGGCAGTTTGTTCAACCACCATTGGGACCAAACCAAGTGCTATTGCTTCTGGTGTGTTTTGCATATTAATTCCCTTTTGTTTTTGATTATCCAGCTGCTTGCGCAGATGACATCAATTCTTCAAATGTTAATGATGTTTCCGTGACAGTTGCTTTCTCAAGCACCCAATCAACTAGTTGATCTTCTAATACAACGCTTTCAACCTTATTACGTTCTTCTGGATTAGCGTTATACCAATTTATTACTTCTTCAGGTGAATCATAAGTTTGAGCAAATTCTTCAATGCGCGCCTGCACTTTATCAGCGTCAGCTTTCATATCATTTTGCTTAATAACTTCTGACAACAACAAACCTAATTTTACGCGTTTAGCAGCTTGGTCGTGAAATAGCTCTTTTGGTAAGTCAGGTTGTGCAGGCTGGCCTGCTTGTGCCGCCTTTTCATTTAATGACGCCATCATTTGGTTGATTTCATTATCAATCAACGCTTCTGGCACTGACACCTCATTGTTTTCAACAAGTGCATCCATAACAACCTGCTTACGTTTTGACGCTAAAGCACGCTCCATTTCAGCCGTCATGTTTTTAGTCAGGTCTGCTCTGAAGTCCGACATTTCACCACTTTCTATGCCGAATTCTTTAATGAAAGCCTCATCAACTTTAGGCAGCTCACTCTTTTCGACCTTATCCACTTCAACATCAAATACACCGACTTTACCCGCAAAGTCAGCTTGCTGGTAGTCTTCAGGGAAGGTCACTTCAAAACTTAAGGTCTCCCCTGTTTTAACACCTTTTAAATTATCCTCAAAACCTGGAATCATGCTTTTCGAGCCTAGCACAATTGGAAAACCTTTGATGGGTTCTTCTGATATAGGCTTATCACCCACTTTGCCTTCAAAACTAACCGTTACTTGGTTACCATCTTTTGCTTTTGTTTTTACTTCTTTCCAAGTTGCTTTTTGCTTTTGGATTTTCTCAACCATCTCATCAATGTCAGATTCTGCAATTTCCACAACAGGGCTATTCAGCGCAAGGTCTTCTACTGGGTTAATCGTTATTTCTGGATAAACTTCAAAGCTCGCAGAAAATTCATAGCCTTCTGTCTTTTCATCATTCGGCGTAATAACAGGTGGACTTACTGGGTTAATTTTTTCTTCCATAATAGCTTTATAGAAGAAGCTTTGAGTTAAGTCAGAAAGTGCTTCAGCTCTAACACTAGCTCCAAATTTCTTTTTAAGAACGCTCATTGGAACCTTGCCAGGTCTAAAGCCATCAATACGCGCATTGCGCTTTACATCGTCATAGCGCTTCTTAATAGCCGTATCAACTTCTTCTTGAGGCACAACGATTGTTAAAGTTCTTTTAATATCAGAATTAGATTCAACAGAAACCTGCATAATTATTCTCTAGTGTAGTTTATTAATGATGAGTAAAAAAATAGATGGTGCGAAAGGAGAGACTCGAACTCTCACATCTTACGATACTGGTACCTAAAACCAGCGCGTCTACCAATTCCGCCACTTTCGCATTTTGGTTGGTGATAATGTGCGGTATCATACCGACTCTTCCAACACTTTTGCACCTCTTTTAAGCATTTTTTTTTAAAAAGTATATTTTTTTATGAAAGCCTTCCTGTTTTTTGTTTTTTACTTCTTATTAGCATCCCTTTTAGCAGCGTCTATTGCTTATCCATTATTTCAACTCGTTGGTAATGATGCCTATCGCTTTGAAAGCTGGGTAACACGTTCTGCTCTACTGTTTTTGGTGTTAGGTTTAATACCTTGTATTAAATTTTTTGATCTTAACCTACGTTCTATCGGTCACAATCAATCGTTCGTCAAGTTTTTGAAAAAATCTGCAATCGGGTTTGTAGCCGGACTTACAATCTTAGCTCCGGTCATTGCAATACTAATTTACTTAGACATTAGAGTATTAGCTAACGACGCACAAATAACCCTCACATTTCTTTGTAAAGCACTCGCTGCTGGCATTATTGTTGCGCTCATAGAAGAAACTCTTTTTAGAGGTTTGTTTTTTAAACTCAGTGAAAACTGGCATGGTCGCTACACCGCTGTTGTTATTAGTAGCCTTTTTTATGCCATATTGCACTTTATTAAGCCGGCCGAGCACATTGATCAAGCCTTATTAAGCTTTAACAGTGGTTTTGAAGTGATCATAAACGCTTTTAAGGGAACTTCATTTATGTCGGCTGATGATTTTTTTGCATTATTTGTAGTTGGCGTATTACTCGCTTTGGTTCGACTGAGAACCCATACTTTAGCAATTTGCATTGGTTTACATGCCAGTTGGGTATTTCTGATTAAATTCACAAAAGAACTCACCGATAGTAATGACTCATCATACTGGGCTTATTTAACTGGTCAATACGATGGCATTGTCGGCTGGCTTAGTTTTTTTTGGATTACCTTACTATCTATCGCTTACTTGATCTATATCATAAAACCCACTCGTTCCCATCATTCTTAATCCCACTTCGCTTGACATGCATTAATGATAGATTAGAATGGGAATCATTATCATTAACGTTTGAAACTCATGTCAAATTCCTCTGAATTAAAAAGCCATGCAACACTAGTTGACATTCAAATTGGCCAAAAAGTAATGCTAAGTAAAAAGAAAATGGATCAAAAATTAGAGAAAAAGCTCTTGGCACTTGGGTTTTCAAAACTTATCCCTCTTCAAGTCACGCAAAAAAGAAAAGGTGGTATCGTTGTTAGCATTGGTAACGCACGTATCGCATTAAATGAAGCCTTAGCACAACAAGTCCTTATTCAAACACTATGACAAAACAATGCTGCGAAACTAGTAAGCCGTCAATACTCTCAAATAAAAGCCCTGTTATTGCTGTTATTGGTAACCCCAATTGTGGTAAATCAACATTGTTTAATACCATTACAGGTATTAAACAAAAAACCGGAAACTGGCCAGGGGTGACCGTCGAGCGCCGAGAAGGTCTGGGTAAAGTCAATAATCAAGATATTATATTTGTCGATCTACCCGGCGTTTATGCGCTTGATAGCGATCGTGAAGCATTAGATGAACAAATTGCACGCCAATACATCTTATCTGACGAGTCTGATGCTTTATTAATTGTTGCCGATGCGGCAAACCTAGAACGAAGCTTATTCCTCACTACACAACTGCTCGAAACAGGCATACCTGCAGTCTTGGCCTTAAACATGATGGACGTTGCAAAGTCTAGAGGAATGGAGATCAGCCTTGATGTTTTATCAGGCACACTCGGCTGCCCTGTTATCCCTATTATGGCTCGGCAAAACAAAGGTATTAGCCACCTTTTAGATGAACTCATAAAAGTCATCTCGCACCCATCAAAAAAACAACTTCATGTTGATTATCCCAGCATCATCAAATCAGCTGTAAACGAAATAACGCCGACCTTAAACACTGAGCTAACATCACAATTTGCATTGCAATGGCATGCCTTACAATGCTTAGAAGGTTACTTTTCACCTTCAACAACACAGCAAACAAAAGATACTTGCCACCGTTTACAAAACACCATTAAAGAAGAAACTAACGAAGATACGGATACATTAATTGCCGCAAGCCGATATGAGTTTGCACATCACTTAACGGCTAGTGCTGTCAAACAAACACAAAACTCTAAACATACATGGTCTGACCGTGTCGATAAAGCCGTACTGAATGATTACTTAGGCCTACCTATTTTCTTTCTTGCCATCTATTTGATGTTTAGCATTACCATTAATTTTGGCGGTGCCTTTATTGATTTCTTTGATATTACAGCCGGCGCCTTATTTGTTGATGGGCTGAAAATTCAGCTTGAAAACTTAGCATTCCCAAATTGGTTTCAGGTGCTCCTCGCAGATGGCTTAGGTGGTGGCATCCAGGTTGTTGCGACCTTTATACCGATCATTGCCATACTATATTTTTGCCTATCTATACTAGAAGACTCTGGCTATATGGCACGAGCTGCTTTCGTAATGGATCGCTTTATGCGTAAGTTAGGTTTACCCGGCAAAGCATTTGTACCACTTATTGTTGGCTTTGGCTGCAATGTTCCTTCAATCATGGCCACCCGTACGCTAGAAAAACAACGCGACCGTATTATGACTACCATGATGGCCCCCTTTATGTCTTGTGGCGCACGGCTTTCTGTATATGCCCTCTTTGCTGCTGCATTCTTCCCTCAGTCCGGACAAAATATTGTTTTTTTACTTTATTTACTCGGTATAGCCGCCGCAGTTTTTACCGCATTACTCTTAAAAAGTAGCGTTCTTGAAGGCGAGTCAGAAAGCTTTTTAATTGAACTACCCCCTTACCATTGCCCTGCCATCAAAAGTCTACTAATTCACACTTGGGAGCGATTAAAAAGCTTCATACTTGAAGCCGGTAAGTTCATTGTCTTAATGGTCATGGTTATCAACATCCTAAACTCTGTTGGAACCGACGGCAGTTTTGGCAATGAAAACAGTTCAAACTCTGTTTTAAGTGAGGTCAGTAAAATCTTTACGCCTGCCTTTGAACCGATGGGTATTCAACCAGAAAATTGGCCAGCTATCGTGGGTATTTTTAGTGGCCTACTCGCTAAGGAAGTCGTGGTTGGTACACTTGATGCAGTTTATTCAAACTTAGAGGGTAATGCGAATGAAAATGGGGAGGGCTTCAGCCTTAAAGCCAAATTCTCAGATGCTTTAAGTATCACCAACGAGAACCTTAATGATGCTTTTCAAAATATGGGAGATCCACTTGGTTTACGTACACTGGATGCCACAGACAATATTGAAGACGCAGCACTAGATCAAGATGTAAGCCACGCCCTATTTGGTACATTGGTAAAATACTTTGACGGTAAGGTTGGCGCTTTTAGCTATCTACTTTTTATCCTATTGTATGTGCCTTGTGTAGCCGCTATTGCAGCCGTTAAACGTGAAACTGGCACACGTTGGGCCTTATTTTCTATCTTCTGGAGTTTATATTTAGCCTACAGTATCGCGACTTCTTTCTACCAACTGGCTTACTTTGCTCACCACCCAGCACAATCCTTGTTATGGCTTAGCTTGTTCAGCATTGGCTTCCTCGCTATTTGGTTGCTACTTCGCCAAACAGGCCAAAAACTACTCGCTATAAACCCTAGCGTTAGCAAAAGCATATGATTCTATTAGATATTCGTGATTACTTAAAAGCAGCGGGCATGGTTCCCGTTCGCGATCTCGCCTTACATTTCAACATATCACCAGAAGATGCTAAATCAATGCTGGAGCATTGGGTTAAAAAAGGTTATGCCAAAAAACTACCTGCAGGTTCATTATGCCAAGGCGGCTGTAGAAGCTGTGCCCCTGAGAGCATAGATATTTATCAGTGGAACAACTCTAAGCACGCCTAAAAATTATTGACAGTACTAGTGTCTAGCTCTCAACTAAAACCCACATCCCTCCTTACTTAAGGGTGAGTCCAGCAGCTATTTTAAATAGCGTCCAAAATTTTGCTTAACTTTAACGACAGGGATTGAAACGCCAAACCCAATATTGAGCGCGGAGCCCTTCGCTACTTTAGTGGTGTTAACTGCCACGACATACCCATCATCAGTAATTAACGGCCCACCACTATTACCGGGTAAAATCTGTGCATCGGTCACAATTCCCTTTGCTGACAGTTGCGTCACCGTCCCTTCGGTTAATTGATCTCGCAAGCCTAAGGGACTACCAATCGCATGTACACGCGTCCCTTGCGAAATCCCACTCGTCTTTAACTTAAGATAAGGTGCTCTACACGCTTTAACTTTGAGCAAAGCCAAATCATCATCAGGCGCAACCTTTATGAGATTCGCTCGGGCTTTAGTATTGTCCTTTAATTTAATTTCAAATATTTGAGCTACATTTGATACTGCGCTTGAAAAGTTAAAATTCGATTGTTGATGGTTAAATTTCCTCTCTTCCTCATTAAACTTCCTCTCCACGTCATCTAATCGTTGTTGATCTCGTGCATATTGCCGCTCATACAGGGCATATTTTCGTTGCGCCAATTGTTTTTGTTTTTCTGACGATAAGCTGTTCATATAGATCCAGAAATCGTCAAGTTTTTGCTTATCAACGGCTAATCTCTCTACCTCATGACGTATCTGTATTCTATTACGCTCAAATATCAATGCATTTTTTTTAATTTTTGCTTGCGTTGCGTCCCATTGCTTCCCTTTAGCTGGACGCACCACATGCTTATTAGTAATTAAATAACAGTCCTGTGATACAAAAAAGCCTGAACCAGACCCCAGTTTACTCTTAATGGTAACCACCGCCATCGTCGCTTGCTGAACTGGATTCGTCGACGGGTATTTGGTCGTTAACAACTCTATAAAGTCTTGCACTTTATCACTTGATGCGCCGGAACTACTAAAAGAGCGAGCTGCTCCAGCTACTTTTTTAGGAGAATCAGAGAACTGCCAGCGCCCATTCTCATCTTTATACTTAAATACCTCCGCTAGGCCGGTGCCTTGAAAAGACATTAAGGAGACCACTATTAAAGCAGCTATCCACTGTGTCGATTTTTTAATACTGAGCATAATAATTAGGTTACATAACAAAACAGGCAGAGATCAAAAAGAACAGCGTATATTAATGCATATACCACCCTCCTTCAGCAAATATAGCCCCACTTTAACTACCCTTTAATTTTTACAAATCACATTCTCATACTACACCAAGTCGACTGAATAACCTTTATTAAGCATAGGTTGACATGAAAAACGAACAATCACTTCTTTTGCTTTTTCTGATCTGCATCAAATCGTTAAAACTAGACAGTCGTTAGAATAACCGAACACATAATTTTAAAAAAAGCAGAGCAAAACATAGGAGAGCTAAGGGTATGAGCAATAAGACTGATTACCATCAATTTATTGATAACGAAGAAGGCTGGGTCGATCGCCGTATTTTTTGGGAAGAGGAAATTTATGAGCAAGAATTAAAACAAATTTTTGCAAAATCTTGGCAATTTATTGCGCATGACTCAATGATTCCTAATGCTAATGACTTCTATACTACTTATATGGGTGAAGATGGTGTTATTGGTGCACGTCAAAAAGACGGAAGTGTCAGAGTCTTTTTAAATTCTTGCCCTCACCGCGGCAATAAATTCTGCTTTGCAGACGAAGGTAATACCCGCTCTTTTATTTGTAATTACCATGGCTGGAGCTTTGGTATTGACGGCAAACTAGGCGCTTTAGCTAACGAGCACGTTTACGATGAAGGCGATATTGATAAAGAAAAGTGGAGCCCTAGGCAAGCACGCGTTGAAACCTATAAAGGCTTAATATTTGCCACATTTGACCAAGACGCACCTTCTTTAGATGAATGGCTGGGGGATTTTCGTTGGTACTTAGACATGATGTTTGATAACGATGGCGAAACTGAATTCATCAACGGTGGTATCAAGTCTTATGCTAATTCTAACTGGAAGTTTGGCGTAGAAAATTTTATTGGTGATGCCTATCATGCCCTTTGGAACCATGACTCAGGGTTAAAAGCTATGAATAATGGTGAGGGTTTTGGCCCAGCAGTACAGGACGGCTCATTCCATGCCAGTGTTAATGGGCATGGCTGGGAGTTTGGCACCGACGGTTATGCTGACGTCATTATTGGTGGTTCTGAAAAGTGGAAAAACTATGTCAGAGACATTATTAAGCCTAAAATAAAAGATAAGTATGGAGAGCTTCGCTCCAATATCTTTGGTTCATTAGCCTCAGTTTCATTATTCCCTAATATTTCCTTCTTACCTGGCATTCAAACCTTTCGCGTTTGGCTACCCAGAGGCCCGAAAAAATTAGAGTTACGTATTTTTACCGTTGTAAATAAAAATATGCCCGAAGAAATTAAGCAAGAAATTAACAATGCTTGCATGATGACCTTTAATCCAGCTGGCGTTCTAGAAATGGATGACGGTGAAAACTGGGAAGGTAATACGCAAGTTAATAAAGGTTATTTAACCCGTCAAGAAAAACTTCATTATGGCTGTGGTATTACTCGTGAAATCGAGCATGAAGAATTACCTGGCATTATTTATAAGGGTCAATTTAACGACGCTAACCAGCGTCACTTTTATACTCGTTGGGCCGATTTAATGAATGCTGATTCGTGGGATGATGTTCCTACGCGTTATAAACCACGTCACACAACAACTAAATAGGAGCTAGGATGATGACTAATTCAACAGAACAATCAGTAACCCCTGCTTCTATGGAACTAACCTTTGAGGTTCAGCAGTTTTTGTATAAAGAGGCTCGCCTTTTGGATACCGAAGAGTTTCATGCATGGTTAGACACTTTGACTGAGGACATCCATTACTGGATGCCTTATCGCTATCAGTATTACCGTAAAAACCAAACCGAACCAACGGTTAATGACATGGCTTATTACAATGATGATATGCATAACTTAAAAAGAAGGGTTTTACGTAATGACACAGGAACATGCTGGTCTGAAGACCCTGCCACTAGAGCATCTCATGTTATCAGCAATATTGAAGTTGAACATACCGCTAATCCGGATGAGTACAAGGTGTATTCATTAACAACTGTAAACCGCAATATGAATGAAGATGAAGAACACCTGATGGTCGGTCACCGTACTGATATTTTACGCCGTGTGGATGGGCAGTTAAAACTAGCCAAACGTAAAATTATTTTAGATCAGAATATCTTTATGAATAAAAGTTTAAATGTGTTTTTGTAATTAATTTTATATCTAAGAAGGAGAGAAAAATGGTAAAAGTAATAGAATTAGGATATTTAGGCCTAAATGTAACCGACTCAACTGCATGGAGAAAGTATGCAACTGAATGCATTGGCCTTCAAATTGTTGAAAGTACTCAAGAAGATCGTTTTCACCTAAGAATGGATCTTCAACATCACCGTATTACTGTTCATCAAACGGCTGACTCTGATGATTTAGCTTATATGGGATGGCGTGTAGCGGGTCAAGAAGAGTTTAAAGCCATGCAAAAGCAGCTAACAGATGCTGGTGTTGCTTTTCGCGTAGGAACACCTGAAGAAGCACGAGAGCGTCATGTGCTGGCTTTGATAAAACTTGAAGATCCATCGGGCACGGCTAATGAAATTTATTACAGCCCTCAAGTGGATGTAATGAAACCTTTCCACCCTGGACGTCCTCTATTTGGTAATTTCATTGCTGGCGACCAAGGTTTAGGGCACGTTCTTGTGCGTTCAGATAATGATGAAGAGACTTATAACTTCTATAAATTATTAGGCCTAGTTGGATCTGTGGAGTATAGGATCCCTATGCCAGATGGTAACTTTGCCGAACCTTGTTTTATGCATTGTAACGGTCGTCAACACTCTATTGCCTTTGGTTTCCACGGCATGGTAGAACGATTAAACCACCTTCATATTCAGTATTCTAATCTAGATGACTTTGGGCAGTCACATGATATTATTCGTGACAAAGGTATTGATGTTGCTATGCAGTTAGGTAAGCACGCTAATGATCAACTTTATACCTTCTACTCAGCCACACCTTCTGGCTGGTTAATGGAACTTGGCTGGGGTGATTATGTTAAACCAGAGACTCAAGAGCATTATGCTGGTGACATCTTTGGTCATGGGGTAGAAGCGTCTGGTTATGGTATGGACATTGATATATAGAAGAACAATGCGACAAGGGATGACAGTTGCTGATCGATTAGCTCAGCAACAAATTATTTTCACCTCTTTGTAGCAACACGTTTAATTTAGGCTGCTTTAGTATTCGCTTAAATTAAACGAACATTCTCCTATGTTGACTCCATAACGGTCTCTTAGTATGAAAACGCTCACATTAGTGAGCGTTTTTTTATACAAGACCTAAAAGTAGCCTCAGCCCTAAGATAATATTGAGGCTCAACCTCCCTTCTTAGAGCAAAAACCTTCATTTGCCCTATTGACCATTTATGGTATATCAGCCCCTTTACATCGCCAGTACGTTAAAATCGGAGATTACATCAACATCTTTCACCCCCCCCCCCAGTATGTTAGACACCTCCCCTTCTTTTTTACTACATACCGCTGTAAAACCTCACATCAACGACCAAACAAAGGCTAAAGAAAAACCTCTTAGTCACTGTCCTGTTACCATCATCGTGCCTGCTTATAATGAAGAAAGCTGTATCGCCGACACCATCAATAGTCTATTAAGCCAATCTCTAATCGCAGAACACATTATTGTTATCGATGATGGCTCAACCGATGATACCGCAGCAATCTGTCGCTCATTAAGCGTCACTGTTATAACTCCTCCTGAGAACACTGGTTCTAAAGCTGGTGCTCAAAATTTTGCATTAACTCATATCAATACGCCATACACATTAGCTATAGATGCTGATACGACGTTAGAACACAATGCCCTAGAAAAGCTTTACGCTGCTATGAACGAGCGGGATGTGGTAGCAGTTTGTGGCTTTGTCATCCCTCAACGTGTGAACACCTTATGGGAAAGAGGCCGCTATGTGGAATACCTAATGGCCTTTACCTTCTATAAAGAAATTCAGTCATATTATGAAAAACCATTAATCTCATCAGGTTGTTTTTCCTTGTTTCGAACTGAATACCTTAAACAAATTGGTGGTTGGTCATTACGTACCATGGCAGAAGATATGGACTTAACGTGGACAGCCTATCAGCTAGGTAAAAAAGTGCGGTTTGTACCCGATGCGATCTGCTACCCCATTGAGCCACATAATTTTCACTTTATGCGCAAGCAGTTAAAACGCTGGGCTCATGGTTTTATTCAAAACGTTAAACTACATCGAAAAGGAATCTTACGCGTTCCATTTCTACGATCTATTGTCACGGTTATGTGTTGGGATGCGTCAATAGCCTCTATTTTTTACTTAACGGTGATCCCTATTCTTTCTGTTACTGTCAGTCCATTATTTTTATTGGGCTATATCATCGACCTACCGATGGTCGTCGTCCCCACACTGGTAAAAGCATACAGTAGAGGTGAAACATGGAAAGCGCTAACCAGTATTCCTGCTTTTATGGTTTTACGTGTGGTTAATTCAGCTATATTTTTAGAAGCGCTCTTTAAAGAGCTCATACTAAAAAAGCCACTCACTACTTACGAAAAAGGACATTGATATGAATGTTGGCTTACCGGGCGCAGGCATTGGCGGTCTTTATTATTTAATTTGCACTGCCATCATGCCGTTTAAAGAAATTTTTATGACGCTAACCAAACCAAAACATGCATTTAGATATCGCTTAGTATTTAGCCAACTTAGCATTGCTAGCGGCATCATACTCGGCTTTATTGGCATTTATAAATTACTAAGCACTCTTTTTAAAACCGACTTATCTCTACACGTTTCAATCAACCATATTGGCTTTTTACCCAGTTACTCTCTTCCTGTGGTCATCAGCCTAGCGTTACTTGTTTTTATTTTAGTCGTGATAGAAGTCTTCGCTTTTATCTATAGAAAAAAAGACTCAGCAAGCGTCAAAAAATAACTAGTTAACGATCTCGTAAAGATAACGGTTAATACAAAAGAAATACTCTCCACGTTGCTCAAGCGAGTCAAGCCCTGCTATCCAAGCATCAGACTCACTGTGGGTCAAACCCTCTCGGCCGATGGCAAATGAGGCGATGATTTTCGATAACCAATAACTGAAATTATCTTCATTATAGTGAGTATTCATAATGGGTAATGCACGTACACTTTGTAACTGTAAACCCGCTGATTTGATTGAGCCGGGTAAGCGCATAGGTACTGATTCTTGTGCACAATGCTGCTTCCATGCATTAATCATACTATCACGACAATCACCATCACCCGCACTCCAGTAAGGAAACGCCCAATCTGTATCAACAATAACCCCTCGACCGCCTGGACGGAGCACTCGTGCAAACTCTGCCAACGCAGCATCTAAGTCCGGTACATATTCATAAACTTGTGTTGAAACGACTGCATCAAAACTATTATCGGCGAAAGGAAGCGACATAGCATCTCCTTGTTCAAAGGATACCCTCTTGTTATCGGCACACAGTTTTTTAGCCGATTCAATCATATTGTCCGCCATATCAATACCTACTACAGACCCTGAATCACCCACTTTTTGACTAATATCCAGTGCTAACAAACCAGGTCCAGAGCCAATGTCCAACACCTTTAACCCTTCCTGTAGTTTCAGCGATGTCACAACCATCGCCCTTGCTGCAACAATATCTGGTGTTTGATACGCCATTTTTAAAGCATGGTTTACTTCATCACTAAATTCTAGACCGTCCGCCATCATCCGCCCTTTTTGTTATTGTTAAATGTAACCTTCTAGTTAATACCTAAGGTGTATTTTATTTCCGGCAACATCCGTTGAACGCAATCCATTCCTTCATTTATCGCCTCTTCTGCCCTGTAGAACTCCAACAAACCCATATGAGATAACTTGGGTGTCAGAACAATATCAGGTGGGTCTCCAGCCATACGGCTTTTTGTAATTCTATCTTGAGTAATATTAACAGAACTGGCAATTGCTTCAAATAAGCTGGGTTTCTGCTGCTTCTCACTCCTATCAATTGAAAAAAGTGAATCAGCATACTCTGTCACTATGCTTGACAGTTTATTGGCAATTTTTTCAGGTTCCTTAGCTGACTCTTCCTTTTTCTGCATATGTTTGCCAACTATATCGCCATTTAAATTAATAGCAATCACCACATCGGCTCCTAAAGCCCTGCAAACAGATACTGGAACGGGGTTAACAAGTCCACCATCAACAAGCCATTTATTATCATGTCGTATTGCAGGGAATAACCCGGGTAATGAAATAGAAGCCCATACCGCTTCTAACACGGGCCCTTCAGTTAGCCAAATTTCTCTACCCGTTTCTAAATCAGTCGCTACACTGGCGTATTGTTTATCAAACGTTTCAATAACCGCCTTCTCTGGTGCAACAAACTTACTTAAAAAAGCATGTAGCCGATCGGTATTAATAAAGCCATTAAAGGAGCGGTTAATTTCAAAAAATTTAGCCATTTTAAATGTCGACAAAGAGCTAGCCCATTGTTCTAACTCGTTTAAGTGGCCGGATACATAAGAGGCACCAACCAGCGCACCAATTGAAGTGCCACATACAATATTTGGTTCAATCCCTTCGGCTATCAGTGCTTTAATAACGCCAATATGCGACCAACCACGTGACGCTCCACTGCCTAACGCCAACCCTATTTTCATCTCTTTAACCCAGCAACATTTTGAATGCACATCATCGCGTAAAGTACCTTAGTTAAAAACGCTTAACTACTAAAAACACCCCAACGGCCATAAACAACAAACCAGCAAAACGTTGCAACGTAATAGAATACTGTAGAGAACTTAATAAACCAAAGTGGTCAATCACGGACATTGAAATAAGCTGGCCTAACAACACAAAACAAACCGCATTACCAATACCAAACTTTGGCCCTATATACGTAATGCTTAACGTGTAAAAAATAATAAATACACCCCCCAAATAATATTGAATAGGGATTGATACGTTAGGGATTGATCTTGGTATACCTTCCACCATAAATAGGTATACAACGGCAATAACAAAACCAACCACAAACAATATGACGGCTGCTAACGCTGGGCTTTGTAACCTCGCACCTAAACCGCCGCTTAGCGCGCCCATTATCGGAATACCCACGCCGGCCATAAACATAACAATTGCGTAGATAAAATTTTGACCAACTCCATTCATTTCTTTCTCCCGTTTAAATATACGTTTACATTGGACTCAGCATACTGTTTTAAAACCAGTCATGAAGAAACCGGCAAGAACAACAATCCATCCGGCCCTAGTGGAACGCCCAAAACTAACCAAATACTTAATAATAAGCCCCAACCGATCAAAAAAGCTACTGAATAGGGCAACATCAAGGTCATCACCGTACCAACCCCAGCACTATCGTCATAACGTTTCATAAACGCATACACTAAAGCAAAATAAGGCATCAAGGGAGTAATGATATTGGTAGAGCTATCCCCTACCCGATAAGCGGCCTGCACAACCTCTGGAGCAAGCCCTAACAACATAAACATGGGTATAAAAACAGGGGCCATAATAGCCCATTTAGCCGAAGCACTACCCACAAACAGATTTGCAAACGTGCATAAAAGAATGAAACCCAACATTAAAGGCACCATGCCAAGGCCACTATTTTTCAATGCCTCCGCCCCATTAATGGCTAAAATTAAACCCAAGTTAGTCCAGCTAAAGTAATTAACAAATTGAGCTGCAAAAAACATTAACACAATGTAAGTAGCCATCACTGCCATCGTTTTTTCCATGCTAGTAATCACATCAATATGATTTTTAAAACGGCCTGATACCTTGCCAAAAACAACGCCCATCATGGCAGCCGTTAGGGTGATTAACGCAATTAAACCCGACATGAAGGGAGATTTTATAATACCACCCGTTTCAGGATGCCTTAAAAAGCCTTGCTGAGGAATTAAACCCCATAAAACACACATGAGAATTAATAAACCCGCCAGTAAAGCAGCCAGCAAACCCTTTCGCTCATCGAAAGACAGCGTCGCATTCAAATCACTTGATCTTTCGCCTTTATATTCGCCCAACATAGGGGTGATATAGCGCTCCGTCACTATCGTACCCAAAACAGAAATTAGCAAGGTAGAGATCACAATAAAATAATAATTAGCCGTTGCAGACACGTCATAATTTGGATCAATCAAATGCGCGGCCTCAGTACTAATGCCGCCAAGAATAGCATCAAATGGCCCAACTAATAAATTAGCGCTAAACCCTCCCGAGACACCTGCAAAGCAAGCCGCTATACCTGCTAGTGGGTGTCGGCCTGCGGCAAGAAATATAAGCCCAGCCATTGGAATCATAACAACATAACCAGAATCCACCGCGATGCTAGACATAACACCTGCAAAAACCACTATAAATGTCAGCAGTTTATCCGGCGCTTGCATTACGAGTAATCGCAAAGCGGTTTGAATTAAACCAGAGCGTTCAGCAATACCTAAGCCAAGCATAACCACTAACACGGGCCCCACCGGTGCAAAATTCATAAAATTTGACACCATCTTACCCAGTATTAAATGCAGGCCAGCCACATTAACAAGGCTTACAACCTCCACCTGCTGACCATTAACAGGGTTTAAAGCGGTTAAGCCCAAATAATGACCGAGCCACGACAGCCCAATAACAAGCCCACATAAATAAATAAACAGCATTGTCGGATGCGGTAGATTATTCCCCCAAGCTTCAATTTTAAGTAAGCAGCGCTGGGTTAATGATTGTTTGGCTTGATTCATCGTCTAAAGTGTTTGTTTAACTTAAGGTTTTTTATACAAACTCGGCTGCCCTTCTGGGCGCGTTTTAAATCGCTTATGCATCCATAAATAATCTTCTGGGTGCAAACGTATTTTTGCTTCCAGCCAATCACTCCAGTGTTGAGTATCTACTACATCATCATCGCTTGGGTAATTCTCAAGTACCGGTTCGAATTCAATCACTACGCCATTATCCCCCTCCCGGTAGCCACTAAATAACATAACCTGAGCGTTAGTTTGCCGCGCATATTGAGGAATGCTGGTAATGGTGGCCGTAGGAATGCCAAAAAAAGAAACAAAGGCTCCACGGTTCACACCAAAATCTTGATCCGGCGAAATAAAAACCGTTCCGTTATCAGCAAGCCTTGCTAACATCTTACGAATATCTTTACGATGAAAAAGATGCATCGGGTATTTTTCCACCCCTCGCTGGTATAAGTTTGCTTCCATCACTGGGTTATCAAGTCGCCTATAAACAGCGTTATAGGGTGTTATTGATGCCAATTGCGTACACGCATGAATCAGTGGCGTAAAGTGCCCTGTCACCAATAAAAGCGGTTTGTCGGCTGCTAGTGCCTGCTCGAGATGCTCTACACCAACAACTCTAGCGGCTGAGGTCATATCTGACGGTGTGCGCCAAACCATGTTCAGTAACTCAAACAGCATCAAAGCTGACGACTGCACATTACCCCGAATTAATGCCTCGCGCTTCTCATGCGTTTCCTCGGGAAAACACAATTCAATATTGCGCCGAATGGTGCTAATGCGACGACTATTTCTATTCGAAAGCCTATTTGCAATCCATTTTGATAAACCAAATTGCCACGACCTCGGGATAGTAGCTAACAAGCAACTAACCCCCACTACTAACCAAGTTAACCAATATTTAGGGTGTACATAACTTAGTTTAAATTTTGCTGATGCCATAGAACATGTTTTTAAATTAGAAGTGTTAAAAGAATAAAAAGAATGCCACAAATCGCGCCCACTTTCTTTAATAAATACTTAATTAGACACGAAGAACAAGCTAGGCAAGCTCTTTACTTATTACGATCAACCAGCTGAAGTAACGATTCTAGTGGGCTTTTATCAATTTCCCAACGTTCAAACAAAGCAAACAACTGTTGAATTGACTCGATATCAACAACCTCATTATCCAGTTCCAATAACAAATGAGTACTCATATCCTCTACCCCTTTATATGCGAGTACCTGAGTTAACTCGGTCATCAATAAGGCCGATTTTTCCTCGGTCAGTAATGTGGGTTTAGTAAATAGTATTTTCATAATTTCCGGTTTTTAAAATATGACCATTTATGTTCGGTAAATGGTTTCTATTAAATGATAACCAACCTTAGTTTTAACTGGGCCATGAACGGTTAGTAAGGCTTTTTTAAACACCACATTGTCAAAAGGTTTTAACATTTTACCGGGGCTAAATTCGCCTAAGTCGCCCCCTCTTTTTGCCGAATTACATTGAGAGTGCTTTTTGGCAAGGCTAGCAAAATCAGCGCCTTGTGCTAGCTGTTTTTTAAGTTTATCAGCCTCTTCTTTTGTTTTAACTAAAATATGTCGTGCGCATGCTTTGGCCATCATTTACTCCTTTATTTTACTTTTCCAAGTTACATTAAGATAGGCACCAACAATAATCAAACTCGCACCGATTAAAGTCTCTATTGATGGGTATTCTCCATATACAAACAGCCCAAGTAACATAGCAAAAACCACTTGCAAGTAACCAAAGCTCGTCGCCCGTCCCGCTGATTCTGTTTGCATACTCTTTGTTAAACCAATTTGCCCAATTTGGGTCGCCACACCAATCGCTAGCAAATAAAACCAAGTGACTCCCTCGGGCATCACAAACTCTCCCCATAATAAAATGATACTGGCCGGTAAAGAGATTAAGGGGAAATATAAAATAATCACTAAAGGGTGTTCTGTTTTCGCCAATGCCCGAACCAATGTATATGCCACCGCACTACCAAACGCTCCAGCAATAGCGACAATAACACTAAACTCATTCAAATTAGCTGCCGTAGATGTGAATAAAAAGTCAGGCTGCACAATCATTAAGACACCTAAAAAACTCAAAAAAATACAGACAAGCGTACCCACTTTAAGTCGTTCTTTTAAAAATATAAGCGCCAAAATAGCCGTAAACATCGGGTGTAGATACTGAAGCACCATTGCTTCTGCAAGGGGTAAATGGGTAATCGCATAAAAAACACAAATTAATGCCGCAAAACCGGTTAATCCACGTGCAGCTAACAAGCCTTTACGCGTGCCCAATAAGGCTATTCCTTCACGTCGAATACCCATATAACTGATTACTAATGACACCAAGGAACGCGCGGCAACAATCTCTAAAACGGGGATACCCTTATCACCCACTAATTTAACGAACAAGGCCATAATGCTGAACGAAAAAGCACTCAGAACCATATAGCGAATGCCAACAGGAATAGAAAAAAAGGCGTTGATGGGGATCTCCAGAAATAGAATACGGCCGCTGAACCATTTTACATTGTTTGGCAACGCCTTTGGATTCGCATTTTAATCAATCACGTTTCGTTAGCGACTTTAGTTTATTAACGAACCCAACTCTGTAAGCCGCTTCCCTGTCGTTATATACTTAAATAGTTAAATAATACATTTCAAGCAATACTGTTATATGTCACCGTTACCCATTTTGTATTCATTACGCCAATGCCCGTACGCTATGCGGGCACGAATGGGTCTATTGCTTGCTAAACAGCCGGTTATCCTACGTGACGTTGATATGAAAAATAAGCCAACAGACATGTTAACCGCCTCTCCTAAAGCAACCGTACCGGTTTTAGTCATCAATCAATCATCAGTTATAGACCAAAGCTTAGACATCATGTTGTGGGCACTCAGTGAAAATGACCCTAGCAATCTATTACAGGGCGATCAAGTAGCCATGCTTGAACTAATCCATCGTACTGATAATGAGTTTGTTGACGCATTAAAAAAGTACAAGGCCGCTTCGCGTTATCATGATGTTGAGAAAGACAGCTATCGTTTACATTGCGAGGCTTATATTAGCGATCTTGAGCAACGCCTAACTCAGCATGAGTACATGATGGGCGACACCCCCAGCCTTGCCGACTATGCCATTTTGCCGTTTATTCGCCAATTCTCGCGCGTTGAACGGCAGTGGTATCGACAAGCCCCCTATCCTTTAATTCAATGCTGGTTAAATAAACACTATCAGCAAACTGTATTTACCCAAGCAATGGCCCCACACAAACCGTGGCATAAAGGCGATGCTGCTATATTGTTTGGTAGTAGTTAACGTATAAAAGCAATCTACTTTAAAATCACTATAGACTTAAACAGAAAAATATTCATTAGCCGACACATAACTCATCATCACACTCATTCACTTCAACCGTAATATGCACAAGCTTATCGAAACCAGTTAATAAATTTTTATAGTATGCGTTCGGTTGAGGGTGGTCGGTTACCAATGAAATAATTGCTGCATAATGGCTTGGGCTTATTTTCCAAATATGAATATCTGATACGCGATTATCTGAGTCTCTTTCAATACAGTCTTTAACCTTTAATTTATACTGCTCGTCAATACTGCCGTCTAACAAAATAGGGGCCGTTTGTTTCACCAAGCCATAAGACCAACGCGTAATAATCACAGCGCCCACGACTCCCATTGCTGGATCTAGCCAATGCCAACCAAAATATTTACCTGCCAACAAAGCAACAATAGCCAGTAGCGACGTTAGTGCATCCGCCAACACATGAAAATAGGCTGCTTTTAAATTATGATCATGCTGATGGTGATGGTGATCATCCTTTAATAGGAAAGCACTGATTACATTGATAACCAGTCCAATAACCGCCACACCAATAGCCGCATTAAATTGAATCGCTTGCGGGTCAACCAAACGATGCAAGGACTCAACCAACATCAGCAACGCAACAACCGCTAAGGCCACTGCGCTAGCAAACCCACCTAACACACTGACCTTGCCTGTACCAAAAGAGTACGCTGCATTTTTTTTATACCGACGCGCATAACGATAAGCATAAATTGTTATTAGAAATGCTGCGACATGAGTTGCCATATGCCAACCATCTGCGAGTAACGCCATTGAGCCAAAAACACTACCAGCCACTATTTCAACCACCATTGTTATGGCCGTGAGTATTAACACATACATCGTGCGCCGCTCTCCACGTTCATTTTTAAGTGAAAAGTCGTGGTGATGTTGTAAATTTTGTATCGTGTGCTCGTGCATCCTTACTTCCTAAAATCTATTATCGTTACCGTTCTTTCTATCAACTTCTCGGGGCTTTAACAAATGACCATGCGCGCCCGACATATAACTATTTTAATATTACTTTTTGGGCTTAGGCACTACTAACCATTAATAGCTTGATTTTTATTTACCTTTTTCGCTACCACAAGAAACACAGGAAATTTATTTTCAGCTTTAGTAACCGTATAGGCGGTAAAAAATTGGATATCTTCAAAGCCATTATTTATTAACATTTCTTCAAATACGTCTCGATTAAAACCGTAATGAAAAACACCCTCGGTACCTTCAGGGTGAAAACTTCCATCTTCCTTATCTAGATCTGCCAAAGCAATCATCGCGCCTTCCTTTAAGTGCTCAGAAAAGGACTGAATAAGCTTTGCCGTATCCTCTATATGGTGAATCGCCATCGCACTCATAATCAAATCGAAGCGTCCGTCAAATGGTGTTTTTAATATATCTTGGCACACAGCCTCAACCTTACCATCTAGTTCAGGCTTAGAAACCAACTTATCTAACATCGCCTCAGAAATATCCACTGCTACAATTTTGTTAACCAACGGTGCAACATACGAACTAATTAAACCCGTTCCTGCGCCAAAATCCATCACCTCCATCTGAGCATTCAAAGGAACCTGTTCTAATATTAATGACCCAATAGCCGACGACAACGTTTTAACGGTCACATCACTGTCCCAGCTTTTAGATTTTTCGTTAAACAAGTCAGCCATCTCACGCTCTCTTTAATCAATTATTAATCTTTGAAATCATAAGATATTTAAACATATTGAAAGTTCTTTTCGAAATCACTCTCAGCTTAAATGAATTGTTTATTTCACCTTCACCACCGGCAACTCAAAGAAACAAAAGCACCATAAAACCAAATCTTTATAATCACGATACTATGAATGCCTAAAGCTGGCCCTTTCACCAAGCCTCATCAATTTATATCGGCATTACACTTATTATTTAAAAATACCAATCAAGCTAACGCATTGTTAAATTGAATAATAAGCATGCTAACAATATAATAAGCAAAACTTACTATATGGTTAACATACATTTAATGGTCCTTAAAAAAGATACGCTTGGTTTTTTATTAGCTGATGTTTCTCGCCTTATGCGAAGGCAATTCAATCAACATATTGAAGATAGCTCACTCACACTAGCGCAAGCGCGCACATTGGTTTATGTGTCTCGCCATGAAGGTATTCGTCAGTCAAAATTAGCTGATATGCTAGAGATATTACCGATTACTTTAACGCGCTTAATTGATCAGTTAGTTGAAGCTGGCCTAGTTGATCGACGTGCTGACCCATTAGACAGACGTGCTCACCAAATTTACTTAACAGCACAAGCTCCCACTCATTTATCATCCATAGAACAAGCCATTGAGTTGGTGCAAGCTAAAGCTCTCAGTGGCCTGCCGGAAAGCCAACTTGACACCATGTTAACCAATTTGAAAACAATGCGTTTAAACCTAAGTTGCTCTTCAAAACCACAAAAAGAAGATAATTTGGGAGGCAATAACTCATGAGTGAGCCTTTTAACGAGCCAGAGTCTTTACCGGAAAATTCACCATCGTTATCACCACGCCGATTAAAAAGGTTAATTTTATTAATTATCATTCCACTCATATTGTTAATTTTTGCAGGTGTCATCTATCTTCAAGGCGGACGTTTTGTTGAAACTGATAATGCCTACCTTAAGGCCGATACGGTGCCCGTTAGCATTGAGGTAGCGGGTACAGTCAAAGAGATATTCGTTAAAGAGAATGAGCTTGTTTCAGCAGGCCAATTATTATTTCGCATTGATGCTTTGCCTTACCAAGTAAAGGTTGATATGGCGAAGGCCGAGTTGGCTCAAGTAATGACTGAATTGATGACGCTAAAAGCCAGTTACAACGAAAAATTGGCAGAAATTTCTGTAGCTCAAACAAATTATGCCTTTGCAAAAAAAGAGCAGCTCCGGCAAGTTGATTTATTAACTAAAAATTACATATCCGCCTCTAGGTTTGATGATGCAAAGCAACGTACAGATTTGGCAGAGGAACAAATAATAACGTTACAACAAAGCCTAAATCGTATCGCACAGAGCCTTGGTGGCAGTGTTGATTTAGCCATTAATGAGCACCCCAGCTATAAGGCTAAATTATCAGCACTAGAACAAGCAAACATTAACCTTTCATGGACTAAAGTACGTGCTTCATCCCCAGGTATTGTGAGTAAAGTCCCTACCAATGGTCAATATATTAAAGCCGGGGCAATTGCCTTACTGTTGGTCGTCAACGATAGCCTAAGAGTTGAGGCTAATTTTACTGAGACCGATTTAACCTATGTCCGCCCAGGACAATCTGTTTCAATTCATATTGATGCTTTTCCTAATGCTGAACTAACAGGTAGTGTAGAAAGTTTAAGCCCAGCAACGGGCGCTGAGTTTGCAATAATTCCAGCACAAAATGCGACTGGTAACTGGGTTAAAATTGCTCAACGTGTACCGGTAAGAATTAAATTTGAGGATGCACCCATCACTCCTCAATTAATAATGGGCTTAAGTGCCGTTGTAGAAATTGATACACAGCATCAGCGCCAATTATGGGGGTTTTCACCTTGATCGCTAACGCATCATAACTGTGGAAACCACACCAGTAAAACACCGTGGGCTTATTACTTTATCCGTCATGCTGGCAACAACGATGCAAGCATTGGATACAACCATAGCCAACGTTGCATTGCCTAATATGCAAGGCAATATGGGGACAACACAAGATCAAATTTCTTGGGTGCTCACCTCTTATATTATTGCAACAGCCATTTTTATGCCGCTAACAGGCTTCGTTAGCAATCGCTTTGGTCGTAAGCGTATTTTCATCTGGTCAGTGGTTGGCTTTACAGTTGCCTCTATGCTATGTGGTGCAGCACAAAATTTAACTCAAATTGTGTCATTTAGAGTGCTTCAAGGCATTTTTGGCGCCAGCTTAATTCCTTTATCACAAGCGGTATTACTCGATATTTATCCTCGTGAACGCCATGGTTCAGCAATGGCTATGTGGGGAGTCGGCGTGATGGTAGGGCCCATTTTAGGCCCTTCGTTGGGCGGCTTATTAACTGAATATTATAATTGGCGCTGGGTTTTTTATATCAATGTTCCTTTTGGTTTACTTGCTTGGTTTGGGCTCGCTTCATTTTTGCCTGAAACCAAAATTGATCGTTCTAAGCGATTTGATTTACTAGGCTTTACATTATTAGCGATTAGTATTGGAGCTTTACAGATGATGCTAGATCGTGGCCATTCACTCAATTGGTTCAACCATATCGAGATCATTATTGAAGCATGTGTATCAGGTTTGGCTTTTTACCTATTTATTGCCCATATGTTTACCCATAAGCACCCATTTATTGAGCCTGCATTATTCAAAGACTTTAACTTCAATGTTGGGCTGATATTTATTTTCATAGTAGGCTTCACCATGTTTTCCTCCTTAGTGCTATTACCTCCATACATGCAAAGCTTGATGGGATATCCCGTCATAGATGTTGGGAATATACTGGCACCCCGTGGTATTGGCACCATGCTTTCAATGTTTGCAGTAGCCCGTTTATCAGGGAGAATTGATGACCGTTATATTATCTTTGCCGGCATTACACTCAGCGCTTATGCATTATGGGAAATGACTTTTTTCACGCCCAATGTTGATAGCTTTGAGATTATATTCACTGGCATTCTACAAGGCGTAGGCATGGGGTTTATTTATGTGCCATTATCAACCATCGCTTTCTCAACGTTATCCCCACATTTTCGAGGCGAAGCAACTGCTTTATATAGCCTGCTTCGTAATCTCGGCAGTGGCATCGGTATTTCTGTCGTCATTAGCTACCTTTCCGTACATACACAAGCGAACCATGCTGCTTTTTCAAGCTTTATAAACCCATTTAATTTAGCATTAAGACGAGCAATGGAATCAGAGGTCTTCCAATTAGGGAATTTACAAACCTTAACCATACTTAACGCCGAAGTAACACGCCAAGCAGCCGGTTTGGCTTACTTACAAGACTTTCGTTTAATGATGTGGGTTACCTTGGCAATGTTACCGTTAGTCTTTTTTCTAAAGCCAACACCACATCAAATAAAGGGTTAAAAACATCAAAATTTATGCCCAACACTTTTCCTACACAAACATATTTTGTGATCAATTGAATACCGATTAAAGCTCTTTGAATACTTGGGCACCCTTTCACCTGACCCAGCAGTCGATCATAATTGTTTAAATTTTCTATTGTTACTTCGACACCATCTAATAGTATTTTTGCACTTGACAACCTTAGCTCACGAACAAACTCACCTCACATACACGGTGAAACCATTAGTTATTAACACTCTACGTCCCTATTTCTTAAAAGGAATTACTCTACTGAAGTAACTCCTTGTCACCAAACTAATTTTTATCAAATCATCAACATTAACCAAAAAAGCTAGTTTTGCTTTGTTCTGATCTTTTTACTTTTTTGCTTCCTCGTACTGCAATACAAAGCTGTAGATGACGGGCAGCACCAATAAATTCAACACTAAAACTGTTAACATGCCACCTAACATCGGTGCTGCTATACGGTGTGTTACATCCGACCCTGTACTACTACTGAGCATGATAGGAATCAACCCTGCCATAGTCGAAACCGCTGTCATCACAACCGGCCGCACACGCATTGAGGTTGCTTGTTGGCTGGCTTCAATTATGTCCATTGGCGATAGTGGCTGAAGACTGGCTGCCCGACGTTTAGCGACCTCCATATCAATAAAGCTAAGGACCAATACGCCAATTTCTGCCGCCATCCCCGCTAGCGCGATAAAGCCAACATACACTGCCACCGATAAGTTGTAGTCATTTAAATAAATCATCCAAATGCCGCCGATCACACCAAACGGTAGCGCCAACATGACAATAATAGGTTCGACTAGGTTGCGGAAATTAAGGTACAACAAAATAAATATAATCATTAGTGTAACCGGAACAACAATCTGTAGCCGTTTTGCTGCGCGCTCCATATACTCAAATTGACCTGACCAAACCACTGTATAACCCGCTGGTACCTTCACCTGATCGGCTAACACTTGTTTTGCTTTGTTAACAAAACCTCCAATATCCGAGCTACTTATATCTACATATATCCAGGCATTGGGCCGTGAATTTTCACTTTTAATAACCGGTGGCCCTCGCCTATAAGTTAATTCGGCGACCTGCGCTAGCGGAATTTGGCTACCCGTTGATGTTGCTATTAGTACCCGTTTTAAACTCTCAACGTCATCACGTAACTCACGTGGGTAACGTACATTAACGGGATATCGCTCTAACCCTTCGATTGTTTCGGTAATATTCATACCGCCAATAGCGCTTTGTATGACGTCTTGTATATCACCGGTCGTTAGGCCATAACGCGATGCTGCTTCTCGGTTAATATCAAAATCCAAATAATAACCACCCACTGCGCGATCACCAAAGGCCGAGGTGGTTTCTGGTATCGTTTTCATCGCTTGCTCGATCTGCCCAGATAAGGATTGAAGAACGTTTAAATCAGGGCCAGAAACTTTAATGCCGACTGGCGTTTTAATGCCCGTAGACAACATATCAATCCGCGTTTTAATCGGCATTGTCCACGCATTAGCCAAGCCTGGGAATTTTATCGCCTGATCCATTTCATCCATTAATTGCTGGGTTGTTTTGCCTGGGTCGGGCCATTCTTCTTTTGGCTTTAAACGAATAGTGGTTTCTATCATCGATAATGGCGCAGCGTCGGTAGCCGTTTCTGCTCGCCCCACCTTGCCAAACACATGTTGCACTTCGGGAAAGGTTTTTAAAATTTTATCGGTTTGCTGTAACAACTCTTTTGCTTTGGTAATGGATATACCCGGAAAGGTTGTTGGCATATACAAAATATCGCCCTCGTCTAACGGCGGCATAAATTCACTACCCAGTTTTGAAAATGGATATGCCGTTAATAAAACCAAACACAACGCCAATAAAACCGTTGCCTTGCGCCACTGCATCGCCAGCTTTAGTACTGGGGTGTGCATCGCGTGTATCCAGCGATTAATTGGGTTTTCGTGTTCGGTAACCACCTTGCCGCGAATAAAATACCCCATCATAACCGGCACCAACGTTACTGCTAATATGGCTGCGGCGGCCATCGCATAGGAGGCGGTGAACGCCAATGGGCTAAACATTCGGCCTTCTTGTGCTTGCATGGTAAAAATAGGCAAAAAGGAGACGGTAATAATCAATAAGGAGAAAAACAACGCAGGGCCCACTTCTCGCGACGCTACGCCAATGGTCTTCCAGCGTTCATCATCGCTGAGCTCAGCACCCTTTTCTGTAGTCGCTTTCGCTAAGTGTTTATGTGCATTTTCTACCATCACAATAGCACCGTCGACCATTGTACCGATGGTAATAGCTATGCCACCTAATGACATGATATTAGCGTTTAGCCCTTGCACTTTCATCACAATAAACGCCATTAATATACCCATAGGCAGGGTAATAATGGCAACCAAGGCTGAGCGCACATGCAATAAGAACAAAATAACCACTAGGCTAACCACCGCAAGCTCCTGTAATAAGGATGAATTTAGGCTGGCAACGGCACGTTCAATCAAATTACCTCGATCATAGACAGGCACAATTTCAACACCTGCTGGCAGACTTTTTTTAAGTTCTTGCAGTTTTTTTCGTACCCCCTCGATGGTCGATAAGGCGTTTTCACCGTATCGCATAATAACCACCCCACCGGCCACTTCTCCCTCACCGTTTAGCTCTGCTAAACCACGCCTTAACTCTGGCCCGGTATGAATATGAGCGATATCCTTTAAACGAATCGGTGTGCCATTAGAATCAACCCCAACAGGAATGCTATTTAAATCCTCCAAGGAACGAATATAACCTAGTCCACGCACCATATATTCAGTTTCAGCTACTTCTATTAAGCGCCCGCCCACATCGTTATTTGAGCGTTTAATGGCTTGCTTAACCTTAGCGAGCGTAATGCCGTATGCTTGCAACGCATTGGGGTCCACTTCAACCTGATATTGTTTAACATAACCACCCACCGAAGCGACTTCCGCAACCCCGTGAACCGTTTGTAGCGGGTAACGTAAATACCAGTCTTGAATGGAGCGTAGCTGAGCTAAATCATGCTTCCCGGTTTTATCCACTAAAGCATATTCATAAACCCAGCCAACGCCGGTAGCATCGGGGCCAAGCGTTGGGGTCACGCCCTCAGGGAGTTTACTGCTAACAAAATTGAGTGACTCAAGCACCCGCGAGCGTGCCCAGTACATATCTGTACCGTCTTCAAAAATAATATAAACGAATGAATAACCAAAAAATGAATAGCCACGGACAATTTTAGAACGTGGTACCGACAACATAGCCGTCGTTAATGGATAGGTCACCTGATCTTCAACGACCTGCGGCGCCTGCCCCGCATATTTGGTAAATACGATCACCTGCACATCCGATAAATCGGGGATTGCATCCAAATAGGTATGCTGATAACTCCATAAACCCGCCACTGCAATAATCAGCGTTGCTATTAACACCATAAAGCGGTCTTTTATCGAGCCATCGATGATTAAATCAATCATGCGCTGGCTCCTTAGATAGCTTCACTTGATCACTCGTCGGCGTATTATCATCCGACATTAATTCGAGCATTTTCGCCGTCGCTTCATGTAACTTTGATTCAGAGTCAATCAAAAACTGGCCAGAAGTCACCACTTCTTCGCCCAGTTTTAGCCCCTCTAAAATTGCAACCTTGCCTTCAGATTCCAGCCCCAGCGTCACCAACCTTGGTTCAAATTTACCTTCGCCTCTTACCACAAACACTTGCTTCCGTGAGCCTGAACGAACCACCGCTTCTGAGGGAATAACCACCTGATTATTTTGCTGATTCGCATAAATTTTAAGATCTGCCAACATATTGGGCTTCAACAATAACTCTGAATTATCAAACACCAAACGCACTTTGATGGTTCGCGTTTTTAATTCCGCGTAGGGGTAGATATAGGCTAAATGCCCTTTAAAAACTCGACCTGGAATACCGACCAATTGCATTTCCACCGAATCACCCTCTTTCACCCACGGTAACTCATACTCATAAATATTCGCGTATACCCAAACTTTTCTTAGATCGGCGATCATATATATTTGCGTTTTAGGGCCAACAAACTGACCTTCTCGCGCACCAATTTTCACTACAACGCCTTCTTTTGGGCTGTGAATATGAATGCTCTTTTTTATCCGGTGAGACTGATCTAGCTCTGCCATCTGATGCACTGGAAAGTCTAATAGTTTAAGACGCTCGCGTGAGCTATTTAACAACGCTTCAGCACCATGACGTATCGTATCAATTGGGCTTTTTTCCAAGGCTTTAAGGTTTTTAAGCGCCAATAAATACTCCTCCTGACTGGCCACCAATTGAGGAGAATAAATACTTAACAAAGGGGTATCTTCTTTAACCCATTGACCGCTTTTATCCACATACATGTCTTTGACCCAACCTTCAGTTTTTGGGTGTAGACGAACCATTTTTTCTTCATCGTAATCGACACGGCCAACCGCCCTAACGGTATGCGACATAGCTAACTCAACTGCCTTGGATGTTCTAACTCCTATATTCTGCGTTGTTACACCGTCAATTTTAACCGTACCCGTTGGCGAATCATCGCGCTGATCTTCCTCCGCATACACTGGCAAATAATCCATACCCATTTCATCTTGCGCTGGCACAGCTGAGGTCATGTCTGGATTCATCGGGTTTCGGTAAAATAGAATTTTTGCTGGCTCGGTTTTATTTTGATCGGCATATACCGGTATATAGTCCATCCCCATATCGTCTTTTGCTGGTATAGGGGATGTAATTTCTGCGTTCATTGGATTCCGATAAAACAAAATATCACTTTTTACCTCTTCTGCGCTGGGCATACTAGGCTGCTGTTGGGTCGATGCAAACCAATATCCCGCCAGTAGTCCTATCGTCAGTATCGCCAGTGCTACTATTGATAATATCTTATTACTCATAAATTTCTTCCTTGCCAACCACGGCAGTTAATTGCGCCAATGCTTGCTTGGCTTTTGTTAAGGCTTTCCAATATTGGGTTTCATAGTTGTAAAGGGTCATTTGGCTGCGCACTAAGTTTAAAAAATCAACCTTATCTACCTGATAACCCGCCAACATCGACGCCACTGTTTGCCTTGCTTGAGGAATAATCCCCGTTTTAAATAATTGAACTTGTTGCTTGCTTTGTTGATACTGGCTGTACGCGGTGGATATTTCACTGCGCACACGATTCGATTTATCACGTAAAGAAAACTTTTTTTGCAGCACTTCTTTATGACGTTGATCGACCGCCTTTTGTTGCTTGCTATCGGTAAAAATAGGCATATTCATACTCAGTCTTAAACTAAGAAAGTCGGCCCTTTCTTGCCCGTTAGGCATATCATCACGAACGCTATAAAAGGCCCCAATGTTAACGTCTGGGTAAAAGCCTTTCTCAGCAAGTGCTAAACGAGAGTGTGCCGCTTGCACAGATTGCCGTTGCGCCGCTAGCAAGGCACGATGATTATCCGCATAGATAAACAATTCACTCTCTGCTTTGATGTTGGGTAAGTCGCCTAACTGCACGTTACCGAGACTAATAACTTGATCTGCTGAACGATCAATCAACCTATTTAAACGCGCCCTAACCGCATCACGAGCTGCCTGTAAACTAAGCGTGTTATCTAGCAGTTTAGACAGCTCTAATTGCGCGAGTAAGACATCCTGTTGCAAGCCTTGGCCCACTTGATACTTAGTTTGTGCGATATCAACGAACTGTTTCAACAAGCCTTGGTTCGCAGCGATAATTTTAAGCGCGTGATCAAGGTAAAATAAGTGCCACCACGTTTTTTTCACGTCACGTAACAAAAACCATCGCGCCTCGGTCACATTATGTGCGGCTGCTTTTGCCTCGTGGCTTGCTCCCTCTCCACGTAATCTCAACTTACCCGGAAACGGAATGGCCTGAGTCAAACCCGCCTGTAATTGCGTCATATTTTCTTGGTCTAAATCAAAGCTATCTGTCGGCAAATTCAAGGCATTAAAACTGATCACTGGGTCAGGTAACGTCGCCACTTGGGATGGAATAAAGGCCATTGCTTCAGACCTTGCGTTTATTTCTGCAAGACTTGGGTTATTTCGCAGCGCTAAATCAAGCGCTGCTTGTAATGATAGCGCATGTGCGTTTTCGGCATGGGCAGTGCCAAACAAAGCTAAACATAGTGTAAATTGAACCCATCTTTTAAATAAAACCATACTGTCCTCATCATTTCGAAAGTTGATTATGTGTTATCAACAAAAGGTTTTTGAGGGCTATTATGGTTAAGCTCGACAGCTAAGCTAAAGCATGCATTACCATACTAAGATGCTCATTGCTTAAACAACAAGCGTACTGACCCTCTGTTTAGACGAAAGGACTAGGGGGTTTTATTTCAGGTGAAATCGTTTCGCTAGGAGATAACGAGACGTTATAAATTAGAAAATTGGAAGGAAAGCTCTGCGTTTTGACCGATAAATCGCTCATTGCCACATAGACTGACAGGTGAGCAACACAATCCATATTGTTAGTACAATCACAACCGGGCTTAGTATCATTCACAACACGTGTCGGCATATGATGCTCATGTACTGAGCTTTCATTTGCACTACTCGATATATTTGATATTGAACCCGCAACCGCATTGCCCATATCAGCGCAATGATTAGATGCCGGCACGACTGGCGCAATCACCAAGAGCAAGATAAGAAACGTTATAAGAAGTTTTTTCATCCAATTTTATCGAGTAACAACGCTTTCACTAAACAGCAAAGACAGACATTTGCTGGCGATTCTAACATTAAGAATGTTATACCGACAATGGCTTTTCAGGCTAAGAATAAGCGGTAACTTTATGAGTTTCAACTCGTTCACCCTCCTTTCAACGTGCTTTTATTGCCTTTAACTTTAAACCAATAAAGTGCCGAGTGAGTCACCAAGCAAGGCAACTCACACGCTCAACCATTATTAGCCATAAAATCTTCTGTTTTTCCTTTGTTTATCATAATGCTCACCCAATAGAGTATTAAATTCGCCGTCATTTTTATAAAAACAATTAATAGCTTACCCCTTCAATAGCGGCAAAATACCTTTTCTAGTTAAGCCACCTTTTCTTTATGAAGCAAGCGATATAAAGCTGGCAAGACGACTAAGGTGAGTAATGTCGAAGAGATAATGCCGCCAATGACCACTGTGGCTAATGGCCTTTGTACCTCCGAGCCAATGCCGGTATTTAACGCCATTGGTATAAATCCCAACGAGGCAACCAGTGCAGTGGTAATAACGGGTCGCAATCGTGTCAATGCGCCTTGAATAATCGAATCATTAAGGCTAAGCCCGTCTTTAAATAATTCACGAATAAAGGACACCATCACTAGGCCATTCAATATAGCTATGCCTGAGAGCGCAATAAACCCGACTGCCGCTGAAATTGAAAAAGGGATATCGCGAAATATTAATGCCAACACGCCCCCGGTAAGCGCCAGTGGCACGCCTGAGAAAATAACCAGTGCATCTTTTAAGGAACCTAAGGCTAATAACAGCAAACCAATAATTAACACCAGTGTAATGGGCACAACAATGGAGAGTCGTTGCGCAGCCGATTGTAACTTTTGATAAGTACCCCCGTATTCAACCCAGTAACCTGCCGGCACCTCAACGGTCTCAGAAACAGCTTGTTGAACGTCTTTTACAAAACTGCCAAGGTCTCGCCCACGTACATTAGCGGTAACCACTACGCGGCGTTTGCCATTTTCACGATAAACCTGGTTATAACCCATCACTAATTCTAAATCGGCCAGTTCTTCAAGCGGAACATAATCCCCATGAGGCCGCTGGATTGGCAGTTTCGCTAGCCCATCAATATCCGTTCTTATATGCTCGGGCAGCCTGACGACAATATCAGTGCGCCGATCACCCTCATAAAATTGCCCTGCAACACGCCCGCCTAATGCAGTCGCCAGTTGCTCTTGTATATCTTTAATGCTGATTCCATACTGCGGCAAAATATCCCGTTTTGGTTTGATCGTCATAATGGGCAAACCCGTTGTTTGCTCAACCGCAATGTCTGCAACTCCGTCTATATTCGCAATGGCCTTCTCAATCTCATCTCCCAAGGCAATCAGGCTATCAAAATCATCTCCAAACACTTTAATCGCTAACTCAGCTCGAACACCCGCGAGTAGTTCATTAAACCGCATTTGAATGGGCTGTAAAAACTCATAGCGATTTCCTGGCATGGGCTCAACCAAAGCGGCTAATTCATCCACAAACTGTTCTTTAGGCTTTTTCGGGTTAGGCCAATCTTCTCTAGATTTAAGAATAATGAAATTATCAGCAACACTGGGCGGCACGGCATCGGTTGCAACTTCAGCGGTACCAATTTTTGCAAAAACACGTTCCACTTCAGGTAAGTCTTTAATTTTAGCTTCTAACGACTTTTGTAATTGAATGGCTTGTTCAAGAGACGTTCCCGGAATACGCAGTGCATGCATTGCGATATCTCCTTCATCTAAATTAGGAACAAACTCGCTTCCCAGCTGGCTAGCAGCAAAGCCACTCACGATGAGCAATACCATTGCTGCACTAACAACCAACCAACGAGCTTTAATCGCTAGCTGCAACAGCGGCTGATACAGCGATAGCATTGATTTCATCACAACACTTTCTTTTTCAACCACGGGCTTTGTGAAAAACAAGGCGATACAAGCTGGCACAAATGTGATCGACAGCAACATCGCGCTGACCAATGCAATCACAACCGTCATAGCCATCGGGTGGAACATTTTACCTTCTACCCCCGACAGCGCGAAAATAGGCAGGTAAACCACCGTGATAATAAACACGCCAAAAAGTGCTGGCCGAATCACTTCTTTAGTCGCTTCAAAAACCAGTTCAAAACGTTCTTTTATTGGAACAAGACCATTACGCCCTGCAATACTTAAGCGGCGTAAGCAGTTTTCAACAATAATGATGGCACCATCAACAATCAAACCAAAATCCAATGCCCCTAAGCTCATTAAATTAGCGCTAACTTTTGTTTGCACCATGCCGGTTATGGTCATCAACATCGCAATAGGTATGACCGCTGCAGTCAACAAGGCAGCTTTCACATTACCTAAAAATAAAAACAGTATGACGATGACCAGTAAAGCCCCTTCTATCAAGTTTGTTTTTACCGTTTTCAATGTTTTATCAACTAGGTTTGTTCGGTCGTAAACAGCCGTAACCGTAACCCCTTGCGGAAGACTGCTTTTAATGGCTTCAAGCTTTTCTGCAACAGCTTTAGCCACCGTTCGGCTATTTTCACCTATTAGCATAAACACCGTGCTCATCACCACTTCACGACCATTCTGAGTAGCCGCACCTGAGCGTAGTTCTTTGCCTTCAGTAATGCTTGCCACGTCTTTTAAACGAATCGGTAAGCCATCTTTTTCTGCCACCAAAATGTTCGCTAACGCGCTAATATCGTCTGCTTGCCCCGGCACTCGCATTAACCATTGAGCGCCATTTTTCTCAACAAAACCAATACCGCGATTTTCATTATTCGCATCTATCGCTGCCATCAAATCACGTTGAGTAAGGCCATAAGCTAATAAATTAGCCAGTTCAAGCGCCACCAATATTTCTCGTTTAAAACCACCAATAGGGTTTACTTCAACAACCCCAGGTACTCGCAATAACTGCGGTCTAATAATCCAATCATGTACTGTACGAAGGTCGGTTGGGGTGATAACCGTCCCATCAGCATTAAGCGACCCTGGTTCCGCGTCGACCGTAAACATAAATATTTCGCCTAGGCCGGTGGCAATCGGCCCTAATTCAGGTTTCAGTCGAGCAGGCAAATCACTCATCGCAGCGCTCAGGCGTTCATTCACTAATTGTCTGGCAAAGTAAATATCCGTACCATCTTCAAAAATAACGGTTACTTGTGACAAGCCATAACGTGATACTGACCGTGTATGTTGTAAATTAGGAAGCCCCGCCATCGCGTTTTCAACGGGATAGCTCACCCGCTGTTCAACTTCAAGCGGCGTGTAACCAGCAGCCTCTGTATTAATAACTACCTGAGTATTGGTAATATCAGGTACCGCATCAATCGGCAACTTAGTAAAGTTCCACAAGCCCAGCGCGCAAAGCATTGCAATAACAACAAGCACGAGGAATCGACGCTGAATGGATGAACGTATGATGGTTTCAAGCATGTCTATTCCTTAATGATCGTGCGATGCGCCGGACTTTTCAATATCGGCTTTAATAATGTAACTGTTGTCAGACACGTACTGTGCGCCAGCTTTAAGGCCGCCCAGCACTTCCACCCAATCGCCCGCTACTCGACCGAGTTCTAACATTCTCACTTCATATTCATTGCCAATTTTCTCAAACACCACTGTAAAATCTCTAAACGCCTGCAGGCCTGAACGTTTAACCGCTAATTCAACAGGGTATTCAGCCACCTCAATGTTTGCCTTTACAAACGTACCGGCTAGAAGGTTCTCTGCCTCGTTATTTAATGCCGCTCTGACAATGATTGACTGATTAGCTTGAACAAGGTTATCTATTTGCGTAATCACGCCCGCCACAGGTTGGTCAATTCCCTTGCCTGATAACCACACCTTTGCACCCAGTTTAATGCGCTGACGATCGCTTGGAAAAACAGCCAGTTCACTCACCAAAAAGCGGCTATTAGCCAGCGTCAATAAAACCCGGCCTTTGGTCTGTTCGCCTGGGTTCGCGTTACGCTGTGTAATCACACCATCAATAGGTGCGTAAATAGTATAAGACTTTAAGCTTTCATTGCTTTCTATCGTCACCAATGGCTTGCCTTGTTTAATTCGCTGCCCCAAGCTAACGTGAACTTTCTTTATCGCCCCTTCAAAACGAGCCGTCACATGACGGGTTTTTTCTGGATGGTTCGCTAGCTTTCCAAAAGCCGACACTGTTTCTTTAAACACTTGAGGACCGGCCACTGAGGTACCAATATTCAGCGCCTCGGCAACCGCACTTTCAATGCTGGTTCGACCTTCAAGGTTATCGTATTGCCAATGATGTAACTGGCCTTGATAGTTTGCATTAATGCTAACAACAAATGAATGCGGTTCATAAATAACCATATCCCCTCTCAAAAAATCACCTTGTGGCGTAAAGTTAATATTATCTTCAATACCCCCTAGGCGAGTTAGGGTGATTTTTAGCTCAACATCTGTCGGTTTTAACTGCTCACCGTTGTTTGAAACCCACACTCTAAACTCTGGTGGCACACCGGTTTCGAAAATCGCCAACTCTAGAACAAAACCTCCATCTTTTAACAAGCGTCCATTGTGTGGTCCTTTTTCGGGTGCCTGTTCTGCCTCTTCACCTTTTGAGCCCTCAAAAGATAAGGCAGAATGACTAAAAACCATCAGCATACTAAGTATCAGTGCTAATCCAGTTGTGTGTAATCGTTTTTTCATTGTTTTCTCGTTAAGTCGTTGGGCTTAGTTAAAAAGGTGATGTGATTTGTGTGCCAGTTAGCCGCTCTATTTCCAGCTGTTTAAGATGAGCAGACAAGCTAGCATCTAACAGCCTAGATTGAGCACTGAGTAATTCATTTTGTACTGCCGACCACTCAAGGTAGCTGTATTTGCCAAGTTCGTAAGCTTTTTGAGTTTCAGTGAGCGCTTTTTCAAGTTTAGGGATAATCTCTTTTTTCAACACCTCACTTAAATGAAAGCTATGTTCCAATTGCTGATACACAACAAACAGCGTGGTTTCAATACGAATACGTAGTGCCTCAGCTTCCGACAGGTTTTGTAAGCGTGTTGCTTTAACTTCTGCAATTCGGCCCTGATTACGATGACGGCCACCAAACGGCATGGATATACCCGCCACTACGCCAAAATCACCTGTTTCTTCATAACGCCGCACACCTGTTGTCAATTTCCAGCGTGAATTTCGCTCCTCTTCGGCGAGCTTGAGCTGCGCTTGGTTAACTCTATCAATTGATAAGTATTTGGCTATAGTCGGGTTGTTTTTTAGTTGCTTTTTTAAGGCAAGGAAACTCAATACATCAGGTCGGTTATCTAACGTGCCTAATACCGTTTTAAACGACGGTTCAGTACTACCCCATTGCGATGCCAGTTGTCGAATAGATGATTCCAATTCATGCTCTACATCACCTAATACTAAACGGCGTTTAGCTAATTCAGCATCTGCACGATATAATTCTGCCAGTGGTGTTTTACCTATTTTTACCCGATGCTTTACTTCCCTAACGGTTGATTGCGCTAATGCAATCGCTCGATGAGCAATAACCGCGCTTTGTTGATAAAAAAGTGCTGCTAAAAAATAACGAGCGGTTTGAGTCGCACCGTCTAATTGTTTAATATTTTTTTCACTTTCAATCAAACTTTTTGCTTCAGAGGCAAGTTGAACACGTTTACCTTTGATATTTTGATCCAATATCCAAGCAACGCTTAATGTCGCCTGACTATTATCAAACCCATTAAAATCCCCACTCCCGAGGGCATCTTCAACCGTTAAACTCACCTCCGGCTTAGGGGAAAGGTCAGCCTGAACCATTCGCCCTTGCTGTGCTTGTAGTTGATACTGGAATGTTTGCAATTCAGGGTTGTGATTAAACGTTCGCTGTATGGCTTCTTTTAATGTTAAAGCCTCTGCTGTATTTTTATTAGCAGCTGACACTATGGAAGGCTGAACAATCCCCCCTGCTAAATAGAGCGTTAAGCTCATAAAAAGGTAACTTAAAAACCGACTAAAGATCGGTTTTTTTGGTGTAAAAATACAGTGTGTTATCAACATAGCTATGCCCTAATGAGAGAGTGTGTACTCGATGGTGTGATGAAAAATGTCGGCCGTTAATGCACAAAAAATTGAAATGCTCACGCTGGCACAAATAAAAGTAATGATAGGAAATACTTTTGCTGGCCGCTTAGTTAATAAGTAGCTAATTCGCTCTTCAATATTGTCATACCCATAATGACAAACGGCGTTCGGGTTCAACGACCCTTTAAAAGGTCTTTCAGCCAAACGCCTTACTTTTAATAAGGTTTCAGCAATCAGTAATTTGTCTGAAATTTTATCGCTCACCGCAAGGTCAGCGCCTTGTTCCATAACCAATAACATTGATTGATTTAATTGCACAGAAATCAGCTTTGGAAAGAAGGCCATCAACAGTTGAAAAAACCATTTCATTAAAGGGTCAGCGCGCCTTACATGCTCTTTTTCATGTAATTGTACAATCGTATATTCTTTGCTATTGAGCTGGCTCAGAAGCGCCGTTGTAATATAGCACCGAGGCGTTAGATAACCAGCAGTAAATGCCGTTGCAGCATCGGCTTCTAGCTGATAAAAACCGTTGCTATCTCGCTCCGCCACCGCTTGAAGTAACTTAATTTGGCGACAATTTATTATTAAACTATAAACTTTTCGAATGATTAAAAAACTCGTGTAAGTCACTAGCGCAAGAATCGACAAGCCATGCCAGCTATTGAAAGCAAACTCTTGAGCATGATGCCAATGAAGTAAATCAAAACTCTGAGGGAGTGGTGAGTAGTGACTGCCCGACAGAATGACAGTAATGGCCGCTAGGCCACCAAAAAACCAAGGTGATAAGGCAATAAACCACAAGACGCGACGGCGTGATAACACTGAATATTGACTGAGTCTCTCTGACTTCCACCTAACAATAATACTCAGCGTAAAGATGATAAATAGCACACAGAAACCCATAATGGATAGCACATTAAAAAAGATCGCAAGTGTGCCAAAAATCATGATTCTTCTTCCATAGAAATGGTTGAGCGGTAATCTTGAATTAGTTCACCAAGCCGATCTAGTTGATCGTCATTAAGTTCAGCTGAAAGCGATACAAAGGTTGTCAAAATACTGTCTTCATCAGCTAATGTGAAGTCGTTCGTCACATCTTGTATTAACTCACCAATAAATGCTTTACGTGGTTTGGCTGCTCGGTATTGAAAAGCATGGCCTTCCTTATCCCTTTTTAATAGACCTTTTTTAAACAGACGATCTAGTGTGCTTTGGATGGTATTTAGAGTGCCGCCACGGCTTTTTTCAAAATACGCATGTACTTGTTTAGCATCTGCAACATCCGTTCCCCAGAAAAACTTCAACACTAATTTTTCAAGCTGACCTAAATTCATTAAAAAAACACCTTTGCTAAGTCATTTAAAATTTGCCGTATACTTACACGCATAAAACCGACTGTCAATCGGTTTTATGCGTGTAAGTACCTTTTAGAGCCAGTAAAAAAGACGTCTAGTTGATTATCTTAACCCTAACAACCGTTACAAATAACGGTCTTAAATTATTGAAATTGATAATGAAAAACCATCAAATACAGGTCATTTATTAAAGCCGTTTTTAATCAACCAGGTTTTCCGTATGTGGCTATTTTAGGATGTAAGCTATCATTTAAAAATAAATATCCATCAATAAGTACCCACCCAAAATCACACCAATCCACAAGACCATGCTACCTGTTGGCCAACTGCTAGCTAAGTGATATTGCGACAATCGACTTGCCCTAAAGGCTGATTGAAACCCTTGCCAGCTTTGTTGTACAACATCAATTACAGCACAATTGAAACGTTGTGACAGGTTATAGCTTGCACGAGCTGTTGCGGGTATTAGTTTTCGATACGTCCATTCAACATCAATATTCACTGAACGAAGTTCAGGCGGGTATAAACCTTGTTTGTTTAACCAAACAAATGCCAATGCTGAGAAGAATAATATTTGTAATTGCGCCAGCACGTGCGTCATGTCATAAGGCCAGTATTCCACTTTCCATGGTAACAAGGCATAAAGGTATTGCGGTTGTGTGCCAATAAAGACACATAACACCGCAGAAATACTCATGGCAACCAACATGTTAGTCGGCGCTTCTTTAACGCGAATACCCGAGTCATGATGAAAAAATGCAAAGTAAGGGATTTTAATGCCCGCGTGGTGGAACACACCAGCTGAAGCAAATAACAGCATCAGCCATAAATAGTTATGCCCTTCTTGTAACATCGCGGCCATCACCATCGACTTGCTAACAAAACCACTAAAGAGTGGAAAGGCTGAAATGGATGCCGCGCCAACGATACAAAGCATGGCCGTCTTGGGCATGGACTTATAAAGCCCACCTAAGTCAGAACCATTAATGTTACCCACGCGATATAACACCGCGCCCATACTCATGAATAACAACCCCTTAAAGATGACGTCATTAAAGGCATGCGCCACGGCACCATTTAACGCTAATGCCGTACCAATACCAATGCCACAAACCATAAAGCCAACTTGATTGATCATGCTATACGCGAGTACACGGCGAAGATCATTCTCAATGACGGCATAAAAAATTGGGAAACAGGTCATTGCCGCACCGACATAAACAAGTAAATCTGTACCCGGATAGCCCCGCGCTAAGGCATACACGGCCACCTTAGTGGTAAAAGCAGATAAAAAAACCGTACCGGTGGGTGTTCCTTCTGGATACCCTTCGGTTAACCAGCTATGTAAAAAAGGAAATGCTGCTTTAATCCCAAAGGCGATTAAGATTAACCACCCTGCGGTACTTTCGATACCAATAAAATTAAAGTCAGTTGAACCTGTTTGATGGTAATGAATCAAGGCACCGGCCAGTAATAACACCCCAGACATAACCTGAAAAACTAGATAACGTGTACCCGTTTTTATTGCCTGTTCTGTACGCCGAGCCCAAATTAAAAAGACCGAGCTTAATGCCAAACCTTCCCAAAAAATAAACAACGTAATTAAGTCACCCGCAAACACTGCACCCAATGCACTACCGGCATAAAACAAACTGGCGACCTGCTGTGTGGTGTCACGTACATGTAAGGCATAAATAATAGAGATGAAACTGGCGATATGAAACAAATAACCAAATAACAAACTCAATTTATCGACTCGCATAAATTCAAGTTGATAATTAAAAATACTCTTCTGGTATGACAGTTCTTTTGCTGTGATTAACGCATCGCTTGCCACCATTGGAACAAACGGCTGTACGTCTAACCATAAATGCAAACCACCAAGAACAGGGGTTGCGAGTAAAATCACATTACGCAGATGCCCACGAGTGATCAGCATCAACAAGGCGGCAATAAAAAAAGGAATGAATGGTGGGAGACTACTCGTCCAGATCATAATCTTCTTCCTTTACATCATAATAACCTTCTTCACGCATCAGGACTTTGCGCATTTCTTTCGCGATAACTACTAACAGTACACAGGCAACAAAACCATAAATCGCATAGAAGCCAGGGAACCCTTCCCACGGATGCACCATATGACGATGTACAACAAAGTCTGCAACAAACAACCCACCACAAATGATATAAAAACCTAATAACAGGCGTGACACATTACGCGGATTATCAAATAAATACGTTTTTTCATCGTTCATTTTGTTTGACACATCAGTTCCTCTTAGCGGCGTGTCGCTGCATCAACAGCTTGGTTATAAAACGGATCAGGGTAGAAGAATAAAACAATACAGGCCAATGATGTAAAACCGATGGCAATTAACATGCTTAAAGGTGCTTCTTTTACTTCTGCATACACCACGCCATCTTTTGCTTTTGCAAAAAACGCACGAGCTGAAATTGGTAACAGGTAAGCAATATTGAGCAATGAGCTGATCATTAGTACCGCCAATAATATCCATTGTTCCGATTGAACCATACCAAGTGCTAAATACCATTTACTCCACATACCACCAAACGGCGGCAAACCAATAATACTTAAACTACCAATGGTAAACGCAATAAACGTGAAGGGCATAGCACGACCCAAGCCAGCCATATCGCTAATATTCTTTTTATGTGCCGCCACTAAAATTGCACCCGCGGCAAAAAATAAGGTGATCTTGGCGAATGCGTGCATCGCGATATGCATAGATGCACCGACCAAACTCATTTCTACTGCGATAAGTGCACCCAGTACAATGTAACTGAGCTGACTGATAGTTGAGTAGGCTAAACGAGCTTTAAGGTTGTCCTTGGTCATAGCGATAAGTGAGGCCAGTATAATGGTTATCGCGGCAAACCAAATTAACCAATCACTCGCACCTGAGCTGGTAATAAAGTCACTACCAAAAATATACAGGGTGACTTTTAATATGGTAAATACGCCCGTCTTTACCACCGCAACAGCATGTAACAAGGCACTAACCGGTGTAGGCGCTACCATGGCAGCGGGTAGCCATTTATGAAACGGCATGATCGCTGCTTTACCCACGCCGAAAACAAACAAGGCATAAAGAATACCGGCATAAGCAGGGTCCAATTTACCGGCGAGGATACCGCCCTGCTGAAAGTCGAGCGTACCAGCCACTGACCAAGTAATTAAAATGGCTAACAATTGAAAACCAATAGACGTACCCAAAAGAATACCTAGGTAAATTCGTCCACTGCGTTTAGCTTCTGCGGTACCCGCATGGGTTACCAAGGGGTAAGTTGATAGGGTTAAGAGCTCATAACACAGAAATAAGGTGAACATATTGCCAGAAAAAGCCGCTGCCAAGGTACTACTAATGGCAAGGGCAAATGCGGCATAAAAACGGGTTTGATTTTTTTCATTATGGCCCCGCATATAACCAATGGCATATATAGATGTCACTAACCACAACGTGCCTGCCACTAACGCAAACAACATACCCAGTGGCTCAATCGAAAAGCTTATGGTGATACCGGGCACCACTTCAAACACATCAAAGCCCGGTGTTTCTCCTGCATTAATCCGTGCGGCTAGGGTAATAACCAACATGGCAACTAACAAAGCACTAATGAGTGTAATCACCTCACGCAGGTTCGGTAGTTTATCTGCCAGAACAATTAAAACCGATGCCAGCAACGGCAATACAATAGCCAATATAATCAGGTGTTCACTTGCTAAACTAATCATCTATTCAGTCTCATTAGTTTGCGCTAGGTATTAGAAGTTTTACGGCCTGCTCTGCCGTGCCGACGGTTAGCTCTGTATTAAAACCAAAGTACACGTTTGCTAATACCAACACCCACATCGGGATTAGCATCAACAACGGGGCTTCTTTTACAGTGACATATTTATGTTCGAGTTCATCCGTCGCTTTAAAGTACAACACCTCAATAATTTTCCAGACATAAGCGACGGCTAACAAAGAGCCTATTAAGATGACCCCGACAATAAGCCAATTCTGCTTTTCAATGGCCGCAAGCACTAAATACCATTTAGATATGAAGCCAGCTGTACCCGGCACACCAATTAGGCTGAGGCCACCAATCACAATGGCGGCAAACGTCCATGGCATCTGTTTACCTAGGCCAGGCAAGTGCTCAAGGCGACTCGAACCAACACGGTATACCAAGGCACCAATTGCCATAAACAGGGCCCCTTTCATCAACGCATGATTAAACAAATGCACTAAGGTGGCGGTGGCACCTAGCACACTACCTAGGCCAATACCGAGCATCATATAACCAATTTGAGCCACACTTGAATAAGCCAATAAGCGCTTACTATCCTTTTGATAAATGGCATAAAACGACATGCCTAAAATACCCATCACACACAGCAACAAGAACAACTCATCCGCTGGCGTGTTCTCAATAAAGGTAAAGCTAAACACCGTAAATACCATGCGCAACATGACATATACAGCTACCTTCGTTGCCGTTGCTGCGAGAAAAATCGTGACGACTGTTGGCGCGTAAGTATACGCATTCGGTAACCAGACGTGTAACGGGAACAAAGCCAATTTTAACGCAAAGCCCACCATAATAAATGCAAACGCGGTATGAATGGTACGGTGCTCATATAACTCGGGTAGGCGTTGCGCTAAGTCTGCCATATTGAGTGTTCCGGTCATCGCGTATAACAAACCGACACCAATAATAAAAAATGTTGCGCCAATCGTACCCATAATCAAATATTGGTAAGCCGCGGTGAGTGCCTGCCGCTTTTTACCTAGGCTGATTAAGGCATAAGATGACAATGATGAAATTTCTAAAAAGACAAATAGATTAAAGATGTCGCCTGTTTGCGCGATCCCTAACAAGCCAGTCAGACACAACATAAAAGCCGCATATAAAAGCGCGTGCTGCTGTTGCGGAATTTCTTTAATCACACTTTTCAGCGCATACGGCAAGGTCAATGCGGCAATACCCGATACAATTAAAGCCACTAATGCATTAGCCGCATCAATTCGATATTCAATACCCCAAGGCGGTGCCCAACCACCTAGCTCATAACTGATAACTTGGCCTGTGCTGACATTCATTAATTGCCAGGCAGCTAGATAAACAACAGACCAACTGACTAAGGTACTAACGGCCCATGGTAAGCGTCCATTTGGTAGCACAGCAGCAATAGGCGCAGCGAGTAAAGGTAAAACAACCAACAGTAGGCTTAAATGATTTTCTATCATAACGACTGATCCTGATTATGAATATCATCTTCCTCAATGGTGCCGTACGCTTCCTTTATACGTACCACCAACGCTAAACCCAGTGCTGTTGTTGCGACACCCACAACAATAGCGGTAAGAATTAAAACATGCGGTAATGGGTTGGAATATAGATCAACCCCTGTTTCTATAATGGGCGTTGCTCCGCCTTTCACATTGCCGATACTGATATAAAGTAAAAAGACTGACACCTGAAAAATATTCAAACCCACGATTTTTTTCACTAGGTTGCCACGGCTAATAACCGTATAGAACCCTGCCATCATAATAATGATAACCATCCAGTAATTGTAATGCCCTAGAATCATGTCCATATAACTTACTCTCGTTCCGATTCAGCTTTAGAATTCAGAACAGCTTGACCTCGTTCCGCAAAGGTAAAGAAAATAATCAACATCACAGACATCACCGTGATGCCCACTCCCAATTCAATCACCAAAATCCCCACGTGCTGACCGGCCAGTTGTGATGAAGCTAAAACACCGTACTGTAAAAAATTACCACCCAATAATATAGTCGCAACACCCGTGCCGGCATAAATCAACACACCTAGGCTAGCCAGCAGACGTAAAATATAAGGTGTAATAACTCTTTTGGCCTTATCAACGCCAAACACTAGGCCATACAAAATGATCGCAGCACTAAAAATAACACCTGCCTGAAAACCACCGCCAGGCCCAAAGTCGCCATGGAACTGTACGTAAAGTGCAAATAGAATAATCAATGGAATCAGGAATTTTGAAACGACACGTAAAATTAAATTATGCTTCATGATCACCTCCGTTCTTTTCAATGTTAGGTTTCACACGACGACGGCCACCAATAATTAACAGTACAGCGATACCCGCAGTAAAAATCACGGTCACTTCGCCTAATGTATCAAAGCCACGATAACTGGCCAATACCGCGGTCACCACATTCGGCACGCCCGTCTCCGACAAGCTTTTTCCCAAATAATATGGCGCAACATGTAACTGTGACGGTGCATTAGGGTCACCAAAGCCAGGTAAGTTGTATGTACCATAAATTAACAACGCCCCTGTTATAAAGACAACACCTAAAGGAAGCCAAGGTTTATGTGTGGGTGCTTTTTCTTCTTTATCCGCCTCTTCTGGTGTATAGGTTAACGCCAGCGTTGCTAACATAAGTACGGTTGATATACCTGCACCAACCGCCGCTTCAGTGAATGCCACATCAGCAGCATCCATTACTACAAATAGCCCTGCCGATAAAAAACTAAATCCACCAAATAACATAACGACAGCAAATAAACTTCGCATACGAATAATAGCAATCGCATGTATCGCAATAAGGCTTAACAAAGTGATATCAACAATATTATCAATCATTACTTATCCAGCTGTTCTGGATTATCAATATCATCATTTGAAAGCACAGGTTTAAGTCCGCCCAGCATCGCCGCGTTAGCTAATAGGTGTGATGCGGTTGGACTGGTAAAAAAAATAAACACAAAAATTAAACATAATTTAATACTGGCTATGGTTAGACCTGCCTGAAAACCCAGACCTAATAAAAATAATGCCGCACCTAATGTATCGGTAATGCCTACTGCATGAAGTCGTGTATAAAAATCAGGAAAACGGTGCATTCCAATACCGCCAACAACTCCAAGTAAACCTCCTAACGTCAGACAAACCCAGCTGAGTATTTCTATCATCATTTGTCATTCACCTCATGCTGATTATCAACTGAGGTTTCACCATCTGTATAAAGATTGCCCTGCTCGATTAATTTTAAAACAGCAACAACACCAATAAAATTAATCAAGGTATAAACCAACGCAATATCAAGCAAGTCATGTCGGTCGGTTAAAAAAGCAAATACGGCTATAAGCAAAATAGTTTTAGTGCCTATCATATTCATTGCTGCAATACGGTCGTAGACTGTTGGGCCTAACATGGCACGCACGAGCGCCAGTAAAATAGTTATTAGAATGGCAATAATCGCAACGCTAAACATCATAAAGGTAACTCTCCACTGTCAGGAACCACCTTTGCCATGTCACCTTTTTGCAAATCCTCTGCTCCTTCTTTGCTTAAGGCATGAACTTTGATTTCATCATCTGATAATTCCAACGTAACAGTTCCCGGTGTGAGTGTTATTGAGTTGGCATAAATAACTTTGCCTAACGCTGTTTTTTTTATGACTGAAAGCGTAATCACTCGCGGGCTAATATTGACACGCCCCGGAGTAAGAATTCTTTTTATAACATCAACGTTTGCTTTAAGAATTTCTTTGCCAAGGTAAAAATAATACCTCAGTAGACGCAAACTCAAATGAAAAGGGTAACTCTCACGGTCAATGATGTTCATTCGTTTTGCTAGGTAAACTGTCAGCATCGCTGAGAGCACACCCAGTATCATCAACAACGTTTCGGTATGCCCTGAAAGCATAAACCAAAACAGAAAAATCAGGCACGCTGTAATAATTGTCCTCATTATTTTTTACTTCTCATTTACGTTAACTTAACAAGCTATATGCCACGATTCAAAAGTAGCGCTTGTCTTTATTGTTTTCATGGACGTTATAATCCTACAAGTTAAAACTAAATGTAAACACAAACTAGCTACAATTTCCCCAATTAAAAACATCAACCCTGGTGATGAAAGTCAATGGAAGCAGACTCGGTTGAGTCTACTGATTTCTAATGACTGATTTTTGAAATAAGATCAGGATTTGTAACAAGGTTTCTTACACCATGGGCATGATCTTCATTGAAGACATTGCCTTTACACCATTTTCCAACACTCTCAATATCAACTTTAGCAACATTGGGGCGAACACTCCATGAAACCTGAAATGGGGAGCCTTTTTCGTTGTAACCTGGGCCAGTCGTTGAACCAGCATACTGAATGGCTGCTCCGGTATTACTAGGAATATCAATTGCTTGGTGCAAATCACCTACTTTTTCATGCTTGGTTAGGCTCATAAAATCAAGCGCATTACTATCGTTCACTAAAACATATACTTGTGTTTCTACGCGCAACTGTGGGTTTTTTATCGCCTCGTTTAAGCATGAGCCTAATGTTGGACCGGGTTCAACCTGAGCGCTTGAATGCACATAGTGAACTTCAACCGTATCACCTACACTTAAAGCACCATGCTCGCTAGGACAAATAGCCTGCCCTACTGGTTTAAGCTCAGACGCACTCAACGTTCCTGAATATTTATACCCACTCTGGTATCCGTGACCGTCGCCATTACCTGCATATTCAGTGAACTCACCACCTTTATGCTCGGCATTTTTATGAAAATGAATATTACAAAGGTTCATCTCTGTAAACGCAGGTGCCGCATTAAATGTGCGTAAATTACTACCCGCTAGTGCATCAATATCACGTGGGGCTTGCGGGCCAAACCCCTTGCCTTTTGTATGGCTTGCAAGCCTTGCTCTTTGCTCAGCTATCACCTTATCTGACACTGCTTCATGCGCACCACCTACATTCCCTTTGGCACTGGCATAAATTGGTAATAACATGGCTGCTGCAAGAACAATCATTACTTCTTTTTTCATCGTTCAACTCCTAAGTTGATAATTAGTCTATTTTTGATACTTCATTCAGGCACTTGATAGTGCTCTATAGCGCCACATCAGCAGTAAAGAAGCTAGTTCTTCCGATTGCACATAAATCTTTGACCTTCTGGGTTAACTTAAGTCATATTCAACAAGCATTAAATAACTTAAGAGCTGGATTAGTGAACTAGATGTTTTTTTACTGACCTTTTGAAAGTACTAAGCCACTAAAAATGCAATCAACACATTTTTCATTTCAGTTACCCTATATCAAAATCAAAGCCATTGAAACCAAGCTTGCCAAAATCGAGCTGCCTGATTCTATAATTTATTAAACATTATCGGTGAAAAGTGGTGCCATGGCATTTAGGGCATGGTGGTATCTTTCCAGCTTTGTGAAAATGTAATTTCTCACCACATTGATCGCAAACTAATGTACCGGCGCCAATTATTTCACCCGTATGCGGGTGCGCACGTTTATCAAGCTCATTTTTTAAAGTTAGCATCTGGATGCTTTGTTTTATCAGCAACACTTAACAACTTCCTTAATGCTACACTCTCTAATGTATCTACCTCAAAGCCAAGCCAATCTTTAAACTCCAACCCTGTCTTCGCAAGATATTGAGCACCCTCATTTAAATCCTGCTTGAGGGTTTCAGCTAACTTATTCGCCTCTTCTTGAGTCACTTTTTCTAGTTTAATCGTCTCCTCTTTTACCTCATCTATCAAATCATGCAAAATAGGTGCTGAAAATTCTTCAGCCTTTAATAAACGCCCTACTACATCTTCAAGCATCGTTTCATACACTTCACCTAATACATCAATTAGGTCACTACCATGTTGATATTTCATTTATTTACCTCGTAAATTTAAAAAAAATGAATGAGTTAAAATAAGCAATAAAGTTAACTAGCCTCTCTATTTTCATCAAACTAGCGATATCTTCCGGCATTAATCATCAACAGCCGCTGTTAACTCCCTTAACATTCCAAGTTAAAGCCTTCGCTATATTTTGAGTAAACCCCACCTGAACTATCTTTTCTCTTCTTTTTCAAGGCTTGGGTAATCTGTATAGCCTTTCTCTGTAAATGCATAAAAAGTGCTCGCATCCGGTTCATTTAATGCTGCATCGGCCTTAAACCGATAAACTAAGTCAGGGTTAGCAATATAAAGTTTGCCGAAAGCAACCGCATCGGCTTGCTCTTCTTTTAAGATTTCAGCTGCACTTTCTTTTGTAAGGCTTTGATTAGCAATATAAACCCCACCAAAAGCAGCTTTTAATTTAGGCCCAAACCAGTCTTCGCTCACCGACTCACGCGCAAAAATAAAAGCAATCTTTCGTTTACCAAGCTCTGTTGCAACGTAGCTAAAGGTAGCCAATAAATCAGAATCTCCCATATCGTGAGCATCGCCTTGTGGTGCAAGGTGCATACCGACTCTATCTGCACCCCAGACTGAAATAACAGCATCTGTAATTTCCAGCATAAACCTGGCACGGTTTTCTATACTTCCACCATAATTATCTGTTCTATGGTTACTACTATCTTGCAAGAATTGGTCAAGCAAATAACCATTCGCACCATGAATTTCCACACCATCAAAACCAGCTTTTTTGGCATTCTCAGCCCCTTTACGAAACTGCTCAATGATCTCCTTAATTTCACTCAACTCTAATGCTCGTGGTGTTTCATAAGGCTTTTTAGGGCGAACCAAACTAACCTCGCCTTTAGGCCTAATCGCACTTGGGGCAACAGGCAGCTGGCCATCAAGAAAAATTGGGTCCGAAATGCGCCCGACATGCCAGAGTTGCATCAATATTTTGCCACCTTCTTGGTGTACCGCATCGGTAATTTTTTTCCAGCCCTCAACTTGCTCATCAGACCAAATACCCGGCGTATCAGCATAACCCACACCCATTGGTGATACGGCAGTCGCCTCGCTTATAATTAACCCAGCTGTACTGCGCTGTGTGTAATATTCCACCATTAAATCATTAGGAATTCGGCTACTGCCCGAACGGCAGCGTGTAAGGGGGGACATAATAATACGGTTGGGCAAATCAAATGCGCCAATTTTTATTGGGTCAAACAAGCTAGTCATAATTATTTTCCTTAAATGGTTAATTCGCTAGTTTAAAGGTGAAAAAAGGTTTCATCCTAAAGTGCGACTAATAAACCAAGCGCTTATACAAGTAAATACTCACCCTAACCATACTTGCTATCACCACCTTTACGCCTTGGATTCATTAGCCGATTAATTTTATCTTCTATCATTTCTTTACAAAAGTCACTGCCTAAAACCCATGATTTGTTGGTTCTTTCGCGTTTGTCTTCAAGCGTTTTTTGCGGAACGCCACATCAAATAATTCAAGGTAGGCTTTACAGCTGTTCTGTTTGCTTTGCCCTAAACGCTTATAAAACGATAACGTGTTGGGGTTGACCCACTAAAACATAACAAGGTAGTTACGCCACAATAAAGTCCTTTTAATCACAACGTTTGGGCTTAAACTGGCCCTCTTTGAAAATCAATCGAGTCTGACCCCATTGATTCTCTTTAGGTTTAATCGAGTCTGACCACATTGGTTTTTAGATTCATTTGGCATTGGAGCCAGATGGTTTATTCGTTGCCCTAGCATCAATTAGTACTAATTCTTTGTTTTGCTTAAGCTCCAGATTCTTCAACGCTTTGAGAGTTTTTTCTAGCTCGGAATCAGTGAAATATAGAATTACTTTAATTGATTTCTTTGTTTGATTGGCAGCTTTATATACTTCAACCTGCTTAGCTAAATTTTGTTTAAGCTTACTGTTACTTGCTAACTTAAACTCTACCAAGGTACTGTCTTTAGAACCCCGAGAAATTTTGTAATCCACGGGGCCTCGACCATTGTTTACCTCGGCATTAACATCATCTTCTGCTGCATACCAAGTGAGCCGAAAAATAAGCTGTAAGTCTGACTCTCGTTTTACAGGTTCACCTTTAACATAAAATAAGCGATAACCATCATTACTCTCAATTACCTGCTTGAGGAACATCACTCGATTGTATGCCTCATCGAACGTATCTCCTTTTTGCGAGTAGAACACTTTCTGTGCCCGAAGCGTTTCAACTAGGTTTGTAACTTGCCTAATGAAGATGGCCTCAGTCTCTTTTACTTTTTGCTCGCTTAGAGCAACAGCTTCATCTCTATGATCTTCTTTAAATCGAATGTAATGATCGATAAGAACTGGAAATTTTCTAAGTGTCCGCGATATAGCTTCGTTAACCTCCCTCTGTTTCGCGCGCTCAGGGATTTGGCGAAGAAGGTACTCATTTATTTGTGCTCGGAGTTCAATATTCGGTATTGATTCAGCTATTTCATCGAAGTCGCCAATAATATCGCGCTTATTAATCCAAGCATCATCTTTAGTGAGGATATCTTTCGGGGTAAGTAGAACAAAGTCACCGTCAATATAAGGAAGCATATATGATTTAGCATTCCATCTTCTAGTGTTGTAGTCGAAACTAGCGTGTTTAACGCTAACTTTTTTACATCTGCTTATATCTAGATTTTTTAAGGTAAATTCTTGGGTATATTCGCAAATATATCCTTTTATTAGATTTGTAGTGAAGTCACTAATACTGTCCTTTCCCACACCATCCTTGATAAGACAAAGCTTTTCGAGGTGACTGCTTTGAGTTATTTTTTCTGCCCCAAAATCATTGAATATTGTGCTTAGATTATCATTCAATGCAGTAGCAAACTTCGGCCCTAGCCCTAAACCACCATTTCCTACTTTACTGTACCCAAGCCAATTTTGCTTAACCTCCGGAAATAGAAACCAATGCTTAACGAGTCCTTTTGAGATAGCGCCTTTATCTGACATTTCTCGGAGGAAAGTAATATATTTTATAATTTCTTGATGTAGTGCTTCATATTCATCTTTCTCACTACTAAACAGTAGGAACGGATCGATAAACACAGGAAGATCATTGATCAATGAAACATTGAAAGCGCCATATTCATCAAGATCTTCTTTAGATACTCCAAAGTAGTCAGAAAAGTATATATTCACTCCATTCCTCTCTTGAATCTAACGCCTACCTCACCGGAAAATGCGAGCGTAGCGAGTAATTTTTCCGGTGCAGCTATTTGTATTGATAATTCCTTAAAAAATCAAGGTGTCACCCAACTTGATTTCACCCTAGCCACATTTACTATCACCACAATTCAAACACGTCATACAGCCATCCATTTGGATAGAGGCGGTCACATTACATTTTGTACATAATTGTGAGCCTGCTGGAAATTCGCTAGCGGTTTCATGCTCGGGGGACTTTGCTTTTCTCTCTGCTTCAAACTGAGCCCGTTTCTCATCCATGATTTTTTGTTGATGCTCACTGATTTCTTCAGTTTTGATCATCCCAATCATTTTTAAATGCGATTCGACGACGTCTCCAATTTCAGCAACGAGCGACGGCATAAACTTACCGCCTTTTTTAAAGTAGCCTCCACTGGGGTCAAATACGGAACGTAGTTCTTCTACTAGGAAGGTGATATCGCCACCTTTTCTAAACACGGCAGACATAATTCTTGTTAGCGCAACAATCCACTGGAAGTGATCCATGTTTTTAGAGTTGATGAACACTTCAAATGGACGCCGTTGCTCATGATCTGTATCTGGGTTTAATATCAAATCATTAATCGTGATATACAGTGAGTGCTCAGATAAAGGCGTTTTAATTTTATAGGTTGAACCTAAGAGCATTTCTGGCCGTTTTAGGCTTTCATGCATTTGGATGATATTGCTTTTCTCTTCTACCGGCGCGACTTGTTTTTCAGCGGTTTTTTCTTCGTCTTTGACGACTTCATAACCCGTAATTACTTGTGTGATTTTATGTGTCATTGTTGTTTTCCTTTTTCTCTAACGCTGCTTTAAAATTTGCCGTAGTAGCCTTCTTTTAAGGCATCATACAAATTAGCTGCTGTATGCGATTCACCATCATATTCAACCATTTCGTTTCCTTTTACTTCTAGCGTAGAGCCATCTTCTAAGTTGAAACGGTAAGTGGTGTTTTCAAGGTCCGATTCTTTAACCAACACGCCTTGGAATACATCTGGATTAAAACGGAAGGTAGTGCAGCCCTTTAAGCCTTTTTCATGGGCGTAGAGGTAGATATCTTTAAAGTCTTCGAATGGGAACTCTGTGGGTACATTCGCTGTTTTTGAAATAGACGAGTCAATCCACGTTTGTGCCGCGGCTTGAATGTCTACATGCTGTTTTGGCGTAATCGTTTCTGCGGTAACGAAGTAGTTTGGTAGTTTTTCTTCGGGCAGTTCTGAATACGGCATCGCTTGTTCATTAATCAATGTGCGATATGCCAATAGCTCGTATGAGAACACATCTACTTTTTCTTTCGCATTGCGCCCTTCGCGAATAACGTTACGCGCATAATGGTGAGCAAAGCTCGGCTCTATACCATTACTGGCATTATTTGCTAACGACAATGAAATAGTACCTGTTGGTGCAATAGAACTGTGATGGGTAAAACGAGCGCCTACTTCTGCCAGTTTTTCAACTAACTCGGGGGCAACGCTTGCTATTTTTTGCATGTATCGGCTGTATTTAGCATGCAGTATGCGGCCTTTTACTTTATCGCCTACTTTATAACCATCGTCTAACATTTCTGGTCGCTTGCGAAGCATATCGCCAGTCACGTCAAAGTCTTCTTCCATAATCGGCGCTGGGCCTTTTTCTTTAGCCAGCTCTAAACCCGCTTCCCAGCCTGTTACCGCCAGTTGCTTACTGACTTCTTCGGTAAATTCAACCGACTTCTCTTCACCGTAAGGGATACCCATCATGGTTAATGTTGAACCTAAGCCTAGGAAGCCCATGCCGTGACGTCGCTTATGTTCAATCGCTTCGCGCTGACCATCCAGTGGTAAGCCATTAATTTCAACAACATTATCAAGCATACGTGTAAATATACCGACTGTTTGACGGAATGCATCCCAATCAAAAGAGGCTTTGGAAGTAAAAGGGTTAACAACAAATTTCGTTAAATTAATGGACCCTAACAAGCAAGAACCATACGCGGGTAACGGTTGTTCACCACATGGGTTGGTTGCACGAATATTTTCGCAAAACCAGTTATTATTCATTTCGTTTACTTTATCAATAAGGATGAAACCTGGCTCAGCATAATCATAGGTTGAGGCCATAATCGTTTCCCACAATCGCTGCGCTTTCACTCTTTTATAAATACGGCAAGCTACCAAGCCAACGTCATTAACCTGATAACCTTCAGTGATCGGCCATTCACGCCATAACACCTTCTCTGTATCGTTTAAATCAATCTCACCTGAAGCCATTTCTTTTTCTGATAAGGGGAAAACCAAAGGCCAATCAGTATCATCTTTTACCGCTTGAACAAAGTCGTCTGTAATCAATAAAGACAGGTTAAATTGACGCAAACGGCCATCTTCACGCTTTACACGAACAAAATCACGTACATCTGGGTGAGCAACATCAAAGGTAGCCATTTGCGCGCCACGGCGGCCACCGGCTGAGGAAACGGTAAAACACATTTTATCGAAAATATCCATAAACGATAATGGCCCAGAGGTGTTTGCACCAGCGCCTGAAACATACGCACCTTTAGGGCGTAGTGTTGAGAATTCGTAGCCAATACCACAACCTGCTTTAAGCGTTAAACCTGCTTCGTGGGTTTTACGCAGTATATCGTCCATAGAATCAGAAATAGAGCCCGACACAGTACAGTTAATAGTGGATGTAGCCGGTTTATAAGCACTGGCACCTGCATTCGAAATAATACGGCCCGCTGGAATGGCACCATGCTTCAACGCCCATACAAATTGCTCATGCCAAAATTCTTTTTTGTCTTCCGTTTGTTCAACATCTGCAATGGCTTTTGCAACGCGCTGATAGGTCTCTTCAATATTTGTATCGACAGGTGATCCATCTTGCTTTTTTAAGCAGTATTTTTTATCCCAGATATCTAACGACGCGGATTGGAAATCAATCTCAGATTGGTTTTCTTTAATAACTTTTAAGTTGACTGTGCTCATATTTACCTTATGCATCCAATTATTTATTATTTTGGAGGGTTGTCCTCCTCGTCCCTATTTGTCTAGATTATAAGAAAGCACGTTGAAACACAAGATGATGTGTTAACTAATTCCTATTCAACCATATATAGTAGAAAAGAATAAGTAACAACTAATTGTAAAACAGTTTTAATATCAACCCGTTAGCTCGCTTTTGCAATTAATCACGCAAAAAACAGGTACATCTAATTAAATTAATAGGAATTTTAAGCATAAAAAAACCCTCCAAAAGGAGGGTTTCTTGATTTGGCGCGCCTGGAGCGATTCGAACGCCCGACCGCTCGGTTCGTAGCCGAGTACTC